>ENA-UEQN01000299-UEQN01000299.1-human-gut-metagenome-genome-assembly--contig:-NODE-299-length-48844-cov-16.697111_pt1 | contig 48844 bp, 45 predicted proteins | sample MGYA00242940_ERZ507944 | MGnify/ENA primary metagenome ERZ507944 (study PRJEB26167, sample SAMN06115449) | human gut metagenome | host: Homo sapiens | place: China:Fujian | collected 2015-08-20... | reverse complement strand
ATTACTTTCAGCTACAATATTGGGGGAATGTGTCGTTACCAATATTTGGTATCCATTATCTTTCATCCCGATTAATTTTGAATATAATTGCTGCTGTGTTTCGGGATGTAAAAAAGTTTCAGGTTCTTCAAACCCAAATAACATATCCCTCCCAGAGTGTTTTTCTTCGGCTAACATCTCAAAATAAGACATCATTGTAATCCGTCTGAAACCATCCCCTCTGGATGTTAGAGGAATATTAGCCTCATCTTTTTTACAACGAAATGATGTAGATATTAATTTCGACCAATCAAACTCCACTTGAGCTTCAACTTGTTCATCTTCTGGAACTACTTGATTGATTTTTTGTGTAATTTTGCCTAATGCCTCTTCAATATGATGCCTAATCGAATCTTCAACTTCATCTGTCGAAATCTCTGATTTCAATAATTTATAAGCCTGATCCTTAAAATATTTTTGGACAGAGGTATCACTATCTGAAAGTGATCTGTCAGCTCTAAAGTATTCAAAGGTCGGTAAAATACCTTTTAATGCTTCTATTATTTTTTTAGGACGAGTTGTACCCGTAGCAGGCATTTCTTCAAAATCGAAATGGAAAGACGTGCCTGCTTCATGATGATATGCACGCAATTTCTCCCGCTTTTCTTTATTGTTATATTCTTCTCCGTTTGCTTTTGCCGTTTCTATATGAAACTTTGCACAAAGAGTACGTAACTCTTTTTCACTCAACATAACAAAGTCATCTGCATCATATATCTTGCGACATAAAAAGATTTTAGGTTTAATCGTTTTTTGGGATACATCCCAGACCTTTTTAACTGAGATTAATCCATTTTCATCAACTAATTCTTCATCAAAAAGTGATACCGGAATAGTATCATCCAAAATAATTGGACTTGACGCAGAATCAAAAATTAAGTTTATTTCGATAAAATTGGAATCACTATATACGTTTTTATCCTCTATATTAGGATTATTTTCATTAAGGAATGCATCTATTGCTTTCAATAAAGTAGATTTCCCCACATCATTTTTACCCACAATACAATTGAAATCCTGAAATGAAACCAATGTCTCTTCTTTGATGCCTCTATAATTCTTTATTACTGCACTTTTAAGTTTCATTATTTATCAATTTTTTAGCTGTATCAAAATTACAAATTTTGAATTAGGTTGCCATAAAATTCTTTCATAATTTTCAGTGGTTAATATTAAACTCAAGAAAATTGCGTATTTTTGTATTTGGATAGAGTTCGCTCGTTCCAGACATATTGAGAAGAAGCGTTATGCTCATCTTGTAACTTGAAAACGTAGGAAATTTTCAATTAGATGCAAGGATGGCATAGTGGTTCTCACGCGTATAGCGTGGGCTGCTATCACTACATCTGCATCTATGGGTTTCCTACGACCTTCAAGTTAAGACGTGGCATTGCAGTTCCACGCTTCGTGTTACTATTAATATCCTTGTGGCAGCTGGAGGATGAAAACAATTTTTATTATGAGAAGGTTGATTCTCTTGCTGTCGGTTATCATCATGCTAACCTCGTGTAGCGTCGTAAAAAGAACTTATGTTCGAGATTATGGAGAACGCATCGAATTAATCAAAACGAATTTTCCGGAGATATACGATTTGTATCGTCGTGGTTCCGTCATTATTGACGATGTATATACTTATGAAAAAGATGGCAAAGAACGAGTGGGCATTCATTATCATTACAGATAAATCTATAAAACAAACATAAAAGCCACTATGAAACAGATTTTCTTAATTTTAAGTATTGTCCCATTTTTGTTCGGTTGTGTGCAGACGAGAGAACAAAGAGGAGCAGAGATTGCCAAGTCGGAAATGATGAAACGTCTTTACGATGCGGATAGTTATGAACCCATTGAAACACATATAGACAGCGCATATACTTCTATTTATACGGATTTAGCTGTGATTAGAGCCGCTCATGATTTGATCGAGCTAAATGCGGAAGAGAAAAAAGAACGACTGCAACGTCAATACAATTCCGCAAAATCATCGGCTGCCATTTGGAGCGATTCGAGAGGATGGAGTAGCTATGCCAGAGAAGAATATCGGCAGGCCAAAGAAGAAATGGATGATTACGCTAATCAACTCAAAGAATTGGACGAGGAGGTCAAGGTTAAAATGAACGAGATTCAAGACCATGCAAATGTAGTGAGTGAACACCAATTTTGCGGATGGAATATCTACCATAGATTTCGGTGCGCGAATCGACTTGGTATGCAACAGATCAGTGATGTTTTGATTATCGTAGATGAAAATATGGAATATGTCAATGGCTGTTTTATATTGGATGACGGCGATGATTATAGTTTAGAAAAATTCAAAAAAGTTATAGATAAGGCTATTGGCAAAAACCGAAAATAAATAAGTCCCGATAATCTATGAATTATCGAGACTTATATTTATCGTTTAAAGCCTTTGGATTGTCGTGGCTCTTGAGAGAAAAAGTGCCGTGCTTTCTCGAACTTCTCCCTGCACCACTCCTTAACTGGTATTTTGCTGATGGTTAGTTGCAATTTTCGTTTGTCGGTCAGGTCGGGAGTTATTTGCGCCGTTACTCGTTCGACCGTGAATTTGCAGTTGTGCTCTTCGGAGTATAGTTTGCCGCTATATTCAAGCGGTTTACCTTTAATAAGCATCGCGGTCTGTTCATCGTCGAAACCGACCGTTCGGCAAACACTCTCCATTCGGATCATCTCACGGAAATAGGGAAACCACGTTGTCGCTTTCGAGATGATTGCTTTCAATAGCGACATTTCTTTTTCGTGTCGATTCGTCAGGTTCGCCTTTTCGGTGGTATGTCGCGCCTGCATTGTCGTCAGTTCTCGACTATGTTCGCTTTGCATGGTCTGAATCTTCGTTTGCAGGATTTCGATCGTTTCATCGCGTGCGGCGACCTCTTGTCGCAGAACTCCGATTTCCTGCCCCTGCCGTTTGACTTTCGACGTTCCGATCATCGACCCGATACCGTCGAGGATGGTCGTGCCGACCTCGGCGGCGGAGTTTTTCAGTTTCTCGGTCTTCAACTCGCCTTTTACCGCAGCCAGTTCGGCCGCGGTTCGATGCAATTCTGCACGTGCCGTCTGTTCCTGCTTTGTGGCATGTTCGACGGCTTTGAGCTTCTCCTCCTCAATGCGGAGTAGTTCGCCGATATTGTCCTGCAAATTCTGCTGTCGGGCAATGGCGTTGCGGTAAAATTCCTGTGTTGTAACGTGTCGGGCGTTCGAGCCGTCGATACCTCTTTGCAGTCCGTATTTGGCCATTGCTGCGGCATAGGTGTCTTGGTACTCTTTCAGCTTGATACGCGACATTACATCGTCAGCGCATAGCCGAGGTCGGGCCGTAGATTTCGTGCGGTATTTCCGCTTGCCTGTTTCGTCAGTTTTCTCCTTTCGGACTTTACGACGTTCGCCAGTTACGATAGGGACGACAGCTGCGTGGATATGCGGTGTCGCTTCATCCATGTGCAATACTGCCGAAACGACATTTTCGGCTCCGAAAGTTTTTCGCAACCATGCAAGGTTATCGGTACACCACGCTTTCAGGCGTCCCTCTTGAACGATACGCAGCATATCCTCTTGTGTGCCGGTCAGCATGACACGAATTACCCGCACTTGATTCGTCCCGATTTTACGGGTCAGTCCGGCATGTTCGAGCCGATGGTTGATTGCTTCCGTTCGGTCGGCGACGCCCTCCGGAAATTCGACAAGTTCTTCATTCAGGTAGGTCAGTTCCGGCATGGCATTGGGCGGCATTTTGGTGCGTGCGATATGAGCGGTCATCGGTACTTCGTTGTCCGGCGACTTATCCAAATGCAATACGACGTATCCCATGATTCAGTAATAATTTTGCGGTTGATGATTTCGGTTGTCGGGTTTTCGACCGCAGTGCGTGCGGTCGGCGACCGGAACGGTCGCAAGGGGTTTCCAAAGGGTCGCCCTTTGGCCTATTGGGGCTTTTTCAGCGACACGAAGTGTTGCGGCTCGGAAAAAGCCCTAATAGGCTATGGCTTTTCTGCGGAGGAAAAGCCGCGGGCGCGAAGTGGCCGAATGGTGGGCGACATTACAACTTGCGGCCGCACGACCGCCTGTGTTCTTTCACGGGACGACAACTGCGCAGGTAGTCGTTCAGATCGTTGTGCGGCCGATAGTGAACGGATTGGTCTGAGAGATTGCGGCAGGCGGCTTTCAACTCAGCGGTCGCCTTTCGCCCCGCCTCGTCGTTGTCGAGGTAAGTATACACCCGTTCGTGCGACGCGATGAACGGAACGGCTTTGGCAAGGTTCGTTACCGAGTTCAGCACGACGATATTGTGCGGCGGATTCGGATTGCGCTTGAGCGTCAGAAACGAAAGGTAGTCCATAAATCCCTCGAATACGAGGCACGTCGGATAATCGCCGCGTCGGGTAGTCGGAGCTTTCGACGTGCAGCCCTTGAAATAGCGGTTGCGCAACTCCCAGCCTCCGGCATCGTTTCGGAATCCGACGGCGAAATAGAATTTGTCCGCTACGCGATAATGCACCTCCGAACAATGTTCCCGCGCTGTATTGAGGTTGATGCCCCGTTCTTTTATGTAAGCGAGCAAGGCGGGGTTTTCCAACGGGCGGACTTGCTCTATCGTGATGGCCGATTCGCGGTGCGGCGGCACGGGGTTGTGATTCCCGTGAAAAGAAAAAGCGGGCGTTCCGGAAATCTTCTGCTCCAGCCGCCGCATGGCCTCTCCTGCATCGCACCGCTCCATGCGCATCATGAGGTCGATCAGCGTGCCACCCTCGCCTGCACCGTAGTCGATCCACAGGTTCTTGTCGTAATCTACTTTCATGCTGGGTGTACGATCTTCGCGCAGCGGCGAATGATACAAGCCGTAATAACCTCTGTCTTTCACCGGACGGATGCCCCGTGCTGCAAGGTACTCCCGTATCGGGAACTTATTGATTGCTTTTGCATCCATAAACTGTTTTTCTTTCACTCGGTTTATCGGTACGGTTCGGAGTTTAACCCGCTGTACTGGTTTAGAATGGTTTAATAATATATACCCCCGTTCCGGACTAAACCGCCCGCAAGGGTCAATAATGGAAATCGGGATTGTAGCGGTAGAACTTATCCTCCTTGACGATCATCCGTTTGTTCTCCAAAAAGACTTTGAGCTGCTTGGCCTTGTTGATGCCAAACGAATGGCCAATCGAGGCATAGCTGCTCTGCAACCGTCCGATAAGCGACGAATAGGAAACCCTGTCAGCTTCGGAGAATAACAGTTCCAGTGCCTCGCGGTGTTTGGCCTCGCAGACCTCGGCATAGTCGAAACTCTTGGTGGCGGTAGTCTGCCGAGGTTGGTAGTCCTCGACCAGCTCGGGCAAGGCATCGGCGTTGATGCGAAAGGCGAACGGCTCGAAATCCCGGTCACGGATGTGCATCGCCGCAACGGAACTTATATCGCGGTCGAAGTCGTCTTTGGTGATTTGCAAGACGGTTTCTGCCTTGTTGTTCAACTCCGTACCCAGATGCCCGCGCGTGTTGTCGTCGCCCTTGTTCAGATGCAGCACCGTATGGATGTGGATGCGCCGCTCGTCCGTCCATTGCATCAACTTCGTGATGAGGTCGGTCGCCTCGCCGGGGCTGTTGATGTCGTGTGCCAAATCGCGAATGCCGTCGATGACGACCAGTCCGAGGTCATCGAGGTCGTAGATTGCCTCCTCGATCTTCCGCAACCGCTCTTTGGTGGCATAACCGCGCAGGCACAAGAACTCCAACAATGGCGGATGCACATCGGTCGGCAATCCCGCCAGCCGCAGAATCCGGCACAACACCCGCTTGCAATGGAAGCGGCTCTGCTCCGTATCGACGTAGAGGATGCGCCGCCTCTCCGGCGGCAAAGAGGCCGAATAGTTCAACACCGTGCCGCCGGTCATGGCTGCCGCCACGATTGCGCAGACATTGAACGTCTTCTTGCTCTTCGCCTTGCCGGTAGAAGCGCTGAAATTCCCCAAAGTCCCGATAACCGAATCATCGACCCGCAGAATCACGGGCGGAGCCGCGAACTCATCCGTAACGAACAGACGGGCCGAACACCACGAAGAAACCGGAACCGAAGCGGAATCACGTTGCGCATTCATCGCTACTTCTTCTTCGAGGAGCGGCCGAGCAGGTATTGCTGTGCCTCGGCTTCAATCTGTGCCTGCGTCTTGACGGGATTGCGACGCAACCATGCCTCCAATTCCGCCCGCTCGAAATAGAGCATCTTGCCCTGCGGCTTGTAGTGCGGAATCAGATTGCCCGACGTCAGTTTGTAGAGGTAGCTTTTCGAGAGGTTCAAAAAACGGCTGGCCTCCTCGAAGCTCAACACGTTTTTGGTGTGAAACACCTGTTTTTCGAGTTCTGCAACTCGCATCTCAATACTTTTCTCCATAATTAGATGGATTTTAAATAAAACAAATGGAGTGCATGCCCTCCGTGACTTGTAACCGTTACGGGGGCAAATATATTGAGTATAAGCTTGATAGCAGACTGACCTATCTTTGAGGTCTCAACCCGTTCTCAAAGTCTTTTCACTTGCATGAGATACTTTTCAAGGGTTGCGTATTTTCCCTCTACACCGACGTCGCGGATGTAGTTGGTCGCCGTAGATAAGTCGCTTTGATTGATGTATTTATCGCGTGATGTATCTTTCGAGAGGAAGAGTTTATGATTGGCGATGACGGATTGCCAGTTGGGGGTTATCAGTCCGCGACTGCTCAATCCCGAGAAAAAGAACGCGACGAGGCGGTTATTGTTCGACCGCACGATCGCTTCGGGTTTGCAGGCGAAAATAGCTTTTAGCTCGTCCGCCGACAACGATACGTTGAACATTTTGACATCATTGACAGCCGTAGCGAGGTAGGCAATCTGCTCGTCGGTAAGTATCGAATCGAACGGATTCTCCGTTTCTGCAATGGGCAGCGCCGCAATAGCTGACTTCGGCGCAGATTCAGACAAGGATATTTCCCTTTGCCGCAAGTAAGCTGCATAACGCTCTCGGACGACAATGTTTACGACAGCAGAAAAATAAGGAAGTTCGGCATCATAGGCCGTGTTATCCCGTTCGTATTGGGAGTAGTCGAACGAGGGCACGGAGAATGCAAGATACTTTTTCTTTTCATCTGCATGCAGCGCCTCGAAGAATCCGCCCTCCCAAAGAAATGCAGGTTCGGAGTGGCAGAACCGCAGGTCAGACAATACGGAATGGTGCAAATACAACTCAGCCAGCTCGTCGGCAATCCGGTTATACTCCAGCCTTTCCTGCTCTTGTCTCTGTTCGGAATCGAGCCGGGCGGTTTTCGTCGCAATACGCTCCTCGAATACCCGGCAAGCGTGTTTGATGCAACGATCGAATATCTTTTGCAGCTCGTCGAACTGCGGTTTCAACTCCATGCCTTCCATAATCCGTCTTGTTTCATACGAAGATACGAAAAACTGTTGAAAAAGAAAAACGTGCGAATCATCGTCCGCACGTTTGGCCTCTGTTTCAGTCGGTCAGATTCGGAATCAATCCGATGGCCTCCTCTTTCTTCTTGTCCACGATTTTGGCGTAAATCTGCGTCGTGGCGATATTCTTGTGTCCGAGCAATTTGCTGACGGTATATAAATCGGCGCCCAAAGTCAGCATCATCGTGGCATGGGTATGGCGGGCAACATGAAATGAGATGTGTTTGGTTATTCCGGCGACTTTTGCCCAGTGTTGCAATGTATCATTTACCGTTCCCTCGTGCGTCAGCGGAAAGATAAAATCGCTGTCGTTCGCCTCGCCGCGCTCCGGCAGCCATTTCAACGCTTCGTCCGAAATCGGCAGGTAAAGCGGTTCTTTGGTCTTCTGCATCGTGATTTCGATGCGGACACGCCCGCCGCTTCGTTGCAAGTCGCACCACTTCAATTTGCGAATGTCGCTTACGCGCAACCCGCACAGACAGCTGAACAGAAAAGCCCGCTTGACGATCTCATGCCGGCATTCGGTATTTATCAACGTCTTCAACTCGTCGATTGTCAGGTACTCACGTCGGCTCGGTTCCTGCCGCACTTTACTTGCGAAATCGAACTCTTTGGTCGGATTGACGGTGATGATCCCCTCTTTGTAAGCACGGTTGATTGCCGTTCTCAAAGTACCGTAATAAGACACGACCGAATTGTTGCTCAACCGCCCTCCGGTTTTCAATACGCCGTATTTGCTGGCTTTCGGCATCTGCCGCAGGTAATCGGTAAACTCCGAGAGAAACTCCTTATCGACGTCCCGAAAAGCGATATAGTCGCCGCGAAACAATCTTAACGCTCGGACGGTATTGAGCACCGTTCGTGCATAGTTCCGGCTTCCCTGCTCGGCGGACTGCTTCCCGATATTTTCCAGATAGTCGAGCAGGTTCACTCGGGACTTGTTCGTGTTCTGGAATCCGTGCGCGTCGTTCTGCACCTCGACGATCCGCCTGCTCTGAATCGCTTTGGCAAGGGCGAGCGTCGCTTCGTTCTTCGCCTTGTCCTCCCGCGTCCGCTCGGGAATAAGGTATAGCTTCAGAAACTCGTATTTCCGTTTGCCACCGACATAGTTCTCCTTGCGGATCACGTCGCCCGTATAGTACTCCAAATAGATGGATTGATTCCCGTTGGAGAGTTGCTTGAACCGGATTCGCACCGGCTCCTTCAATTTGACCGTCTGTTTCTGCTTCGCCATACCCTTCCCGTTTGTTGCTTCAACGGCAAATATAGCGAATTTGTTTTGTTTCCGCAGTATTTTCGAGTAACAAAATAGTAACAAATATCGGGCAATTATGGGCTTTGTTGGGAAAATTGCAAAAACAACCGAAAATCCCGCAATCAAATATAAATCATTAAAACACAGTTGTTTATATTTAGTTTTTCATCGTTTCTCTATCCTTTTTATAGATTTGATAACTATTCACGAAGTTCTGCCACACGATATAGGCCGTCGGAGCGACCGACGAGATCGGATCGAGAAACGATTGCGCCATCCAGACGGCCAGCACCGTATTCTTCTGTCCGAGCGACTGTCCGCCGGCGACCGCATCGCCGTAGCGACGTCCCAGCCAGCGGCCGAACCTGAACTGCACGAGGCAGATCACGAGCGCCGTGGCAGCCAACGCGGTCTCGACGGCGCCGTCGGCCTCGGGATGATCCAGAATGAAGGTCGTCGTGCGGCCGATGATGACCGTCAGCGACACGAGCCACAGGTAGAACGAAATCTGACTGTGGGCGGCCACCCAGCCGCTGACCTTCGGTATTAAGGCGCGGCAGCCCTGCGCGGCGGCGAAGGGCAGGATCAGCAGAGGCGCGACCCTGGCCAGTATGACGGCCAGCGAGCAGTCGCCGCTTCCGACCACCGAGAGGATGAAGGGTGCGACGACGGCGATCGTCATGTTGCAGAGCAGGCTGAACGTGGTCATCGAAACGATGTCGGCGCCCAGCATTCCGCCGATCACGACGGCGGCCATTGCGATGGGTGTCAGCACGCAGATCATCCCGCCTTGCGCTACTGTCGGGCTGAACGGCAGCAGAATCCCGTAAACGGCCACGCTGAAAACGATCTGCGCCGTCAACAGCCAGAGGTGAAGCGGTTGCAGCCGCATACTGCGCACGTCGACGCGGCAGAAGGTGAAAAAGAGCATCAGGAAGATGAGCGACGGGGTAATCATTCCGCCGCTGGCCGTTTCCAACGCCGCGATCGGCCGGCAGAACATCGCCCCGACCACCATACCGAGCGGCATCGAAACGGTGCGGAGGCTATGCGGATGCGGGAAGGTCATCTCAGCCCAACAGCTCCCGGACTTTGGCCGAAATGTCCTTGCCGTCGGCCTGTCCGGCAAGCCGCTTCGAGGCAACGCCCATGACCTTTCCCATCTCCTTGACCGAGGTGGCGCCCACTTCGGCGATGACGGCACGCACGGCTTCGGTCAACTCCTCGGGCGACAGCTGCCGGGGCAGGAACTCCTGCATCACGGCCACCTGCGCCAGCTCCTCCTCGGCCAGATCGGCACGGTTCTGCTGGCGGTAGATCTCGGCCGAGTCGCTCCCCTGCTTGGCCAGCTTGGCGATGATCTTCACCACGTCGGCGTCGGGCAGTTCGGCGATCTCCGTACCGGCGGTTTTCGCCTCGATGATGTACTTCTTGATGTTGCGCAGCGTTTGCAGACGCACGGGCTCCTTGGCCTTCATGGCCTCCATGATACCCTTCGAGATTTGTTGTTCGAGTGACATAACAGGTAATACTATTTAATTTGTTGTAAACATACTATTTGCGCGGTTCTAGAAAATTCATGATCTGCTGCATCAGCCGGTCGCGCTGCCCCTCGTCGACGATCGCCTCGAACGGGAATCCCATCGCCAGCGAACGGTAGTCGCCCGTGTAGCCCACGGCGGCGGTCTGGTCGCCGTCGTCGTACCGCATGACGATGAACCCACCCCCGACCGGACGCAGCGCGTCGGGAGCCTCGACGGGATAGAAGTCGCGGCACGGTTCGGTGTTGAAATAGAACCGTTCGCGATCCATGCGGGCCGGCGAAGCCACGATGCGCGCCTCGCCCCGGCGCGAAGCCTGTCCCCCGCGATAATCGTACCGAAGAACCGACTTCACGAATGCCCGCTCTTCATCCATCGACGCAGGCGACCGCCACGGATCGGTGGCGATGAAACTGCCCGACACGAAGAGCGAACGACCCGAAGCGGTGAACTCGCCGAGTGCACGCCGCAACCCCTCGGGAAAGACGCGGAACTCGACGCCGCTCGTGCCGCGCCCCATTTCGACAGAGCGTTGTTTGCCGAAAATCACATCCATGAAGAAGTAGTCGTCGGTCTTCACCTCCCCCGCAGCCAGCGCCGCGGCCGAAGCGGAACAGAAGGAGTAGCCCGCCCGCACGATCGATGCACCGTGCAAACGCGGATAGTCGAACGTATTGCCGCCTATGACCTGCGTGGCGTAATCGCTGTAACACGATCCGAGCGCCTCCTCGTCGTTCTCCGCCTCGGTGAAACGCCGGTCGAACACCCGCTGTTCGCCGATGAACGAAATGTCGTGCCGGTCGGCTACCCCGCTGTCCAGTCTGCGGTAGAAACCCGCCAGCGAATCGCCCTGGATGCTCAGCGGCGCGCTCACGCGGTCGAAGCCGTTGACCACCAGCACGCGCCCCTTCGGTTCGGGCACCCATGCCGCCGAGAGCGTTTCGCTCGGAAAACTCTCGCCGCCGGCGTTGGTCGCCGTGACGCGGTAGCTGTAAATTACGCCCGGTTCCTGTCGCACGACGGTCGATGTCCCGTCGACCGGCACGCCGTTGTCGAAATCGCCGTCGCCGATACGGGTGTAGAGAACATATCCCGTCGGCGAAGCGCTCGCTTCGAGCGGATCCTCCACGCCGTGCCATTGCAGCCGCACTTCGTCGTCGCGTTCGGCGAAGACGGCCGAAAATCCTTCGACGGGCAGCGGCTGGACGACGCAGGGACGGCTGTACTGGAAGCTGACGTGGCGCAGGATCGCCTTGTAGATCGCACGCGACACGAGGAATTTGAAGCGCGGATCGCTGCCGTAACGCATGTCGGCGAAATTTTGGTGCGACAGCAGTTCGAGCAGCATCGTCGGCGCCGCAGGAACGCGCGCTTCGTAGTAGGAGCGATTCCACAATCCGCGCCGGCGCCATTCGGGTTCGTAGGTGGCGCGGATGTCGCCGACGATCTGACTCATCACCAGATCGGTCAGGTCACGCGACAGGTAGCGGCTGGCACCCCCTTCGAAGCGGCCGCCGTTCTCCTGTGTGAAGTAGATGCCCAGCGTGCCGATCGTCTCGTCGTTGCGGCGCACGCCGGCGTCGGAGTGGAAGGCCAGCGCCATGTCGACGGGAATGTTCAGACCCTCTTCGTCGGGCAGCCGTTCGGAGCCGCCCATGAGCGCGTTGACCCAGTGGGCGCGCGACATGTAATCCTCCTTGTAGTCGTCGAGCCCCTCCTTCTGGCGGTAGACCGTTTCGGGAAATCCCGCCCATTGCAGCCAATAGCGGGCGCCCTCGCAGAAACGGGGATAACCGCTCGGCTCGCAGAAATAGTCGGTATCCTGCGTGCGGAACTCCGCAGCAGGCGTGCGGGCGACGTTGCCCATGCCGCCGCCGATCTTCACGGCGTCGGCCGTCACGACGCGGTTCTTTTTCGACGAGCGGTTGCTCAGCGTGACCAACGCAGGATTTTGTCCCGCCGCGAAGCGGAATGTCCCCAGATAGATCCATGTGCCGCCGCCCATGGTCTGATTGACCGCGAAACGGCTCTCGCCACCCAGATGGCGCACCGTGTAGAGGGCATCCTCCGAACTGCGTTCGACCGTCTTGTAGGAGACGTAGACTGCGTATTCGCCGCTCGCGGGCAGGTCGGCGCTCCATTCGGCACGGCTCTCGCGGCCGTCGGTTACGGTCTGCACGCCGCGTGCCGTCCCCTCCGCAAAGGGGTTCTGGCACTCGACGTAGACCTCGCGCCGGTGTGCGAATCCCGTTCCCGCGTCGAACCAGCGGCGGTCGCCGGTGAATTCGACGTAGGACGATCCTTCGTCCACGCCCGCATCGTTGTCGGCGATCGCCTCCTCGGTCTGCACGTCGCGTTCGCGCGGCAACAGCACGTTGGCACCCGCCCGTTCGAGCATCGGCACCAAGTAAGGCAGCACGTAACTTTGCGTGTAGAGGTCTTCACAGGTCTCCCACAGCCGCGAACGCTGCCAGCGCCAGCGGTTCTCCTCCTGATCGAAATAGCGGCCGTGGCTCTGCCACATCGCTATGTGGCGCCCCGCGAGTCCGTGCGTCGGTTTCACGGGCGACGACAGGCGGGTCACCAGCGGACGGTCCGAACGGTTGGTGAAGGTCTTGCCCCGGCTACCGCTGCGGTAGATCTGCGGAATCAGCTCCTCGATCGGGTGCTTGTCCGTCACGAGCGACAAGCGCCGACGGGCGAGCGAGGCGGGCAGCAGGCTGCGGATCGAGTCGTAGATCGCCGCCACGCTCCGCTCGCGGAAGGGATAGTAGGACATGCCGATCGAGGCGTAGAGCGTCAGGCGGTTGCCTGCGTCGACGACCTGTGTGACGTTCGTCTTGCAGCCCGCCACCTCGCGGTCGAGGATGCGGGTGAGCATTTGCGAAATCTCCTTCCGCTTTTCGGCCGAGAGGCCTTTGGCCGCAGCCGGAACGACCGACAGCAGCAGCGGCAGGAAGAGGATAAGGAGTCTGTTTTTCATCATTTTTTACGAACCAGCAGCAACATGCCCAGCATGGTGAACAGGGCGTTGTAAATCAACAATTCGAAACCGATATGGTAACTCCACCACACGCGGACCGCATATTGCAGCGATGCGCTCAGCAGCGGCGCCGCAACGGCCGCGAATGGTACCCAACGGTCGCGCACCCGACAACGGGTGAACATGCCGAAGGCGAACATTCCCAGAATCGGGCCATAGGTGTAGCTCGCCACCTTGTAGACGAGGTTGATGACGCTGTCGTTGCCGAAGGCCTCGAAACAGAGGATCAACAACCCCATGAGCACGGCCATGCCCACGTGCACCCGCCGGCGGACGCGGGTCAGCCGGCGTTCGTCGTAACGGCGCGTACCCTCCAAGATATCGACCGTAAAGGAGGTGGTTAGCGCCGTGAGCGCCGAACCCGCCGCCGAATAGGTGCTCGAAATCAGTCCCACGACGAACAGGATACCGACGGCCGCCGGCAGACCGCCACCGACGGCGACGAGCGAGAAGACCTGGTCGCTCTTTTCGGGCATCGAAAGGGCATTGGCATCCATATAGAGGTAGAGGAAGACGCCCAGCATCAGGAAGAGGTAGATGACCACCATCTGACTGAGTGCCGTCAGCACGATGTTTTTCTGCGAATCGCGCGGCGAGGCGCAGCTCAGATTGCGCTGCATCATGTCCTGATCGAGCCCCGTCATGGCGATGAGCGTGAAGACGCCGGCCCAGAACATCTTCCAGAAATAGTGCGCCGAACGGGGATCGTCGAAGAAGAAAACCTGCGAGTAGGGGCTTTGCCGCACGGCTTCGAGCGCCGCAGGGAACGTCAATCCCAGTTCCCGCACGATGAATACGATGCAGAGCACGACGCTTCCGACCAGGCAGACCGTTTTGAGCGTGTCGGTCCAGATCAGCGACTTGACGCCGCCCTGCTGCGTATAGAGCCAGACGAAGAACATCGTGACGGCCATGTTGACCCAGAACGGCAGTCCGTAGTGGTCGAAGACGAGCAGCTGCATGACGGCGCAGACGACATAGACGCGCAGTGCGGCGCCGAGCGATTTGGAGATGAAGAAGAACCAGGCCCCCGTGCGGTGGGAGCCCACGCCGAACCGGTCGTCGAGATACTCGTAGAGCGACACCACTTTCATCTTATAGAAGAGCGGGATCAGCACGAAGGCGACGACCATCTGCCCTACCGTGAATCCCAACACCATCTGCATGTAGGAGAAGGAGTCGGCGGCCACCGACCCGGGCACCGAAATGAAGGTCACGCCCGATATGGCTGCGCCGATCATGGCCAGAGCGGCCATATACCATGGAGTGCGGCGGTTGCCCGTGAAGAAACCGGCGTTGTCGGCCTTGCGGCCCGAAAGGTAGGCGACGACGAACAGGACGGCGATGTAGACGGCGACCGTGAGGATGACTGCTGCTGGGGTCATGAGGCGTTTTTTTAGTTCGGGCGGAGCACCCTTCGCTCCAAAAGAGCAAAGTTAGTAAAAAAATCCGCGTTTCCGCCATACCGGAACGAAGTCGGAACCTGCCGGTGGTTACGGATTGCAGAGGGAATACGGAAAAATCGGAGACCGTGTTATCTTTTTCGAGGTTTTATTTGTTTATTAAAAGAAATTGGCTACATTTGTTATAAAAATAACAGTAAATCGATCACGACACATAAATTCATCAAAATTAACTTTATCGTTTAATTATGGCAAAAACTCTCAAGATCCGGGATCTGACGCTGCGCGACGGACAGCAGTCTTCGTTCGCGACGCGTATGACGCAGGCGCAAATCGATCGATGCCTACCCTACTACAAGGACGCGAATTTCTACGCGATGGAAGTATGGGGCGGCGCCGTGCCCGATTCGGTGATGCGGTATCTGAACGAAAACCCGTGGACGCGGCTCGAAACGATCCACAAAGCCGTGGGCGGCGTATCGAAACTGACCGCGCTCTCGCGCGGCCGCAACCTCTTCGGGTATGCCCCCTATACCGACCAGATCATCGACGGATTCTGCCGCAATGCCATCCAGAGCGGCCTGGGCATCATGCGTATCTTCGATGCACTGAACGACGTGAACAACGTGAAATCGACCATCAAATACGTCAAGCAGTACGGCGGCATCGCCGATTGCGCGGTCTGCTATACGGTCGATCCGAAATACCCCGAACCGGGATTCTTCGCGCGACTCATGGGGAAGAAGAAACCCCGCCCGGTCTTTACCGACGCCTACTTCCTCGACAAGGCGGAACAGATGGCAGCACTCGGCGCCGACATGATTACGATCAAGGACATGTCGGGCCTGATTCCGCCGATGCGCGTGAGCGGGCTGGTCAAGCTGCTCAAACAGCACGTCGACGTACCGATCGATTTCCACACCCACTGCACGCCGGGTTACGGTCTGGCATCGGTCCTGAGCGCCATTCTGGCCGGAGCCGACATCGTCGACACCAACTGCTGGTACTTCGCCGAAGGCACGGGTGCGCCGGCCATCGAGTTGATCTACGTCTTCTGCAAGAAGTTAGGCATCGAATTGCAGGCCAACATGGAGGCCGTAGCGAAGATCAACGGCGAACTGAAAGAGATCCGCCGCGAACTGGAACTTTCGGTTTTCGGAGCGGAAAAGCCCGCACCGAAAGCCTTCGACCCGCTGACCGACACCCTGCCCGCCGAGATCGACGCCGAATTCGACAAGGCGATCGCTGCGGCCAAGGCCGGCGACGAAGCGGCGCTGCTGGCGGCCTGCCACAGGATCGAAGCCCATTTCGGATTCCCCGCTCCCAACGAGCTGGTGAAGAACGCCGAAATTCCCGGCGGCATGTACTCCAACATGGTGGCGCAGCTCAAACAGCTCAAAGCCGAGGAGATTCTGCCCCGAGCCATGGAGCTGATCCCCACGGTGCGTCTGGCGGCCGGACTGCCGCCGCTGGTAACCCCCACGTCGCAGATCGTCGGCGCTCAGGCCGTCGCCTGCGCGATGGACGAGAAGGCCGGCCGGCCGATGTATACGACTAAGAGTTCGCAGTTCGTGGGGCTCGTCAAGGGCGAATACGGCAAGACCCCCGTTGCGATCGACCCCGAATTCCGGCTGAAAATCGCCGGCGTGCGTGAGGAGACGCCTTACGACACCTCGAAATACCAGATGCAGCCCAATCCCGAACTGCCCGAAGCCGGAGGGGTGAAACTCGCCGAGAACGAAAAGGAGGTGCTGCTGCTCGAATTGTTCCCGATGGTGGCGAAAACCTATCTGACGGGAGTGAAGGTGAAGGCATACGAGGCGAAGAAGGCCGCCGAAGCGCCGAAAGCGGAGACGAAGGCCGAGGAGGCCCCCGCCGGACAGCCGATCACGGGCAATACGGTCAACGCACCGCTGCCGGGCCGTATTCTGGAGATCAAGGTCAAAGTCGGCGACAGCGTCAAGGCCGGTCAGGAGATCGCCGTGCTCGAAGCGATGAAGATGGAAAACTCCATCGTATCCGATTACGCCGGAACGGTGAAGCAGATTCTGGTGAAAACCGGCGACAACGTACAGACCGACGCCGCGCTGATCGAGGTGGAGTAACCGGATTTGAAACTCCATCGAATAAGGAGAGAATCTTTCGAGGATTCTCTCCTTAATTCATTATCTTTGGTTTGCGCCGTTGAGACTCCCGCTCGGCCGACGCTTGCTTCCGCACTCGATTTTCGTATCTTTGGCTGACGCCTTAGATACTCCCGTTCGGCAACGTTCGAATCAATTTGACATTGCCCTCGCCTATTCGTATCTTTGGACAAACGTTTTCGCTATGAAACGATCGATCGCTGCCTTCTTGATCTTATGCTCCGTATTCGGGATACGGGCGCAATGTCGCAATTTCCACCTCTACCGTAACGAGCAGGGAAAACAAGGCGTAATCGACGGGCGCCGCAATGTATTCGTCCCGGCCCGCTACGACACGCTGATCATGCGGGACACGATTTGGGCGAATTGGTTCGGCGATTTCGAAAAACACGCAGGTCTCTATGTGCATATCGACGGATTGACGCCGATGAACCGGTTCGGATACCTTGCCCGTCAGGACGGGAAGTGGGGTTTCGTCGCGGCCGACGGCAAGACGCTTATTCCCGCAGTCTACGACACGATATGGCCCTGTGAAATCACCGAACGATACATCGTGCGGCGGAACAGGAAATACGGCATGATCGATTGTCGCGGTTTTCAGGAGCTGTTTCCGTGTGACTACGATTCGATCCGGTGTCGAAAGACAGATCGGGAGTTCTCCTATTGTTCGGACAACGACTCGACCTATCTGCTCGGCGTAAAGGTAGAAACATGGCGCGACGGGCGTTTTGAATCGCGCGATTTCCCGGCGGAATACACGCCGCTCTCGCCGGCAGACTGGAAATCGCTGCTGAATCCGTGACGTATCGCGGAACTACGGCCGATGCGGTCGGCCGTGCGCCCGCAGCTACTCTTCCGGCGCAGCGTTCTGCCGTTGCAGGTACTCCCCCACAATACGGGCCGCACAAGCGACGAGTTCGACGCAGGGGCGCTTTTTGTAATATTCGGCCGTCCGTTCCGCAGGCACGGGTTCCTCCTTGCGGCAGGCGAGCCCCAGCAGTTCGCGGCAGACGATCGCACCGTTCTCGGCGCGGAACCGCTCGGCGAACTCCTGTACGAGCGCGTAGGTCGCGGCTTTGGCCTGCCGGGCGGCCGGATCGGGGCAGGGTGCGAGGAAACCGGCGATGAGCGACATGCCGCTCACAGCCCCGCACACCTCCCGCAGCCGTCCCATGCCTCCTCCCAGCGGCCCCGAGATCGTCGCAGCGAGTGTCGATTCTACCCCCAGCAGGTCGTTGTAGGCCAAAAACACGGACTGCGAGCAATTGTATCCCTGCCGAAACAGATCGCGGGCCTTCTCCACCCGCTCTTCGAGTATGAAATCCATCGGTTACGTGCTTAAATTTTCCGCAAAGATAGTACAAAATATTCTTTCGCAGCACATGCCGGAACCGCATGGCCGGAGACGACAACGCCCGGGCGGACCCGGGCGAAGCGCCACTTAACAAAATTCAAAAAATAACGGCAGTTATTGTTCTTCGTTGCTGTAAATCGTATTTTTCACATCATTCAGTTCGACCAGTTTGTTGACGATCGCATAGATGGTCAGGCCCGCCGGCGAATGTATCTGCAATTTGGCCGCAATATTGCGCCGGTGCGTGATGACCGTATGCGCCGAAATAAACAGGCGCTCGGCGATCTGCTTGTTGGTCAAACCCTTCACCACCCCGACGATAATTTCCTTTTCGCGTGCGCTCAGCAACTCCTGCGAAGCCTCCCCGTCGCGCGAATTGCAGACCGAACGGAGTTTTTCCTTGATCTGCTCGGCCGTGTCGTAGATCGACACGACGGCATCGAAACGCTGCATCAGGCGGGCATCGGCCAAGGCACTCTGGAACGCGATCAACCGCAACGACTTCTGCTGCAATTCCCGGAGCATCTCCTCGTCTGTCAGCGACGGATTGATAATCAACACATCGGGAGCCGCTTCGGCGATCAGTTCCTCCAACTGTTCAGTCTCCCCCGTCTCGACGACCTGCACGTCGAATGTCGTCAACCGTCGAAGGACATAACTCATACCGCTGCGCAGAATCAGCGACGGCTCGACCAGGACGATTTTCAGGAAAGTGCTCATCGTGCGTCGCGGATTTTACGTTCCACCTCCGCAACAGCCGGAATGAACAGCCTGTTTTCAAGGTCGTTATGGGAGGCCAGCTCGGATTCGCAGAGAAAGATGTCGAACAATACGCCGTTCATCTCCTTGCCGCAGCTCTCCGAAGCGGGATAGTATTTGATCAGTATGTTTTTCAGTTCCGTCAGTTTGGCTTCGATCTGATCGTGCTGGCGGTGGAAGGTTTCGATGTCGTATCCCGCGGGACATTCGCCCGTAAGCAACTGGCGCACGTAGGGAAAAACCGTCTCCTCCTCGTACATCATGTGTTTGTGTACCTCGGCCGCATAGTCGTCGAAGAACCGGATGATCGCCTCCGCAATCCCGTCGCGGCCGCAGGCGACAGCCTCGCTCAGTTTGCGGCGGATGTCCGGCAGACGGTATTGCAGGAAATAGTCGTGCGAATTGTGCAGATAGCGCAAAAACGCTTCGAGGGAGACGTTCCGGCAATCGACGGTCGTCGTGCCTTCGTCGTAGAGCAGATTGACCACGGCAAGGAACGTCGCCGTGTCGACGCCGCTCTGGCAACACACTTCGTCCACCGTGCGGTCGCCGAACCCCAAAGCGATACCGAACCGGCTCATGATGAGCAGGATATGGTAATTGCCGCATACCAGATCGCTCATCCTGTCCGAAGCCGTATATTTCCCGAGCCTGTGCATAATGGAATATCCTTTCGTTCGTTGCAAAGATAGCGACTTTTCACCGTGCGCCAAATACCCACAAATGGGGATTTTCCGCTCTCCTGCGATGCGAAGATCGTATGGGACGAGGCGACGTTTCGACCGAAGGAACGTCCGGACAGGCCGAACGACAAAAAAAGCCATCTCTTTCGAGACGGCTTTTCGGTGAACCCGCCGGGGCTCGAACCCGGGACCCCAACATTAAAAGTGTTGTGCTCTACCAGCTGAGCTACGGATTCAACACTTGCCAAACGGTTGAAACGGTCTTCTTCCGATTTGGTGGTGCAAATGTAGAGAATATTTTTGTTTTACCAAAATAAAACGATATTTTTGTATTGCTGAAAGCAAGAAATCATTTCAAAACCTATAAATTATATGTGTAGAGCTTTGATCATCGGCGCAGGCGGCGTCGGTACGGTCGTAACGCAGAAGGTGGCGGCCAATCCAATCTTTTCGGACGTGATGCTGGCCAGCCGCACCAAGTCGAAGTGCGACGCCGTTGCGGCGGCGATCGGCGGCGGCCGCGTAAAGACCGCTCAGGTCGATGCCGACAGCGTTCCCGAATTGTGCGAACTCTTCCGCGCCTTCCGTCCCGATATCGTCATCAACGTGGCCCTTCCCTATCAGGATCTCACGATCATGGACGCCTGCCTGGAATGCGGCGTCAATTACCTCGATACGGCCAACTACGAGCCACGGGACGAAGCGCATTTCGAATATTCGTGGCAGTGGGCCTATCAGGATCGTTTCCGCGAAAAGGGACTCACGGCGATTCTCGGCTGCGGGTTCGATCCGGGCGTGACGGCAATCTTCACCGCCTATGCCGCCAAGCACCATTTCGACGAGATCCACTACCTCGACATCGTGGACTGCAACGCCGGAAACCACGGCATGGCCTTCGCCACCAATTTCAACCCCGAAATCAATATCCGCGAAGTAACGCAGAAAGGACGTTATTACGAAAACGGCAAATGGGTCACGACCGAGCCGCACGAAATTCACAAGGGACTGCATTATCCCGGTATCGGCGAGCGCGAATCCTACGTCATCTACCACGAGGAGTTGGAGTCGCTCGTCAAGAACTTCCCCACGATCCGCCGCGCCCGCTTCTGGATGACCTTCGGGCAGGAATACCTCACCCACCTGCGCGTCATTCAGAACATCGGCATGGCGCGTATCGATCCGATCATGTACAACGGCGTGGAGATCGTCCCGATCCAGTTCCTCAAAGCCGTACTGCCCGATCCCAAATCGCTGGGAGCCAACTATCACGGCCAGACCTCGATCGGCTGTCGCATCCGGGGCGTGAAGGATGGCAAGGAACGCACGTATTATATCTACAACAACTGCGACCACGAGCAGGCCTTCAAGGAGACCGGCACGCAGGCCGTGAGCTTCACGACGGGTGTTCCGGCGGCGCTGGGCGCGTCGATGTGGGCCAAGGGATTGTGGCGCGGCGCCGGCGTCTTCAACGTCGAGGAGTTCGATCCCGATCCATTCCTCGCCGAGTTGGGCGAGCAGGGATTGCCCTGGCACGAGCAGTTCGACGTCGATCTGGAAGTATAGCCACGCATTCCGAAACGACAGGGCGGCCCGCTTGTACAGCGGGCCGCCCTGCGTTTGACGGAGAAAACCGTTATTCGTAAATCTCGTTGAGCAGTTTGGCCAACCGGTGACCGCCCTTGACGAACTGCTGTTCGATAAGCGTCGTGAACCGGTCTATATAATCATAGGACACGTTCGTCCCTTCGGGCGTCGCCTCGTAGATTCCCTTGCACAGCTCGGCCGTCTCCATGAACCACTCTTTCGGCGTACCGCTCTCGATGAGCGTCGCCTCGTCGTCCGACAACCGGTCTATCTGATTCTGCCACTCGGTGTAACTCCATTTGTGAGCAGCTTCGGGCAGCGACGTATCCCAGATCGAGTGCAGATTCGCCGGCTTGCCGAAGAAGGTAACCGGAATCGTATTGCCGCCACGGTCGCTGCGGTGGCCCGAGTGCATCGGGCAGTGCATGTCCCCTACCAGATGGATCAGCATCTTCAACGCTTCGGCCTCTTTCTCGGCGGAAAGCTCCTTGCTTTTGAGTTCGGCGACCAGGTCGTTCACGGCCGTCACCACATCGCCGGCAGGCTCTTTGGGCATCGTGTCGTAGGTATACCCTTCGTCGATATTGGCATAGTGCCATGTTCGCGTATAGGCGTACTCGGGCGTGTGGCTGGCGGAATCCAGCCAATTGGCGTAATAGACCGGCGAATGACCGTCCAATACCCGGTCGATCTCCTGCGCCGCTTCGGGTGTCAGGTTGCATTCGGCGATGTAAGCCGTCACGTCGTGTCCCTTCTGTCCCCATCCCAAGGCGGTTTGCAGAGAGCCGGCGCAGAGGACGAATAACCAAAATCTCTTCATCGTATCGTTGTTTATTGGTTCATCGTAGCCAGAAACTCCTCGTTCGAAGCGGTCATGTTCATCTGTTTCTCCAGGAACTCCATCGCCTCGACCGTGGTCATGTCCGACAGGTACTTGCGCAGAACCCACGTGCGCGACATCACTTCGCGCTGCAACAGCAGATCCTCGCGCCGTGTGCCCGATGCCATCACGTTCACGGCCGGATAGATACGCTTGTCGGCCAGTTTGCGGTCGAGTTGCAGCTCCATGTTACCCGTGCCCTTGAACTCCTCGAAGATCACTTCGTCCATCTTCGAACCGGTGTCGATGAGCGCCGTGGCGACGATCGTAAGCGACCCCTTCTCCTCCGTATTGCGCGCCGCACCGAAAAAACGCTTGGGCTTGTGCAGCGCATTGGCATCCACGCCACCCGAAAGCACCTTGCCCGAAGCCGGCTGCACCGAGTTGTAGGCACGTGCCAGACGGGTGATCGAGTCCAGGAAAATCACCACGTCGTGACCGCATTCGACCATGCGCTTCGCTTTTTCCAGCACCATTTCGGCCACCTTGACATGGCGCGAAGCCTGTTCATCGAAGGTCGAAGCCACGACTTCGGCCTTGGCGTTGCGGGCCATTTCGGTCACCTCCTCGGGACGCTCGTCGATGAGCAGCACGATGATATAGACTTCGGGATGGTTGTCGGCGATGGCGTTGATGAGCGACTGCATGAGCATCGTCTTACCCGTCTTGGGCTGTGCGACGATCAGACCGCGCTGCCCTTTTCCGATCGGCGAGAAGAGATCGATCACGCGGTTCGAAAGGCTGTTGTGCCCCTTGCCCGTCAGGCAGAACTTCTCGCTCGGAAAGAGCGGTGTCATGAACTCGAACTGCACGCGGTCGCGGATGAATTCGGGATCGAGGCCGTTGATCTCGGCCACCTTCGTCAGCGGGAAATATTTCTCTCCCTCCTTGGGCGGGCGGATCGAACCGCTTACCGTATCGCCCGGTTTGAGGCCGAAGAGCTTGATCTGCGAAGGCGACACATAGATGTCGTCAGGCGAATTGAGGTAATTGTAGTCGGCCGAACGGAGGAATCCGTATCCGTCGGGCATGATTTCGAGGACGCCTTCGCCCTCGATTTCGCCGACGAAATCGTCCTTGGTAATCACCTCCGCACGCTCTTCGCGCACGCGGGGCGCGGCGACCTCCGTAACGGACTGTTCGGCGACGGCGCCCGTCCCGGCGACCGGTTCGGCCGGTTCCTCGGCGCTTTTCGGCTTACGGCCTCTGCGCTTGGGGACGGCCGCCGCCTCGACCGGCTGTTCCTCGGCCACGGGTGCAACGGCGACCGTCGTCTCCGTCTCGGCCGGAACTTCGGGGCCTTCGGCCGGCGAACGGCCCTCGACCTTCACTCCCGACATCCGGGGACGGCGTCCGCGACGCTTGGGTTCTTCCGCCGGCACGGCGTTCGGCTCGGTATCGCTATGCTGCCCGGCGACGAGGGTGACCGCCCTGATCTGTTCGAGCAACTCCTTTTTCTTCAACATTACGTTCCCGACTCCCAAGGCCCTGCCAATCTCGCGTAATTCGGCGAGGCTCTTGCCTTCGAGTGCATTAAAATCCTGCATAAATTGTCTGATAATAAAATCTAAAATGGTAAAAAATCCGGTCGGATGACCGGTTTCGCGAATCAACAGTGCAAATATAGTGCTTTCTTGCAGAATATGAAAAAATATCGGAACAATTTCACCGATTTCCCGTCGTCGGACACGCTTTCATTCCCTGTTCGAGGCAAAACGAAAAGGGGCATCCGATTTTGCGGACACCCCTCTTCGTCTCTCGTGCGGATTCCGGACGATCCCCTACTCGGTTACGATGCTGACATCGGGACGATTCTTGAACAGCGTCGTCACCAGCTCGAACTCGTAGCCCGGATCGACGATCACTTTCTTCAATGCAGGATCGGCCGGTTTCGAAAGGTCTGTGTTCGTGATCCGATTCTCGCCGAAATCAAGCGACGCGAGGCTTTCGATCGGCGCAAAGAGATGGTCGTGTCGCCGTACGGCCGGCAAATTGCGGAACGGTCGAGACGAGGGAGATTTCATATAATAAAGAACAGGCCGTCGACGATGTCGACGGCCTGTTTCGTACTCGGAGCCGGGATCGAACCGGCACGGCCATTACTGGCCACAGGATTTTAAGTCCGGCGTGTCTACCGATTCCACCATCCGAGCAGCCTCCTTTCGTCCGAAAGGCAGGGCAAAAGTACGAATTAATATTCTATTCTGCAAGAAAACGCACCGTGCTCGTTCGGCTCGACGCAGGAGATTCTGCACCGGATTCCGGCGACGGTCGCGGCAACAGGAAGCCCTACCACCCGTTGTAATGAATCCGTCCGGCGTCGAACTTCCGCTTCGGTTCTCCGACGGCAGCCGGATAACCGATCGGAATGACGCACAGGGGCAGGATTCCCTCCGGCAGGGCGAGATTCGAACGGACGGCCTCCATCCGTTCGGCATAGGGATAGGCCGCCGTCCATACGCCGCCCAGCCCGAGCGAATGGGCGGCCAGCAGGATATTCTCGGCAGCAGCCGAGCAGTCCAGATACCAATAAGAGGAACGGGCCGGACTTCCGCACACGATCACGGCGCACGGCGCCTGAGCCAACATCTTGGCATAAGGCAGCGCTGCGGCCAGCGAATCGAGAATCGGCCGTTCGTTCACGACGACGAACTCCCACGGCCGCTGATCCTTTCCCGAAGGGGCCGACATGGCGGCGCGCAGCAGCAGTTCGATCTTCTGCGGCTCGACGGTCCTGTCCTGATAGGTGCGGATGCTCGTGCGCGAAAAAATGGTCTCCAACGCCGGATTGGTTTCCGGCGTTCCGGTCGTCTTCGGGGTGCAGGCTGCGACCGACAATGCGGCGATACCTGCGGCGAGATAGATTCCGATCTTCATTTCCAACAACGATTTTCATGTCCGGCGGAAAGTCGCCCGACGAACCGGGCGGAAGCGGTTGCGTACCATCCTGCGACCGGCTCGTTTCGGCGGCGGCTGACTGCCCTGCCGAACAAAGATACGGAAAGATTTCCCGAAAACGACAAGAGGAAACGCCCTTTTCGACACGATTCGGATGGAAAAACGATTTCCGGACGATCCGAACCTCGCCCACATTCCTGTTTCGTCGGAATTTACATCATGCAAAATTGCCGGAATAAGAAAATTAAATTATAATTTAAAATAACGAGGATTACAAAACGGCAATCTATCCCGATTTTTCGGGATTTTTCCTCCGAAAACGGGAATTTAAAACGGCTAAATACTACGATCCGTAAGTTTCGATTCCGTTAAAATACGATAACGAAGCAGCGACGAGGCGCCCCGGAATACTCCGGAGTCACATCTAAGAATATAACATCATAATTTACAACAATATATAATATAAAAAGCAGGTCGAACGGAGAGATTCAACGGTTGCATCGCTTTCGAAATAGAAAAATAAACTATCGGAATATTTGGTCATTCGAACTTTTTCCGCTATCTTGTTGCCATGTTAAATGGCATATTTCGAAACAAAGAGACCTCCGAAAGAGGGGAAAACGGACTTAATGCTTACAGATTGCAATTAAAACGTGCAATTAACAGATAAATCGAATCTCTTTTCGAGTAAGTTTAATTTTAAAATTTCAGACGTATGAAAAGATTTTTACTGCCATTCATGTTGACGGCGCTGTCGATCGGTTACAGTTGCTCTTCGGACGAAGGGGGGGGGGAATTCGAACCCGCCCGAATGTTCGATAACCGCTCCTGAGGACGGGGCGATTCTCGATCTGTATGAAGATCTCGTCATCAAAGGTACAGCCTCCGACAGCGACGGCAGCATCGTAAAAGTCGCATTGACGGTCGACGGAAAAGCTGTTGCGGATGTCACCAAAGTACCGTTCGAATACACGATTCCCGCCAGCGATCTCAAAGAAGGCGTCATGAAGATCAAGCTGGCCGTCGAAGACGACGGCGGCAATACGGCAACCGACGAAATTTCGGTGGCGATTCAGGATCAGTCCGAAGCGCCCGTGTGCAAGATTACAGCACCGGCCCACGGCGATGAACTGAACGCATTCGGACCGTTTACGATCAAAGGCGAAGGCGAAGCCGTTTCGGGAGAAATCTCCAAAGTAGCGTTGAAGATCAACGACGACGTGATTCCCGACGTGACCGCACTTCCCTTCGAGTACACCGTACCGGCGGCCACCTACCCTGTCGACACCTATGTTATTATACTCGAAGTGGAGAACAGCCGCGGTCTGGTCGCCAAGGATATGGTTACCGTCACGCTCGTCGACAAAAACGCAGCCCCCGTCTGCTCGATCGACGAACCGGCCGACGGCACTTCGTTCGAACCGACCGATGCCATCGTCGTGAAGGGTACGGGCAGCGACGAGGACGGCACGATCGCCAAAGCCGTGTTGAAGATCAACGACAAGGCCGTGGAATCGGTCGCTACGGTTCCGTTCGAATACACGCTCACCGACGAGCAGAAGGAGCCGGGGAACGTGAAGATCTCGCTGGAAGTAACCGACAACTACGGCAAGACCGCTACGGACGAGGTAACGATCGTGATTCTCGGTCAGTTCCGCGAATTCACCGACACGCGTGACGGCAAAACCTACAAGACCGTCAAGATCGGCGAACAGATCTGGTTCGCCGAGAACTGCGCCTACCTGCCGCAGGTGATGAAGCCCTCCGAGTATTCGGCCGAAACGCCCTGTTATTATGTCTACGACTACGACGGCAACGACGTAGCCGCCGCCAAAGCGACCGAGAACTATCGCAACGAAGGCGTTCTTTACAACTGGCCGGCCGCCGGCGGCAATATGGATTCGAAGAACGACGCCATTCCCAGCGGCATTCAAGGGCCCTGTCCCGACGGCTGGCACGTGCCGAGCGAGGCCGAATGGGAGATTCTGTACAAATACGTTCGCGATCGAATTCCCGAAAACGAATCAGCGATCTACTGGGACGGTTCGACAGTCTACAATGTCAGCGGACATCTGCGTGCGAACGTTTGGCCAATCAAGGAAGACCCTGATTTCCCGCAACTGACCAAGGGCGGCATGGATACCTACGGGTTCGCGATACGTCCGAGCGGTTGCCTGCTGGGGAAAAACGGTTTTTACTACGGCCCCGGAGAGGTCGGAAGCAACGTCTCGTTTTGGACACCCCATTACGACGGTGTCACCTATCCCTCCAGTCCGGGCGGCGTAACGACAGGGGTGTCCAATTACAAATACGAACCCGATTTCGGCAGAGGGACATCGTGCGACCGCGCCTATCCGGTACGCTGCTTACAGAATTAGTACTTCGCATCTCCCGAACATCAGCGCAAGATGAAAAAATATCTGTTTCTGGCAGCCGCGTGTCTGTCGTTCGCCTTTACGGCATGCAGCGACGACAATACGCAGGACGAGGGTGAGAACACGGCCCCGACCTGCAAGATAACCGAACCGCTCGAAGGCGAGACCTACGATGCGAACCTCCCGCTTACGATCAAGGGGCGTATCAACGATAAGGAGAACAACGTCTCCGCAGTGAAACTGACCGTCGGCGGCGAAACGGTCGGCGAAGAACTCTCTCTGCCGTTTTTCGAATGCACGATCGCACCCGAGAAACTGCAAAAGGGAGCGCTGACCGTCGTTCTTTACGTCGAGGATACCGGCGGCCTGAATGCACAGCATCAGGTGACCGTCAACCTCGAAAAGGATGTCAAACTGATGGTCGGCGACGACGGCAAGGACGAACTGACTTTCGATTACCGGAGCGGCGAGCGCGAAGTGCGCGTCGTTTCGGAGAAGAAATGGACGGTGTCGGTTCCCGAAGGCACGTGGTTCGAATCCTACGATGCGACCTCGCAGCAGTGGGTCAAGAAAACCTCCATTTCGGGCGAAGGCAATACGGCCATCAAGCTCAGGGCGGGGGCCAACGATCTCTTCGAAGACCGATATGCGGAGTTGAAGATCAGCACGCCGGATGAAACCGGCAAGTTCGTCGTCGGACAAACGGCAAGTCCCAACATGCTCGACCTGATCGAAGACGAGATGCTGCGCATGGCCGCCGAAATCTCGGCGATCATGTACGGAATGGATGCCAACGAAGACGGCAAGGTATCCGCCTACGAAGCCGAACTCGTGCCGGAGGACGGCGTACCCTACGGATTCGACGCCGGAGGGTGGCAGGTGGCTTCCACCAAAGGTATCGAGAACTTCCCGCACTTGCGGCATTTGGATGTCAACACCTCCGACAACCTGACCGAGATCGACCTCAGCGGAAACACCGAACTGATGAGTATCCATGTACAGAACTGCAACAATTTGAAGACGCTGGATCTTTCGCCCTGTCCCAACCTCATGGAATTGGGCTGCAACTACGATGTTTTCCTTTCGGTGCGTCCGCAGATCGAGAAGATCAAGACGCAAATCCACACTTTGGGAATCTTCAACCGGAAGGCCGACGAAACGCCGTCGCTCGATTTCACGGGATTCAGCAACATGCAGCGCCTCTACGTCAACGACAACGGCCTGACCGAAATCAAACTCGCCGGCTGCAACAAACTATGGCGTTTCATCGCCAACGGCAATGCCTTCGAGGAGATCGACCTGAGCGAAGTGGAACGGTATCCTGGCAACGACTATTTCCTGGATAACAATCCGCATCTCAAACGGATCTATATTTGGAAAGGATACACGCACGATTTCTACAACATGACCTACGACGAGGCTAACAACGTGGAGATCATCGAGAAATAACGTCTTCCACTCGTTCTCGATTCAGGAGCGGCCTCCCTGTCGGACAACCGGCAAAGGAGGCCGCTCCGTTTTCGATCCGCTGCGACCAACGCACCCTCCTGCCGCAGTGAAAGACGTTTTCCCGGGAAAAGAGTTATCTTTGTCCCGATACAAGCCTTCGGATTATGAAACGCGCACTCCTCTGTTCGGCTTTCGCCGCATTGCTGACCGGCTGCGGCCTCTGCCCGTCACCTCCCTCCGCCGCTACCCGATCACAGACGTCGCAACGGCCCCCGCGACGCCGGTCCGGAATCAGGCGAAGTCGGGAACCTGCTGGGCCTTCGGCGGGGTGTCGCTCATCGAGAGCGAAGCGATCCGCACCCGACGGTGCACGCTCGATCTCTCGGAGATGTGGGTCGTCCGCCATGCCTACTTCGAAAAAGCCGTCAAGTATGTCCGCACACGCGGTCGTGTCGCTTTCGACCAGGGCGGCGAAATTCAGGACGTGCTGTGGCTGGTCGACCGCTACGGCATCGTGCCTCAATCCCTCTACGAAGGCGGAGCGGCCGACGGCACCTACGACCACGCCTCGCTGGCGAAGGCGATCCGGCGGCTGGCGAAGCGGATCGTCGACAAAAAACTGTATGAAAAGGAGCATTGGCAGCGGATGATCGACGAAGAACTCGATCGGCGGCTGGGTGCGCGTCCCGACCGCTTCGTAATCGACGGGGTTGCCTACACGCCGTTTTCCTATGCCGACTCGATCGGCTTCCGGAGGGACGACTACGTCGCGTTGACCTCCTTCACCCACCACCCTTTTTTCGAACGGTTCGTGCTGGAAATTCCCGACAACTGGGCGGCGCACGCGACACTTAATATTCCGCTCGACTCGCTGATGCGACTGCTCGACAGCGCTCTTGCGGCCGGTTATACGGCAGCATGGGACACCGATGTCTCGGAGCGGGGTTTCGGTCGACGGGCCGGCATCGCCCTGCTGCCGCAGCAGGAGGAACGCATCACGCTTCCCGCACCGGAGATCGTCGTGGACCAGCCGCTCCGCCAGCGGATGTTCGACACGCAGGCCACGACCGACGACCACGTCATGCACATCGTCGGCACGGCCGTCGATTCGCTCGGCAACAGCTATTACAAGGTGAAAAACTCTTGGGGCGAGCGGGCGGGACGCCACGGCTACTGGTATGCGTCGCCCGCCTATGTCGCAGGCAAAACCATCGAATTAGTACTCCCCCGCGCCGCTCTGGGCGTCGATCCAGGCGATGACGCCTTCCGTATCGAACGGTGAGAACCACCGAATCTCCGCATCGCGGCGAAACCATGTGAGCTGTCGCTTGGCATATCGGCGTGAATTGCGTTTGATGAGCGTTATGGCTTCGTCGCGCGTAACCGTTCCGTCGAAATAATCGAAGAACTCCCTATACCCTACCGTTTGCAGTGCATTGAGGCTGCGGTAGGGCAACATCCGCCGCGCCTCCTCCTCCAACCCCGCCTCCAACATGGCGTCGACCCGCCGGTCGATGCGGGCGTACAGCTCCTCGCGCGGAAGCGTCACGCCGATCTTCACGATGTCGAACGGGCGTTGCTTGCGCAGTCCGGTACGCTGCGACGAAAAGGGTCTGCCGGTTTGCAGACAGACCTCTACGGCACGCAGCACACGTGCGGGATTCCGCAAGTCGACCTCCCCGTAATAGACCGGATCGAGCCTCTTCAACCGTTCGGCCAGCGCCTCCACCCCTTCGGTTTCGAGTTGCCGCATCAACTCCCTGCGAAGCGCCCCGTCCGCCTGCGGCAGATCGTCCATCCCTTCGCACAACGCCCGCACGTAGAGTCCCGACCCGCCGACGGCGACGACCCGCCGACCTCTCCGGAAGAGGGTTTCGAGCAGTTGCAATGCCGCCGATTCGAATGCGCCGCAATTGAACTCCTGCGTAATGTTATGCGACGCAATGAAATGATGCTCAACGGCATGAAGTTGTTCGAAGGAAGGTTGTGCGGTACCGATCGGCAACTCCCGGTAAATCTGCCGGGAATCGGTCGAAAGAATCGGTGCGCCGTAGTGGCCGGCGATGCGGACGCTCAGATCCGTTTTTCCCGCTCCGGTAGGGCCGACGATCACGATCAGTTGCGACCTACTCATCGTCCAAACTGTCGTCGCCCTCGAATTCGCCGAAATCGTCCATCATCTGCTCGAAGATCGAGCCGTCGTCCTCGTTCGCCGCAGGATCGTACTGGTCGGGAGCCGGAGCATGTTCGAATGCCACGCGCGGATACTCCATCGTCGGCTCGGGCTTCTTCGCTTCGGTCAATTCGAGGTAAAGGGCCCTGTTGTTCAACTGATCGAAGAGATAGATCAATCGTTCCCTGTTGTGGTGAAGCAGTTGACCGAGCGACACGTTCTCCATCGGAATGCTTTCGGGGTCTCCCATGTCGAGCAACGTATATTCCTGCAATCGCTCCCATTGCCCGTCGGCCGTAAAGAACGAAGTCATGCACGCTTCATAACCGAGAATCCGCACGAGGAATTCGTGAAAACCGCGCAACGTCATATCGTAGGGCACTTCGAGATCGCGGACGAAATTATCGTTTTCGTCGCTCAACATACGGAATTTGAATACCATCGACATATTCTCTGAATCTTTAAGATCGGGAAGAATTTCGCCCGCCTCGGAACCGAACCGCCCTCGGCGAAGATTTATCCCATAGCAAAGATACGAATAAGCGAGGGCAATGTCAAATTTATTTGAACATTGCCGAGCGGGAGTATCTACGGCAAAGCCAAAGATACGAAAAGTCGAGCGCAGAAACAAGCGTCAGCTTGATTATGCCGAGACGAAGTATCTTCGGCGCAGCCAAAGATACGCATAAGTGAGGGCAAATGCAAACTCGTTTGCGATTTGCCGAGCGAAAGCATCTAAGGCGTAGCCGAAGATTAGGAAATAATCCGGAATCGCCCTCTCACGATGTTTTTCCGGATCAGATCGTACCGAGAAACCGCATCGTATCCACGTCGTCGGCATAATCGGTCAAACCGGGATGCTGCGCCCGCCCGAAAGCGACGCGGCGGGAGTGCCGCACACACTGCGAAACGACGCATTGCAACCGATCGTCATGGGCCGCCAACCACGCTTCCACATCGGCAAGCGAGTCGTAAAACGTATAGTGGATGCGGCTGAGCGCCGCCGGAAACGACCGATCTTCGCACAATACCGCCCCGTCCAGGTCGACGAACGGCATTCGGCACATCCGCAGAAGGGCGCGTTCCCGAAGATAATTGCGGCGATATTTTTCATTGAGCGCCGTGCAACGCAACTCCGGCATATACCCGCGCGGCAGAAACAGCAACGACACGTTGCGGCATCCCAGCCCCGAATAGGCGAAAATATCCTCTTCCAGGCCGCTCAGCTCCGCCGCCGTCTCCCTGCCCGACAAGACCGCGACCGACTGCCGGCTTCCGCGCAACAACGACGGAATGCCGCCGAACAGCATCCGAAAATAGCGGTTCGCGTTGTCGCTTCCGGTTGCGATGACTGCATCCAGTCGCTCACCCTGCTCTGCCATCCGAAGAGGAATAGCCGGATCGATCGTTCTCAGCAAATCAACGACATAACCGATCAGAACGGTATCTTTACTCGAAGGTTTGACCCTGCACGCATGCCCGCTCGCGAGCACGCACAACAGATCGAAAAAACCGACCAGCGGAATATTGCCGGCCATAACCACCAATACCCGCTTCGGCGTCCGCACCGGAGGATATGCGCCCGCCCACGCTTCGAGCCGTTGCCGTTCGAGCATCTCGCAGCGAATAGCCTTCACGGCCCGGATGATCTCCTGCGGCAGAAACCACGGATTTTCGACTGCGGCACGGCGAACGACCTCCACCGTATCCGGCGTCTTTCCGAACGCCGCCAGCCGATGCCCCAGCACGGAGAATATGTCGATCATGCGATTCATGCTCCGGCAAAGATACGGATAAGCGCGAGCAAAAGCAAACGCAGTTTGTGTTTTGCCGAGCAGGAGCATCTCCGGTGCAGCCAAAGATGCGAATAAGCGAGTGCAATGTCAAATTTATTTGAACATTGCCGAACGAGAGTATCTTCGACGAAGTCAAAGATGCGAATAAGTCGCAAGCAAAAATAAACCTCTGTCTGCATTTTACCAGCACACCACGTCCGAAGTACAGCCAAGTATGACGAAAAATCGGATCTTCTGTCGCTCCGAATTTGGAAATCCGTTTTTTTTGTCTATCTTTGCAAACGCAATCTCCGAAAGAAGATCGCACATTTTGCGGAAATAGCTCAGTTGGTAGAGCGCAACCTTGCCAAGGTTGAGGTCGCGGGTCCGAGTCCCGTTTTCCGCTCCTAGGAGGTCTAAGAGGCCTCCTTTTTTGTGCGGCAGATCGACGCAATGGAAGGCAAACAATCCTGTATATCAATGATATGCGGGATTGTTTTCGTTTTTCATCACCGCATCGGGGCGTGTTCCGACGCAACCTTTCCGTGTGCCAAAGCGTGGTACATGGGCCGCGGACAAAAAAATGTACCACGCGAATGGCCGTAAAGCACTGAACTGCATTGTTCTGCATCCAATATTCCGGGCTTTTCAATCGTCCTATGTGTCTCATTGAAAAAGCTTGAAAAGATGGAAAGAAAACGTTTCAGCGTGACCTTTTTTCTCCGGAAGGCCCGCACGAACAAGTCGGGTCTGACGCCTATTCTGGCGCGCATCACGACCAATGGAGTTTCGAAAGAGGTGTATATCCAATGCTCGGTACCTCTCGACCGCTGGAATCAGTCGAAGGAGTGCGCGACGGGCCGAGACAAGTTGTGCCAGCAGGTCAACGCATACCTGAACGAATATCGGGCGAGAATCCTCTCGGTCCGTCAGGAGTTGATCGCACAGGGGCATGATGGCACCTGCTTCGAGATCAAGGCCCGGCTTCAAAACCCCGCATCACACACTCGGCCGTTTCTTGCCGAGCTGGAAAAGTATTGCGGGAAGCGTCAGAGCGAGGTTGGCGTCCGGATCACGCAGCTCACGGCGAACAAGTACCACAGGGTATTGCGTTACCTGACGGAATACGTTCGGGAGCGTTACGGCAAGGAGGACGTTCCTCTTAGTTCGATCGACTACGAGTTTCTCGACGGGTTCAATACGTTTTTGCAGACGGCGCATCGCTGCCACCACAACGGGGCGATCAATCTGCTGGATTGCGTGAAGAACTTCACGCTCTACTGCCTGCGTAACGAATGGCTGGAAAAAGATCCGTTCCGTCACTACAAACTCAAGGAGGAGCACAACAAGTCCAAAGACCACCTGACGAAATCGGAGTTGGACACCCTGCTCAAAAAGCCGATGCCCAACGAACGGCTGGCTCGCATCCGCGACGTGTTCTCGTTCTGCTGCCTGACGGGACTGGCCTTCACGGACGTGGATCACCTGAAAGCCGAACATATCCGTACCGATGAGAACGGCGTGCAATGGATCCACAAGCCTCGTGAGAAGACGTCGGTGATGAGTCGGATTCCGTTGCTACCGCATCCGATCGCACTGCTGAAGAAATACGAGCGGGATGAAACATGCCGGGCGAGAGGCAAACTGCTTCCCGTGCCGTCGAACGCGAAGATGAACGCCTATCTGAAGGAAATCGCGGCGATCTGTAATATAGATAAGACCTTGACGACCCACGTCGCACGCCATACGTTCGCCTGCCTTGCGGTGGAGTACGGGATGCCGATCGACGTATTGGCAAAGGTCTTGGGCCACTCGAACACGAACATGACGCGACACTATGCCAAATTCTCGGAAGAACTGATCGGCCGCGAGATGCTCAAATTGGGCGAGGTGCTGTCTGTGGGATAACTCTTGCCGTCGGATGAATCGACAGGTCGGGAATGGCAGGACGCGGGAAAACGGTAGTCCGGCCGTTCCCGGCAGCGATTCGTCTGTCGGATTGCTATCCATATTTCTTCCCGAAATCGTATGTACGAACCCTGTTCGTAAGCAAAAAAACGTCCGGCGGGGCCCATCTTTGCACAAGTCAAAAGGAGTACGATGATGGATAAAGAGACCGAGGCGCAATTGACGGCGATTCGCCGGCAGCTTGCGACGCTGTGCGAGGAGATGCAGTTTCTGCGCAAACACCGTAACGTACTGTCGGGCACCCCTATTCTGGAGTTCGACGAGGTGTGTTCGCTGCTCCGCCAGAGCGCCCGTTCCGTGCGTCGTCTGCGCGAGACGGGCCAGCTCGTAGGCTTCACCTTCGGCCGGCGACGGTTCTACGCCATGACCGAGGTGCAATCCTTCATCGCGCGCATGACATCGGCCCCGAAAGCGCCGAAGCCAACGAATCCCAATCAAGAGAAAGTCGATGAAAGAGAATCCGAACAATGAGACGTCCGCCCGCTACGTGCTGCTGGAAGCGGAACGCCTCGAAACCCTCGTTCGCACGAATTACCTGCTGAGCAAAAGCCTGCTGGCGTTCGAGCACCTGTGCAGCCACAGCGACCGCCCGATGTACCTCACGGCGCGCGGCGTCTGCGAGGTGCTGGGGATCAGCGAGACGGAGCTGGACGAGAGCCGTCTCAAACGTCTGATCCGCGCGAAGGTCGTCCAGCACCGGATGATGTACGACCTCTACGATCTGGTGCAGCTTGCCGAGCGCCTGTGCCGCCGCCGGCTGCAACGCCGTTTGTCGCACATTCCCCGCTTCGTCGCGGCACCCGCAAGAGACGACTGACGTCTCGGAGTCTTCGCACCTCGTTTTGCGAGCGTTTCATTTCCGCAGCGCCGGCTGCGGGGCAAGATAGCGCCAGCCCCTGAGCACGCCTTGTCCCTGCCGGACAATCTCCACCCTGACGGGTCGTATTGTCCGCCATGTCCCGCGTCGTGCTGTGCCTGTCGCAGTTCTTCGCCCCGAAGCCGGCCGCATATGCCACGAATGGCAGGTCGGCCGTATGTAGAACTAAAACTTACACGCATGAAACGTCGCAAGTATGAAATTGCGGTAGCGGGCTACCCGAGTTACCGCTTCAAGACCTACGCCCGCGATGCGGTGGAGGCCGTGGTCAAAATCACATGCTTTCTGCACAGCCCTCGTGCCGAATGTACGCTCCTGCTGCCGAAGGATCATGTACGGGAAACAGAATCCTGCCGTATGCAGGTGCGGGAACGATGAGCCGTTATATCGACCGCGGGACTTTCGAGGAGCTGCTCGTCGTCAACCCCGCCGAGGCCGAGCGTGCGCTTGACGTCATCCGACCGCTTTTGGACGAATTCCGGACGGTCATGCCCGCTGCGGATCTGTATTTCATCGTTTCGCATGACCGGCAGACGTTCGCCGATAGGTTCGAATACGCGGACGTCGGTGTCGAACGCGACGGAGTTCTGTTCCTGATCCGGCGCACGAACTCCCCTTCGAAAGGTTACACCCTCTTTTTCGACCGCTCCGGCTTCGCGCACAGCGACCATTACACCGTCGACCGGGCCGGCGAGGGCCTCCGACAGCCGAAGCATATCGGACGACTCTCGGCGCGGAAGGTCGACGAGTGGCTGTCGTATCTCACGGCGCACTATCGGAATCTCGAACGCCTCGATGCGGAGAATGCGCGCAGCATCGCGTCGTTCCGCGAACGTGTGGAGGCGTTGCCGGATGTCGTTTGGAATTATAGACAGTCGGGCGGTACGATCGAACGCCGCGGCCTGAGCTATACGTTCGAGATCGACCGAACGGGTTATGTCGAGAAAATAGAGCTGCATGGCTCCCTGCACCGGCTCGACGAGTTTCTGATGCTGTCGGACAACGCCTACCCCGATTCCACGGCCGAACGTGCACCGGTGCTTGCGGCCCGATCTCCGCGATGACGGGAAGCCCGTGCCGCCCGTTCGCGGACGGCAGCTGTCCCGCGATTGCCGGGCCTGTGAATATATCCCTGCGGAGCGATGCGTCACGGGATGTTTCCTTCGTGCGGGACCGATTACTTATCCAATACTGCATTCAAAATGACAACGCTCGTATTTACTCCGCTCGCGGAGATCGGGGATTTCCGCGACGCCGAGATCAACGGGGTGCCGGCACTCTTCACCGCCAGCCGTGTCGATCCGATAACCCTGCCCGACGGAACCTATTGCTACGATATTATGGGCGGCCGCAGCTCCTCCTTCCTGAATGTCGTGAGCCTCGCACCCGTGTATTTCACCGGTGCGATCGTCACGCTGCAACCGCTGCTACGCGGCTGGCAGACGTTCGTCGAAATTCGTAACTACGGCATTTACGGCAAGACGGATTTCGACGAGTGGCGGGAACGGTGGCTGAGATAAAACGAAGACTGCGGCTCCGAGAGGAACGATTTCTCTGCTCCGGCAGCGCCGGCTCCTCCCTTCGAGCTGTCGAATCGAAATGATGATGAAGGATTTCCGCCGAGCGAGCCGTTTCGGACGAACTCACCCCTGTCGCAAACATTGCGACAGGGGTGAGTTGTTTTACCTCGGAGGATCGCTATCGTTTCAGACAGTCGATGGCCGCGAGACGTTCGTATTGCCCGCGCAGCTCTGCGATGATCTTGGTGTTGCAACGCTTGACGATCCGCCGGAGCCGTGCGGCGTCTTCGGCCGTCAGCGCATAGCGCGCGATCGTCTCCTCGTCGATCGTCAGCGGCTCGTTCGAGAGAATCGCCTTGCGGCAGCGATACATCATGTAGTTCGGGAACTCGCTGACGATTTCTTCGACCGCCGTATCGAGGTCTTCGCTGTCGATCTCGCAGAGCGCCGTGCCCTCGGGCGAGCAGAACACTTCGCCGTGTTTACGGTACATCTCCTCGCGCTCCTTCTCCGTGCAGTAGACCGAGAAGCTGATAAGGAAGATCTGCCCTTTGGGCTTGAAGGAGGCGTAACGGGCGCAGAACTCGGCGATGGTATAGGTTTCATCGGGGAGGTCGCCACGCGATAAATCCTCGGTCAGCGCGATGCGGAACTCCGTCTTCGGCGCGGCCTTGAAGAGGGCATAGACGTAGGGCGCTCGCTCGTACAGGGCCGTCAGGATCGAACGGATGTCCCGCCGGTAGTCGAGGTTCGGGGAATCGTCCTCGGTTTTCACGTCTTCATCGGTTTCGAGCAGGAGGAGTCTGGCCAGCTCGTCGGGGAGTGTCGTTGCCTTTTTCATTGTAATTTAAGTATCGGATTAGTTGTTCAGGGGTCGTATTAAGTGCAATTTGCGGAGTATATCGGAGCTGCCCCGCCACTCCGCCGCACGGAGCTGTGCGGCGGAGGCGACGTACCAGTACTCGTCAGTTACGGATCGCGGGGACCGTATGGGAAGAGCAGCGACATCGCCGAACCTAAAACTTTTACTTGAAAAAGAAACAAGGCGATGCCGCCGCCCAAAACTTTCGGCTCAGACGATACGCGCCTCGAAGGGCGGAATCGTTCCGTCCGTGAGGTCGCGGTTCACCTGCGCCAGCACCTCGTCGTAGGCTTCGACGTCGAAAAGGTCGAACCGACGCAGTTCGTCCGCCGCATCGATCATGCGCAGCGTGAAGACGTAACTCAACAACGCCTGAAATTTATAGAACCCTTCGATGAAGGCGAACGCCTGCGCACGGTAGTCGGCATCGCCGGCCAACTGCGCCTCCACCGCGGCCGCGGCATCTTCCGGCCCGACCGCACGGTCGTCGGAGAGGAACGACGCCAACCCTTTGACGCGCTCGTAACGCTCATAGTAGGCCGTCATGAAGATTTCCAACGGGATATGGAGCGGCGACTCCTCGTCGGAGCGGAGCTCGCGTTCGAGACTGCGCTGTTCGGCTTCGTCGCGTCCGACGGGGCGCATCCACCAGACGAGAAACCGGTCGGGCAGTTCGGTCGACCAGACACGATAGTTGCAGGATTCGAAGTACTCTTCCGAAGCGGTGGCGCGGTAACGGTATTGTTCGGAATCGTTGCCCGGATTGCCGGATGGGGAGACGGATGCCGCGAGGATGCGTTCCTGAAAGGTAGACATAGGAAAAAGGGGTTGAAGGGTTAGTGATTCGCCCCTTCGCCGAATAGCCGCAAAAAAGAAAGGGGCGCGGTGTCAGCCCCTACTCGCAGGTCTTGGGAACCTTGATCCAGAAGCTGTCCTGCGCCCCAGCTGTGTCCCACCCATAAACGGGCAGGACATAACTGGGACTGACAACTATTATACCTGAATCAAACAACCTCTTAAAAAGAGGGTCCCAAGTTTACGAGTAGGTATAAAGAGTTGTTTACCCTTTATAAGTTATGTCCGTCGGCTATGCCGAGTCGTGATAATTCCTCGATCGTCGCATCATTCTTGCTTTTTGAGGTTCGTTCATGGACAACCCGTGTTGCCCCGATACAACAAACCGTTTTCAAGGGATTACCAAAACAAATATACGAATAAAATCGAGATTGCATGTCTGTTTCCTCCGATTTTTTGGAAAATCTTCGTAAATTTGTTCTTGAAATATACGCATAACGCAATAAATATCAGCAATTTTATCGCATCTTAAAATAGATGGCCTTCTTTAAGTCTTAATTATTATGAATACATATCCAACCATTTACATAGATGAAGCCGGTAATACTGGTTCAAATGTCCTTAATTGTAACCAACCCTATTTCGTGTTATCTGCCGTACATTTTACTGATGCAGAGTTGGTACAACTTCAGAAATACATTATGTATGATAAAGAACTACATTTTGTAGAGATGAAGAAAAGTATTAAAGGTAGGAATACTATTAAGTTAATATTGCAACATTCATTAATGAATGAAGAACATATTTCCTTTGAATTTATTGATAAACAGTTTTGCATCTATGCTCAAATTGTTGATATGACAATAGAGCCAGTTTTTCACTTCATATATGGTAATGATCTATATAAAAAACGAGGTAATATCATACTTGCTAACTGCCTATATGTTTTTTGTAAAAATCATCCAAATCAAGACATAGTAAAAGCCTTTCTTTATTCGTTTGAGGATATGATTAGATATCAAACTGAAGAAAGCATCAATAATTTCTATTTGAATGTTGAAACTCTTTCCGATATTTCTGACGAATCATTGACGAATATTTTACAATGTATTAGTTCATCACGAAATATATTGGAACATGTCTTGATTGAAGACAACAAATATTGTTTAGACACTACTGTGACTTCTTTATTGTGTATGGTCGATCATTGGTTTAAGAAATTTGGCACAAGAATGAATATCATAACTGATGATTCAAAACAGATAAAAGCTGGCTTAAACATGATAAAACACTTGTCTAAAATTCCCAGGAAACAACAACTTGTTGGATATGACACAAGAAAGCATATATTCCCTTTACCTATAAATTCTATTTCAATGGTTAATTCCATTTTAAATTTTGGGGTGCAGTTGGCAGACCTAATTGCAAGTTCATTTTCTTTTGTGTGGAGCGATGTTACTTCTAAATATAAAATATTCCAAAACGAATTAAAATCATTACCTTTTTTCAAACTTAAAGGATATTCTCTACAACCGGCGACCGCAGCGTATTTATCTCAAGAAGTAGATGATTCAAGTGATAGTAGCCCTATTGATTATATAATTCAGAATCTATAAGATAACATTGATTTATAAATTCGCTTTTTGATTTTTTTTTACAATATGAAGCACTCGATAGATTTTCTGCCCCAGTACATCCAGCGAGAATTGCAGGAGTTGGTAGGTCTGATTCGCGAAGAGGTGAAAGATGTCGTGATGGTTATTCTTTACGGCAGCTACGCCAAGAATACCTATGCGCGTCATGACGTACATAAGGATTATGGCGGAGGGTTGATCGAGTTTAACAGCGATTACGACCTCTTCGTCGTGACAAAAAGACGACTGGGGAGAAGCGAAGGAACGGTTGAAACGCATATTCGGGACAAATTCGCCGCAGGCAAGCAGGAGCGAGAAATCACTAAAATCCAGATCGTCAGCGAAAGCATTTCCAAACTGAATAACGCACTGTCGGAAGGACGGTATTTCTATGCGGATGTCATCAATGAGGGCGTCATGCTTTACGACACCGGAGAATATGCATTGGCGACGCCGCGGGCTCTCAACTTCGCCGAGATCAAGGAAATGGCGGCGGAATACTATGAAGAGAAGCTCTTGGACGCGACAAGGCATTTCCAGCATTTCGAGTTGGACTATTCGCATCCGGATTATAAATTCTGCGCTTTCGACCTGCATCAGGTCGCCGAGTGTTTAATCAAGACCGTACCTTTGGTTTACGTCCTGTACGGTCACAAGGAACATGACCTTAAATTCCTGCTTAGAAAGAGCAAATGTCATACATTGGAGCTGGTAAAGGTCTTTTCACTAAATACCGAAGAAGAAAAACGGCTGTTCGATCTGCTGCGCCGCGCTTATTTGGAAGCCCGTTACAATAAAAAGAAATTCATCGTAACGAAGGCGGATATCGACGCCCTGCTGCCGAAGATCGAGCAGCTGCGCGATGCGGTCGAGCGGGTCTGCAAAGAGCGGCTGGCCTACTACGACAGCCGGATCGAGAAATAGCAGACAGACGCCATGTCTTTTGAATAACGCGAGTCGACGCCAATCGGTCGTCGGCTGCGAAAGGTGTCGCTCCACTTGTCCAAGTCCGCCGTTGCGGGCGTTCTATTTCATTTCAACGTCGATTTTCCTCCCGTCGGTTGCCGTCGGGGAAGATAGGTGCGCCCACGGTCGGCGCGCCTCCCTCTCCGCCTGCGGACGGGAAAATCATCCTCGCTGCGCTGCGGTATTTTCCCGTCGCTTCGGCGTCGGTGCGCACCTGCGATTCTTCCCGAGGCAACCGACCTGCGTTCGGGAATAAGCCCTCATAACATCATCATTTACAGTCCGCACTCGAAGATAAAGATCGAGAGTGCATAAAGACGTGAGACACACGGTAAAAACTGTCGTATGTCATGCAGACCGCACAAAAGCAATCGAAGAAGCGGCAGGGCCGCAAGGAGCCATCCGCAGCCGCCCCGACGCCGGCGATTATTCCGGAAGAAACACCCGCCGCAGCCACCGCGGAAGCTGCCGCGCACGACGTCGCATCGTCGCAGGCAGAGCCTGCGGTGGTACGTCTCGATCTGAATAAGATCGTCACCAGCGCGTACAATCCGCGTAAAAATATCCGCGAGGGGTCGTTGCAGGAGCTCGCCGAGAGCATCCGTCAGGTGGGCGTTTTGCAGCCGATCTGCGTGCGACCGAAGGACGAGGGCTACGAGATCGTCTACGGCGAGCGCCGTTACTGGGCGGCAGCCCTTGCCGATCTGCCCAGCATCCCGGCTTTCGTCCGTACCATGACGGATGCCGAGGCTGAAGACGCAGCGATCACGGAGAACCTTCAGCGGGAGGATGTAACGCCCCTCGAGGAGGCCGCGGCCTACAAGCGGGCTTTGGAGTCGGGCCGTCACAGCGTGGAATCGCTTGTCGGCAAATTCGGCAAGAGCGAGGCGTATATCCGCTCCCGTCTGAAGCTCAACGAACTGATCGAGGAGCTGGCGGAGCTGCTCGACCGGGAGGAGATTTCGGTGGGTGTAGCCATCGAGATCGCCAAGTACGACGTTCCGATCCAGCAGGAGGTCTACCGCGAGCATTTTTCCGAGAACTGCTACGCTTCATGGAAGAACACCCGCATCAAAGAGATCGCCAGACGGCTGTACGACCGCTACATGACCAAGCTGTCGACCTACCATTTCGATAAGACCGACTGCGCGACGTGTATGCATAATACGGCCAATCAGGTGCTTTTCGCCGACTGCGACGGCACGTGCGCGGGTTGTCAGAACCGTTCCTGCATGGTCCGCAAGAACGAGGAATACCTCCTGCACCGTGCCGTGACGCTGCTTCAGGATGATCCGCGCACGGTTCTGGCCACCGACGGCACGATGCCTTCGGCCGTATCCGAAGCGTTGGAGACGAACGGCTACCATGTCGAGATGCTGGCGTATTCTTCGGGCGATTACGGGGAGGCCCCCGACGCTCCCGAGGAACCCGATCCTGCGGCGTATGAGGACGAGGAGGCGTTTGCGGCCGCAAGGGCCGCGTATGAATCGGACCTCGCAGCATTTACGGAGTTGACGCGCGAGCTGGAATATCGGATTTCGGAGGGCCGGGTACGCAAGTACGCCGTCATCGGAGCGCTCGATGTGGATATTCGCTATGCGGAGGTCGAAGAGGAGCAGAAGGAGGTGGTGCTGGACGACGGCCGCAAAGTCGTCGTGGCCGTATTGCCCGAATCGCCGATCGAGAGCCTTCAGCAGCAGGATCTCCGCAACCGTCAGACTTGCTACGAGCATATCACCTCGGATATGAAGGACCTGTTCTACGAGACCCGGATCACGAACAAGCCGTTGCAGAAGGAGGAGATACAGATGTTCTACTACGCGGTGATGAAACACCTCGGAGACGAACGCCTGCGTCAGTGCGGCATCAAATCCCGCGAGAAGTGGTGTGTGACGCCGGAGGAGCGTTTCGCGGCCGCCGGACGTCTCACCGAGAAACAGCACGCGGCCTTGCTGCGGACGTTCCTGCTGAGTTTTTTCCGGCAGAACGCACCGGATTACAACTGTACGGACGAGGTGCTCGACACGAAACTCATGTGCCGCTTCGCCGACCTGAATTTCGAGGAACAGAGCCGGGCGGTGCAGCAGAAGTATCTTTCGATCTTCGAGAAGCGTCACGACAGGTTGCAGGAGCGTATCGACGGCATCCGCGCGCAGGAGGAAGAGCGGCTGATGGCCGAGATGGAGCAGCCGGAGCCGGAGTTCGAGCCGGAAGATCTTCCGGCCGAACAGGAAGAGACGCCTGCGGCCGACGATCCGCAGCCTGCGCTGCCGACGCTGATTCCCGTGGAGCCGGAGTGCGACCCGAACATGGAGGAACGATCGTTCGACGTCGCACAGGCGGCGTGATCGGAACGGACTGAATACGTGCAACGGCCGGAGCGGTTTCATCCGCTCCGGCTTTATTTAGTATATCGTTATGAAGAATCAAACCATAGATACGATCGCTCCGCGTTTCGCGGAGCTGATGATCCGCAAGATCGAGGCGCTGACGGAAGACTGGCGGCAGCCGTGGATCACGGACATGACGCAGGGGCTTCCCCGCAACCTGCGCGGCACGCCTTACCGTGCAGGCAACCTGCTGCTTCTGATGATCCTGACGGAGATGGAGAAATACAGCGTCCCTGTCTTTCTGACGTTCCGGCAGGCGAAGGACGAGGGGCTGAACATCCGCAAGGGCGCATCGGCGTTTCCGGTCTATTTCTGGAAGGTGTACCTTCGTCATAAGGAGACGCGCGAGCCGATCTCTTCCGAGGAGTACGAACGGCTCACGGCGGAGCAGAAGAAATGTTACGCCGCGATTCCCGTCGTGCGCTACTATCCGGTCTTCAACATCGACCAGACCGACATGCCGCAGACACAGCCGGAGCGTTACGCACGCCTTACCGAACATCGGAGGCCGGAGGATCATTCGGACGGTCTGCGCTGCGAAGCGCTCGACCGGCTGGTCGAACGGCAGGAATGGGTCTGTCCCATCGAGCTGAAATACAGCGCGGAGGCGTTCTTTTCGCCGTCGCTCGACCGTATCGTCTGTCCGCTTAAATCGCAATTTCCGGAGGGCGCGGCCTTCTACGGAACCCTGCTGCACGAGATGACCCACAGCACGGGCGTAAAGGAGCGCCTCGGCCGCAGCTTCGGCATACGCCCCGGCGATGAGAAGTACGCCCGCGAGGAACTCGTCGCCGAGTTCACGGCGGCGCTGTGCGGCGCTACGCTGGGCTTTGCCACGGCGCCGCGCGATGAGAACGCCGCCTACCTGAAACATTGGCTCGGCGCGCTGCGTCAGGAGCCGGTCTACCTGTTCGACATACTGGTCGACGTGAACCGCGCGGCCCGGATGATCTTCGAACACCTGCGAGAGGACATGGACGCAGCGGCCGAAGAACCGGCCGCTGCTGCGGCATGAGCCATCCGATACTCGGAGAGACCCTGCAATCGAACGGTTGCAGGGTTTTTCATACGAACCAACCCATAACTGTTATGACGGATCGAATACATGGGTATTATACCCTCGACACGCTGCGGATGCTCAATCCGCTCTACGACTACGAACACCGCATGACGGAACAGGACGTCGATGCGGTCAACGCGCTGCGGGCGCATATCGAATCGACACGCAGTTTCGCGACGGTCGGCGACCGAATCGCCTATACGGACCGTTACGGGAATTTCTATAAGGATGCGCTTTTGGCCTCACGCGAGGTCGATGGGTGCGATCGGGTCTGTCTGGTGCCGTTCGTTCCCTTTACCCGGGCGGTGCGGGACGGTGTGCAGTGCCATGCCGGCGGCGGCCCGTGGGTGACGCTCGCCGGCGGCGAGATCTTCGGCACGGGCCCGCGCATGGGCGAATTTCAGATCTGGGGCCACGACGGCCCCTGCGGGAACGGAGCGATTCGCTTCGAGGCCGAGGTGCAGGGCTGGCGGTACAACGAGCCCGATCCGCTCTACGGGGATTTCACCACCGCGGCATGGCGCAAGCTGCTTATCTACCGGATTCGGCAGCCCAACGGAAAAGACCTCTACGGCGGGCAGGGCTGGGAGCTGGGCGGCGAGGCGGACTTTCAAGCGTTCGTGCGCGACTACAAGGCGACGGTATTCGAGGGGCACTCGCTCCGACAACTCGTCGTCTGGTGCTATCACCACAGAGAACGGCCGCTCACGCCGGAGGCGTGGGATGCGCTCGACGCTCCGATTGTCAAGCACCGTATCTACGACGCCCCGCAGCCCGTGAAGGTTCTTTACGACGATGAGCGGCACGAACGGATCTGCTGTTACGTGCCCCCGAAAACATATTTCCGTTAACCTTATCATACCGATCATTATGAGTCACGAAATCATCAAAAACATCTTCATCACCGTCGACCGGCGCGTGATCGTCTGCCATGCGCCCGGCAATATCGAACCGCAAGTCTTCCAGGAAGAGGAATACGGACCTCTGACCACACTGCTGCGCGAAGAGGGATACGAACGTCTGGAGGAGGAAATCCTCTATCTTTTTTTTCTGGGGGTCTGGCAGAACGACCTGCGGCACGGCCGTGCCGTCGCCCGCGCCATCGAGCAGGAGCGGATGGATGTGTACGAACTTTGGGAGCGATGTCATCGGGACGAAGCCTTCCGACGGCGGTTTATCCGGCATCTGGCCACCTATCTCGAACCGTTGGCGGTCGAATTGCCATATTCGTCGGAGTCGAACTTATAACCTTCATACGATGAAAATCATGTGTCAGAAGCACTACGACGAAGTAGTGCGTTATGCCGAGCGAATCGGCGATGAAACATTAGAAGAGCGGTTGAATCACCTGAAACGGTGGGAGCGGAATCCGAACCGTCCCTGTGAAATCGAGCTGTATAAGGACTTCGCGCCTTATTCCTTCCTCTTCAAGCAGCGCTATGCCGACGGCAGCATCGGCGTCATCGGAGGACTGGTCTATCACGGCACACCCGACCGTTCGGGATGTTACTGCGAGCCGAGAGTCCACGGCTGGGAGATTCATACGTGACAAGAAGCTCCGGCAGAGATTCCCGCTGTGCGGAGTGTACCGAAAACGGGAAACAAGTAAAATAATTGAAAATCAAAAAGAACAGTACAATGGAAAGGACGAAGGAAAACGTCGTTTCCTGCTATTTCACTTATATGCAGGACGGCTGGTGCGAAGAAGAATGCCGCACGATTTTCGGCGCGAGGGCCGAGGCCGTGTGGATTATGTGGTGTAAGAATCTTTCGGCGGGAGCATCCGGCAGCGGTCTGTTTTACCTGGCGTTGGATAAGGACGATAAGATACGGTTGGTCGACCGTGCCGTTCGATTCGTCGAAAAACGGATCGACGACGAGTCGCAGCTTCTCGTTTGCGATGAATGCGGCTCGCGTGAGATACAGATGATGGCATGGGTCGATCCCAATACGTCGGAATGTACATCCACGATAGATGCGGATTCTGACGATCGATGGTGCGACACGTGTCAGGAGCACGTATGGTTCTGTTCTCTGGCAGAGTTCAGGCAGCGGCTCGACGCATGGTGGGAGTCGACGGACCACTCGAAGAAGGAAGAGATCACGGGACTGTGCCGGACGGACTTTCCCGCAGGTGACGACTGCCGGGCGTTTGTGGAAGCCTGCAATGCGTGGTGGCGGGAACATGACTACGAAGGACGACGCGCCCTGTGGATGGAGCATGACGATAGCCGAGTCGCAGCGGATGAAAGGGAGGAGGAAGAGCTCGATTGCGAGTGATTCGTTTCTTGCGGAATTCGGACACGATGTAACCGGCAACCTTTGCAGGTTGCCGGTTATGAATCGTCCGTGCCGGGATGTATCCGGAGCGATGTGGCGGAAGATACGGGACGATAGAACGGTCTAAATACTATAAAGCCCGGTTTTTTCGTTAATAGCCCGGTCATGCTGCCGATATTATCATACTGTATAGTAGAGAGTCTCGGCAGCAGGATCGAGTTACGAACGAATGACGTACGAATATGACGAAAGCGGAAGTAGTAAAGCAGATTGCCCGTGAAACGGGTATCGAGGCCGTAACGGTTGCGGCCGTTGTGGAAGAATTTATGGAGCAGGTGCGCAAGGCGCAAAGCCGCAAGGTGGATGTCAGCCTGAGAGGCTTCGGAACTTTTCTGGTCAAGCACCGCAAGGCGAAGACGGCGCGTAACATCTCCAAGAATACGACGGTGATCGTTCCCGAGCGGGATGTCCCGGCATTCAGGCCGTCGAAGGAGTTTGTGAAGCTGCTGAAATGAGCCGACGAATAACGCCGAGATGTCTCGGCGTTATTCGTTAATCGTAGGTATAGAACATCGGGGAATCCTTTTTCCCTTTTGTTATTCCTTTTTTATAATCAAGATAATCTTTGTAATGTTTTGATTGCGATTTCCATAAAAAGATTACAATAACAATCAATGCGGTAATTGCAATCGTACACCATATAATCACAGGATGCTTGATAAAACATTTAAAATCAGATCCCCCGACTTTACATAGAGAGATAATCAGCAATCCGATCCAGACAAAAAATAGAAATCCGCTGGTGAGTTGATTGATTTTGGATACGGAGAACGGGAATCCTCCAATACCCCATAATCGTTTTTGGCGTTTAGGATGTTTCAATATCTTGAATATCGGGCCGTAGTGTCTGGTGATTTGCAGACCGATATGATCCTCCCAGTTCTCCTGCCAATACTTGCTGCCGCGATTGGCCAAATACCACCCCAAAGAGAAAACGACACCGCACAATGCAAGTACCGATAAGAGTGTATAGCTTCCTACACCGGGATCTTTTTTGGTATATACCAAAGCATAAGCCGCAATAATGGCGGCACTGAACGCCCAATAGTAAGTCGTCCGTTTCCAATATAAATCAATCTCGAACTTACGGGTTTCGAGGGCTATCTCGCACAGCTTTCGATCTATCTCGTCGATGGTTCCTCCTCCGGAGGATGGTTGCGGCTGTCCACCTCCGTTCAAGGGGGATTGTGGTTGTGTACTTCTACTCGCAGAGGCTTGCGCCTGTTTACGCCTGTGATTCTCAAACTCCTCCCAATACGCCTCTTCAGTCATAATCTCTTTCATGGCCCCAATGATTTTAAGTTCGGATTCTCAAATATACGAATATCGGCTGATATTCTGTAATATTGCCATCGTTTTCAAGGCTATTTCATATTGTCGAAATCGAAGCGCAACTGTACGCAGTCGGCACAGGCTTCGGGCGTGTTGCCCACCGTGAGACCGATGAGCCGCACCTTGCGGCCGTGGAAATCGACGCCCGCGAGCAGCTCCTCCGATACGCGGCAGAGCGCTTCGTCGGAGTCGATGGCCGTGAAGAGCGTCTTCGATCGGGTGATCTGGCGGAAGTCGTCGTATTTGAGTTTCAGCACGACGGTCTTGCCCCGGAACTCGTGACGCTGAATGCG
>ENA-UEQN01000298-UEQN01000298.1-human-gut-metagenome-genome-assembly--contig:-NODE-298-length-48848-cov-10.353345_pt1 | contig 48848 bp, 43 predicted proteins | sample MGYA00242940_ERZ507944 | MGnify/ENA primary metagenome ERZ507944 (study PRJEB26167, sample SAMN06115449) | human gut metagenome | host: Homo sapiens | place: China:Fujian | collected 2015-08-20... | reverse complement strand
AAGATTAGACATAAACAAATCCTCCGCATGGTCTAAGCCATACGGAGGATTAACTGTTTTACGGACACCCGTCTATCGGGCGGTGGTTTTTATTTGCCCGGCAAAGGCCGGCGGATGCGGACGATATCTCCCGCAGGGAGGAGCTCCACCGCGGCAAGTATGCTTCCAGCGGCACCTTACCCTTTATGCGTACCGCTTTCGCAGGGTCAGATTCATGTAGTGCAGGTACAGCATCCCGAAGGGGTTTTTATAGTCCTCGTGCCACGGCTTGTTCCTGCCGCAGAAGTGCAGGACCGCCGTGTTCCGCATGACCCAGCTCAGGTCGTGCTTACCGGTGCTGCGGATGAGATACTTGGAGTAGTTCCGCACATCGTAGTTCCAGAGGACGTCCTCCACCGGCCGGGTCTCCTTGCCATAGAGGATGTTGAATACGTCCTGATCCGGCAGGATCAGCTCCCTTTCGTGCTTGCTGACGCAGGCAAATACATCCTCCGCCGTCACCAGCTTGCGGGCGGCAGTCAGGTCGATGAGCATGACGCCGGAGTTGAAATACTCGTGCTCCGTGTCCAGCCGCATCTGATTGATGCCGTTGGCCATCTCGGTGAGCCCCGTGTGGGACGCCGCTGCAAAGGCTTTGCCGTACAGATCCATCTCCCACAGGGGCCGCAGCGGGTTGATGATGAGCATATCCGGATCGAGGTACAGCACCCGCTCCACCTCCCGGGGCAGGATCAGCGGAGAGAGCAGCCGGTAGTACATCTCCTTAGGGTAGCGCTTGCTGGTGGGGGCGCTTTCAAAGAGCGCCGCGTCCACGGCGATGGGCCTCAGCGCCGCGCCGAGGGCAGCGCAGAACGACGCCAGCTCCTCCAGCTTCTCCGCAGGGATGGCGCTGTGGAGCAGGTACACAGTGACGTCCGTCTCCGCGGGGTTGCTGGCAAAAAAGGAATCCAGCATGACCTTACAGGGCAGCAGATAGTTTTCATCCAATGTCAGCAGTATATTCATCACGGTCTCCTCCGTTTCTGTTTTCAGCTCACCTCCCTCAATATAATGCAGATTTCAGGGTGTCCGCAAGGGGGCAAGGCTATTGTTCACACTTTGTTCAGAGAGGGGTCGCAGGATCGGTGGAAAGTTTTCTCTCCTTCTTCTCCCATAACGCAAACCCAGACGGCGCCGGCATGAGCCGGCGCCGTCTGGACCCTATTTCCGGTTTTGTCACGCCTTCCGCAGGAACAGCACGCCCAGCGTGCCCGGGCCGCAGTGGGAGGAAACCGTGCAGCCCGCCTGAGTGACGAATACCTCCTCGAAGGGGGCCAGCTCCCGCACCAGCGCCGTCAGCTGCGACAGCGTCTCCTCCGGCACCTCGCCGGAGTGGGTGATGAAGGCGTGGTCGGCTACCACCGCCTTCCCCGCCAGCCGCTCCGCGATGTACTGGCGGTACACCTTGTCCATGGAGCCGCGGTACTTTTTGCACACCACCAGCTTGCCCTCCCGCATCTCCAGGCAGGGCTTCAGCTTCAGCATGTTGGCGCCCAGCGCCGCCACGCCGCTGCACCGACCGCCCTTCCACATGTACTCCAGCGTGTCCAGCACGAAGCTGGTGTCGCTGTGAGGGGCCAGACGGCGCAGCTCTGCCGCGATATCCGCCGCCGCCATGCCGCTATCCCGCAGCTTGGCCCCCTGGAGGGCCAGCAGACCGCCGCCGGTGGACAGCTGGCGGCTGTCCACCACGTGGATCTCTCCCCGCTCCGTCAGCTCCTGCGCCGCCAGCACCGCGTTCTGGCAGGTGCAGGACAGCTCCGCGCTGATGTCGATATGTACGATGTCATAGCCCTCCGCCAGAATGGGGGCGAAAAATGACTTGAACTCCTCCGGACTCACCGCCGCCGTCTTGGGCAGGGTGCCGCGGCTGCGATAGTCTGCGTACAGGTCTGCCGAGGTGTAGCCCCCGTCGTCGGGGAACACCCGTTCCCCGCTCTGAATGGTCAGGGGCACCGTGCGGATCCGGAAACGCTCCAGTAGCTGGGGCGTCAGGTCGCAGGTGCTGTCGTAGGTGATGCAGACAGGTCTGTGCATGGGGATCGTCCTCCTATTTTCTCCGATTGTAGGGGCAGTATACCGGAGAAACCTCAACACAAGCTCAAAAAAGCCTCGATTTTCGAGAGCGGATGTGATAAAATTCAGAAAAAACGCTGGAGGGATGGTCATGTTCCGTATTCTGGTAGTTGAGGACGACGACAGCGCCCGCTTTCTGATGTGTGAGGTGCTGCGGCGGGCGGGATACGAGCCCTGCCCCGCCCGGGACGGTGTGGAGGCGCTGGAGGTGATGGAGCACTACCAGTGCGATCTGGCGGTGGTGGACATCACCATGCCGCGGATGGACGGCATCGCCTTCACCCGGACGCTGCGGGAGGGAAACTGTGACCTGCCGGTGCTGATGGTGACGGCCCGGGTGACGCAGGAGGACAAGCGCCGCGGCTTTCGGGCAGGCACCGATGACTACATGATAAAGCCCGTGGACGAGGAGGAGATGCTCTGGCGCATCGAGGCGCTGCTGCGGCGGTATTGCAGCCGCGCGGACCGCCGGCTGACGGTGGGAGCCACCGTTCTGGACCGCGGCTCCCTGCAGGTCGTTTCGCCTCAGGGCGCCCAGCAGCTCACCGCCAAGGAGTTCCTGCTTTTATACAAGCTGTTGTCCTACCCCCGCACACTGTTCACCAAGCGGCAGCTCATCGACGACATCTGGGATCTGGACAGCGAGGTGGACGAGCACACCGTGGAGGTCTACATCTCCCGCCTGCGGGAGAAATTCCGGGACAACGGGGATTTTGAGCTGCGGACCATCCGCGGCTTCGGCTACATGGGCATGCTGCGGGAGGATGAAGATGCGCAGAGCTAAGGTGAAAAAGGAGAACCCGCCGGTACGGCTGCTGGGCACTATGTTCCTGCTGGTGCTGGGACTGGTGGTGGTATACGTGGTGCTGGCGCTGGGCATTGTCGCGCTGGCACAGCGGCTGGTACGTCTGGAGCTCACGGGCTATACGCTGCTGTGGCCCATCCTGATCCTGACCATCAGCGCCGTACTGGGCGTGGTGCTGGCCGTGTTCATCTTCCGCGGGTATCTGGCGCCGCTGTCCCGGCTGATGCAGGCCACGCAGGCCGTGGCCGCCGGAGATTACTCAGTGCGTGTGGAGATGCGGGGCGCACGGGGCGAGGTGGCGGAGTACATCCGCAGCTTCAACAAGATGGCGGAGGAGCTGTCCAGCGTGGCGCTGCTGCGGATGGACTTTGTGAACACCTTCTCCCACGAATTCAAGACGCCGCTGATCTCCATCCGCGGCTTCGCCAAGCTCCTGCAGAACGACGACCTGACGCCCCAGCAGCGGCAGGCCTATACGGACACCGTGGTGCAGCAGTCCCAGCGTCTAGCGGCCATGAGCACCCATATTCTGGAGCTTGCCCAGTACGAAAACACGGAGATCGTCTCCGGCAAGACGCGGTACAGTCTGGACGAGCAGCTGCGCCGCTGCGTCCGGCAGCAGGAGCGGGACTGGCTGAAAAAAGGGCTGACGGTGGAGGGCGATCTGGATCCCGTGGAATATTACGGCAGTGAGGAGCTGGTGGAGCACATCTGGTCCAACCTCCTGTCCAACGCCATCCGCTTTACCCCCGACGGCGGCCAGATCACCGTGGTGCTGCGGCAGGGCGAGGGCGCGGCCCACGTATCCATTTCCGACACCGGCGTGGGTATGGATGAGGAGACCCAGCGCCACATTTTCGAGAAATTCTACTGCGCCGCCACCTCCTCCGGCGACCACGGCAACGGCCTGGGTCTGTCCATCGTGCAGCGGGTGGTAAAGCTGTGCGGCGGACAGATCACGGTATTCTCCCGTCCGGGAAAGGGCTCCACCTTTACAGTGACGCTGCCCGCGGAGCAGCTATGACGGCGTTTGACACAAGATCACAAGGGACGGCCGGAGCGCTCCCGCCATCATCGGCGGAGAGGGTATCGGACCGACGCAAACGGGCAAAGGACCGGCGCTGCAGCTGCGCCGGTCCTTCGCCCAAAAGTACCAAAAGAGGAGAGAAATTAGCTTATTTGCTGCCGCAGGGGACCTTCTTCACCAGCCAGTCGCAGACCAGATCGGCAATCTGGCGGCTGTTGTTCTCCTGCATCATGGCGTGGGTGTTGCCGCGAATGCCCATCTCGGGAAGATGCATCCACGTGCTGTCGCCGCCCAGTTCCAGAATACGCTCGTGCAGTTTACGCATCGTGCCCTGACTTGATGAAAGCATCGTACTTATCGGCGTCAAACCGGGTGCCCTCATAGCTCTCCGGGTACTTGGGGCCCAGACGGTAGGTGGTCCAGCGCTCGGCGTAACTGTTGAAGCAGGGAGGGACCGGATTGATCTCCGGGAACTGAGCCCAGGAGGCGCGGCCGCGCTCCACGGCGTCGGACACGCAGACGTTGAAGCCATGGCGCAGGAACAGAGTGTCGAAGCCCTCGCGGCCATCGGGAGTGGTCTCCCAGGTAACGCCGGTGAGACCGCCGCCGTGCCACATCAGAATGGGGTAGGGGCACACGGGCTCGGCCAACTCGGTGTACTGGACGTACATCTGGAGCGCTGCAGGGCCGCCCACTCCACCGAGGTTTCGTAACACAAAGAACACCGGAGAAAGCGTACGCTTTCTCCGGTGTTCTTTGTGTGATATGGCGGTTCAGGGCGGCAGGCAAAGCAAGACGCCGGACAGGAGGAAAACCTCCCATCCGGCGGTCTTTTTCAGGCAGAGCCTTTTACTTGGCGAACTCCTCCGCCAGCTCCTTGGTGACGCGCAGATACTCCTCAATATCCTCCACCGTGTGGCAGTGCATCGGGGAAACACGGATGGCGCCGGTGAGGCCCACACCCTCCACGATGCGCTTGGAGTACACGCTGCTGTTCACGCGCTCGAACACGGTGACGCCGCGCTTCTGATACTCCTCCACACACTTGGTCATATCCACGCCGTCGATACCCATGGCCACGATCAGGTCACGGTGCGTCAGATCCTCGGTGTCCACATAGACGTGGACGCCCGGGATGTGGCGCAGGCCGGCGGCCTTGTCCGTGCCCTCCAGCATGGTGTACAGCAGAGCCCGCTCCTGCAGATGGATGTGCTCCATACCCACCAGGAACAGCTTGCGGCGATCGGTCTCCTTGGTGAAGTGGCCGCCCAGCCAGCAAACATAGTCCACCACGGCGCTCATGGCCGCGAAGTTGCCGGGGGTGGGAGAACCCAGCTCCCAGATCTCCTCGGGACGCTGCAGCACCTTGCGGTGGGGCAGCTTGGCCACACGGTCGGACACGTAGCCGTAGCCCATGCCGCGGGTGCCGAAGAACTTGTAGGGCGCGAAGTTCACGCCGTCGAAGCCCAGCTTGTCCACGTCCATGGGGGCGTGGGGCGCGTGCTGCACCGCATCGGTGACGATGTAGATGTCGGGGTTGATCTCACGGGCGGCGCGGACGATGCCCTCCATGTCCATGATGGTACCGGTGATGTTGGAGGCGTACATGACGCTCAGCAGGCAGGTGTCCTTGTCCACCACGCGGCGGATCTCCTCGGGGTCAATGCCGCCGGTCTTGGGATTGGCCTGAGCCACGCGGAACTCCTTGCCAGTCTTTTCGCAGTAGTACTTCACGGCGTCGAAGGCGGAGGGATGCTCCAGCACGGAGGTGACGGCGTTGGTACCCGGGCAGTTCTCCAGAATGGCACCCACCATCTGGAACATGCACTGGGAGGCGGTCATCTCCGTCAGCAGCGCGCCGCCGGAGGCGCCGAACACCACATGCATCACATCGTCGATGCCCCGCAGCTGGATACGCTTGAGCTCCTTGGAGCGGGCGTGTACGCGTTCCGGGCAATCGGGGAAGGCCTGGTACTTGGCCTGCTCCTCCACAGACGCCTTCAGGCGCAGGGAGCCGCCGGAGTTCTCAAAGAACAGACGCTTGCCGAACTCGGGGTCGGCATCCACATAGCAGAAGCGCTCCTTGATCTCCGCAGACAGGGCGGGGTCAAACAGCAGACCATGCTCATAGTTTTCCATAGGGATCTCCTTTTTCCATTCTATCTGTAAATTATTTGTTTACTTGGCAGCCTGGGGCTTGTCGAAGCGGCGGCCCACGCCGGTGATGGCGCTGAGGGTGAACAGGACGATCAGCATGATGCTCTGGAAGTTGTAGGGGATAAAGTCCAGGAAGGAGAAGGACTCCCCCACCACACCGCTGGCGATGGCCAGACTCACCGCGTTCAGGCACACGGGGTTGTAGGGGACCAGACCGGCGAAGCCGGTGCTGATGCCGTCCATCAGGTTGGAGCCGCGGGTACGCTCGATGTTGTGAGTCTCCAGCAGCTTGCGGACCAGCGGGCCCACGAACAGGATGGTGATGGAAGCCGCGCCGATAGCCACGCTGCCCACGAAGCAGATCAGGATGGTGACCAGCTCCGCCTGACGCGGGGTCTTGCTGGCGTTATGCAGCTTGCCCAGCATGATGTCAAACACACCGCTGCGGGTGAGCATCTCCAGCAGGGCGAACATGAAGAAGCTGAAGCAGATGACGTTCAGCATGCCGGTGAGGCCGGCGCCGATGGGACCGGCGGCATCCACCATCTTGGCGGGCTCGATGAAGCCAAACACCAGGCACAGCACGAAGCCCACCAGGTCGCAGACGATCAGAGTGCCGATGAGGTTCCAGCCCTTGAGCATCAGGATGATCATGATGACGGGGATCACCAGCATGATCAGGGTCTTGGCGTAGGAGGCGTCCACCAGCTCCGGCAGGGTCACGGCCTCGGAGGTGCGGAAGCCGATGATGACAAACAGGACGGCGGAAACCACACCGGCGATCAGGGAGTAGGGCAGACGGGTGCGGACCACGTCGCGGACCTCAGCGCCCTGGGTCAGGGCAGAGGCGATGGTGGTATCGGAAATGGGGGCCAGGTTGTCGCCGAAGATGGCGCCGCTGACGATAGCGCCCACCACAACGGCAGGATTGGCGCCCACGGTGGTGGCCACGGGCAGCAGCACCGGCAGAACGGCCACAATGGCGCCGTTGGAGGTGCCGCAGGCCGTGGAGATCAGTGCGCAGATGATGAAGCCCACCAGCGGCAGGAAGCCGGCGCTGAGACCCAGCTCCGTCACCAGCCAGGTCAGGCCCTGGATCAGACCGCTCTGGCGCAGCTCCTGGGAGAGGACGCCGGCCAGCAGGAACGCGAAGATAATGACGCACAGGGTATCGTTCTTCAGGCCCGCGACCACCGCCTTCTCAAATTCCTTCTTGTCCTTGGCAAGCAGGAAGGCTGTGCACAGACCGGCGAAGCCCGCCATGCAGAACAGGACCAGAGAGACCTTCTGCAAGGCTGCAATGGTGATCATCAGTGCCATGAACACCAACAGCGGCAGGCACGCGCCGAAGGTGCCGCCATAGAACTGCATCTTCTTTTGATTTTCCATTTCTCATCTTCTCCTTTTTTTGGTGATTCCCGCCGAAAACGGTGGAGGATCATGGTCTCCGGCAGGTTTGTTCACATCTTATTCATATAAGACAGAAAGTCAATAGGTTTTCAACAATTTACATCGCTGCTGTTGCATTTTCTACAAAATATACAGTATAATGTTGTTGCGGCAACAACAATTGCCGCAGACTTTGTGACAGAAGGAGTTTTGCCCTATGGACACCAGCTTGCAGCAGCGCATCCAGAGCGCCGATCTCACCCGCACGGAAAAGCGCATCGCCGACTATTTTCTCGACCACAGTGAGTCGCTGTACTTCATGACCGCCCGAGACATCGCCCAGGAGCTGGGCGTCAGCGACACGTCCATCATCCGGCTGTGCCGCACCCTGGGCTACCGCGGCTTCCGCGAATTGCAGGAGAGCCAGCGGGCGGAGCTGGCTCAGGTCATGGAAAACGGCCGCTACGTCATCCCCCGGCAGCAGGTGGAGGGCAAGCTGGAGCAGTACCAGAACTGCAGCCCGTTCCAGTGCCTGCAGCTGGCCATGGAGACGCTGCAGGAGACGTACCGGAAGAACCGGCCGGAGAAATTTGAGCGGGCCGCCCAGCTCCTTTTGCAGAGCGAGCACATCTTCATCTCCGGCTTCCGCGGCTTTTCCGGCTCCGCCCGCTATATGGGGGTGCTGCTGTCCCAGTACATCAACCGCGTCACCTACTATTGCGATGCGGACACCCGCTGCGTGGAGGGCCTCATTGACTACGGCTCTCAGGACTGTGTGGTGGTTTTCGGCGCGGAGCGCTACTCCCGCATGTCCTGCGTGCTGGCCCAGATCGCCCGGGACGCCCACTGCCGTCTGATCGTTATCACCGACAAGCTCACCGCGCCCCTGGCCGTGGGGGCGGACATCGTGCTGCTGGCGGATTTTACCAGCCCCACCGCCGTCAACTCCTATCTGGGTGTGAACTTTCTGGTGGAGGCCATCGCCTTCGAGATCAGCCGCCAGCTGGGTGTCTTTCCCCAGCAGCGGCTGTCCCGCATGGACCACTACCTGTCGGAGCTGCATCTGTATTGATGCGCGCCAAAAAATGAACAGCACCCCATTTATTAGACAAGCATGGTAAAATACCTGTACTAAGAAATGGGGTGTTTTTCTATGCCAAGGGGAGCAGAGGGTAACGGCGCTCACCTCTCCACCAGATGGACGTTCAGGTGGTCGTAGGTCATCTCCACCCCCGCCGCGGCAAAGGCATCGCGCAGGTTCTCGTTCAGCGCGAAGAAGGCGTTCCAGTAGTCCTCTGTCTTGGCCCAGCAGCGGACGCTGTACTCAATGGCGCTGCTGCCGTACTCCGTCAGATACACCACCGGCGCAGGCTCCGGCAGCACATTGGGCGTGGCCGCCACCGCCGCCAGACAGGCGGCCTTCACCGTCTCGGTGGGCGCGTCGTAGGAGGCCGTCACGGTCCGCACCACCCGCCGCCGGCCCATGGCCGTGTAGTTGATGATGCGGCTGGAGGACAGCTCCTTGTTGGGCTGCATGACGAACTGGCCGTCCGGCGTCTCGATCTTCGTATGGTTCAGGGTGATCTCCCGCACCGTGCCCGCGGTGTCCGCCACCTCGATGTCGTCGCCGATGTTGAAGGGGTGGGATGTCAGGATCACCAGGCCACCGGCCACGTTGCCCAGAATGTCCTCCGCCGCCAGAGTCACGCCCAGCGTCAGCACCGATACCAGCGCCGTCAGGGACGAGGTGTTCAGTCCCAGGGCCTCCGCCGTGATGATGCCCGTCAGCAGATAAAGTACCACCTTGGCCGATGTCAGGACGATCTGGCGCAGGCGGGCAGTCAGCTTTTTGCTGCGGTCCAGCAGCCGTTTGGCCAGCTTTAACAGCAGCCGCGACACGATGAGGCACACCAGCAGCGTCAGCACCGCCGACAGAATGCGGCTCAGGCTGTACCCTCCCAGCGATGTCTCCAGTATTTTCGAAAGCTCTTGCATCGGAATGTCTCCTTTCTCATGCTGACACCAGTATAGCAAATTCCCCGCCGCTGCGCAATCGCATTCATAAAGAGGGAGCGGAACACGGTGCGTTCCGTCCCCTCTTTATCCGCTCTGCACCCCGCCAAAAACATCCCTGTCTCCCCCGCCGGAGCTTGTCGCAGCTGCACAAAATATCTGCGTTTGCCAATTTTTACTTGTCAGCCAGGGACGGCTCTGCTATGATAGACGCGAAAAATGCCAAAAAAGGGGGTACTGCCATGGGCATATCCTACAACAACCTGTTCAAGCTGCTCATCGACAGGGGCTGGTCCAAAACGGAGTTTGCCCGCAAGGTGGGCATCAGCTCCAACACGCTGGCCAAGCTGTCCAAAAACGAGCCGGTATCGCTGGAGGTGCTGGTGCGTATCTGCCGGCGGCTGGAATGCACACTGGGCGACGTGGTGCAGATCCTGCCGCTGGCCGCTATGGAGAAGCTGCGCACCGCTGCGGAGGAGGGGATACACAGATCATGAGCCAGACCAACGCAAACGGCGCCACGTTCATGGAAAAGCTGTCCACGTTCATCGTGGATAAGCGGAATCTGATCTTTCTCATCACCATCATCGGCCTCATTTTCTCCGCCTTTTCCCGTAACTGGGTCCAGGTGGAGAATGACCTGACCTTCTACCTGCCGGACAACTCTCAGACCAAGCAGGCGCTGGCCGTCATGGACGAGCAGTTCGTCACCTACGGCACGGCGGAGGTAATGGCGGCCAACGTCACACCGGCCCAGGCCCAGAAGCTGGCTGACAAGCTCCGGGACATCGAGGGCGTCCAGAGCCTGACCTACGACAAGACCACCGACCACTACAACGACATGTCCGCTCTGTTCTCCATCACTTTCGCCTACGACGAGGATGACGACGCCTGCCTGACGTCTCTGGACGCGGTGAAGGCAGCCCTCAGCGGCTATGACCTCTATGTCTCCACGGATCTGGGCAATACCCAGCAGGAGACCATTGAGCATGAGATCAGCGTCATTATGATCTACGTGGCCATCGTCATTGTCCTCGTGCTGACCTTCACCTCCGAGACCTACGGCGAGGTGCCGGTGCTGATTTTGACCTTCGTGGTGGCGCTGGTGCTGAATCAGGGCACCAACTTCCTGATGGGCAAGATCTCCTTCGTGTCCAACTCCGTCACCAGTATTCTGCAGCTGGCGCTGTCCATCGACTACGCCATCATCTTCTGCAACCGCTTCAAGGAGGAACACCGGCTGCTGGACCTGCGGGAGGCCGTCATCGTCTCCCTGAGCAAATCCATCCCCGAGATCGGCGCCAGCAGCCTGACCACCATCGGCGGTCTGGTGGCCATGCTGTTCATGCAGTTCAAGCTGGGCCCCGATATGGCCCTGTGCCTCATCAAATCCATCCTGTTCGCGCTGCTGTCCGCCTTCGTGGTGATGCCGGGCCTTCTGATGCTGTTCGGCCCCCTCATCGACCGGACACAGCACCGCAGCTTCGTGCCCAAGATACCCTTCGTGGGCAATTTTGACTACGCCACGCGGCACGTGGTGCCCGTGATCTTCGCCCTGCTGATCACCGTGGGCTTCTTCCTGTCCTCCCGCTGCCCCTTCGCCTACGGGTACAGCCTGCTGACCACGCCCATCCAGAATGATAACCAGATCGCCGAGCAGATGATCGAGGACACCTTTACCTCCCGCAACATGCTGGCCCTGATGGTCCCTGCCGGCGACTACGACAAGGAGGCCGCCCTGCTGGCGGAGCTGGAGCAGTATGATGAGGTGGATCACACCATGGGTCTTGTGAACATCGAGGCCATGGACGGCTACACACTGGCGGATAAGCTGACGCCCCGCCAGTTCGCGGAGCTGGCCGGTCTGGACTACGAGGCCGCGCAGGTGGTCTACGCCGCCTATGCCGCCAACAACGGCGACTACGGCCAGCTGGTGGGCCACCTCTCCACCTACAGGGTGCCGCTGCTGGATATGTTCCTGTTCGTCTGTGACCAGATCGACGCCGGTGTGGTAACGCTCAGCGATGACCAGACCGCCGCCCTGAAGGACGCCCAGACCCAGATGCTCAGCGCCAGGAACCAGCTGCGGGGCGAGGATCTCAGCCGCATGCTGGTATACCTGACCCTGCCGGAAAGCGGCGATGAGACGTACGCCTTCACCGACAAAATTCTGGACATTGCCCAGAAGTATTACCCCGACCAGAAGGTATATCTGGCCGGTGACTCCACCAACGAGTACGACTTCGAGAAGTCCTTTGCCATCGACAACAAGGTGGTGAGCATCGTGTCCATTCTGGTGGTCATGGTGGTGCTGCTGTTCACCTTCAAGTCCGCCGGTATGCCGGTGCTGCTGATTTTGGTGATCCAGGGCTGCATCTGGATCAACTTCTCCGTCCCCGCCGTCACCGGCAAGTATCTGTTCTATCTGAGCTACCTGATCGTCAGCTCCATCCAGATGGGCGCCAACATCGACTATGCCATCGTCATCGCCAGCCGCTATCAGGAGCTGAAGGCGAAGATGACCCAACGCAGCGCCATTGTAGAGACGCTGAACTTTGCCTTTCCCACCATCATCACCTCCGGCGCCATCATGTCCATCTGCGGCTTCCTCATCGGCAGCATGACCTCGGAGCCCGTCATCGCCGGCATCGGCGAGAGTCTGGGCCGCGGCACGGTGATCTCCATCATCATGGTCATGTTCGCCCTGCCCCAGATCCTGCTGATCGGCAGCCGCGTCATCGACAAGACGTCCTTCTCCGTGCCATCCGTGGTGGCCAAGAAGAACAGCCGCGGCCGCATGACGGTGAACGGTATGGTGTACGGCCACATCAACGGCACGGTCCGCGGCATGATCCACGCCACGGTGGAGGGCGACGTAGACCTGACCATGCTCTCCGGAGCGGAGGGAGAGGAGGTACCCGACGATGAGGAAGAAGATTGACATACGGCATCTGGCCGCAGCTCTGCTGGCAGCCCTGATGCTGCTGGCCTGCCTGCCCGTGACGCAGGCCGACGCTGCCGGCAATACCATCCACATCTCCTCGGAAGCGGAGCTGCGGGATCTGGCCGCCAGCTGCGCGCTGGACACCTGGTCCCGCGATAAAAACGTGGTGCTGGACAGCGACCTGACGCTGGCGGACCCGTCCTTTCTGCCCATCCCCACCTTCGGCGGCAGCTTTGACGGGCAGGGTCACACCATCCATAATGTCAGCATAACGGACAGTCTGTCCCCCGCCGGCCTGTTCGGCGTGGTGCAGGCGGGCGGCTCCGTCCGCAGCCTCCATGTGGTGGGTACCGTCACCCCCTCCGGTGACGGTCGAAGCGTGGGCGGCATCGCCGGCGAGAACAACGGCATCATCGAAAAGTGCAGCTTCACCGGCACGGTGTCCGGTCAGGTATACGTAGGCGGCATCGCCGGTCACACCGGCGCCTCCGGCAGCATCCTCGCCTGTGAGACCCGCGGCGCGGTCATCGGCGACAGCATGACCGGCGGCATCACAGGCTATAACGAGGGCCTGCTGGCCGACTGCACCAACAGCGCCTGCGTCAACGTGGAGAGCACCGATCCCCGTCTGGATCTGGAGGATCTGGATCTGACGCTGACGCCGGACCTGTCCAAGCTGGGGCAGGCCAACGCCGGCGCCTCCGCCGCTGATACCGGCGGCATCGCCGGATACAGCGTCGGTACGCTGTCCGACTGTGTGAACCACGGCGCCGTGGGCTACCAGCACATCGGCTATAACACCGGCGGCGTGGCCGGCCGCAGCTGCGGCCAGCTCCTGCGCTGCCGCAACGACGGCTCCATCGCCGGACGCAAGGACGTGGGCGGCGTGGTGGGCCAGATCGAGCCCTATATCCAGGTGGACGCCTCTCCCACCTATCTGTCGGAGCTGAACCGCCAGCTGTACGAGCTGAAGTCCCTGACCGACCAGGCCGCCAACGATGCCCAGGACGGCGCAGGCGACGTGTCCGGCCGGCTCAACGACATGAACGACTACCTGAAGGACGCCCTCTCCGACCCGCAGGACCCCCTGGCCGCCATCACCGGCTTCGGCAGCCGCCTGAAGGACCTGAACAACAGCGCCTCCGGCTCGGTGGACACCGTGGCGGACGACCTGCGGGACATCAACAGCAAGTTCAATGAGGTATCCAACACCGTGCTGGCCGCCATCTCCGCCGCCAGCGACCCTGCCTCCGTCATCTCTGACGGCTCGCAGGGGAACATCGATAAGATCACGCTGGGCAAGACCTCTGCCTGTACCAACAGCGGTACGGTCAGCGGCGATGTCAACACCGGCGGCATCGCCGGCTCCATCGCCATCGAGTACGAGCTGGACCCAGAGGATGACGTCAGTGCCGATCTGGACGGCGAATACCGCCGCCAGTACGAGTACCGCGCCGTGGTGCAGCAGTGCGCCAACACCGGCGCCGTCTCCGCCAAGCGCAGCAACACCGGCGGCATCGCCGGGCGCATGGACCTCGGCCTCATCATCTCCTGTGAGAGCTACGGCAGCGTGGAAAGCGACAGCGGCAGCTACGTGGGCGGCATCGCCGGTCTCACCGCCGCCACCGTCCGCAGCAGCTATGCCAAGTGTACCCTCAGCGGCAAAAAATACGTGGGCGGTATCGTGGGCTCCGGCGTGGCGGAGAAATCCGACGGCAGCGCCAGCACCGTTACCGGCTGCTGGTCGCTGGTGGACATCACCGGCTGTCAGCAGTACGAGGGCGCCGTCTCCGGCGCGGACACCGGTACGTTCACCGATAACTATTTCGTCTCCGACACGCTGGCGGGCATCAACCGCCAGAGCTTCGCGGGCCGCGCGGAGCCTGTGAGCTTCGACACCCTCGCCGCGGCGGAGGGTATGCCCGGCGGCATGACCACCTTTACCCTGTCCTTCGTCTCCGACGGCAAGGTGCTGACCAGCCGCACCTTCTCCTACGGCGCATCCTTTGACAGCAGCGTCTATCCGCCGCTTCCGGAAAAGGACGGCATCTACGCCCACTGGGATCGCACCGACCTCCACGACCTGCACCTCGACACGGTGGTCACCGCCGTCTATGACGCGCTGCTGCCCACCCTGTCCTCGGAGCAGACCCGCGAGGACGGCCGTCCCGTCATTCTGGCCGGCGGCGACTTCAACGACGGCGACACCATGGCCGCCACAGCCCTGACCCTGACGCCGGAGGAGTTCCACGCGGCAGACGGCAGCCTCGCAGACCGCGCTGCCAACTGGTTCTCCTACCTGAAGGATGGGCAGCTGCCGCCCCTGACCGTAAACCGCCGCGTGGCGGAGCAGTGGCGGGTATCCCTGCCCGATGACGGCCAGGAGACCCACACGCTGCGCTACCTGCCGTCTCAGGACGCATCGCACCTGCGGCTCTATGTCAACGACGGCGGCGGCTGGCAGGCCGTGTCCTACGACACCGTGGGCAGCTACCTCTCCTTCACCGCAGGCGGCGCCAGCCCCGAATTCGCCGTGGTCACCACCGCATCGGTGTGGTGGCCGCTGGCCGCGGCTATCGCCGTGTGCGTGGCCATCGTGCTGGCGATCCTGCTGGGACGGCGTCACTGCCGCCGGCGGAAGGCCGCCGCAGTCTCTGCCCCCGAGACGGCAGAGAATGCCGTTGAAAGCACGGAAACGCCCGCCCGCATCTCCCGCTCGGCCAAGAAGAAAAAGCGGCGCTGGTGGATCCCCGTCAGTATCGTTGCGGGCATCGCCGCTGCGGCGGCGGTGCTCCTGACCGCCACTGGTCTGGGCCGCCAGCTCAACGCCTGGCGTCTGCTGCACCGCGCCCTGAACGCCGACTCGCTGGCCATGACCGTCTCCGTCCAGAGCGGCGAGAACTTCACCGCCAGCGCCGATGTCTGCCGCACCAGGGCCGACACCACCCGCATCGTCACCGTCCGGTGGCAGGGCGTGACCGTCTACTGCACCGGCGATGCGTTGTATCTGGAGAACGGCCGCGCCTACCGTCTGAGCAGCAGCATGACCCTCTCCGACCTGGCCGCTCTGTTCCGCAAGGCCCATGTGGACTGTGAAAAGACAGATGCGGACACCCTGTATACGGCGGCGCTGTCCGCCGCCGACGCGGACGCCCTGCTGACGCTGCTGGAGCCGGAGGTGGGCGACCTCACCGGCATCGACAGACTCACCGCTGTGCTGACCGTGGCCGATGGACGCGCCCAGTCCCTCCTGCTCACTGTCGGGCCGGAGGACGCCCCCGTCCTCACCGCCGCGATGGACTTCACCGCCAAGGTCACGGCGCCCCAGGTGCCGGAGGCGGTGACCGCCGCCATCGCCGGCGGTACAGAGCCGGAGAACACCGTGCTGCCCGCGGATACCCTGCGTCTGCTGCGGTCCTGGGCCGCCCTGCGCAGCAGAGAGGTACTGGCCGCCGACCTGACGCTGACGGCGGACTGCGGCCCCCTGGTGCTCCGCGACACCCTGCAATATGACCGCCGCACCGTGGACGGTCAGGATTTCACCGCCGTCCGCAAGGGCGCACTGAGCCTGTACTTCTCCGGCGATAAGCTCTGCGATGCGGAAGGCCATGTTCTCACCACCGATGACGCTCTGGCCTCCCAGGCCCAGCTCCTTCAGCTGGCCTACCAGCTGGTGCTGAACGGCACCGCCGCCTGCACCCAGACCGGCGGCACAGATACCTATACTCTGACGCTGGACGAGGCGGGAGCTGCGGAGTTTGCCGCCGCCATCGCGCCGGATATCCAGTCCCAGCACGTCGCCTTCACCGGCGGCCGCGTCACCATGGAGGTGCAGGACACCCAGCTGTGCAGCGTTCGTATCACCTGCTCCGGCAGCATCAGTGTGGCGCTGACGGAGGCCAACGCCTCCCTGAGCGCCGATATCCGGTTCGTCTCCCGCAATTACCCGTTCCCCCGCGCGGTGCTGAATGCGCTGCAATAACAAAAGAGAGAAGGCAATAGCATGGGAAACCGCATCATCTGCATCAGCCGCCAGTTCGGCAGCGGCGGCCATGAGATCTCCGTCAAGACCGCGGACCTGCTGCGTCTGCGCGTCTATGAAAAGGAGCTGGTACATCTGGCCTGCGAATACGGCGAGCTATCGGAGTCCGTCATGAGCGATTCCGATGAAAAGGCCACCAACCCCTACCTGTTCCGCACCGTCCACGAGGGCAACTACCATGTCGTGCGGGGCAAGCCCACGTCCGAGGTGCTGTTCGCCCTGCAAAGCCACGAGATCCGCCGCATCGCCCGCAGGGAGGAGTGCGTGTTTGTGGGCCGCTGCGCCGACTATGTCCTGCGGGATGCGGATGTCCGCCTGCTGCGGGTATTCGTCTCCGCGCCGGAGGAACAGCGCATTGCCCGTAAGATGGAGCAGGAGCATCTGACTCAGCCTCAGGCGGCGCGGCTGCTGCGGAAAATGGACAAACAGCGTCGGAAATACTACGAGACCTACACCCACCATGTCTGGGGCGACAGCACCAACTACGACCTGTGCATCGACACATCCACCTGTACGCTGGACGAGGCGGCGGCCCGGATCGCCGACCGCTTCCGCGCCATGGCATAGCGTCAGAAGGGCTTTTATGCAGCAAGACAAGACATTTCTCGGTACGGAGCCGGTAGGGCGGCTCCTGTTCCGGCTGGCGGTCCCCACGGTGACGGCCCAGCTGGTAAATATGCTCTACAACATCGTGGACCGCATCTACATTGGTCACATGCCCGGAGACGGAAGCCTGGCCCTCACCGGCGTGGGCGTGTGCATGCCCCTCATCATGATCGTCTCCGCCTTTGCGGCACTGGTGGCCTCCGGCGGTGCGCCCCGTGCCTCCATTGCCATGGGCCGCGGCGACCACGCCGGCGCGGAGCGGCTGCTGGGCGGCTGCGCTGCCCTGCTGCTCCTGTTGTCCCTGACCCTCACCGCCGTGCTGCTTCTGTGGGGCCGCGACCTCCTGCTGCTGTTCGGTGCCAGCGAGAACACCGTCGCCTACGCCGCCGACTACATGGGTGTCTATGCCGTCGGCACCGTGTTCGTCCAGCTGACGCTGGGCCTCAACGCCTTCGTGACGGCCCAGGGCTTCGCCCGGACCGGCATGCTGACGGTGCTCATCGGCGCGCTGGCCAATATCGCGCTGGACCCGCTGTTCATCTTCGCTCTGGACATGGGCGTGCGGGGCGCGGCGCTGGCCACCGTGCTGTCTCAGGCCCTGTCCTGCGTCTGGGTCACATCGTTCCTCTGCGGCAAAAAGACGCTGCTGCGCCTGCGGCGGGAGAACCTGCTGTCCGGTCTGCATCTGGTGCCGCCCTGCATCGCGCTGGGATCGTCCTCTTTTGTCATGCAGGCCAGTGAGAGCGTCATCTCCGTGTGCTTCAACTCCTCCCTGCTGAAATACGGCGGGGATCTGGCCGTGGGCGCCATGACCATCCTCACCAGCGTCATGCAGTTCGCCCTGCTGCCCCTGACTGGTCTGTCTCAGGGCGCTCAGCCCATTACCAGCTACAACTACGGCGCCCGGAACACAGACCGCGTCCGGCAGAGCTTCCGCCTGCTGCTGCGCGCCTGCCTCATCTACTCTATGATGCTGTGGGCCTTCGTGATGCTGTGCCCCCGGGTGTTCGCCGGTCTGTTCACCACCGACGCGGCCCTGCTGGCCTTCACCTCCAGGGCGCTGCGCATCTACTGCGGTGGGCTGGGCCTGTTCGGCATCCAGATCGCCTGCCAGATGACTCTGGTCTCCACCGGAAACGCTGTCTGCTCCATCATTGTAGCGGTGCTGCGGAAGTTCGTGCTGCTGATCCCCCTGATCTACATCCTGCCCTGCTTCCTGCCGGACCCCACAACAGCCGTCTATCTTGCGGAGCCCGTGGCTGACGTGCTGGCGGTGACGTTCACCGCCGTCCTGTTCTCGGTGCAGTTCAAAAAGTCCCTGCAAAAGCTGGAGACGCCCCTGCAATAATTTATACCCAAGAGCACACAAAAAAGCGCCCGTCCTTCCGGACGGGCGCTTTTCAGTGCTTGTCGTATATCCCTTACTCGGCCTCGGCCAGCGCCTTGGCGGCGGCGATCGCCTTCTCCTGAGCTGCGGCGGGGCAGTCCTCGTAGCGGACGAAGTTGAAGGTGAACGTACCGCGGGACTGGGTCATGGACCGCAGGTCAATGGCGTAGCTCATCATCTCGGCCATGGGCACCTCGGCCTCCAGCACGGTCTCGCCGTCTCCGGTGGGGTTCATGCCCATCACGCGGCCGCGGCGCTTGTTCAGGTCGCCCATCACGTCGCCCACGTAGTTGTCGGGCACGGTGACCTTCAGCTCACCGATGGGCTCCATCAGCACGGGCTTGGCCTCGGGCAGAGCGGCCTTGAACGCCAGGTTGGCGGCCAGCTTGAACGCGATCTCGGAGGAGTCCACGGGGTGGTAGGAGCCGTCCACCAGGGTGGCCTTCAGGAACACCACGGGATAGCCGGCCAGCACGCCGTGCAGGCAGCTCTCGCGCAGGCCCTTTTCCACGGCGGGGAAGTAGTTCTTGGGCACGGAGCCGCCGAACACGTTCTCCTCAAAGATCATATCCTCCTGCTCGCTCTGGGGCTCGAAGATAATGTGAACATCGCCGAACTGGCCGCTGCCGCCGGTCTGCTTCTTATAGCGGCCCTGCTTGCGGACGGTGCTGCGGATCTTCTCACGGTAGGCAACACGCGGGGTATCCAGCTCGGAATCCACGCCGAAGCGGGACTTCAGCTTGCTGCACAGCACGTCGATCTGGATGTCGCCGGCGCCGGAGATCACGGTCTGGTGGGTCTCGGCGTTGTTGGTGACGGAGAAGGTGGGGTCCTCCTCGTTCAGCTTGTTCAGACCGGTACCCAGCTTCTCGATCTCCTGCTTGGTCTTGGGGGAGATCGCCCGCTCGTAGCAGGCGGGGGCAAAGGCCAGAGGCGCAAACTTCACATAGGTCTTGGGCTCGCACAGGCTGTCGCCGGTCTTGACCTTGTCCATCTTGCCGATGGCGCCGATGTCGCCGCAGCAGATCTCCTTGGTCTCCTCGGTCTTCTTGCCCTTCATGACGTACAGACGGCCCAGCTTCTCGGTGTTGCCGGTGGTCATGTTGTACAGGGACATATCGCTGGTGACCTTGCCGCGGATGACCTTGATCATGGAGAACTTGCCGTACTGGTCGGAGATGGTCTTGAACACGAAGGCAGCGGCGGAGCCGTTGGGATCGTGGGCCACCTCAATCGCGTTGCCGTCGTCGTCTTCAGCGGCCTCGGCGGGCATATCGGTAGCCACGGGCACCAGGTCCACGATGGTCTGCATCAGCATCTCCACGCCCATACCGGTGACGGCGCTGCCGCACAGCACGGGGCACACGCTGCCCTCGCGCACGCCGATCTGCAGGCCCTTGGCCATGTCCTCGGCGGACAGCTCCATGGTCTCGAAGAACTTCTCCATCAGCTCCTCATCGGCGCCGGCGGCGGCCTCCATCAGCTCAGCGCGGAGGGCCTCCACCTCGTCGGCCATATCGGCGGGGATAGCGCACTCGCCCTTGGCGTCGTAGGCCTTGTTGTGCAGCAGGTCCACGATGACGGTGACGGCCTTGTTGCCGTCGGCCTTGGTGGCCACGATGGGGGCAATGGCGGTGCCGTACTTGGCCTTGACGGCCTCGATGCAGGATGCGTAGTCGGCGTTGGCCTCCTCCACGCGGTTGATGAACATCATGCGGGGCTTCTTGCCCAGCATCTTCCAGGTGCGCTCCATACCCACGGACAGGCCGTCCTTGGCGTTGCCCACGATGACGGCGCACTCGGCGGCGCGGATGGCGCACACCGCCTCGCCGGAGAAATCGAAGTTGCCGGGAGCGTCCATGACGTTGATCTTCTTGCCCTTATACATAACGGGGGCAAAGGCCAGGGAGATGGAGATCTGGCGCTTGATCTCCTCGGCGTCGTAGTCGCAGGTGGTGTTGCCGTCGGCGGTCTTGCCCAGACGGTCGATGCCCTTGGTCATAAACAGCATCTGCTCGACCAGCGAGGTCTTGCCGGACCCGCCGTGGCCCAGCAGCGCAATATTGCGGATGTCATTAGCAGTCATAGTGGTGATGTACTCCCTTCATTTTCTTCAAGTCCGCCGCCCACACGGCTGCGGACAGTAGCTCAATGTACCGATTATAGCTTATATTGCAGGACCTGACAACCATTATTTTGTGGATTTGTAGGAAAATTCCCTGTCCGCACAGGCTTTTTCGGCAACTTATACAATTTCCCTTCCGCCGTACTGGGCAGGTCGACGAGGGCCGGCAGACATCCCTTGCGCCGCCGCAGAAAACGTGCTATAATGGCGAATATGTTTGCGGGCATGATGGAATTGGTAGACATGCGAGATTTAGGTTCTCGTGCTCACGCGTTGGGGTTCGAGTCCCCATGCCCGCACCAAAAATGTCCGCCCCTGCGGGCCGCCCCTTTTTGGTGCGCGCTTTTGCGCTGCAAAAGCGGTCGCCTGCGGGCGGATAACCGAACGTGCAAGGGAAACCCGACCAAGGTTTCCCTTGCACACATTCCCTTCCTTGCGGTATACGCGGGTTCCGTGCGCCCTGCCATGACCGCAGGATGCCCACGAAATGTCCGCCCCTGCGGGCGGACAACTGCACGCGCAAGGGAAACCCGATCAGGGTTTCCCTTGCATATCTTGAACAGAGGACGCCATGGCGCACACGCTGGATGACCGGCTGATCTGCGAGATCCTGTCGGTGTCGGAGGAGATACCCGCCGGCCGTGTGGACATGAAGCGTTTTCAGCGGCCGGAGGGCCATCGGACGAAACAGGAGGAGCTGCCATGAAACGTATCGCATCCATACAGGATATCTCCTGCCTGGGCCGCTGTTCCCTGACCGTGGCGCTGCCGGTGATCTCCGCTCTGGGCGTGGAGTGCGCCATCGTGCCCACCGCTGTCCTCAGCGCCCACACCGCCTTCCCCGGCTTTGTCAGCCGCGACCTGACAGACCAGCTTGACGCCATCGCCGCCCACTGGCAGGCCCAGCACGTCCACTTCGATGCGCTGTATACCGGCTACATCGCCTCCGTGCCCCAGGTGCAGCAGGTGCTGGACTTCTTTGACGCGGTAAAAAGCCCCGATACCATGATCTTCGTGGACCCCGCCATGGCGGACCACGGCAAGCTCTATTCCGGCTTTGGCCCCGACTTCCCCGCCGCCATGGCGCGGGTGGTGGCCCGGGCCGACGTGGCCATGCCCAACCTGACAGAGGCATGTCTCCTCACCGGTACGCCCTACCGCGAGGACATGGACGAGCCCATGACCCGTGAGCTGCTGCAAAAAGTAGCGGCGCTGGGTGCCGGAAAAGTGGTGCTCACCGGCGTGTCCTTCACGCCGGACAGGCTGGGCGCCATGGGCTACGACAGCGCCGACGGCCGGTTCTTCACGTGTCTGGACCGGCGGCAGACCGGCTCCTACCACGGCACCGGCGACATCTTCGCCGCCACGGTGGTGGGCGGCATGATGCGGGGCCTGCCGCTGGAAGGTGCCGTCTCTCTGGCGGTGCGCTTCACCCTCTCCTGCATTGATGTCACGGCTCAGGACCCCTGCGCCGCCTGGTACGGCGTGGAGTTCGAGAAGGCCCTGCCCCTGCTGTGCGACGCCGCCCGCGCCCTGCCTGAGAATTAAAAAGAATAAAAAAGCACCCGCGGCATAGCCGCGGGTGCTCTTTTATCATCGTCACCTGCTGCGGGGATAGGGCTTCTTCTCGTCGGTGAGCCCCGCGAGATAGTCCATGCTGGTGTTCAGTGCCAGCGCCACGCGGCGGCACTGCTCAAAGCTGAGATAGCGCTCGCCCCGCTCAATCTTGGAGTACGCGCTCTGGTCGATGCCGGTCAGCATCTGCATCTTGACCTGCGTAAATCCCCGCTCTTTTCTGAGTTCCCGTAATCTGCTCATCAAAAATCACCATAAATATTATGGCAAATTGTCCTATTGCATTTAGGGCTAAATTGTCCTATGATTTTCCGCAGGGGGTGATTCTATGACGGAAGCTAAAACCTATCACGAAATGTATCTGACCATGGCTCGCGCCGCCGAACAGGCCATCCGCCTGCTGGTGGAGGCGCAGCAGACCTGCGAAACGCTTTACGTGGAAAGCACGGAGCAGGAACCGGCGGAACCCTGACCATAAAAAAAGCACCCGCGGCATGCCCGCGGGTGCTTTTTTTATTCTTTTTCGCCCTCCGGCTTCCCCTCTCCGGGAGCCTCCTCCGGCGCAGGGGGCTCCGACGCCTTCGCCGGTTCCTCCTCGGGTGCGTCGAAGTCCGGCATGGGTACCGGCTCGGACACCATGTTGATGTGCTTGGCGGGCGCCTCGATGGTCTCCGGCACACTGGGGCGGAACAGCTTCCGCTCCTGCTCTCTGGTGGCGCCGTAGTTGTCCACCGTCTCCGGGTCGCGGCCCTCGATAATGGCCATCATCTCCTGCCCGGTGATGGTCTCCTTCTTCAGCAGGTACGCGGCGATCTTGTCCAGCAGCTCCCGGTTGTCCTGCAAAATCCTCTTAGCCTCCTGATGGCACTGACGGATGATCTTGATGGTCTCGCGGTCCGCCGCGGCGTAGGTCTCCTGCGCGCAGGTCATGGAGTAACTGCCGTCCAGATACTGGCTCTGGATGGTGCCCAGCGCCATCATATCAAACTCGTCGCACATACCGAACCGCGCTACCAGATTCCGCGCCAGCTCCGTGGCCCGCTCGATGTCGTTGGCCGCGCCGGAGGTCATGGTGTTGCACACGATCTCCTCGCTGGAGCGGCCCGCCAGCAGCGTGCGGATCTCCGCCAGAATGTCCTCCCTGGACATGAGGAACTTCTCCTCCTCCGGCAGGTGCAGCGTATAGCCCAGCGCCCCTTGAGTGTGGGGCACGATGGTGATCTTGCTCACCGGCTGGGCGTTCTTCTGCTTGGCCGCCACCAGCGCATGACCCACCTCGTGATAGGCGATGATGCGCTTTTCCTCCTCGGTGATGACGGTGCCCTTCTTCTCCGAGCCGGCGATGACCAGCTCAAAGGACACCAGCAGATCGTTCTGGTTCACAGCCTTGCGGCCCTTGCGGACGGCCCGCAGCGCCGCCTCGTTCACCAGATTGGCCAGATCCGCGCCCACGCATCCGGCGGTAGCCTGGGCGATCTTGTTCAGGTCCACATCCTCGGCCAGACGGATGTTGCGGGTGTGTACCTGCAGCGTGGCCAGGCGGCCCGCCAGATTGGGCCGATCCACGGTGATACGCCGGTCGAAGCGTCCCGGGCGCAGCAGCGCCTTGTCCAGCACCTCGGGGCGGTTGGTAGCGCCCAGCACGATAACGCCCTTGCTGGGATCGAAGCCGTCCAGCTCCGCCAGCAGCTGGTTCAGCGTCTGCTCGCGCTCGTCGTTGCCGCCGAACTTGCCGCCGTCGCGGGACTTGCCGATGGTGTCGATCTCGTCGATGAAGATGATGCACGGGGCCACCTTGGCAGCCTCCTTGAACAGGTCGCGGACACGGCTGGCGCCCACGCCCACGAACATTTCCACGAAGTCGGAACCGGAAATGGAGAAGAACGGCACCCCCGCCTCACCGGCCACAGCCTTGGCCAGCAGGGTCTTGCCGGTACCGGGGGAACCCACCAGCAGTGCGCCCTTGGGCAGCTTGGCGCCGATGGCGGTATACTTGCCGGGGTTGTGGAGGAAGTCAATGATCTCCTCCAGAGACTCCTTGGCCTCGTCCTGACCGGCCACATCCTTGAACGTGACGCCGGTGGACTTCTCCATATACACCTTGGCGTTGGACTTGCCCACGCTGCCGATGCCGCCGAAGCCGCTGCCGCCGCCGCTCTTGGCCAGCATCCGCAGCAGCAGCATGAACAGTCCCACCATGATGAGCGTGGGCAGGATGTAGCTGACCATGAACGCCAGCACCGGATTCATCTGCGCCTCGTAATAGCCGGTGTAGGCCACCTTGTGCTCCTTCAGCAGAGGCAGCAGGGACGTATCGTTGAGATACGCGGTATACAGCGTCAGCTTCGTGTCCTTGGACTGGGTGTAGGACTTGGCGGGCACGTTGCTGTCCTCGTCCTGTTCCTCTGTGTAGGTGTAGCCCTCCACCGGCGTGATGTAGATGGCGTCGTCCTTGAACAGGACCTCCTCCGCCTTATCGTTTTCGATAAGATCCAGCATCTCGCTGTACTTGATCTCATGGCTGGTGGACTTGTTGGTGGCGTTGCGGTTGTAGGCGTTGAAGTAGTTGAATCCCACCGTCAGCACCAGCGCCCACGCCACCAGCGTCAGGATCCCCCGCAGGTTATTGCGTCCCTTTCCGTTTTTATTGTTGTTCTGATCGTTGTTGGCCATGTGTATCCTCCGTAAAAAACCGTCAGCCGGAGGGGCCTCCGCTCTCGGCGGCGCGTCCCTCCCGCGGTATACCTTCGCGGTATCGCACAGTATACCACACTTGTCCAAATGTCACAAGCGGCACATCGTCGGATTTTCTGTAAAATTTCTATGAATGGCGCTTTATCTCGCCGAAATATTGTGTTATACTGGTCAGTAATTCAAGAAAAATGAGGTCATACCCATGAAAGATATGAAGGATACCGAGCGCCGCCGTCCCCTGCCGGATGCGGAGGCCGACGGCGTCATCGAGGGCCGCAATGCGGTGATCGAGGCCCTGCGGGTGGGCACCGCCATCGACAAGATCTATATCGCCAAGGGCGAGACGGACAAGACCCTGGGCCACATCGCCTCCAAGGCCCGGGACGCGGGCATCGTGGTGGTGGAGGCCGACCGCCGCAAGCTGGACGGCATTTCCCGCACCCACGCCCATCAGGGCGTCATCGCCCTGGCCGCCGTGCGGGAGTACGTCACAGTGGAGAGCATCCTCTCCGCCGCGGCGGAGAAGGGGGAACCGCCCCTGCTGGTGGTGTGCGACGAGATCTCCGACCCCCACAATCTGGGCGCCATCCTCCGCACCGCCGAGTGCGCCGGAGCCCACGGCGTCATCATTCCCAAGCGCCGCTCCGCCGGTCTGACCGCCGTGGTGGCCAAGACCTCCGCCGGCGCGGTGAGCTATATCCCTGTGGCGCGGGTGGCCAACATCCCCTCCCTGCTGAAGGACCTGAAAAAGCAGGGCGTCTGGGTATTCGGCACCGCCGCCGACGGCACTGCCGATCTCTATACCGCGGACCTGAAGGGCCCCGCCGCCATCGTCATCGGCTCCGAGGGCAGCGGCATGACCCGCCTTGTCTCCGAGAACTGTGATTTTCTGGTAAGCATCCCCATGAAGGGCCGCATCTCCTCTCTGAACGCCTCCGCCGCCGCAGCCATCCTGCTGTACGAGGCGGTGCGCCAGCGGAGCTGACGGCGTTGCATCGTACTATGAACAGGCGTGACGACCCACAACTGGATACGCCCGTCCCCCGGGACGAGCTCTCGCTGGACGCCATCCTTGCCGAATACGGCAGGGGTGGGCGTCAGCCTGCCCCTGCACCGACGCCCCCGCCCGAACCCGAACCCGTCCCCGTGCCTGACCCCGCTCCCATTCCCGAGCCGGAGCCCGTTCCCGCGCCCGATCCTGTGCCTGCACCTCTGTCCGACACACCGGACCGTGTCAGTCTGAAGGATGTCATGAGCCAGACGGTGGATGCCGTGCTGGAGGACGAGGAGGACGGCGTCATTGACGCTCCCGTGCCCCTGGGCCAGCGGCTCTCCGGCCTGCTGCACCGCTTCACGGACCGCCGCAGCGCCCGGCCCCGCGGCCTTTCTCAGGAAACGGAGCAGCTGTTCGACGACCCCGAGGACGAGCCGGAGCCGGAGGAACCGGAGGAGCCGGAGCCCCGCATGGACGACGCCCTGCGGGAGGAAAAGCGCCGCTGCAACCGGCTGCGCCGCGGTCTGGTGTTCGCCGCGCTGCCCGTGCTTCTTCTGGTGGTGGCCGCCGTGCTGCAGGAGCTGGAAATGCTGCCGCCCGCATGGCTGGACGCCGCGCCGCTGCGGTGCATCGTGCTGGGCGGCGGCCTGCTGCTGACGGCGCTTCTGTGCCTGCCGGTATGGCAGACGGCCTTCCGCATGCTCCGCGACGGGCAGGTAGGCTGCGAGCTGTGCGCCGGCGTTGCGGTGCTGGCGGATCTTCTCTGCTGCGCCGCCGGCGCCGTCACCGGCAGCACCCTCTCCACCCCCTACGCCGCGGCCGGCGCTCTGCTGATCCTCACCTGCCAGCTGGGCCTGTACCTGACGGCGGAGACCCGCCGCATCGCCTTCCATCTGGCGGACCTCAACGGCGTACCGCCCTACGTGGTGTCCGTCCTGCCCGCCGGTGTCTGCAAGCAGCGGGGCGTGCTGGAGGGCTTCTACCGCAGCACCATGCGCCCCGACCCCGCCCGCCGCTGGCAGAATTATGTACTGCCGCTGCTGCTCAGCGCGGCGGTGGTGCTGTCCGGCGTAGTGTGCTTCACCGCCCGCCCCATGGACGAGTTCCCCTGGGTGCTGGCCGCCCTCACCGGCGCCGGTGTCCAGCTGTCCCTGCCCCTGACCGGTTCCCTGCCCCTGTACTACCTGTCCCGCCGTCTGGAGCGCAGCGGCGCTGCCGCCGCCGGCTATGCCGGTGCCCGTGCCGTGGCCCGCTCCGGCCGCATGGTGCTCACCGATGACGATCTCTTCCCCGCCGGTACCGTGACCCTCAACGGCTACAAGGTCTACGGCGAGGAACGCAGCCGCGCCGTGGGCTACGCCGCTTCGGTGGCCCGTGCCGCCGGCAGCAGCCTTGCCCCCCTGCTGGACCGCCAGCTCACGGCGGAGGGCGGGTTCCACATGCGCGTGGACGACCTGCGTTACTGCGAGGAGGGCGGCGTGGAAGCTGCCATCCACGGCGAGACCGTGCTGATGGGCAGCGCCTACTTTATGAAAAAGCGCCATGTGGCCCTCCCCCACGACCTGAAGCTCCAGACCGGCCTCTTTCTGTCGGTGGACGGCGTGCTGACGGCGGTGTTTGCCGTGAAGTATCAGCCCTCCCGCAACGCGGAGTGGGCTCTGCGGGCCATGCGCCGCTGCCATATCACGCCGGTGCTGGCCGTCCGCAGCAGCAACGTCACCCCGGGGCTCATCAAGCGGAAGTTCGGCGTGGACGCCAAGGTGGTCTACCCCGACGTGTCCACCCGTCTGGCTCTGGCCCAGCTGGCCGCCCAGCAGGGCGAGACGCCCAACGTCATCGTCTGCCGTGAGGGCCTGCTGCCCCTGGCTGAGTCAGTGGTAGGTAGCCGCCGCATGGTGCGGGCCGTCCGCACCGCAACGGTGCTCAGCTACATCGGCGCCCTGTGCGGCGTGCTGCTGGCCTACTACCTCACCTCTGTGGGGAATTTCGCGGTGCTGACGCCGCTGGCCATGGTGGTGTTCCTGCTGCTGTGGCTGCTGCCCACGCTGCTGATCGCCGGCCTTGTCCGCCACTTCTGACAAAAAAAGAACGGAAAGCTCTGCTTTCCGTTCTTTTTTTGCCTGTTTTCACGCCTCCGTCGGCGCGGGCTCCGGCAGCTTCTCCGGCCAGCCCGGCCAGCTCTGGCGGATAAGATCTGCCACGCCGCCCCGTTCCAGACTCAGCACAGCCGCCAGCTCGCCGTATAGCTGATCTTCGGCCCGCTTGAGGTAGCGCTCGTCCATCTGGCTCACCTTCTTGCCGTGGCGCAGGGCCCACGCCCGCTTGCGGCACACGTTGTGGATCATGGCGGCCAGCTCGCCGCACTGGCAGCGCATCACCACCTGATGATAGAAATCCTTGGCAGCGCGGATGCCCGGCTGCTCCGGCTTGCAGGGCGGCAGCGACGGGATGGACGCGATCAGCGCCAGCGCCTCCTCCCGGGTGATAACCGAGCGCATCAGCACTCCCGTGTCCACCGGTGTCATCACCGTACCGCTGCGGTACAGGGGCGTCAGGTGATAGTAAAGCCGTGTCCCGTCGTCATAGGCCAGGCCGGACGGTCCGATGCTCTCCACCCGACAAACGCCCTCGCCGCCGTACACTACCAGATCACCTGCTGCAAACATCTTGTCACTCTCCTTACACAAAACACTGTCCATACCGTTCTGCGCCGCGGTACGCTCTCTCTTTCGTCCCCTCGGCCACCTTTTTTCTGTATGATTATACCACACTTTGTCGAAAAATGGTAGGGCGATTTTTGGAAAATTCTGCGGGATTTTTCTTGCCGGACGGTGGATATACGGGAAAAATGTGGTACAATACGATATCGAAACTCAGCGAAAGGGGCATCTGCCTATGAAAAAGCCCGTCATCCACCCCACCGCCTTCGTGGCCCCCAACGCCACTCTCCGCGGTGACGTCTCCCTTGCCGCAGACAGCAGTGTGTTTTACGGCGCGGTGCTGCGGGGCGACACCGCCTCCATCACCATCGGCGAGGGCAGCAATATTCAGGATAACTGTGTGGTCCACGTGGACCCCGGCCTGCCGGTAACGGTGGGCAAAAACGTCACCGTAGGCCACGGAGCCATCCTTCACGGCTGCACCGTCGGCGATGAGACGCTGATCGGCATGGGCGCCATCGTCCTCAACGGCGCCAAGATCGGCAGCCACTGTCTGATCGGCGCCGGTGCGCTGGTAACGCAGTCCACCGTCATCCCCGACGGCATGATGGCCCTTGGCTCTCCCGCCCGTGTGAAGTCTCCCCTGACGCCGGAGGCCATCGCCTCCCTGCACGAGACCGCTCTGCATTACCGGCAGGAGGCCCAGGAGCTCAAAGAGCAGGAAAACATATAACTCCCGCATAAACCGTGCATAAAAACACCGCACCCCCATGGGATGCGGTGTTTTTATGCAATTATGCAATGCTTTGCCGCTTACCCTGCGCGATCCGCCTGGATCAGCAGCTTCAGGGCCTCCACGCCCACCTCCACGGCGGCAGTGGTGTCCTCGCTCATCTCCTGGTCCAGACCGGCGGCCTCCCGCTCCTGGTTCCATACCACATGGAAGCAGCTGCCGCAGCGGCACTTCAGCGCATCCGCCACCACGAACAGTGCGGCGGACTCCATCTCGCTGGCCTTGACGCCCAGCCGCTTCCACGCCTCCCACTTGTTCAGCAGCTCATAGGACACCGGCATCCGTGAGGGGCTGTGCTGGCCGTAGAACGCGTCCTTGCACTGCACCACGCCCACCTGCGTCCGCTTGCCCAGCGCTCTGGCAGCCTGCACCAGCGCGGTAGTCACCTCAAAGTTGGCCACCGCCGGATACTCGATAGGCGCATACTCCCGGCTGGTGTGTTCAAAGCGGATCGCGCCGGTGGCCACCACCACGTCGCCGGAGCGCACGTCCAGGTCGATGCCGCCGCAGGTGCCCACCCGCAGAAACGTGTCCGCGCCGATGTTGTGCAGCTCCTCCATGGCGATGGAGGCGGAAGGCCCGCCGATGCCAGTGGAACAGACGGACACCTTCTCCCCCAGCAGCGTGCCGGTATAGACAGTGTACTCCCGGTTCTGCGCCACGAAACGGGCGTCGTCGAACAGTGCGGCGATCTTCTCGCAGCGGCCCGGATCGCCGGGCAGGATCACATAGCGGCCCACGTCGCCCTCCACACAGTGGATGTGATATTGCTTTTCCAGATTTTGCATGGTCTGACCTCCCAGTATACGCGCAGTTGATTCTGCGCGGTAAAATACGTTTTGTATTTCCCGCCGTCTCAGGGGCAGGAACACACCGGCATATGTTTGAATGATAATTATAACGTATTCCGCCGCAAAACGCAACGTTGTTTCCTCAAAAGCCAGAAATTGCATGATACGCCAGAGATCTGCACGGCTACGATGGCCGCCGCAGGCAGATACTAACTGCGGCGCAGCGCGCACAACCAGGAAAGGAGAATTTCTTCATCATGAAGCAGCTTTCTGCGATTTTTCTGGTGCTGGCCATGGTGCTGGCACTGACGGCCTGCGGCAAGGACGATGACCGGAACAACGGCGGCAGTCCCAACCGCCCCGATACCAACCAGAGCCAGAACGCCCCGCAGGATAACGGCAGCGGCGGCAGCTGGCAGAACGGCACCGACACGCCCACCCAGCCCGGCGCCGGAGAAAACCGGCGAAATGGGGAGGATACGCTGCCCGGCACGCAGGCGGAGGGACGTATGGACCGCGGCGTCCTGCGCCGCGGCGCGGAGCGCACCGCCACCTTCCGCCAGATGCTGGAAAACGGCTATGTCCACGACAGCGACGGCTTCCTCGACGACGGCGAAAACACCAGCTGGTAACATTTTTCGCAAAAACAGCGGCAGTTTCCGCAAAAAATGCAGATGGGCGCAGGGAAAACAGATTTTTCGCCCTGCGCCCACTTGCATTTTTGAAAAAATGGGCTATGATATGGGAGAAAGAATATGTGCCGCCGCGGGCGGCAGAGAAAAGAAGGGTTTACTATGACAAAAATCGACATCGTATCCGGCTTTCTGGGCGCCGGCAAGACCACGCTCATCAAGAAGCTGCTGGCAGAGGCGTTTCAGGGTGAGAAGCTGGTGCTCATCGAAAACGAGTTCGGCGAGATCAGCATCGACGGCGGCTTCCTGAAGGAGTCCGGCGTCCAGATCAGCGAGATGTCCTCCGGCTGTATCTGCTGCTCTCTGGTAGGCGACTTCAACAAGGCGCTGAAGGATGTACATCAGCAGTTCGCCCCCGACCGCATTCTTATCGAGCCGTCCGGCGTGGGCAAGCTCAGCGACGTGATCGTGGCGGTGGAGAACACTGTCAAGGACGTGCCGGACATGAAGCTCAACAGCTTCGTCACCGTGGCCGACGCCACCAAGGTGAAGGTCTATATGAAGAACTTCGGCGAGTTCTACAACAACCAGATCGAGTCCGCCGGCACCATCATTCTCTCCCGCACCCAGAAGCTGACCCAGGAGAAGCTGGAAGCTGCCGTGGCCCTGCTGCGGGAAAAGAATCCCAACGCCGCCATCCTCACCACGCCGTGGGACGAGCTGGACGGCAAGACCATCCTCAGCGCCATTGAGAAGGTGTCCCTGGCCGATGAGCTGCTGGCGCGCATGCAGGCCGAGCACGCGGCGGACGAGGCGGAGCACCACCATCATCACGACCACGACGAGGACGATGACCATGAGCACTGCTGCCACCATGACCACGAGGAGCATGACCACTGCCATCATGACCATGACGAGGACGAGCATTGCCACCATCACGAGCATGACCACGAGGATCACGACGAGCATGAGCATCACCATCACCACCACGACGGCGAGGAGTGCGACGATCCCCACTGCGGCTGCCACCATCACCACCATCACGCCGACGAGGTGTTTACCAGCTGGGGCGTGGAGACGGTGAAGGTATTCACCGAGAGCGAGCTGGAGACCATCCTCACCGCGCTGGACAGCGGCGACTACGGCGCGATCCTCCGCGCCAAGGGCATCGTCCACAGCGAGGACGGAAAGTGGCTGCACTTCGACTTCGTGCCGGAGGAGCATCAGGTACGCTTCGGCGCCGCCGACTACACCGGCCGTCTGTGCGTCATCGGCTCCCAGCTGAAGGAGGACAAGCTGGCTGAGCTGTTCGGCCTGTAATTTACGCGAGGTACACCGTATGGATATTCCTGTTTATCTCATCGCCGGTTTCCTGGATTCCGGCAAGACCAGCTTCATCAACGGCATCCTGCAGGACGGCTTTGCCGCTGAGGACCGGACGCTGCTGCTGTGCTGCGAGGAGGGCGAGACGGCCTACGACCCCAAGGTGCTGGGCAACGTGTTCACCTACACCATCGACGAGCCGGAGCAGATGACGCCGGAGCTTTTCAAGAAGCTGGAAAAGCAGTACCGTCCCAAGCAGGTCATCATCGAGTACAACGGCATGTGGGCCATCGAGCCCCTGTATCGGGAGGGTCTGCCCGCCAACTGGATCCTGTATCAGATCATGTGCCTGGTGGACGCCAACACCTTTGAGCCGTATGTGCGGAACATGGGCCAGCTGATGATGGAGAAGATCTCCAACGCGGACCTGCTGATCTTCAACCGCTGCAATGAGCAGCTCCGCGCCCAGCTCCGCAGCCGCAACCTGCGGATGGTGAACCGCCGTGCCGACATCTATCTGGAGAACACCGACGGCACCAGCGAGGAGTATGTGACGCCGGAGATGTCCCCCTTCGACCTGTCCGGCGGCAAGCTGGAGGTGCCCGACGACGACTACGGCATCTGGTATGTGGATATGATGGACAACCCCGACCGCTATCAGGGCGTGGAGGTGTCCTTCAAGGCCATCATGTGCCACTCCAAGAAATTTAAGGGCGTCCACTGCCCGGGCCGGTTCGCCATGGTCTGCTGCGACAAGGACATGCAGTTTCTGGCGCTGGTATGCCGCGGCGAGGGGCTGGAGAACTTCAGGGACAAGGAGTGGGTGAAGATCCACGCCACCGTGAAGAAGGAGAAGTGCGATGCCTATCAGGGCGACGGCCCTGTGCTGTACGTCAGCAGCATCGCCGCCACCACCAAGCCCGCCAACGAGATGGTGTCCTTCTGATAACAAGTCGTATTATCAAAGAAAAAGATGACGTTCTGTACTCACAGAACGTCATCTTTTTCGTCTTGCAGCGTGTATAACGTGATGCGGCTGGCATCGGTGTCCCGCAGCGCGATCACGGTGTCCAGCACCTGATAGGCGGTGATCCCGCCGAAGGGCGGGGTGTGCAGCGCGGTGACCTGCTGCCCGGGGAGAAAGCCCAGATCCTCCATGCGGCGGGCCTTCCGGGGCGGGAAGTCCAGCGCGGCTACGCAGCCGCTTTCGCCAGGAGGCAGCTGCGCCAACGTATACGTCATGTGTCATATCCCCCTTACGCCCCAGCCTATGCCGCCGGTCACTTCAGGGTGATGCTGTTGTGGAGAACGGTGGCGCTGTATAAAAACAGCACATCGGCATCGTCGGGAAACTCCACAACGCGTCCCAGCCGGTCGGAGGCCAGATAACGAATATCCACGGCGTACACCGTGCGATAGCTCTCCGCCAGCAGCGGGATGATGCTGCTGCCGAAGGAATCCCGGAAGACCACCAGCGTCCTGTCCCACAGGGCGTCGGGGTTGTCGATACGCAGCAGGGAGCGGCTGCCGGACAGGAACAGGTCGTAGGGCGCGTCCTGCGCGGCGGCAAAATCGTATACGCCGCCGTCGGTGTCCGTCTCGTAGTTATGGACGGTGCAGCTCTCCAGCGTGGGGGAGGTCAGATAGGACAGCGTGTCCGGCTCCAGCGGCTCCTCGGTCTTTCCCCAGTAGCCGCCGTGAAACGCCCCCTCCAGCGCGCACAGCGTCTCGTCCCGCGTGCCGGGCGCCGGCGCACCCATGGCGGTCAGCAGTGCGTCCGCCGCGGGGCGCAGCTGCTCCTGCCGCCAATGGGGGTCGGTGCGGTAGTAGTCCGTCAGCGTCAGACCGGCGGCGATATCCACCGGCGTCAAAAAGTCCAGCGCGCCGCAGAGGTAGTCCGCCGTCTCCGCCGCGCCAGCGGGGACGTAGCCCTCCGGCGGCACGGTGAACTGCGCCTTGTCCGGCACCACCGCCAGATAGACGGTGCGTCCGGTGAAGTACAGGTCGTACAGGTGCCGGAAGCGATAGGCGGCGCGGTCCAGCGAATCCGCATCGAAGGGAGCGTCCGTCTTGGCGGCGTAGCCCTCATAGACGTACACCGTGTCGGCGGGCGCGGAGGGCTGCGACGTATGGGCGGGGAGCTTTGCCGCACCCAGCACCAGCGCCGCCGCCATCAGCAGGAACGCGCCCCGCTGCACCATCCTCCGTGTCACAGAATGGCCTCGTCGTAGGTGGCGCTGACGCCGTAGATGCCGTTCAGGTGGGTCATGAAGGTATCCACCAGCTCATTCGCACCGAAGACGGTGACCACATACTCGCCCACCTCGGCCACGACCAGCTTGTCGGGGAAGCCGCACATCCACTGGCGGTGCATGATGTTGTCACGCAGCTGCTGTGCCAGCTCAGCGGTGTCGCCGGTGGCGTGGTAGGCGGCGGCGGTGAAGGTGTTGGCGTTCATCATGTGGACAAGGGACGCGGCCTCATCCACCGCAGCGGTCTCCGGCAGGCCCAGCTCGCTGTCCACCAGCGCACGGTCCTTCAGGTCGAAGACGCCGGGAGCGTCCTCGCGGGCGTTGGTCTCGGAGAAATCGCCGCCGGCAACGGCAAACTTCTCGTCCTCACCGTAGGTGTTCCATACCGTCTCCAGTATGTTCAGGGCGCTGGTGGGCGCTGCGGGCTTGTCGCCGCTGGCGTTATTCTTATCGCCGCAGGCGGCCAGACTTAGCAGCAGCAAGGCAGAAAGCATCATGGATACGAACTTTTTCATGGAAATATCCTCCAAATTTTCAGTGTTTCCGCGCAGGGAAAAGAAAGCGCGGCTGTGGATAGGACGCAGCCGCGCTCTCATTTGTTCCCGACGGGCGGGTCTTTTCCGTCCATACGTCGTTGCGCTCGCTTGCCATACACAAAGTATTGCCTGCGCTCCCGCGCCTCGTCTGAACGAAAAATCCCTCGCCCGTTAAGCGTTACAACCAGGTTTGGTCGAAGCCGTAGGGCAGCAGCTCCTTCAGGGCGAACTTCCTGCTCTCGCCCTTCTTATTCAGGCAGATGACGGTGAGATCGGGGGCGAACTCCATCATCACCTGGCGGCAGGTGCCGCAGGGTACGCAGTAGTCGTCGCTGCGTCCGGCGATGACGATGGTGTCGAAGTCGCGGTGCCCCTCGCTGACAGCCTTGAAGATGGCGGTGCGCTCGGCGCAGATGGTGGCGCCGTAGGCGGCGTTTTCGATGTTGCAGCCGGTGAACACCGTGCCGTCCCTGCACAGCAGGGCGGCGCCCACGGGGAAATGGGAATAGGGGACATAGGCCATATCCAGCATGTCGATGGCCTTCTGGCAAAGCGCCTGTTCGGTCATGGATGGTTCCTCCTTAGTATGGTGTATTTGGATAATTTAATTCAACTCAGTTCTGCCTGCCCGGTGTAGAGCTGGTAGTACTTGCCGTGCTGCGCCAGCAGCTGCTCGTGATCGCCGCGCTCGATGATGCGGCCCTGCTCCAGCACCAGAATGGCCTGGCTGTTGCGGACGGTGGACAGGCGGTGGGCAATGACGAACACCGTGCGTCCCTCCATCAGGGAGTCCATGCCCCGCTCGATCAGGGTCTCGGTACGGGTGTCGATGGAGCTGGTGGCCTCGTCCAGAATGAGTACCGGCGGGTCGGACACGGCGGCCCGTGCGATGTTCAGCAGCTGGCGCTCGCCCTGACTGAGGCTGCCGCCGTCGCCGGTGATGACGGTGTCGTAGCCCTGGGGCAGGTGGCGGATGAAGCTGTCGGCGTTGGCCAGCTTCGCTGCGGCGCGGATCTCCTCATCCGTGGCGTCCAGCTTGCCGTAGCGGATGTTGTCGGCCACGGTGCCGGTGAACAGATGGGTATCCTGCAGCACAATGCCCAGCGAACGGCGCAGGGAATCCTTGGCGATGTCCTTCACGTCGATGCCGTCGTAGGTGATAATACCCTGCTGCACGTCGTAGAAGCGGTTGATGAGATTGGTGATGGTGGTCTTGCCCGCACCGGTAGAGCCCACGAAGGCGATCTTCTGCCCGGGCTCGGCGAACAGGGACACATCGTTGAGCACCGTCTTTTCCCCGTCGTAGGAGAAGGTCACGTGGTCAAAGCGCACGTCGCCCCGCAGCTCCACCAGCGTGCCGTCCGGCTTTTTCCAGGCCCAGTGGCCGGTGCGCCGCTCCGTCTCCGTCAGGGTATCGCCGTTTTTCTCCACGCGGACGATGACGGTCTTGCCCTCATCGGTCTCGGGCTGTTCGTCCATGACGGCGAAGATGCGCTCGGCGCCGGCCGCCGCGGCCAGCAGGGTGTTGATCTGCTGGCTGATCTGACCCACGGGCTGACTCACCTGCTTGACGTACAGCAGATACGCGCCCAGAGAGCCGATGTCAAATACGCCGCCGATGGCCAGCAGGCCTCCCACGCAGCAGGTGACGGCGTAGTTGATCTTGCTGAGGTTGCCCATGGCGGGCATCATCATGCCGGCATAGGCCTGGGCAGCGGTGGCGGCGTCGCGGTAGTCGCCGTTGAGGGCGGTGAAGCGCTCCACGGCCTGGCCCTCGTGGTTGAATACCTTGATGACCTTCTGGCCTTCGATCATCTCCTCGATATAGCCGTTCAGCGCGCCCAGCGCCGCCTGCTGCCGCTGGAAATTGGCACGGCTGCGGCCGCCGATGACCTTCACCACCAGCCCCATCAGGCCCAGGAACAGGAAAGTGATCAGCGTCAGCCACGGGTTCAGCACGATCATCATCACCACGGTGCCCACAAAGGTCAGCACGTTGGAGATGATGCTGGCGAAGCTGCTGTTCAGCATCTCCGACACGGTGTCGATGTCGTTGGTGAAGCGGCTCATCAGGTCGCCGGACTGGTGGCGGTCATAGTAGCTGACGGACAGCTGCTGCAGCCTGTTGAACAGGTCCTGCCGCAGGGCGGCCACCGTGTGCTGTGCCACGTGGACCATGATGCGGGCGTAGGCAAAGGAGCACAGTGAGCTCAGGAGGTACATCCCGCCCATCACCAGCAGCATTTTGAAAAGTCCCGGGAAATCGCCGGGGATGATATAGTCGTTGAGCAGCGGCTTCAGCAGGTAGCTGGTGGCCACGCCGGCGGCGGAGCTGATGAGAAGGCATATCGCCACCAGCACCAGCAACCCCTTATACTTGCCCACGTAGCCCATGAGCTTTTTGAAGGTGCCCTTCATGTCCTTGGGCCGCTGATAGCCGTGATTGCGGCCATGGCCTCCGCCTGTGCGTTTCGTCTCAGCCATCGATGCTCACCCCTTCCTGCTGGGATTCATAGACCTCGCGGTAGATCTCGCAGCTGTCCATCAGCTGCTCATGGGTGCCCTGTCCCACCACGCGGCCATCGTCCAGCACCAGGATCATATCCGCGTCCATAACGGAGGTGATGCGCTGAGCGATGATGAGCTTGGTAGCGCCGGGCAGCGCCGTTTTCAGAGCGCCGCGGATCTTGGCGTCGGTGGCGGTGTCCACCGCGCTGGTAGAGTCGTCCAGGATCAGTACCTTGGGCTGCCGCAGAATGGCCCGGGCGATGCACAGGCGCTGCTTCTGGCCGCCGGAGACGTTGGTGCCGCCCTGCTCGATATAGGTGTCGTAGCCGTCGGGCATCCGCTGAATGAATTCGTCGGCGCAGGCCATGCGGCAGGCCTCCTCGATCTCCTGATCGGTGGCGTCCTCACGGCCCCAGCGCAGGTTCTCCCGAATGGTACCGGAGAACAGGGTGTTCTTCTGCAGCACCATGGCGCAGCCGTCGCGCAGCGCCTCCATGGTGTACTCTCTGACGTTGCGGCCGCCCACGGAGACGGCGCCCTCATTTACCTCGTACAGACGGGGGATCATGCTGACCAGCGTAGTCTTAGCGCTGCCGGTGCCTCCCAGAATGCCCACAGTCATACCGCTTTCGATGTGCAGGTCGATGTCCGTCAGGTTCCAGCTCTCCGCCGTGGGGTGATACTTGAAATACACGTGATCGAACCGGATATCGCCGTTGTCCACAGTCAATGCGGCATCGGCCTGGGCATCGGTGATCTGGGGCTGTTCGTCCAGCACCTCCACGATGCGCCTGCCGCAGGCGATGGCACGGGTCAGGAACATCAGCACCATGGACACCATCATCAGGGACATCAGGATCTCGCTGGAATAGGTGAAGAACGCCATCAGGTCGCCGGAGAGCAGGGTGCCCTCCGCCACGTCGTGACCGCCCAGCCACATCAGCGCCACCGTGGTGCCGCCCATGATCATGATTATGATGGGCATGAACATCACCACGAACCCAAAGGCCCTCTCCGCCGTGTCGCGGAGCTTATTGCTGCGGCTCTGGAATTTTTGCTCCTCCCGCTCCTCGCGGACGAAGGATTTCACCACGCGGACGGCGTTCAGATTCTCCTGCACCACCAGATTCAGATCATCGGTGGCGTTCTGCAGCGCCGTGAAAAACGGCCCCACGTAGCGGATGACGATGACCACTGCGAGGATCAGCAGCGGCACTGCCACCAGGAACACCTGGCTCAGGTCCAGACTGATCTGCATGGCCTTTATCAGCGCCGTCACCAGCATCACCGGCGCACGCACACACATGCGCATGCCCATGAACATGGTCATCTGCACCGATGACACGTCGTTGGTCAGGCGGGTGATGAGGCTGGCGGTGGAGAAGCGCTCGATGTTGGCGAAGGAGAAGCGCTGCACCTGCTCATACTCCGCCTGCCGCAGGTTGGCGCCGAAGCCCATGGCCGCCTTGGCGGCCAGCGCCGCCGCACCCACGCCGCACAGCAGCGCCGCCATGGCCATCAGGAACATTTTCAGGCCCGTCAGTAAAATATAGCTGCGGTCGCCGTTGGCGATGCCCACGTCCACGATCTCACTCATGGCCTGGGGCAGCTCCAGCTCCAGCACAGACTCACCCACCGAGCACAATACGCCCAGCAGGATATACAGCCCATATCCCCGTGTATACGGGGCAAGTTTTTTCAGCATGACCCGTCCTCCTCCGAGAGATTTTTCGCCACCCGTGTCAGAAGCGACGCCAGCTGCCGGATCTCCTCCGGCGACAGCCCCTTCTCCAGACGGTCGTTGACCTCCCTGGCGATGGCGATGAATTTGTCATAAAACTGCATGCCCTGCTCCGTCAGAGCCAGGATGCGGCAGCGGCCGTCGGATTTGCTGGCGGTGCGCCGCAGCATGCCCTTCTCCTCCAGCCGGTCCACAATGCCGTTGACGGTACTGGGCTTCACCATCAGGTGCCGCTCCAGCTGCTTCTGGTTTACCGGCCCCTCCGTCTCGTGGAGGTAGATCAGCGTCCTGCACTGCATGGGCGATACGTCGTACTGCCGCAGCCGCCGGTCCATCAGCTTATGCGCCTGATGGTCGCAGTATCCAAACAGAGGGCCGAAATGCTCGGGCCTCTCTGTGATGCACTCCAACATAATGTGTCTCCCTTCTGTTTAGTTTGCACGCAAATTATTAGCGCGCTAAATACTATCACGATGTCCCCCCCATGTCAAGCGAAGTTCTGGGCCGGCTTGTGAACAATTTGTGAATCTTCTCACAAAGCCGTTGACTTTCCGGAATGCCGTGTTATGATAACATCAGAAAGCAAGTAAGTGACATTGTTATTCTCTCTCCTTTACCCAAAAGCAATCGCGCACCCTCGGGTGCGCGCTTGCTTTTTTATGACATGTTCCGCAGTATCCCCGATTTTCGGAAAGGAAGAATGTGTGCAAGAAACCCATCAGGGGTGTCTTGCACGTTCAACTCCCGCCGCAGCGGCTGAAAGTAAAACCTCCTTCGGGCGGTTTTATTTTTCTGCGTCTGCCGGAAACCGGCAAACGCAGTCGCGCACCCTCGGGTGCGCGACTGCGTTTTCTATGGCGTGCCCCGTCGTCATGTCCTGCACCTGCCGCCCCGCCGCCGCATAGGATGGCCGGAAGCAGCCTGCAGAAGGAGGAGACAGTCAATGGATCAGTACACAGCGGCGCTGGCGGGCAACCCCAACGTGGGAAAATCCACGGTGTTCAACACCCTGACGGGCATGCGCCAGCACACAGGCAACTGGCCCGGGAAAACGGTGGCGGTAGCGGAGGGCGCCTACACGTGGCAGGGCGCGGCCTTCCGGCTCATCGACCTGCCTGGGACCTACTCCCTGCGGGCAGACTCGCCGGAGGAGCAGATCGCCCGAGACTTCATCTGCGGCGGCGGTGCCGATGTCACCGTGCTGGTGGCGGACGCCACCTGCCTCCGGCGAAATCTGCATCTGGCGGTGCAGCTGCGCTGCCGCACGCCGCGGCTGGTAGTGTGCGTGAATCTGATGGACGAGGCCCGGCGCAAGGGCGTCGCCGTAGACGTGGACGCCCTGTCCCGCGGGCTGGACGCACCGGTGGTGACGGCGGCGGCACGGAGCGGACAGGGGATGGACGATCTGCGCACGGCGGTGCTGGACATGGCGCGGCGGGAGCCGTGGGAGGACACATGGCCGCCGCTGGACGGAGACGACAGCGCCGCCGTGGCCCGCCGGGCATCGGCCATCGCTGATGCCTGTCTCTCCCGCCGCCCCGAGGAGGTCCACACCCGTGACCGGCGGCTGGACCGCGTGCTCACCGGCTGGGGCGGCGTGCCGGTGATGATGCTGCTGTTGGGCGCGGTGCTGTGGCTCACCATCTGGGGCGCCAACCGGCCCTCGGAGCTGCTGAGCCGGTGGCTCATGGCGGCGCAGGAGCCGCTGCGAGCCCTGCTGGGCGGCGCGCCGTGGTGGCTGCGGGAATCGCTGGTAGACGGGGTATACCGCACGGCGGCCTGGGTGGTTGCGGTGATGCTGCCGCCCATGGCCATCTTCTTCCCGCTGTTCACCCTGCTGGAGGACGCGGGGTATCTGCCGCGGGTGGCCTTCCTCATGGACCGGTGCTTCCGCGCCGCCGGCGGCAGCGGCCGTCAGAGTCTCACCATGTGCATGGGGCTGGGGTGCAACGCCTGCGGCGTCACGGGCTGCCGCATCATCGACAGTCCGCGGGAACGGCTGGTAGCCATCCTCACCAATGCCTTCATCCCCTGCAATGGCCGGTTCCCCACGCTGATCGTCCTCATCAGTCTGTTCTTTCCGGGCGGCGCGGCTGGGGCGGGACGCTCTCTGTCGGCCGCTGCCATGCTGCTGGGATGCCTGCTGTTTGCCGCGGCCATGACGCTGCTGGCCTCCCGCCTGCTGACGGCTACGGTGCTGCGGGGCCAGCTGTCCGCCTTCACGCTGGAGCTGCCGCCCTACCGCATACCCCAGGTGGGACAGGTGCTGGTGCGGTCGCTGCTGGACCGGACGCTGTTCGTGCTGGGCCGTGCCGTAACGGTAGCGGCCCCTGCGGGGCTGGTGATCTGGGTGCTGGGCCGCGTGCCAGCGGGCAGCGGCACACTGCTGACGGCGCTGGCCGGCGCGCTGGACGGCCCCGGACGGCTGATGGGGCTGGACGGCATGGTGCTGCTGGCGTTTCTGCTGGGCTTTCCTGCCAATGAGATCGTGCTGCCGGTGCTGCTGATGGGCTATCTGCGGTCAGGGAGCCTGACGGCGGCGGGGCTGACGGAGCTGGGCCCCGTTCTCACCGCCCACGGCTGGACAGCGGAGACGGCGTTGTGTATGCTGGTGCTGTGCCTGCTGCACTTCCCCTGCGGTACCACGTGCCTCACCATCCTCCGCGAGACGGGCAGCGCCCGCTGGACGGCGCTGGCGGCGGCGCTGCCCACAGCCATGGGTATGGCGCTGTGCATGCTCATCCACGGCGCGGTGACGCTGCTGGGATAGCGCCTCGACAAAAAACAGTTGCCAAGCGGCAACTTTTGTAGTAAAATAAGCGGGTGAACTTGTCCTCCGCCGATAGCTGCGGGGCCGGTCTCGCGCAATGGATACCCACGAATCATGTCAGGCGGGGAACCGAGCAGCATTAAGAGGGATCATCCATGTGCCGCGGGGAAGCCGGCTTCGCGGCTATGGGCGGAGGACGTTCTATTTTCGTTATGACAGGAGGTGTGCCCGTGTACCAGGCGCTGTACCGTAAATACCGTCCCAGGACCTTTTCCGAGGTGGTGGGCCAGTCCCATATCACCGACACCCTCCAGCGTCAGGTGGCGGAGGGCCGCGTGGGCCACGCCTACCTGTTCACCGGCACCCGCGGCACCGGCAAGACCACCTGCGCCCGCATCCTGGCCAAGGCGGTGAACTGCGAGCACCCCGTGGACGGCGCCCCCTGCTGCCAGTGTGACAGCTGCCGCGGCATCGATGCAGGCACCCTGCTGGATGTGACGGAGCTGGACGCCGCCTCCAACGGCAGCGTCAACGACGCCCGCACCCTGCGGGAGGAGGCGGTGTATCCCCCCTCCGTGCTGAAAAAGCGGGTGTACATCATCGACGAGGTCCACATGCTCTCGCGGGACGCCTTCAATGCCCTGCTGAAGATCATGGAGGAACCGCCGGAGCACCTGCTGTTCATTCTGGCCACCACGGAGCTGCACAAGGTCCCCGCCACCATCCTGTCCCGCTGCCAGCGGTTCTCCTTCAAGCGCATCCTGCCCCGTGACGCGGAGCAGCAGCTTTTGAAGATCGCGGCGGCGGAGGACATCGCCCTGACATCCGACGGCGCGGAGATCCTGGCCCGCATGGCCAACGGCGCTCTCCGCGACGCCCTGAGTTTGCTGGACCAGTGCCGTGCGGCGGACGGCGACATTGACAGCCGCACCGTGCTGGACACGCTGGGTCTGGCGGGCAGCACCCAGACACTGCAATTGATGCGCTGCCTGCTGGCGCGGAACGCCGCCGACGCACTGGCCCTGTTCGGCCAGCTGTACCGCAGCGGCAAGGATGTGGCCGCTCTGCTGGGTGAGCTCAGTGACCTCTCCCGTGATATGACGGTGCTGAAGGCCGCGCCGGAGGGCGGTGCGGCGCTGCTGTCCGGTGTCTACGACCGCAAGACCCTGACCGAGCTGGGCCGCGACCTGCCCATGAGCCGGTTTTTGTACATGGCGGACACGCTGCAAAGCTGCTGCGCCGCCCTGGCGGACAGCATCCGCCCCCGCACGGCGGCGGAGCTGTGCCTGCTGCGTCTGTGCGATGAGAGCCTGTCCGGCGACCTCACCGCCTTCGACCGGCGGCTGGCCTGTCTGGAGCAGGCGGTGCAGCAGGGCGCCATCGCCCCCCAGCGCCCCTCCCCGCGGCAGGAAGCGTTGGTACGTCCGGCTCCTGCGCCGCGTCCGGCCTGTCAGCCGCCGGTGATGGGGCAGCCGTCCCTGCCGGAGGAACCGCCTCTGCCGGAGGAACCGCCCCTGCCGGAGCAGGCGGTGCGGGACTTCGGCCTGCCGGAGGAGCCGCCGGTACGTCCCGGCCGCCGGAATGATCCGCCTGTGCCCGCCGCCCCTGCGGCAGCGGGAGACGACAGCGTGTGGCGGCGTCTGCTGGATCAGTACAAGGGCCGTCTGCCGGTGAATGCGCGGGTCATGCTGAGCATGGCCTCCGGCGTGCTGGACGGCGACTGCCTCACCGTGCTGTGCCGCGACGACTTCACCCAGAAGCAGCTGGACAAGCCGGAGATCCTCACCGTCCTGCGGGACGTTACCGCCGCCGAGCTGGGCCGCGATATCCGCGTGATGCTGGCGGTGGGCAAGGCCCCTCCCACATCCGGGCGCAGCGTACCCTCTCCCCCGCCATCGCGGCAGGCCCCTCAGCCCGCGCCGCAGGCAGCGGCCCCGGTGCCGCCCGCCAACGATCCCCCGCCATGGGAGCCTCCCGCCTCTACCGGCGGCGACCGGCTGGACGAGCTGGCTCAGAACGGGCGGCAGCTGGACAACTTCAAGATCAAATAAACTGATGATACAAAGGAGAATAACGACATGGCAAAGGGTTATAGCGCCCGCAAGGGCTTTTCCGGCGGCGCCGGCATGATGCAGCAGCAGGCGCAGATGCAGCAGAAGCTGATGAAGATGCAGCAGGAGATGAGCAAAGCCCAGGAGGAGGTGGAGAACAGCTCCTTTACCGCCTCCGTAGGCGGCGGCGCCGTGACTGCCGCAGTTTCCGGCAAGAAGGAGCTCACCGCTCTGACCATCAAGCCCGACGTGGTGGACCCCGAGGATGTGGAGATGCTGCAGGATCTGGTCATTTCCGCCGTCAACGAGGCCCTGCGTCAGGCGGAGGAGGCCATGAGTTCCTCCATGAACGCCCTCACCGGCGGCCTGAACATCCCCGGTCTGGGCCTGTAAAAAGCATAAAAAAGCAGCCCCGAAGCGGTGCTTCGGGGCTGCTTTTTTATGCCTCGGCATCGGCGAAGTACGTCACCAGCAGATCCGTCACCATGCCGTAGCTGCGGATGCCGCTGGCGTCGCCGTTGGTCTTGAGGAACGCGTCGTACACGCTCTCCGACGCCTGGGACACCGGTCCCCGGAACGCCGCCCAGTAGGTGTTGTCCGCCCGCAGGTCCGCGAGCACCGTCTCCGGCAGGGTCTCGCGGATGGCGCGGCTCCGGTCGGGGTCCGCGCGATACAGGGCATTGGAGAGATAGACGTATCCCTCCAGCCAGCCGGAGTAGCGGTACACCGGATCGGCGCATCTCGTGGCTGCCAGGATGCCGATGAAATTGCACTCCTGCTCGGAGATAACGCCCCGCTGGTGGGCCATCTCGTGGCACACCGTGGACGGCAGCCACGCCACAGGACTGTCCATGTTCACATTGGCCTCGCCGGTAAAGGGGAAATAGAAGCCGGTGAACCGCAGCACGCTGAGGGCGTTGGAGCAGGCGAAGGGCTTGACGCCGCCGGTCTCCACCCGCAGGAACGGGAACTCGTCGTACACCCCGTCGTAGGCGTCGCCCGCCGCGGCCAGAATGGTCTTTCGGTCGGCGGCGCAGACGCCGCTGTCGTCCCGCGGCACGCCGTCCGCCGCCGCGGTAAGCTCTGATGCGAAGTACCGTGTCACCTGCTCCAGCGCCTCCACCGACACGGGCTGGGCCACGATGCCGCTCCTGTCCTGAAAGCTGTCGGTGCTGTACGCCGTGCCCCACAGGAGGCAGAAGCCGCCGTACACCGTCAACATCAGGCAGGCGGCGGTCAGCACGAAATCCGCCAGCACCGCGCACCGCTGCGGCCCCGCGATGAGCCGCCGCACCGTGCAGGCCAACCAGATGATGCCCGCCCAGATCGCCGTCAATATCAGCACCTCGCCCACGGAGCCGTCGAACCCGTCGCACAGGCGGGCCACCTGCCGCATGGCGGGGAAAATGACGCTGCCGCACAGCCGGTTCATGGCGGTGCGGTCAGTGCGCAGGGCGAAATAGGCGGCGAAAAACAGAGCCAGCGCCGTTAGCCACCATAGCAGTTGGCGGCGCTGCCGCAGATACGTCCTCACAGGGGCAGCGGACGGCCGGTGAAGCTCATGACGCAGTGGGACTGCACGATGACCTTGCCGTTCTCGTCCGTGACCTCCGCCGAGCAGAAGGCCAGCTTGCCGCCCAGACGGTCCACCTTCCCCACAGCGGTAAGGGTGCTGTCCGCCGCCGCAGCGGACAGATAGTCGATGGTAGCGTTTACCGTCACTATCACCTCCTGCCGCAGGCTCATGATGGCCATGCCCATGGCCACGTCGCACAGGGCGAACAGGATACCGCCGTGAGCCCCTCCCCAGCGGTTCAGGCTATCGCGGCACATGGGCAGCACCACGGCGGCGCTGCCATCGCCAATGTCGGCGGTGTACATATGGTTATGCGTCAGAAACGGCTCGCGGCTGTTGCTGAAATCCAGCAGCTTCTTCTTGAGCTCCTCAGTCATGGTGTTCCTCCGATGTATCGTTCCGGGACGCGAATGCCGGCTCCGACGCCGTTTCGCGGGCCCGCTCCACATAGGCGTAGGCCTCCGTGGGCATGTTGCGCCGGCGCAGCCGCCGGTCCAGCAGGTACTTCACCAGCTCCTGCACGCAGGCGAAGATGGGTACGCCCAGGAACATACCCAGCACACCGCCGAAGCCGCCGCCCACCAGAATGGCCACGATGACCCAGAAGCTGGAGATGCCGGTGGCATCGCCCAAGATCTTGGGGCCCAGGATATTCCCGTCAAACTGCTGAAGCACCAAGATAAAGATGATGAAGATGAGACACTGCTTGGGACTGACCAGCAGGATCAGGAAGGCCGATGGGATGGCGCCCAGGAACGGTCCGAAAAACGGGATGATGTTGGTAACACCCACCACCACGCTGACCAGCGGGGTATAGGGCAGCTTCAGGATGCTGCCTCCGAGGAAGCACAGCGCGCCGATGATGAGGGAGTCCAGCAGCTTGCCCCGCACGAAGCCGGAGAAGATGCGATCCACCTGGCGGGTACCGCGGATGACGGCACGGGCCTTCCGCTCGTCGAAGATGGCGAACACCGCCTTGCAGCAGCGGGCGAGGCTCTTTTCCTTCATGGTCATGAGGTAGATGGATACGATGATGCCCACGATCAGGTCGGTGGCCAGGTTGATGACGCCGCGGATACCGCTCCAGATGCCGCCGGTCAGGGTCCCCAGCGTCGTCTGCGCCCAGGGCAGGATGTGCTCCTTCAGCAGGGTCACGCCATCGCTGTAATACTTTGTGACAAAGTCGGCGATCCACACCGCCACCTCGTTCTCGCTGTCCAGCAGACTGTCAGCCCAGTTATATACCTTATAGTAATACGACTCAGCGTTGTTGATGAGCATGGTCACGCTGTCGATAAGCTGGGGGATCAGCACGCTCATCAGCAGGTAGATCAGCAGGATGGCCACCGCCTCCGCCAGCAGGATGCTGAAAAACCGCAGGATGCCAGCGGCGTTCTTCAGGTGCTTTTTGGGAAAAACCTTCTGCCACGCAGCGTGGAGCACCCTCTCGATCCAGTTCATCACCGGCGTCAGCAGGTATGCGATGACCGCGCCGTATACCACCGGCGCCAGCACGGAGGCCAGCTTGCTCACGAACTGCTGCAGTGTCCCGCCCATATAAAATGTGTCGTAAAAAACCAGCACGGCGCAGACGGTCAGAAACGCCGTCAGCCCCCACTTCAGGTATTGTGTCCGGTTCTTCATGCACACCACTCCTTTTCCGGTCTTGCTCCCCCTATCATAGCCGACCAGACCCCGATTTGCAAGGGTTTTCTGCCCTTGCCGCCGCTGAGGGAGGGCTGTGCGCTGCGCACGGACAACGCCGTCACTCCTGTGCGTCTGACTGTTGCATTTCCCGCCGCGTTGTGGCATAATGGAGAGACACACTGCACTTATCGGCATATAGGAGGAGAGCCATGAAGAAGCTCCTGTTCATTGTCAATCCAAAGGCGGGCAAAACGAAATCCAACGCCCCCCTGTTCGATGCGGTGGCCGCCTTTTCCCGCGCTGGCTATCTGGTGCGGGTCTTTCTGACGGAGGCCGGCGGCGAAGCCCGGACCTACGCGGCCAAATGGGGCCCGCAGTACGACGTGGTAGTCTGCGCCGGCGGCGACGGCACCCTGAATGAGACCATCTCCGGTCTGATGGAGCTGGAGCGCCGCCCGCTGCTGGGCTACCTGCCCAACGGCAGCACCAACGATTTTGCTGCCAGCCTGCACCTGTCCTCCGATCCCCGCCACGCCGCCCAGGCCATCGCCAGCGGCCAGCCCCACGCCTTGGACATCGGGCGGCACAACGACCGTTATTTCGCCTATGTGGCATCCTTTGGCGCCTTCACCCGCTCCTCCTACTCCGCGTCCCAGGCGGCAAAAAACGCCCTGGGTCACTTCGCGTACATACTGGAGGGGCTGGGGGATCTGGACTCCCTGCGGCCCTACAACTGCCGCATTGAGGCGGACGGTGAGACGTTTGAGGGTGACTTCATCTTCGGCGCGGTGTGCAACAGCACTTCCCTGGGCGGGCTGGTGAAGTTGGACCCCAGCCGCGTCAAGATGGACGACGGTCTGTTCGAGCTGCTGCTGCTGCGGATGCCCAAAACGGCCCTGGACCTGCAGAATCTCATCACCGCCATGACGCGGATGCAGTATGAGTACCCGGGCGTCATCTTCCGCCATGTGCAGCACGTGACCCTCACCACCCAGGCCCACATTCCCTGGTCGCTGGACGGCGAGTTCGCCCCCAGCGTGGAGCGTGTGGACATCGACAACCTGTCCGGCGCGGTGGAGCTGCTGCGCTGACTTTCCGAAATAGACGCAAAAAAGGACGCCGGAGCTGCGCTCCGGCGTCCTTTTTCACGTGCTTTTAGAAGAAGAATTCCTTGATCTGGCCGTACAGCACCAGGATCATGCACAGCGGGGTGATGAACTTGATGCAGACCTTGAAGAAGCCATAGCCGCTCATGGCATGGCCGGAGCGCTCGCACTCCTCCTTGACCACGTCGGGGCCCAGCTCCCAGCCGATCATGATCGACATCAGCAGCGCGCCCAGCGGCATCATGATGCCCTCGGACAGCATATCAAAGAAGTCCAGCCAGCAGTCGTTCCATGTCCGGATGTCCGCCTCCGGCAGGCCCAGGAACTTCCACGGGGTGAAGTCGGCGCCGCCCAGACTGTCGGCGCAGATGAGGATACAGCCCACACCCACGGCCGCCGCCGCGATGAGCGTGTACTTCTTGCGCTTGTCGCCCTTGCCGGAATCGCGGGCCTTATCCACAAAGTGGGCCACCACAGCCTCCAGCAGGGAGATAGACGAGGAGATCGCGGCGAACACCACCAGCAGGTAGAACAGGATGCCGAAGATGGGGCCCAGACCGCCCATACGGCTGAACACGTTCTGCATGGT
>ENA-UEQN01000265-UEQN01000265.1-human-gut-metagenome-genome-assembly--contig:-NODE-265-length-50910-cov-27.488462_pt1 | contig 50910 bp, 43 predicted proteins | sample MGYA00242940_ERZ507944 | MGnify/ENA primary metagenome ERZ507944 (study PRJEB26167, sample SAMN06115449) | human gut metagenome | host: Homo sapiens | place: China:Fujian | collected 2015-08-20... | reverse complement strand
AAAAGCAATCCCCACAGTCCTTTTTGTGGCTGTGGGGATTGTTTTTTCTCAATGGCAGCAGGAAAGCAGTTTGTTCAGGGTGAACCTCATTTCTATATCAAACGGCGTCTGTTCGGTTGTCCTGAACCCTGCCATAAAACCGGCATCGAGCAGCTGACCTATCTCATGTTCATCCGGTCGCTGGACGAAAAGAAGCTTGCCACCGAAGAGTTTGAAAGCATGGCGGGCGAGAAGATGGAGCACATCTTCCCCGCCAGTGCGGCAGGCCAGTCCATGCGGTGGAGCAGGTTCAAGGATAAGGACCCCCGTGAGATTTTCCTCACCATGCAGCAGCGGGTGTTCCCGGCCATCAAAAAGATGAAGTACGGCCGCCTGCCGGATTTTGACGAGAACGGTGAGCTGATGGAAACCATTGATGCCGTCCGGGAAAATGCGGTCCATGTGACGGCGTGATACGGCGGAATGCAGAGCGCAGCAAAAAATGTGACCGGGAAGAAGGTCCACCGGCTTTACAATTGCCGGAAAAGGCGGTATTCTTTATTTATGACAAACATCCGCAGGAGGAAACCATGGACATCCGCCAGCTGCACTACTTTCTGGTATTGTGCGAAGAAATGAATTATACCCGGGCCGCACAGCGGCTGTTTTTGTCGCGGCAGGCGCTGCGGCAGAGCATCTCTGCGCTGGAAGCGGAACTTTGCGGGCCGCTGTTCCTCAGTGCCCACCACAAGCTCACCCTTACCGACCGCGGCATGAGCCTGCAGCGCCATGCCACCCCGGTGGTGGAGCAGTTCCAGCAGATGCAGGCCGCCCTGCGGGCCGAGATCCAGTCGGCCCAGCCGGTGCACATCGGCATCAGCGTGGCGCTGGTGCCGGACTACCTGCCTGGGCTGGAAACGCAGCTGGACAAGTTCCGCCAGCAGTACCCTCATGTGGAGATGCGGTTCCGCCTGCTGGACAACGACGCTGTGGCCGATGCCGTGGAGCAGGGCGAGCTGGACGCCGGTCTGGTCATCGACCTGGGCTGTGCGGCCCCGGTACTGGCCCGCACCACCCTGCGGGCCGACCCTGCCTGCCTGCTGGTGCCCCGCGGTCACCCCTTCTGGGACCGGGAGAGCATCCCGCTGGCCGACCTGCGGGGGCAGCGGGTGCTGCTGCCCAGCCTGCGGCAGGACCTGTTCAGTCCGCTGTGGACGGCCTGTGCCCGGGCCGGGTTTGCGCCCAACGCCGAGATCGGCCCCAGCTTTTACCAGGCCTATTATCTGGTGCAGGAGCAGCTGTGCACCTGCCTGACCCGCTACGAGCCCGGTGCCCGGCGGGAGCTGGACCGGGTGCGGGATGTGCTGCTGGAGGACCTGCCCCCGCTGTGCGTATCGCTGGTGCAGCGCCGGGACTATACCTCGGCCTACATCGACCTGCTGCGCAGCTACCTGATGGAGGTGCTGGGCGGGGCCGCCTCGCTGCCGCCGCGCCGGGGCCGTCCGGCCAAGCCCTTCTACAACTTCCCGGTGCTGTCCAGCACGGCGGCAAAGCCTGCCGCTCCGGTGCACCCGGCCCCTGGCACCCAGCTGCCCTTTGCGGGTGCGACCAACTTCCGGGAGCTGGGCGGCTATCCGGCCGATGAGGGCAAGACCGTGCGCTGGGGCCAGATCTGGCGTGGCGTGTGCACCGCGCGGCTCACCGACCCGGCGGACCGTGCCCGGCTGGATGCGCTGGGCTTGCGGCTGATCCTGGACCTGCGCAGCACTGCCGAGGCCCAGGCCGAGCCGGACTATGTGCCGGACGGTGCCCGGCTGGTGCAGATCTGTGCCCTGTGCGGCGACGACGGCCATGAGATCAGCTTTGCCCCCGGTGACATCGAGCGCATGATGCACACCGCCCGGGAGGGCGAGAACATCCTGTACCGGATGTACCGACAGATGCTGTTTGGCAACAAGGCCTTCAAGGAGCTGTTCCGGGCGCTGGAAGCCGGCGAGACGCCCATCCTGTTCCACTGCTCTGCCGGCAAGGACCGCACCGGCGTGGCCGCCATGCTGATCCTGCTGGCGCTGGGTGCGTCCGACGAGACGATCTGCGCGGACTTTGTGCAGACGAATGTCTGCCGCAAGGCCGAGATCGACGCCCTTCTGGCGGGCCACGCGGAAGAGATCGCCGCCGACCCGTCCAAGCGGATGCGGTTCTGCACACAGGCGGGCGTGGATCCGGGTGCGGCACCCTATGTGCTGCAGGTTATCCGGGAAGCGTGCGGCAGCGCGGAGGAGTATCTGGCCCGGGAGTACGGCCTGACTCCCGCCCGGCGGATGCGCCTGCGGAGGATGTATCTGGAATAATGATGCAGAATGAGCCCCGGTGTATGCAGATGCACCGGGGTTTTTGCGGCATAAAATCGGCCATGTGCACAAAAAATATGCGGCGGGAGCCGGTTTTCTCTTGACAAGCGTGCAAATGTTTCGTAATATAATTAGTAGTATGGAATAAAAGACGCTGTGTGCAGGTCGTCCCCGTGACCGGAGTTTCTCCACAGGCGAAGCGCGCCTGTTTTATATAAGCCAGAACCGGATAGAAAAAAGCCGCAATGCCCGTGCAGGGTCTGCCTGCGCGTGTGATTTTTGTTGTCACTTTTTGCATGGAAGGCTCCCTTATAGATCGTTGCCCACAGCCTGCCGCACAGCGTCTCCTGCTTGTTTGAACCTGAATGAAAAATCAGAACAAAGGAGAGTGAACACGATGACCGCGATCGAAGTGATCGTGGCCCTGATCGTGGGTGTTGTCGGTGCAGCTGCGGGCTATTTTGTTGGTTACAACAACCGGAAAAAGACCGCCGAAGCACAGATCGGCAGCGCCGAAGCCGAGGCGACCCGCCTGGTGAACGAAGCGATCAAGACCGCAGACCAGAAGCGCAAGGAAGCGGTTCTGGAAGCCAAGGACGAGGCCTTCAAGCTGAAGGCCGAGGTCGATGCCCAGAAGGCAGAGGCCGACAAGGAGATCAAACAGCGCCGTGCTGAGATCAGCCGTCAGGAAAACCGCATTGACCAGAAGGAAAATGCCCTGGACCGCAAGACCGAAGCCCTGGAGCGCAAGGAAGAGGACCTGAAGAAGCGTACCGCCGAGGCCGACGCCCGTCTGGCCGAGATCGACGCCCTGCGCGCCAAGGAGATGGAGCGTCTGGAAACGCTGGCCGGCCTGAGCCAGGAGGACGCCCGCGAGGTGTTGCTGCACAAGGTGGATGAGGAGCTCACCCACGAAAAGGCCGTGCGCATTGCCGCCTATGAGACCGACCTGAAGGAGAACTGCGACAACATCGCCCGCAACCTGATCGGTCAGGCCGTGAGCCGCTGCGCCGCCGACCACTGCAGCGAGACCACCGTGAGCGTGGTGCCGCTGCCCAGTGACGAGATGAAGGGCCGCATCATTGGCCGTGAGGGCCGCAACATCCGTGCGCTGGAAACCGCCACCGGTGTGGACCTGATCATCGACGATACCCCGGAGGCCATTACCCTGTCCTCCTTCGACCAGACCCGCCGCGAGGTGGCCCGCATGACCCTGGAACGCCTGATCGGCGACGGCCGCATCCACCCCGCCCGCATTGAGGAAACGGTGGAAAAGTGCCGCCACGAGCTGGAGCTGCAGATGAAGCGCGAAGGCGAGCGTGCGGTGATGGAGCTGGGCATCCACGGCCTGCACCCGGACCTGATCAAGCTGATCGGCCGGTTGAAGTACCGTACCAGCTTTGGCCAGAACGCCCTGACCCACAGCATGGAAGTGGCCTGGGTGGCCGGCCTGCTGGCAGGCGAGATGGGGGTGAACGTGACCATGGCACGCCGCGCCGGTCTGCTGCATGACATCGGCAAGGCACTGGATCACGAGATCGAGGGCAGCCACGTCCAGATCGGCGTGGACATTTGCCGCAAGTACAAGGAAAACACCCAGATCATCCACGCCATTGAGGCCCACCACGGCGACGTGGAGCCCAAGACCCCGCTGGCCTTCATCATCCAGGCTGCCGACGCCATCAGCGCCGCCCGCCCGGGTGCCCGCCGCGAGAATGTGGAAAGCTACGTCAAGCGTCTGGAAAATCTGGAGGAGATCTCTTCCAGCTTTGAGGGCGTGGAGCAGGCCTTTGCCGTGCAGGCAGGCCGCGAAGTGCGCATCATGGTCAAGCCCGACGTCATCAGCGACGATCAGGTCATCCTGCTGGCACGCTCCATCGCCAAGAAGATCGAAGATACGCTGGATTACCCCGGCCAGATCAAGGTCAACGTCATCCGCGAGAGCCGCGCTGTCGAGTACGCAAAGTAAAAACCGGACAAGGCCGCTGCCGTTTGCAGGCAGCGGCCTTGTTTTTTGCCCGGAAGCATGATATCATGAACAAAAAGGCCCTGCCGGTCTGGGGCGGCGGGAACGGATGCAGCGTGAAAGGAGCCGATCAAGATGAAACACTGGAAAAATCTGCTTGTCTGCCTGCTGGCTGGGGTGCTGGCGCTTGGTGTGCTTACGGCCTGCAGCGGGCTGGGGAGCGTGAACGCCGGCACGGACGCTGAAAAAGCCGCTGAGCTGGCGCAGCAGCTGGGCGTTGCCCATACACAGGAGCTGGATAACACGGCCAAAGCGGTGGCAGAATGGTTTGTACAGGAACCGGACAGCCTGCAGGTCAGCGGCCTGGATCTGGTGTACACCGTGGCGCTGGATGCGGACAGCAACATGAGCCATACGGATGATCTGAACGACTTCCTATACTGGTCCGGGTGCTATGGTGTCCCGAAGGATGTAACGGTGGCGCTCCTGCTGGATGACAGCGCGGCCATGACGGCCTGGCTGTATGCGCCGCAGGCCGACAGCGCGGCGGCAGAGCTGCTGGATGACGCAGTCGGTCACAACGAAATGGGCGCGGCCTTCATCGACTACAACGGCACCGCCTATGTCGTGGCAGTGTTCCGGTAAGCACAGGCGATCAAAGGGACGTTCCGTGGAACGTCCCTTTTTTGGAAGCGGTATCTCTACCGTCAATGCTCTGCGTTGCCTGACGTTTGAAAGGAGTGAACATATCCATGACTGAAAAGCAGGAAAATGACGTTTTCTATGTTTGCAGTCTGATCGAGTACATTGCCCGTAAGACGAAAAATCATCGGTAGGATGTGATCGCTTGCTTTTCCAAAGCCGATATCGAGCGGCAGCTCCGGCTTGCCGAAGTCAACCACTGCCTTTCCTTTGAGCAGGTTTCGGATGAACTGATCGAGGACTTCCAGATTGCAGAGGGAACATTCGACACGGTTTCGGAATGCCGCTATACGGTTCCTTCGACTACTTCCATCGGAATGCTGTATCAGGGCTTGGTACTGTCTACTATGAAAAACGACGATGCCGCACAAGGCATTCTGGATATTTTTTCCTCTTTTATCACGGATGAGATCTCTGACTTCAATTCCAACGTTTACTATACCAATCCCGACTACCTCCGCTGCTCCTATCTGGAGGGCAGGATGCTTGCCTGAATATGGTTTTTGCACCGATTGCCAATAAGCAGTCGGCATACAAAAAAAGAAGCACGAAGGCCGAAACCTTCGTGCTTTTTTGGTGGGCCAGCCAGGACTTGAACCCGGGACCAAGCGGTTATGAGCCGCCAGCTCTGACCAACTGAGCTACTAGCCCGCAGAGCGCCGCAGCGCCATTATTTAGTATAACAAATTCTGCGGCAAATGAAAAGCCCCTTTGCCCGCAAAAATCACCGGGTGCGGTGGGCGTCCAGCTTCTGGGCCATGAATTCGTCCAGCATCTCCTGTGGGAACAGCGGCTCCTTGTAGCCAAAGGCCTCCCGGATGAAGATCAGGGTGACCACGGTCTGGCGGCCGGGGTCCAGCCGCAGGGTGTACAGGGTGTCCAGCGGCTGCTGGGTGGGCTGGTGCAGGGTCAGGTGCAGCAAAAAGCCGCCGTCCCGCTCCCGGCGGCAGTCGTAGACGAACACGTCGGAGTCGTTGTGTTCGTCCAGCCGGTCGAAGCACTCGTCCAGTGCAAGGTCGGTGCGGAACTCGGACAGCCCGGCCGGGCCATACTGACTGCGGCGGCCGTTTTCCCGCCGGGAGAGCAGAAACACGATCACGCCCAGCACGGCGGCCAGCAGGACGATGGAAACAACAGCGTTCATGGAAAACCTCCGGAATAGTTTTCCTTATTGTAACACAACCTGCGCGGTTTTGTGCTATAATATTTTTAATTCTTTGAAAAATTCAGCAGGCCCGCTGCACGCTGCACCGGGCGGGAGGAACGCAATGAAGCTCAAATTCACACGCAAGACTTGGTACTTCTTTCTGCTGGCCGCAGCGGCGGTTTCCATGCTGGGCGGCTTTGCCGTGCTGGGCGGCATGGACTTTTCAGCGCTGGAACTGGTGGCGTTCTGCCTGACCGGCATCGCGGCGCTGTTTCTGGCAGCACAAAAGGGTGCCCCGGCGGCCGAAAAGCGCAATTACACGCTGGTGTTCGTGCTGCTGATGCTCAGTAAGCTGGCAGCCGGCGGCTGGGCGGGCGACCTGTGCTCGGCACTGGTGTGGCCTGCCCTGCTGGGCATCGAGTACAGCCGCGGCAAGCCCATCCAGCGGCAGCTGCAGCTGGTGTGCGCGGCAGAGGTGCTGCGCACGGTGTTCTGGCTGCTCACCCGCTATGCGGGCATGGCCGGGCTTGCCTTCTGGACCAACCTGCTGTTCGTGCTGCTGGCCTGTGCCCGCGGCTGGGCGGCGCTGACCCTGTATAAATTGCAGGAGGAAGAGCTGTGACCCGGCGCAGCCGGAAAAAGACAGGACGCAAAAACCGCCGCATGGGGCGGCGTACCTTTCTGCTGGGGGCCGGGGCGGCTGTGTGTGCCGCGGCAGGGCTGGCCCTGCGCCGGGGCACTTCCCCTGCGGCCGCCGACAGCACCCCGGAACCCCCGGCAGACCCCAACCCGGCGCTGCCGGCCGGGGAGTGGCGGGCCGTGTGGGTGAGCTATCTGGAATGGGCCTCCATGGACTTTTCCACGGAGGATGCCTTCCGCGCCGGAGTGGTGCAGCTGCTGGACAACTGTACCGGACTGGGGCTGAACACAGTCCTGGCCCAGGTGCGCCCCTTCGGGGATGCGCTGTACCGCAGCACCCTGTTCCCATGGAGCCATCTGTGCACCGGCGTCCAGGGGCAGGACCCGGGCTTTGACCCGCTGGACGTGCTGCTGCAGGAAGCTCACACCCGGGGCATCTCGGTGGAAGCGTGGGTCAACCCCTACCGCCTGCGCTCCTCGGCGGCCATGCCGCCGAACCTTGCGGACAGCAATCTGGCCAACACCCACCCGGAGTGGGTATGCACGGTGGACGAGGGCCTTTACCTGAACCCCGCCGAGCCTGCCGCCGCCGACTATGTGGTGCAGGGCGTGGCCGAGCTGGTGCAGAACTACGCGGTGGACGGCATCCACTTTGACGATTACTTCTACCCTACCACCGATGAGAGCATCGACGCGGCGCAGTTTGCGGCGTCCGGGGCGGGAAATCTTGCCGCGTGGCGGCGGGAGAACGTGACCGCGCTGGTGCGGGCCGTGCACGATACGGTGAAAGCGGCGGACCCCACCCTGCGGTTCGGCATCAGCCCCCAGGGCAACCCGGACAACGACGAAAACCAGCAGTACAGCGATGTGACCGGCTGGCTGGCGTCCGGCGGCGGGGATGCGGTGGTCGATTATCTGTGCCCGCAGGTGTACTGGGGGCTGGGCTTTGCCCTGCACAACGGCAGCACCCGCTTTGCCTTTGAGAATATCGTACCTGCGTGGCTCGCCTATCCCCGCGCGGCGGACGTGGCCCTGTACTTTGGGCTGGGAGCCTACCGTGTGGGAGTGGGCGACGGCGGCAGCAACGAAAACAGCCTGTCGGGCTGGAGCACCGGCCGTGCGCTGGCCGACCAGGTGGCCTTTCTGCGGGAGCAGGGAGCCGGGGGCTGGGCCCTGTACCGGTACGGTTCGCTGTTCGGGCCGGAGCAGACTTCCCTCGCCGCTGCCGAGTGTGGGGCACTGGCGGCTGCCGATGGTAAAGAAACTGCATGAAATCGGGCGGCAGCGCGCGCAAAAGCCGGGCGGCTCTCTTGTGCGGCGCTGCAAAATGCGGTATACTATACAGATAGACCCGGCCCTGCCGGAACCCGAAAAAACAGGAACATCAAACCCTTTGACAGGTTGAGGAAACGTTTATGAAAACGAAAAAACGCTTTTTGGCCGTTGTGCTGGCCGCCGCTCTGCTGGTGGCCGGTCTGACCGGCTGCAAGGACGCACTGCGCGGTGTGGCGCAGAAGATCTCCGGCAGCTCCGGCGAGGTGCAGGAAGAGGACACCACCCGCTGGGCGGACGCTACCGCAGACCCGCTGATCATTCAGGGCATTGCGGACGCTTCGGCAAAGTTTGACACTGCCATGGTGGACGGCACCCTGTACGCCGTGTTCAACGGCATCTGGAGCCGCCAGACCAACTATTTTGCGGCACCCACCGGCACGCTGACCGTCATGGCCTGCGGCACCGCCGAGGGCACCCAGAAATTCAAGGTGGCGCTGTGGAAAAAGGTAGACGGCGGCGTGGAGTATGTGCCGGACAGCACCTACTACATCAAGACCGACGGCACCGACTACACCTGCACCATCTCCGGGCTGGACCCGGCGGCCATCTACCGCATGACCATTTCCTATGATTCCAGCCGTTACTACCTCTACGGTCTGCTCAAGGTGGAGGGCGTCGGCTGATGAATACACAACGCAAGAATTCGCTTTTGCTGCTGCTGTGCGCGTTTATCTGGGGCACGGCCTTCGTGGCCCAGAGCGCCGGTTCCGGCATGGGAGCCTGCAGCTTTCTGGCCGGGCGCAGCTGGCTGGCGGTGCTGGTGCTGCTGCCCACGGTCAAGGTGTTTGACCTGGTGCGTCAGCGCAGCACCGGCACCACTGGGGCACCGAAAACGCCGGAGGAGCGCCGCTGCCTGCGCAAGGCGAGCCTTGTGTGCGGCACGCTGCTGTTTGTGGCGTCGGCTGCCCAGCAGTTCGGCCTGACACTGAACCCCTCCACGGCCAAAGCAGGCTTCCTCACGGCGATGTATGTGGTGCTGGTGCCCATCTTCGGGCTGGCACTGGGCCGCCGCGGCAGCCCCCAGCTGTGGCTCAGCGTGGCCATTGCGGTGTGCGGGCTGTATCTGCTGTGCATGCAGAACGGCTTTGGCGGCGTGGAACCCAGCGACATGGTGCTGCTGCTGTGCGCCGTGCTGTTCAGTTTCCAGATCATGGCGGTGAACCATTATGGTCCGCAGGTGGATGGCGTGCGCCTGAGCCTGCGGCAGTTCTTTGTGGTGGCGGTGGAAAGCTCGGTGGCAGCGCTGCTGCTGGAGCACCCGGCCCCGGCGGAATTTGCCGTGAACGCGGTGCCCCTGCTGTACTGCGGCGTGATGTCCAGCGGCGTGGCCTACACGCTGCAGATTTTGGGCCAGCGGGATATGAACCCTGCCGTGGGCAGCCTGATCATGTGCCTGGAAAGCGTGTTCAGCGCACTGGGCGGCTGGGTGCTGCTGCATCAGAGCCTTTCCCCGCGCGAAGGCGTGGGCTGTGTGCTGATCTTTGCCGCCGTGGTGCTGGCCCAGCTGCCGGCCCCGCAGCGGGCAGAGCGTGCGTCCTGACGTGGCCGCACAAAAACCGGAAGTCCAGCTGCGCAGCGCGGGCGGCATCCAGTACGAGCTGTACCGCAAAAAGATCAAACAGCTGCATCTGCGGGTACGGGACAACGGCACCGTGATGGTCAGCATCCCGCTGCGCACCAGCCTGGAACAGGCGGACGCCTTTGTGTGCAAGAACGCACAGTGGATCCACGACACCCGGCAGAAAGTGATGGCAAAAGCGGCCCGCGACAATGCCGACCTGCCGGACAAGGAGACCGCACGGACCTACTTTACCGCCATGAGCGATCAGGTCTACCCGGCCTTTGCCGGGGTGCTGGGCGGCCAGAAACCCACCCTCAAGGTGCGCAGCATGACCACCCGCTGGGGCGTGTGCTGCCCCGGCAAAAAGCAGATCACCTTTGCGCTGCAGCTGTATAACATGCCGCCTGCGGCGCAGATCTATGTGGTGGTGCACGAATACTGCCACTTTTTGCAGGCCAACCACAGCCCGGCGTTCTGGGCCGAGGTGGCAAAGCTGCTGCCGGACTGGAAAGCCCGGCGGGAGCTATTGAAGAAGTAGAAACAGGAGGCAGACTTCCCTTGGAAAACGAAAAAAAGTCCGGCGGCGATAAATACTCCAAACTGGCCGGCAACACCCTCATCTTTGCCATTTCCAGCTTTTCGTCCAAACTGCTCACGCTGATCGTGCAGCCGTTCCTGACCTACGCCATGGCCGAGATCTCGGATCTGGGCCTGTCCAAGATCCTGAGCCAGTACGCGAACCTGCTCATCCCCTTTGTGTCCATGGGCATGTCCAACGCCATCATCCGCTTTGGTCTGGACAAGGGTAACAGCGAAAAGCAGGTGTTCACCAACGGCCTGCTCACCATTCTGGGCGGCTTTGGCATCCTGGTCCTGTGCTGGCCCATTGCACGGTTCCTGCCCGATATGGCCCAGTACGGCCTGCTCATTTACCTCTATGTGCTCATGAGCTGCCTGCGCACCCTGTGCACCCAGTTCGTGCGCAGCCGCCAGTGGAACAAGCTGGTGGCTGTGGACGGCGTGCTGTGCACCGTGGCCACCATGGCGTTCTATGTGCTGTATCTGGTGGGCTTCAAGTGGGGTGCCAACGGCTACCTGCTGGCCATCATCAGCGGTGATCTGGTCAGCGTGCTGTTCCTGATGGTCACCGGCAAGCTGTGGAACTATGTGGAGCTCAAGGGCATCAACAAGGACCTGTGGAAGCAGATGCTCCACTTCTCGCTGCCCATGATCCCCGCGCAGATCAGCTTCTGGATCATCAACGCCTCCGACCTGTTCTTTGTGCGTGAGATGTGCAACGGACTGGACGGCCGGGACGGCAACGCCTGGAGCGGCCTGCTCTCCACGGGCTACTTCCTGCCCACCATCCTCACCACGCTGGGCCTGATCTTCTACGACGCCTGGCAGCTCTCGGCTGTCACCGAGGAGGAGGGCCGGGCGCGGTTCTTTACCAAGATCTTCCGTACCTATTCCAGCGTGCTGTTCTGCTGTGCGGCGGGCATCATCTGGCTGTGCCGCCCGGTGATGCACATCATGAAGTCCAACTACTACTACGCCTGGCACTTTGTGCCTTTCCTGGTGCTGGCCTCCACCTGCAGCTGCTTCAACCAGTTCATGAACAGCGTGTATGTGGTGACCAAAAAGTCCAGCCGCAGCATGGTCACCATGATGGCCGGTGCCATCAGCAACTGCATCATGAACTACTTCTTCATCAAGTGGTGGGGCCCCATCGGTGCCACATACGCTTCCTTCCTGGGGCTGGGGCTGGTGTTCACCCTGCGCTCCATCGACGCAAACCGCATGATCCATATGCATGTGCATCCGGGCCGGGTGCTGCTGAACGTGGGTCTGCTGGTGTTCGAGGCCTTTGTGCTGCTGGCCGAGACCCCGCTGTACGGCCTGTGGACCGGCCTGATCACCGCAGTGGTCATCCTGATCAACTTTGCAGGCGTGTGGGCTATGGCCCGTGTGCTGCTGCCCCGCCTGCTGGGCCGCCGCGGCAAGGCGCTGGTGGCCGCTGTGGACGGCTGGCTGAGAAAATAAAAACCGATAGAAACAACAATGCCCCCGGAGAACTCTCCGGGGGCATTGTTGTTGTGTGCGAGGAACAGCGAGCTTTTTACGGCTCACTGGGGGTTGGTCTTGTCAGCGCATCAGTGCTTGCTCTTGGCGAACAGGCTGGTGAACGCACCGGCTACGGTGAGGGCCATGCCGCTCAGGGCCATGGCCAGAGCCGCCGTCCAGTTGACGCCGGTCTTGGGCAGGGCGGCCACGGTATCGGGGGTGGCATCCTGCACAGAAGGATTGGCGGGGTTCTCCGGGGTCACAGGCGTCTCGGCATCATCCGGAGTGGCGTCCTGCACGGGAGGCGTGGTGGGGCCTTCCGGGCTGACGGGGGTGTCCGGGGTGTCAGGCGTTTCGGGTGTAGTGGTTTCGGTGCGGCTGTCGGTGGTGATCTCTACTTCGTCCTTGCTGGCGGTGTAGGTGTATTCGTAGTCTGCAGTGCCGTGACGGACGACAGTTTCTTCTTTGTGGGCGCTTTCGGCATCTACACTGGCATCCTGCGTGGAACGGTAGGTATAAGACAACGTTCCATCGACCTGTTCGCCGGTGCGCTCGGTGGTCTGCTGCGCAGCTTCCTTCCAGGTCTCGTGGGTCGCAGTACCCAGGGCGGAGTAATTCACTCGCGAGCCGGAGACGGTGGTGGTATAGTTGTAGCGGCCGCTGACTCCGCTGCCGGTATCGGCTTTCTGTGCGGAATCGGTGATGGTCAGGTGGTTGTTGGTCAGCGTGGTGGCAGGCAGAATGCGGGACACGGTGATGGTCTTTTTGCCCTGTGCCACAAAGGTTCCGTCCTCCACCTGACGGAAACCGGTCAGTCCAAGGTCGTAGCCGCCGCAGTAGGCATCAGGATTGAAATACTTGTTCGATAAGCCGTACATCGCCTGATTCCAATTGTGGGCATTGGTGCAGGTGTTGCTGTCGTAGGACAGGTAACCGTAGGAAATCAGCTCGCTCTTGTTCAGATAGATGCGGTAAGAAGCGTTTCTTTCCGTCTGCTGATGCTCATGTTCGGTCGTGTAGAAGGTCACGATGGAAGCATCGGCATAACCCTCCGCCTGAAGCTGCTTCAGAAGGGCTTCGGCCTGCTCCTTCGTGAGATCAGAGGTGCCATCCGCCGGTTTGTACTGGTTGTAGGCCACCGTACCGGACACCTTGTAATAGGTGCTGGCAGTGGGGTGGTTGTTGCGGACATTCCAGTTCAGCTTGTCGCCGTCACTGAAGCTGGTGCGGGCATATTCATAGCGATCCATGGGGATGTCGTAACCGATCTTATCCTGCAGGTTGACCACGCTGGTGCCCTGGCTGTCAATGAGCTTATCCAGATCGTCGCTGTATTCCAGTTTCTTGTCCACCAGAACACAGTCGGTCTGGCTGACGTTGCCGTCAGCGTCCTTCAGCAGGTCGGCCTTGGTCGTTGCGTTCAGCTCCAGATGCTGGATGTAGTTGCCATCATAGGACAGATACTCTTTCTTTTTGGTGGCGAAGATACCCGTGTCAGGCCTGCCGTACAGGTTTTTGTTGCTGTACTCCGGGTGCGAAACGTCCATGTCGCCCGTATAGCTCTTGCCGGCGGCATCGGCCTCTGACTTTTCCTTTTCCAGCAGAGCCTTCAGCTCCTCGCGGGTCAAGCGGGTGAAGTCGGTGGTCTCGCCGACCTTATGGAGGATCTCAATGATCTCATCCTTCGAGGTCGAGATCGTTACCTGGTAGCCGCCCACATCCAGAATTTCGCCATCCTGCAGATCCTTTTGCATCTGCTGGATCTTTTCCAGCAGCTCTGCCTGATCGGCGTCGGTGGTGACCGTGCCTTCGGTGGTGAGAACGGTCTCGATCTTCAGCTGGCTGCCATAGCCCACCTGATACTGCTTGCCGTCCCTGGTAAAGGAGGCAACGCCGTCTTTCACGGTGATGGCAGTGCCATCCACGCCATAGCGCTCGGCCAGCTTGGCCAGGGTCATGTCTTCATCCAGGTTGCCGGGCTCAACGGTGATGGTGTAGGTGGTCTTGACACCGTTTTCATCGGTCACGGTTTTGGTGTAGCTGTTGCTGCCGACCCGGATCAGATCGTCATAGGTAACGTTATTCTTCTTGTCTACGATGGTGTAGGTCAGGCTGCCGCTTTCGTCCTTGCCGGAGGAAAGCGTCCACTGGTCGTCAGCCTGCTCTTCATTATGAATCTCGCCCAGATCCCAGGCCTCCCAGGTCACTCTGGTGAAGGACTGGCTGTTGATATTGGTCTTTCCGTCAACAGGCGCATAAGACGGCAGATTCGAATCCGGAACCTTAACGCTTTCGTAAGACAGCTTAATGGTCTTGCCGTCGGTGGTCTGGTATTCAATGATGCGGCCGGTATCATCATACTTGATGGAACCGGCAACGGCGTTTTTCGGAGCGGTCTTGAAGTCCACGCCAAGGCCATAGAGGGGGCTGTCCTTGGTGATGGTGGTATAAGCACCGTTGGCATCTGTGGTGGCATCGCCGGAAACAAAAATACCGCTTTCAATCAGGGTGCGCTTGTGATCTGTCTTTCCGTCCGCAGCCTCCACATCTTCTTCAGGCTTCACATGAATGCCGCCGGTAAAATAACCCGCTTTCATGACATCGTCGCCGAAACCGGTGATATGGTTCCGTGTATCGTCGTAGGCAAATTTGTAAGTAAAGGTATACTGTTTGCCGTCCGAGGCCGTATAGATATAGGTGCGCTTCAGCTTGTCTCTGTTTTCAAAGACATTATCCACACCTTCGGGGAGAGAAACATCCTCGTCTGTAATGTTCAGAGAAGAGGGGTCCACCGTGGTGCCGGTGCAGGCGTAGATCGCTTCTGCCAGAGCCTTCTGCAAAGCGTCCTTTTTGGCACGAAGCTTGGCATCCTCCAAGGTGCCGTTATCCTTGGACAGCTGATTGTCGGCATCGGTCATAGTGACAGAAATCTGGACCTTTTTCAGCAGCTGCGTGGCATCATCGTAGCTGATCTCGCAGGCTTCGCCGTTGACCACCTTGCAGACCTTGCCATCTTTGACAATGAACTCGCCGTTAGCGGAATTGCTGTTCAACAGACCGGCCAGCTCGTCGGCAGACAGATCCTTGACCTGTGCATCGGTGTACTCATTCGTCTCGTGGTAAATGATCTCATAGGTCTTGCTGCCGTCCTTCACAGTGATGACCTTGTCACCGGCAGCATTGGTGCTCTCGGTTTTGTCCGGCTTCTGAAGCAGCTCATCCAGATCCACATGGAAGGTGTTGCTGTTCTTGTCTGTAAAGGTCAGCGTCTTATCTGTTTTGTTGGGCAGCATCACGTCATCTTGCTTCACGTCGGCGGTTCCAGAGTGCTCGCCCTTTTTGACATCCACATTCAGGATCGTATCCACAGTGCGGGTGGCCTTGTTGCCGGTCACGGTGATGTACACGGTCTGCTCTCCGGCAGAGGTACGGATGGTCTTGGTCAGGGTGTAGCTGCCGTCATCGTTCTCGGTCTTGGCGTAATCCGCTTCCAGAAGTTTGGCAAGGTCTTCACCGGTCATCTCAAGGTCAGTGTCTTCCGTGTGCTTGGTCAGGGTGTAGGTCTGGCGGTCGCCGTCCTCTTTCATGCTGCCCACGGTATAGCCGTTGAGCGAGATGTCGCTGGCGGTGTCCCACTTCAGTTTTTCCTGATAATCCGCGCCCAACTCCTGCTTCAGGTCAACCTCTTTGCCATCGGTCACAAAAATCTCCTTGGTGTCTGCGGTAACTGTGCCGGTGGTTGTGTTGGTTGTAGTCTTATCAGCAGTGTGAGAAGTCTCGTAGCGGTTGGTCACAGAACCGTCCGGGTTGACAGTGCTGTCTACCAGCTTTTCAGAGTCCGGGCTGGTGGGTGTGATGGTAGTTTCCTGTTCGGTGCGCTCCTCCTTGGAGGCAGTGCCGATGATCTTGCCCTCGGCGTCCTTGACCGGTTCGGAGATGTCCGCATCGGGAGCTTTGATGTCCTTGCCTTCCTCGGTGGTCTCGCCTGCTTCAGGAGTTTCAGCAGAACCCTCGGAATCCTTGCCTTCTCCGGCAGTCTCGCCAGAAGCGGCTTCGGTGCTCTTATCCATCTCCTTCTGGACGATATGACCGGAGGATTCCTCCGATTTGACGGTGCCGTCCTCATTATAGGTGAACTCGCGGTCGGTGTACTCGACATCGGTCGTGATTTTCTTGTCCTCAGTCTCCCGGTCCTCCAGAATGCCCTCGGCGTTTTCGTGCTCCTGGTTTTCTACGGGAGCAGTGTTTGCACTTTCAGAAGCCTGTTGTGCAGGAGTTTCTGCTTCGGAACGTTCTTTGTTCTCTACAGGGACTGCGTTTTCAGGGGTCTCAGCGTTGGCGGCCAGAGGGGTGGCTGCCACACAGGCGGTCAGGGCCAGAGCCATTGCGGCTTTTTTGAATTTCTTGTTCGTCATAAGATTCGCTCCTTTCGTTCTGCACACAAAAGATACCATAAAACGTATCTATTCGTAGATAAATGTCCGCATTGATCTACAGCTATCATATAACATATAAAATGAAAAAAGTCAATAAAACTGTCGATAAAAAGCAAATTTCAGCGGGATGCTAAAAATAAAAAAGGAGAAATATGCAGTTTGTATGAGAGTGACTCCAACTGAGTTACACAACAGATACGGTTTTGAGATGCTTCTGAAACGCTATTGAAACGCTATTGAAACGCTATTGAAACGCAGTGAAGATCCAGCCTGCGGGCCCGGGATAGTCACTGCCTGCCGGGCCGTTTCCGGGCAACAACAAAGCCCCCGGAAAACTCTCCGGGGGCCTTGCTGTTGTGTGCGAGGAACAACGGGTTTTCAGGCCCGTTGGGGGTTGGCTTTTAGTGCTTGCTCTTGGCAAACAGGCTGGTGAAGGCACCGGCTACGGTGAGGGCCATGCCGCTCAGAGCCATGGCCAGAGCCGCCGTCCAGTTCACGCCGGTCTTGGGCAGGGCGGCCACGGTGCTGTCCGGGGCGGCATCCTGCACAGAAGGATTGGTGGGGTTCTCCGGGTTCGCGGGCGTCTCGGCTTCGTCCGGGGTGGCGTCCTGCACGGGAGTATCGGTGGAGCCTTCCGGGCTGACGGGGGTGTCCGGGCCCTCGGGATCGACCGGGGTGGGTTCCGGATCCGGTTCCGGGGTGGGCTCCACGACTTCACGCAGGGCACCGTAGATGGTCACGGTGTAGTCGTCAGAGCTTTTGCCGGTGATGTTGTCGCCGGTCACCTTCACGTTGGAATCGGCATCGAAAGCATCCAGAATGTTCTGGTCGCGCCCGGCAGCGCCGTTGGCGTTGTTCTTGTGCTCGTAGCCCCACACGATGGTGTAGGTCTTGCCTTCGTACTCGTACTCGGTGCCGTACACCATATCGTAGGCGTTGGGGGTACCGTCGGTGCGGTTCTCGTAGTTGCCCCAGATCAGCTTGGTGTTGCCGTTTTCGTCGGTGGTCTTGGTGAAGTTCAGGCTGTGGCCGTTCACCACCATATCCCGCAGGACGAACACGCCGTCGCTGGTCTTGTACGGGGTGTTGAACTTGTAACCGTCGGCCTGCAGGTCAGCCAGCAGCTTGCCGACGATCTCCGGGTCGTGGCTGCCGTCCACATCCAGCATGTATTCCAGCGCGGCAGCGGGCACCCACACGGACAGGTACTGCTTGCCCTCTTCCTTTTTCAGGTCGGAGACGTATTCGTACTTGGTGCCGTTGTAGGCAAAGGCACCAAAGTCGGCGTGGTCGGCGTCCTTGGTCAGCAGGAAGTTGGTCAGCTTGTTGCCCTGTTCGTTTTCCGGCCAGAGAGTGTTGGCCTTGCTGTAATCATAGGTCAGGGTGCCGCCGGTGACGACGAGCTTCTGACCGGGGTAGTACGTGTTCCCTACAATGGTGGGAGCTTCCACATGGGCGTTATTCTTGATAAGAATCTTGGAGTAGGGGCCGTCGATGTAGATGCCGCTGTGGTTATAATCGCCCTTTACAAGGACGGTGCCGTCATCCACAGTCAGGGTGCAAAGCATGCCCAGATTGATGCCGGAATACGAATTGTGCAGGTCCATGGACAGAACGCCGCCCTTGTCCACCAGAATATCGTGGTAGGCATAATAAGCAAGAAGGTTATAGTTATCGTGAGAACCATCGGTCATGTTGTAGACGCTGCCATCCGTGATATGCAGCTTGGTTCCCTTGCTGTTGCGGAGCTGGATGGCCATATCCCGCGTGGTGGAATCGACCGTGCTGTTGCCCGAAATGAGTACATTCCGGTAGCCGGCAACGATGCCGTAGTTCGCCTGCAGGTTGAGCTTGCTGCCATTTTTGACGATCAGGCTGCCGTTTTTACCCGAATCCTCGCAGTAAATGGCATATCTTCCGACGTTCTCCTCCTTGGTCAGTTCTGCCGAGATATTGGCAGTGGTATGATCAAACGTGACGGTCGTATCGCTATTGTTGCCGGTCTCAATGCCTAAGCTCTTGCCCTCGATGGTAACGTCCGAATCCTTGAAGGTGATGTCACCGGCGGCTTCCAGCTTGGAGCCATCCTTAGCCGTACCGCTGCCTTCGTAGCGGATGCCGGCATCGCTGTTGGTGATGTTGAGGGTGCTGTTCTCGGTAGTCAGGCTGGTGCTGGCACCCTGATGGCCGTAAATGCCGGTCTTGGTGTTCTTGATGTTCAGCGTGCTCTTGGCCTTGACGATGATGTCGTTCCAGCTGGCAATGCCAATACCGCCGTTCTCGTGCGTTTTACCGTCTTCCCCTACATGCGAACCGTCGATGGTCAGGGAAGAACCACCGTCCAGCGTGAGATCACCGTGCTGGGTGACGCCACGGCCGCTCTGGGTGGAGCCGGAAACATGGGTGTCCTGGATGGTGACGTCCGCGCCGTCCGTGATGGTGACGCTGGAATCCTCCTCGTCAGAGCCGCCTGCGATCACCATACCGGTGGTGGTGCCCTTGATGGTCAGGCTGCCGCCGGTGGTCTCTTCGGTGGTGTCGGAAGTCTCTTCCTTGTCGCCCTTGATGGTCAGGTGGGCGTCCTTTTCGGCGCCCGAGAAGTCGGAAGCCACTTCGCCGCCCACGCGGATGCCCTCCACGTTGGTGTTGTCGGAAACGTTTTTGTCGCCGGTGGCCTGCGAGCCGTCGATGACGTTGTCGCCCTTGAGGGTCAGGTCAACGTCCGAACCCTGCCGCACGTCCAGACCGGCGCTGTTCTTGTTGGTCTGGTTGATGGTGGTATCTTTCAGGGTCAGGTCCACCTTGGTGTCCTTATTTTCGTCGGTGCCGTCCAGATCCTTGCCGATGTCGATGCCGTTGCCGCCGGTGGTCAGGGTGGAATCCTTGACGGTCAGGTCAACGTTTGCGCCCTCGCCGACGGTCACGGTGGACTCGCCGGTCTTGCTGGTGTCGGCGTTCACGCCGTCGATCACGATATCCACGTCACGGCCTTCGGAGCCGTCGGCGTTATCGGTCTTTTTGACGTCCTCTTGCACGGTGACGGTGTTCTCAGTGGGGGTATCCTTGTCACCCTTGATGATGATCTTGCCGTCGTCCTCTTTGTCCTCGTTGACGTAGGTGCGCTTATCCTCTTTGTCCTCGCCCTGATAGCTGAACGCGCCGCGGTCGGCGTCCTGATCAATGGTGACATCACCGTCGGCCAGATCATAGCTCACGGCAGAAGCGCTGGCGCTGATGGTGCTCACGGCAATGGCGGTGGCCAGCGTGACAGCAACGACCTTTTTCTGTTTACGCAATCTCATGAGTAATACCTCCTCAAAAATGGGAACCTGATCTCCAGGCGGTTCCGACTCACACACAAAAAGATACCAGAAATTGGATCTATATGGGGATAAAACAGAGCAATAAACTCTGCTTATGATATACTATTTTATGGCTGCACTGTCAATAAGATTGCGAAAATACGCGGATAATTGGCAAAATGCAAAAAAATGCAGCAAGATTTTACGCAGAATGCAGAAAGAGAGAGGTACGCTATTGTTGCACTGTTGAAATGGTCTTGATACGCATTGGGATTTCTTGTTGCAGAACGCAGAAAAGCCGCTGCCCGGTGTGCCGGGCAGCGGCTTTGAAAAATGCAAAGAAGGTGCGGTGCAGTGTGGTCAGCGCAGCTGATCGTTCAGCCATGCGGCAATGTCGGCAAACACTTCCTGCCGGTTGGTCTCCACCAGCAGTTCGTGCCGGGCGCCGGGGTACAGCTTGCAGCGGATGTTCTGCACGCCTGCGGCCTTCAGGCTCTGGATGGCGCGCAGCACGCCCTTGCCCCGGTCGCCCACCGGGTCGGCGGTGCCAGCCAGGAACAGCAGGGGCAGGTCCTTGGGCATCCGGGCCAGAAAAGCCGGGTCGTGCAGGCGCAGGATGCCGCTGAACATGCTGTAGTAGGCGTTGAGCGTAAAGGTAAAGGTGCAGCGCTCGTCGGCCAGGTACTTGTCCACCTCGGCGGCGTCACGGTTGAGCCAGTCGTGGGTGGTGCGGCCCTCCAGCCCCTTGTTGTAGCCCATGAAGGACAGGTTGGCCACCAGCTTGCTGCGGTACTGCCAGCCGTGCACGGCCGCCAGCGCCCGGCAGGTGCTGCGGGCAAACTGCACCAGCGCTTTGGGCTGGTGGCCGGTGCCCATGATGATGGCACCGCTCAGTTCCTGCCCGTATTCGCACAGGTACTGCCGGGCATAGAACGAGCCCATGCTGTGCCCCAGCAGAAAGTACGGCACACCGGGGTAGCGCTCCTTGGTGCGCAGGGTCATGGCGTGCAGGTCGTCCAGCACGGCACGGTTGCCGTCCGGCTCGGCAAAGTAGCCGTAGTCGGCCTTGGTGCGGATGGACCCGCCGTGGCCCAGGTGGTCGTGGCCGACCACCACGATGCCCTGCCCGGCCAGATACTCCGCCAGCGGCTTGTACCGGTCGATGAACTCCACCATGCCGTGGGACAGCTGCAGCACGGCCCGCACTTCGCCCTCCGGCTCACAGCAGAACGCGTGCAGGGTGCGCCCGGGCACGGTGGAAGGAACAGTAAAATCGGTCATGCGGCTCATGGACGCAGGCCTCCTTTTGGTTCTGATTTACAGCGCGCCGATCTTGCGGCGGCAGGCGGGGCAGATGCAGTACCCGGCAAACTGGATGGCGTTGGCGTCCACGTCGCCGCAGAAGTCGCAGCTGCCGGCGGGGCGGTGCTTCTTGAGCACGATGGCGTCGCCATCCACAAAGATCTCCAGCTTGGTGTCCCCGTCCAGATGCAGGGTGGTGCGCAGCTCCTTGGGCAGGACGATGCGGCCAAGCGAGTCGATGCCGCGGACGATCCCGGTGCTTTTCATAGGTATCATTCTCCTTCAACGTTTTCTCCATACAGGCAGGCAGCTGGCACAACAGGAAAATTGTGCCAGCACCGTTTGAAATTAGTATACAAAAAAATACAGCCTTCGTCAATGATTGCGGGCGATTTCGACAAAATGTCCCGCCTTGTGTCCCAAAAACCGCAGCTTCGCACAAAACACGTTCCTCCGTTGACAAATCGCATCAGAACAGGTAAACTAAGACGTAGCTATCCGCATTTTTTGCATGAGTATAAAAGGAGCGTTTTTCTATGCCGAGCAACAAAGTCCGCACCCGTTTTGCCCCCTCGCCCACTGGCTATATGCATGTGGGCAACCTGCGCACTGCGCTGTATACCTATTTAATGGCAAAGCACGAGGGTGGCACCTTCATCCTGCGCATTGAGGACACCGACCAGGGCCGCTATGTGGAAGGTGCTGTGGACGTGATCTACAACACTCTGCGCGAGACCGGCCTGCTGTGGGACGAGGGCCCGGACGTTGGCGGCCCTGTGGGCCCCTATGTGCAGAGCGAGCGCATGGGCATGTTCAAGCAGTATGCCGAGCAGCTGGTGGCCGAGGGCAAGGCTTACTACTGTTTCTGCACCGAGGAGCGTCTGGAAGCCCTGCACGCCGAGCAGCGCGCCAACGGCGAGATGACCCACTACGACGGCTGCTGCCGCGACCTGCCCAAGGAGGAAGTGGAAAAGCGTCTGGCCGCCGGAGAGCCCTATGTCATCCGCCAAAAAATCCCCCGCGAGGGCGTGACCGGCTTTGACGATGTGGTGTACGGCCACATCGAGGTAAACAACAGCGAGATGGACGACCAGATCCTCATCAAGACCGACGGCATGCCCACCTACAACTTTGCCAACGTGGTGGATGACCACCTGATGGGCATCACCCACGTCATCCGCGGCAGTGAGTATCTGTCCTCCACCCCCAAGTACAACCTGCTGTATCAGGCCTTTGGCTGGGAGATCCCCACCTACATCCACTGCCCGCCGGTGATGAAGGATGCCCAGAACAAGCTGTCCAAGCGCAATGGCGATGCCAGCTATCAGGACCTGGTGGCCAAGGGCTACCTGACCGAGGCTGTGCTGAACTATATCTGCCTGCTGGGCTGGAGCCCCAGGGGCGAGTACGCCGAGCAGGAGATCTTCTCCCTGCCGGAGCTGGTCAGGATCTGGTCCCCGGACGGCATTTCCAAGTCCCCCGCCATCTTTGACCCCCTCAAGCTGCGGGCCATCAATGCGGAGTACATCCGCCGCCTGAGCCCCGAAGAGTTCCAGAAGAAGGCCGAGCCCTGGATCGACAGCGCCGTGCACAGCCCCATCAACAAGCAGCTGCTGTGCGCCAACCTGCAGCCCCGGTGCGAGGTGCTGGGCGAGATCCCGGAGCAGCTGGATTTCTTTGACGCCATGCCGGAGTATGACGTGAGCCTGTACGCCAACAAGAAGCAGAAGACCACCCCGGAGACCGCCAAAGAGGCACTGGAAGCCCTGCTGCCCGTGCTGAGCGACGAGGCACTGGACTTTGCGGACCGCGACAGCGTGTTCAACGCCTGCAAGGCCAAGGCTGAGGAGCTGGGCAAGAAGAACGGCTGGCTGCTGTACCCGCTGGGCATCGCCCTGTCCGGCAAGCAGCGCACCCCCGGCGGCGGCACCGACCTTGCCTGCATGATGGGCCGCGAAAAGACCGTGGAGCGCGTCAAAGCGGCCATTGAGAAGCTGAACGGCTGATCTTTTCCATAAAAACACAAAGCCCTGCAGCGTTTTTGCACGCTGCAGGGCTTTTTTGCGTCTTTGGGCCGGTTTGGGGCGGTTCTGCGCCCTGCGGCAAAAACTGCCGCCGCTCCGCGCTACAGTATATGCACACAGTGCGGGGAACAGAACCAAAACGCCCCGCCGGAAAGCGGGGAATTCTGGATGACAGAGCGGACGAGTGTTTTGACGGTAAAAGCCCGGCGCAGCGGGGCTCCGGCGCTGGAAGCGCGGGCAGTATTGCGCCCGGCGGTGCGTCGGCTGGGAGCGGTGGCCTTGGGGTTTGCCGGGGGCTGGGCGGTGCTGTACGGGGCCCTGATGCCCTTTGGGCTGGGCCTTGTGCTGGGCCTTGCGGAGGACTGCTTTGCTCCCTGTGCGGCGGGGGCCGCGCTGGGGGTGCTGCTGCATGGCTTCGGGGCGCTGTCGCTGCGCAGCGTCTGTTTGTTGTGTGCGCTGGGGGCTGCGGTGGCTGTGCGGTGGGTCTGGCCGGGCAGATTCCTGCCCGCTGTGCTGGCGGGCTGCGGTACGTTGGCCGCCATGGGCCTGTGCTTTGCGCTGGGCACCGGCGGCGGGGCGGAGCTGGCGCTGTTCTGCACGGCGGACGCCCTGCTGGCAGGGCTGCTGGGGCTGGCGCTGCGGCGTTTCCCGCCCGAAAAACCGGGCTTTGGTACCCTGCTCACCGGGGCCGCCGTGGCAGCGGCGCTGGGAAACCTGCCGCTGGAACGGTTCTTCCCCGGGGTGGCGGTGTGCGCGGCGGTGGAGCTGGTGCTGTGCAGCCGGGGACAGCCGGGGGCGGCACTGGCCTGCAGCGGGATGCTGGGCGCGGCCCTCTGCGCCGCAGACCCGGCCCTTGCCTGCGCAGCCGCCGGGCTTGCCTGCGGGGCGTCTGCGGCCTGCATTCTGGCCCCGGGCCGCCGGGTGGAAGCGGCTGCCGCCTATGCGGGCGGCTGCGTGACGGGGGTGCTCTGCGTCCAGCCGCCCGGGCAGGCCTTTGCAGTGCTGTTCAGCGCAGGGACGGGCATCCTGTGCGTGCTGGCTCTGCCCAAAAGCTGGCTGGCTCCTGTGGCCGCACCGGCCGACCGTTCCCAGCCGGTGGAGCGCGCCCGCTACCCGGCGGCGGCCACCCGGCTGGAAGCCGTGGCCCAGAGCCTTTCGTCGCTGGCCGAGACGGTGAACGACGTGTACAATGCCCTGCCGCACCGGTGCGAGAGCTACCGCTGGGTCATTGACAACACCCACGACAGCCTGTGCTTCAACTGCGGGCGGCGAGAACAGTGCTGGAAGCAGGAGTATGCGGCCACGCTGGAGGGCATGGAGGCCCTGCGCCCGCTGCTGGAAGAAAACGGCAGGCTGGAACCGGCGCAATTGCCCGGGCAATTGTCCCGGTGCATCCACCCGGCGGCGCTGTGCGCGGCGGCAGCCCGCTCCTTTGCGCTCTACCGCAGCCGTAAGGAGAGCCGTCTCCACGCCGAGGCCATGCGCACCGTGTTCACCGAGCAGTACAGTGCCGTGGCCGAGGCGCTGGCCGTGCTGGGGGAGCAGCTGGGCCGTCCGGGCGAGCCGGAGCCCTACCGCTCCGACCGGGTGGCGGCGTTTTTCACCTCTCTGGGCAGCCCGCCGCTGGAATGCGCGGTCACGCTGGATGACCTGGGCCGCACCCATGCGGCGGTCACCCTGCCGCGCACCCGGTTCGGCCCGCAGGAGCTGGCGGCGCTGGCCCGCGAGGTGGGGCGCATCTGCCGCCGCACGTTGGAAACGCCGCAGGTGCTGTCCTGCAAGGGCATGACGACCCTGTTGTTCAGTGAAAGACCGGTGCTGCGGGCGGTGTTCGGCATGGCGGGCGCGGCGGCGCAGGGGGAGGTGTCCGGCGACGCGGTGCAGCAGTTCTGCAGCCCGACGGCGGCCCAGATGATCCTGTGCGACGGCATGGGCACCGGCCGTCCGGCGGCGGTGGACGGCAATCTGGCGGCAGAGCTGACGGCCCGGCTGCTGAAGGCGGGCATCCCGGCAGAACTGGCGGCAAGGCTGGTGAACGTGGCGCTGGCTCTTAAGAGCGAGGAAGAGAGCGGCGCAACGCTGGACCTGATCAGTGTGGACCTGTACACCGGCACGGCACGGCTGTTCAAGGCCGGGGCAGCCCCGGGCTTTCTGGTGCACGGCGGCAGGGCGCGGGCTGTGGGGGACGTGAGCCTGCCGGTGGGCATTCTGGGCGGGGTGAACGGCCAGAGCCGGGTGGTGCATCTGTGTGCCGGGGATTATGCGGTGCTGGTGTCGGATGGGCTGCTGGTGGACGGCACCGCGTGGGTGGCAAAGCAGCTGGAGCTGTCCGCTGCGGCAGGCGAAGCACCGGCCCAGGTGGCAAAGACGCTGGTGGAAACGGCACGGGCGCGGGCCCTGCACACCGGCCGCCCGGATGACATCACGGCGGCGGTGCTGCGGCTGGAAAACGGCGGCTGACCCGTTGCTTTTTGCGGGAAGGAGGGGTATACTATAAAGCTATAAAACCAGACGCAGGAGGACACAAAACTATGCTTTGCATCACGGTGGCACAGGACGGCAGCGGGGACTTTGCATCCATTTCCGAGGCGGTGCTGGCCGTCCCCTACGACTGCCCGGCCCAGATCCGCATCGGGGCGGGCATTTACCGGGAAAAACTGGTCTGCGAAAAAAAGGACATCGCCCTGCAGGGGGCCGGGGCGGACTGCACCCGGCTCGTGTGGGGGGACGGCGGCAAGCTGCCCCACCCGGATGGGCGGCCCACCCATACCTTCCGCAGCTACACGGCGTTTTTCAGCGGCGAGCGGCTGCGGGTGGAAGATCTGACCATTGAGAACGATGCCGGCCCCGGCGCAAAGGCGGGCCAGGCCGTGGCGGCCTATGTGGACAGCGCCCATGCGGTGTTCGAGAAGGTGCGGCTGCTGGGCAATCAGGATACGCTGTTCTGCGCCCCTCTGCCGGAGAAGGAGCGGGAGAAGGACGGCTTCCTCGGCCCGCGCGGCCTTGCTCCGCGCCGGGCAAGCGCCCAGTATTACCACGATTGTGAGATCGCGGGAGACATTGATTTCATCTTTGGCGGGGCGGATGCTCTGTTTGAGCAGTGCGTGCTGCGCACGGTGAACAACGGCCTGCCCCACAGCTGGGTCACCGCACCCTCCGGTGCGGCGGATGGGCTGGGCTTTGTGTTCTGGGACTGCGACTTTGTGTCGGATAGCTGCCCGCAGGGCACCGTGTATCTGGGGCGGCCCTGGCGGCCCACCGGAAAAACGGCGGTGCTGGCCAGCCGTCTGGGGGCCCACATTGCCCCGGAGGGCTTTGCGGGCTGGAACGACCGCACCGACTCGGACCTTGCCCGGTTTGCCGAGGCCGGCAACACTGGCGCAGGGGCCTGCCCGCGCGGGCCGTGGGTGCAGGCACTGGACGAAACACAGGCCGGGGCGCTGCTGTGCGCTGCACGCAGGCGGTGTTGCCCGGAATAACGATAAAAAAGGACGTACATATGAATAAACTTCCGAATGCCGTCAAATGGCTTATCGTGCTGGCGGTTCTGGGGGCCATGGGGGCCCTGATGTGGAAGGTGAACGACCGGGCCTCCCGCGTGGAGATGCCCGCACCGGACAACACCTTCGGCATTTACCGCAGTGCAAGCTCGACCTGAAAAAAGCAGCGCATCTTCTGAGCGAAGATGCGCTGCTTTTTTGTTGCTGTAAAATCAAAGGGCGGCGGCCTGTCCGCTGGCGGGCAGGTCGTTCATGATGAACCAGAAGATGGTGCCTTTGCCCAGCGTGCTCTGCACGCCGAAGCGGAAGCCGTGCTGCTGGAAGATGGCCTTGGTGATGGAAAGGCCCAGCCCGGTGCCCTGCTTGCCGGCGTCCGAACGGGAGCGGTAGTAGCGGTCGAAGATATAGGGCAGGTCGGCGGCGGCGATGCCGGGGCCGTGGTCCTCCACCTCCACGCGGACCCCTTCGGTGCAGCGGGAAGCCCGCAGGATAAAGATGCCGTCCGGCCCGATGTGGTGCATGGCGTTGCCCAGCAGGTTGTGCAGCGCGCGCTGCATCATGTCCGGGTCGGCGTAGACGGGCAGCTCCTCGTCCGGCAGCTCCAGTTTGAGCTGCCAGCCGTTCTGGGCGCAGATGGCGTCGTAGCGTTCGCTCACTTCGTCGCACAGCTGGCCCATGTCAAAGTTCACCCGCTCACAGCGGTCGGCACCGCTGGTCACCTTGCTCAGCTCCATCACGCTGGACACCAGCGCGGTCAGGCGGTCGGTCTCGTCCACGATGATGTTCATTTGTTCGTCGCGGTGGGCCTTGTCATCGCCGGTCAGGTCGCGCACCGTCTCGGCGTAGCCCTTGATGAGGGTCAGCGGGGTGCGCAGGTCGTGGGAGACGTTGGCCAGCAGGTCCCGCTGCATCTGGGCCGCCCGCTGCACCTCCTCTGCCATATGGTTGAAGTCCTGAGCCAGGTCGCCCAGCTCGTCGCTGCGGCGGCTCTCCACCTGCACGGCGTAGTTGCCCTTGGCCATCTGGCGGGCGGCGCGGGACAGCTGCCGCAGGGGCTTTGTGAACCACTCACTGAACAGCCACGCCGCCGACATGGCAAAGACAAAGATCAGGGCCGCCGCCAGCGGCAGCAGGGTTCTCAGCACGTTGCTGGCCTCGGCCACATGCACCAGACTGGTGGTCACCAGCACGGTGTAGCTGCCGTCGGCTGTGGTGCGGCCCACCAGAAGCTGGGCCGAGCCGGACAGGCGGGGCGGGTTGAGCGTCTGCTTGAAGCCGCCCGGCGAGGTGCGGCACTTCTTGCGCATGGCAATGGCGGTGTTCACCACCTCATTGCTGGATGCGTCCGAAAGATACGTCTCATGTAAGTTGCAGTAAGACTGATTCTCGATCTTGTAGATCTGCCGCAGGGTGGAGTCGGAAATGTCCACACAGAAGCTGCTCAGCGCTCCCTTGGAATACAGGTCTATGGCCAGCTTGTCAAAAAAGCCGGTGTTGACATACAGCCGTCCGAAGGACCAGGAAGAAAGAGCGGTGCCCTCGGCCAGGGCGTCGTCCAGCTGGGATACCACGTTTTCGGCCTGGGTGGTCAGCTGCCGCTCGATGTGCCGGGTGTACAGCGGTTCCAGCAGCTGGGTGGACAGGATCCAGAACAGCACCAGCAGAAACAGGCAGATGAAGCACAAAAAGAACATCAGCTGCCCGCGGATGCCAAGCCCGCGCCGGGCATTGTTTGTTCGCCGCATGAACTGCACAGCCTCCGTTTACCGCACTGCGTCGGGGTCGAACTTGTAGCCGATGCCCCACACGGTGGCAATGTAGCTGCGGCATTTGCCCAGGTGGCCGCGCAGCATCTTGACGTGGGTGTCCACGGTGCGGTCCTCGCCGAAGTAGTCGTAGTTCCATACCTTCTGCAGGATCTTTTCGCGGCTGAGGGCGATGCCCTTGTTGGAGGCCAGGAACACCAGCAGGTCGAACTCCTTGGGGGTCAGGGCCACATCCTCCCCGGCCACCCGCACGGTGTGGCTGGCGGTGTCGATGGTCAGGTCCCCGAAGGTCATGGTGGCGGAAGAAGTTTCCGCCCGGGGCATGGTGCGGTTGAGCACAGCACGCACGCGGGCCACCAGCTCCCGGGGGGAGAAGGGCTTGACCACATAGTCGTCGGCACCGCCCTCCAGACCGGCCAGCTTGTCGTATTCCTCGCCGCGGGCAGTGAGGATGATCACAGGGGTGTTGATGTGGCGGGTGCGCATCTCACGCAGGCAGGTCATACCGTCCATAAAGGGCATCATCAGGTCCAGGATCACCAGGTCGAACCCGCCGCCGGACAGCAGCGACAGGGCGGCAGAGCCGTCACCGGCTTCCTCGCACGCATAGCCCGCATATTGTAAATTCTCGCGGATGAGCTCCCGGATGCGGGGCTCGTCGTCAACGATCAGGATCTTTGCCATAAAACAGGTCCCTCCTATCAGCTTGAATCACATCTATCTTAATCGAAGAATTGGAAAATCCTGTGAAACTTGCGTGAAGCATTTGAAAACCCCTTCACACACCCCAGTATACCACACAAAATGTGTGCTGCACAGGGTCGTTTGCGCAAAAGTGCTTGACGCTGCGTGTTTTGTATAGGATAATAAACTTGTTGAGAAAGGTGCAAAGGCACGCCATGCGGAGAAAAACAGCGGTCGTTTGCAGAGCAACAGATGAGGTATTGTGTGTGAGTATCCCGAAAATCATTCATTACTGCTGGTTCGGCGGCGGGCCGATCAGCGAAGCGGACCGCAAGTGCATAGAAAGCTGGCAGAAGTTCTGCCCGGACTACAAGATCATCGAGTGGAACGAGCAGAATTTTGAGATCAGCACAAACCGCTATGCACAGCAGGCCTACGAGGCAAAGAAATACGCCTTTGTATCGGACTATGCGCGGCTGGCGGTGGTGTACGAGTACGGCGGCATCTATCTGGATACAGACGTGGAGCTGGTGCGCCCGCTGGATGAGCTGCTGGAACTGCCCGGGTTTATGGGGTTTCAGAACAACAACGAAGTAGCCACCGGGCTGGGGTTCGGGGCGTGCAAGGGCAACCCGGTGGTGCAGGCGTTGCTGCGGGATTACGATGCACTGGATTTTATAAAGGCAGACGGCAGCGTGGATCTGACGCCCTGCCCGGAGCGGAATACAAAAGTATTGCAGACGCTGGGCGTGCGCGTAGACGGAACAAGGCAGAGCATCGCGGAAATGGAGATCTTTCCGGCAGAGTATTTCTGCCCGATGGAGTTTGCCACCCGGAAGCTCCGGGTGACGCCCAAGACCTACTCCATCCACCGCTATGCCGAAAGCTGGAAGCCGAAGCCCAGCGCGGTCAGCCGCATTTTACAGCGGCTGCTGAAGAAGCACTATTATACATGGTACTGCCCTCTGCGTGGCCGGATCGAGGGACGGCTGAGAAAGAGAACCTGAAAACCGGAGCTGCTGCACGATGCTGTGTGGCAGTTCTTTTTTGTCCCGCTTGCCCTTTGCGGCCGGGAATGTTATACTAACGCAGGATGGGAGTTCCATCATTTTCAGACAGACAAAGGAAATTTTTGCATGCGAATCGGACTGGTTGAATTTTTGCTGATCCTTGCCATTGCGTCCCTCACGGTGGGGCCGCAGGTGGCCTTGTTCGTGGACCGCTGGATGCGGCGGGCCAACCGCGCCAACGCCCGGGCGGCACGCCGCCGGGCCGAATATGCGGCCCAGATGGCGGCCGAGCGGGATGCGCTGCTCAAGCGGTTCCGTACCGCCAGCACCGTGTTCGGGGTGGGCATCCTGCTGACACTGGTGTATGCGCTGGTGTTCCGGCCCATCGACACCCCGCCGCAGGCCTACACCGCGCCGGAGGTGCGCCAGAGCACCGGCGCCGTGCAGACAGCCCTTTCTGCCGACAGCCGGGATGTGCTGGCACTGAGAGACTATCAGGGCGTGGACTGCATCCGTGAGCAGGACGGCTTTGTGTATGCGGCTGCGTACAACGGCGCGACCCTGAAAAAGCGGAAGAGTGACCTTGTGCGCACCGATGGCGGCAGCTTTTCGGCCATCCTGAGCGTGGACGGAGAGCTGACCGGCTTTGCTTTTGATGCAGACGGGGACCTGTGGCTGACCGTCCTCACCCCCGGCGGCGGGGCCCTGTGCCGTGCAAGACACGACAGCTGGGGCGCGGCCGTGGAACAGGTGGTCACCCAGATCGACGGGGCCCCGCTGGGGGCCGTCTCTGCGGTGGAGGCCGGCCCGGACGGCAAGGTGTACTTTGCCGTGGCGGGCGGGGAAGCCGTGGACAATGGGCTGGAAGCGGCCCTGCGCACCGAGCTGCTGGCCCACACCGGCACCGGCTGGGTGTATGTGTATGACCCGGCGGACCGGTCGGTGCAGCGGGTGGTCGGCGGCGTGGCCGGGGCATCCGGCCTGGCCCTGAGCCCGGACGGCAGGACCCTGTATGTTTCGGATCTGGGCAATCGCTGTGTATGGAGCATGGACGCTGACGCCCGGGAACTGACGGCGGGCGGCAAAAACTGCCAAAGTGCCTTTTCCGGCCTGCCGGGCTACCCCGGTGCACTGGCAATGGAAGCCGACGGCACCCTGTACATCAGCTACCGCTGGGCCCGCAGCGGCTGGCTGGAAAAGAACGCCGACAGCACCCTGCTGCGGGGCATCGCCCTGCGGGCGGGTCAGAATCTGCAGGAAAAGCTGTTCGGCCTGCCGTCCGACGCTCCCTGCGCGGAGGCGGTGAGCACCGCCGACGGCAGCTGGAAGCGGACGTTCACCGGCGGCAGCAGCTGCACGGCGGTGTGCCCGGTGGGCAGCAAAGTGTATTTTGGCGCGGCGGACAGCGCACAGGTGCTGTCGGCACGCATTTAAAGACCGAGGTGTTTTGATATGACAGAAGCATTTCAGAAACAGATCGAACAGGAGGCCCGGCAGGCCGTGACCGAACTGCTGGCCGAAGCAAAGCTGAAAAAAGGCGATGTGTTCGTGGTAGGCTGCTCGTCCAGCGAGATCGTGGGCGGGCACATCGGCAAGGATTCCAGCCTGGAAGCGGCCCGCGCCGTGTATGCAGGCATTGCCCCGGTGCTGGCCGAAAACGGCATCTGGCTGGCAGCGCAGTGCTGTGAGCATCTGAACCGGGCCATTATCATCGAGCGGGAAGCTGCGGAAAAATACGGCTGGGAGGAGGTATGCGTGGTGCCCCGGCCCCATGCCGGCGGCAGCTGGGCCACTACCTGCTGGAAGAACTTCCAGGACCCGGTGGCCGTGGAGGAGATCCGCGCCCACGCGGGTATCGACATCGGCGGCACCCTCATCGGCATGCACCTGAGGCGGGTGGCCGTGCCGGTGCGGCTGAGCCTTTCCAAGATCGGCGAAGCAACTATCCTGTGCGCCCGCACCCGCCCGAAGCTCATTGGCGGCGAGCGCGCCAAGTATACCGAGGAGGACTGAGATACCATGGCAGAAAAGACGTTGGAGCAAATGCGGGAAGCCGTGGAGGAGATCCGCGCAAAGATGGCTGCCGCTGCCCGGGAAGCAGGCCGGGACCCGGCGCAGGTGCAGCTGTGCGCCGCCTGCAAGACCCGCACCGCTGAGACGGTGGCCGCCAGTGCCGCGCTGCCCATTGACGTGTTTGGCGAGAACCATGTGCAGGAGCTGTGCGCAAACTTTGACGCCGGGGCCTACTGCGGCAAGCCCAGCCATTTTATCGGCCACCTGCAGACCAACAAGATCAAAAAGGTGCTGGGCCGCGCCAGCCTCATCCAGAGCGTGGACAGCGAACACCTGCTGGCCGCCATCGAAAAGGAAGCCGCTAAGGCCGGCATCGTGCAGAATGTGCTGCTGGAGGTGAACATCGGCGGCGAGGAGAGCAAGACCGGTGTGGCACCGGAAGCCCTCTGGCCCCTGCTGGATGCGGCTGCCGCACAGGAACACATCCGGGTGAAGGGCCTGATGGCCATCCCGCCCGTGAACGACGATGACGCCCAGAACCGCCGGTATCTGGCCCAGGTGTACAAGCTGTTCGTGCAGGCCGGGGAGCGCGGCTACCAGAACGTGGCCATGGAGACCCTTTCCATGGGCATGAGCGGCGACTTTGAAAACGCCATCCGCGAGGGTGCCACGCTGGTGCGCATCGGCACCGCCATTTACGGCGAGCGGGATTACAGCAAGAAGGGATAAGGAAACTTTCCCCCTCAGGGGAGCCTATTATGGGAGGTATTATGCCAAAACAGAAGATCAATGACCCCGGGGCACATCACGCCAGCAGCGGCGCGCTGATCCGGCGCTTCCTGCCCTATCTGGTCAAGTACAAAAAGACCCTGTTCCTGGACCTGTTCTGTGCCGCACTGACTACTCTGTGCGACATCGTGCTGCCCAAGATCATGAGCACCATCACCAACTCCGCCATGGGGGTGGGCATCACCCTGACGGCGGGCATCGTGCTGCGGCTGGCGGCGCTGTACTTCGTGCTGCGCATCATCGACGGCGCGGCCAGCTACTATATGTCCAGCATCGGCCACATCATGGGCGTGCACATCGAGACGGATATGCGCCGCGACGCCTTTGACCACCTGCTGCGTCTGGACCACACCTACTACAACAACACCAAGGTGGGCACCATCATGGGCCGCATCACCAACGACCTGTTCGATGTGACCGAGTTCGCCCACCACTGCCCGGAGGAATTTTTCATCGCGGCCATCAAGATCGTGGTGTCCTTCGTCATCCTGTGTCAGGCCAGCATCCCGCTGACGCTGGCGGTGTTTGCCTGTGTGCCCCTGATGGGGGTGGTGTCGGTGTACCTGAACGGCCGGCTGCGGGCACGGTTCCGCCAGCAGCGGGTGCAGATCGGTGAACTGAACTCCACCATCGAGGACAGCCTGCTGGGGCAGGGCGTGGTCAAGGCGTTTGCCGCCGAGGACGAAGAGCGGAAAAAATTTGCCAAGGGCAACAAGGATTTTGAGCAGATCAAGACCTTTGGTTACTACGCCATGGGTGCCTTCAACACCTCCACCCGCCTGTTCGACGGCCTGATGTATCTGGTGGTCATTCTGGCGGGCGGCTTGTCGCTGGTATACGGCAGGATCACCGCCGGTGATCTGGTGGCCTACATGCTGTACGTCACCACCCTCATCGCTACCATCCGGCGCATCGTGGAGTTTGCCGAGCAGTTCCAGCGCGGTATGACCGGAATCGAGCGCTTTGCCGAGATCATGGACACCCCGGTGGCCATTCAGGACGCCCCGGACGCCGTGCCCCTGCAGCCCGGCCCCGGCGCGATCCGGTTCGAGAACGTCAGCTTTGAGTACCCGGATGACCACAACAAGGTGCTGCACGACATCAGTCTGGACATCCACGCCGGGGAGCGGCTGGCGCTGGTGGGCGCTTCCGGCGGCGGCAAGACCACCCTGTGCAACCTGATCCCCCGCTTTTACGAGGTGACGGACGGCCGCATCCTCATCGACGGGCAGGATATCCGCCATGTCACCCTGAAGAGCCTGCGGCAGGACATCGGCATCGTGCAGCAGGACGTGTACCTGTTCAGCGGCACGGTGGCCCAGAACATTGCCTACGGCAAGCCCGGTGCCACACGCGAGGAGATCGTGGAGGCCGCCCGGCTGGCCGGTGCCGAGCGGTTCATTCTGGCCCTGAAGGACGGCTTTGACACCTACGTCGGAGAGCGCGGCGTCAAGCTGTCCGGCGGCCAGAAACAGCGCATCGCCATTGCCCGTGTGTTCCTGAAGAACCCGTCCATCCTGATTCTGGACGAGGCCACCAGTGCACTGGACAACGAGAGCGAGATCCTGGTGGGCCAGAGCCTGGAAAAACTGGCCCACGGCCGCACCACCCTGACCATTGCCCACCGCCTGACCACCATCAAGGATTACGACCGCATCCTGGTTCTGGGCGAAGAGGGCATTGTGGAATCCGGTACCCACGAACAGCTGCTGGCAAAGCAGGGCGTGTACTACCGCCTGTGGAACCAGCTGCCGGGAGAAGATACACTGTAAAGGATAAGAAAAGAGGCGCTGCCATCCGGCAGCGCCTCTTTTGCGATCAGGTATGTTTTATTCGCCCACGATCAGACGCACGGAACCGTAGATGCCGGCGTCGTTGCCCAGTGTGGCCGCCACGATGGGGGTCTCCCGGCAGGACTTGAAGGCATAGGTCTTGTAGTGCTCCCGCAGCGGGTCGAACAGCACCTCGCCAGCGCGGGCCACACCGCCGCCGATCATGAACATCTCCGGGTCGGTGGTGGCAGCGATGCTGGCCAGTGCCATGCCCAGCGTGTCGGTCATCTCGTCCACCTCGCGGGCGGCAAGGGCGTCGCCGCTGCGGGCAGCGTCGAATACGTCCTTGGCGGCAAAGTTGATGCCGCGCAGGGTGCAGGGGATGTCCGGGTTCTCGTCCAGCAGCTTCTTCATGCAGCGGACCACGCCGGTGGCGCTGGAGTACTGCTCCAGGCAGCCGTGCTTGCCGCAGCCACAGGTGGCGGTCTCGTGGCGGTTCACCGTAATGTGGCCGATCTCGCCGCCGGCCCCGTGGGAGCCGTCGATGACCTTGCCGTTCACGATGACGCCGCCGCCTACGCCGGTGCCCAGGGTGACCATGACAGCACTGCGGCAGCCCTTGGCGGCACCCATCCAGATCTCGCCCAGGGCAGCCACGTTGGCATCATTGCCCACCAGCACCTTCAGGCCGTCCAGCAGGCCGGAAAGCTGGGCCGACACATTGCGCTGGCCCCAGCCACCCAGGTTGGCACAGACGATGGGCACCACGCTGCTGTCCAGCACCGGGCCGGGCACGCCGATGCCCACGCCCTCCACCTGCTCGGCGGGAATGGCCTTTTCCTGCATTTTGCCCATGATGGCCGCAGCCAGATTTTCCAGGATGTGTTCACCGGCATTGGAGGTGTCGGTGGGGACCTCCCACTTTTCCAGCAGAGCGCCGGCGGTGGTGAACAGGCCGATCTTGGCGGTGGTGCCGCCCAGGTCGATGCCGAATGCGTATTCCTTCATAATCTCATTTACCCCTTTGCTGCAGCCCGGAGGCTGCCGTATTTTGTTGACTTCCAGTATAACACAGCGCTCTGCAAAAAAGCAGAGCCGCAGCAGCTTTTCATGCAATCAGACGGAAATGCTGCACAGAATTTGGACAGTTTTACAACAGATCAGCGCACCGTGTTGGTCAGACTGCCGATGTCGTCGATCTCGCAGCGCACCGTGTCGCCCGGCTGCAGGAACTGCGGCGGATCCATGCCCATGCCCACGCCGGCGGGGGTGCCGGTGGCAATGATGGTGCCGGCCTTCAGGGTCATGCCCTGCGAAAGCTCGTGGATGACATGGTCGATGTCAAAGATCTGCAGACGGGTGTTGGAGTCCTGCCGCTTTTCGCCGTTGACAAAACTGCGGATGCCCAGCTGCGGCGGGTAGGCTTCAAACTCATCTGCCGTCACGATGCAGGGGCCGATGGGGGTAAAGCCGTCCAGACTTTTGCCAAAGTACCACTGCTTGTGGGCCGTCTGCACATCGCGGGCGGAAACGTCGTTCAGGATGGTGTAGCCGAACACATAGTCCCTGGTCTGCCCGGCGGGCACGTCTTTGGCATCCCGGCCCAGCACCACGGCCAGCTCACACTCGTAGTCCAGCTTCTTTACAAGGTCGGTGTGGGCCTCGATGAAGCCGCCGTCCGGCACGGCACGGGTGACCCGCTTGGAAAAGTAGATGGCGTCCTGATGCTGGGTGGCAAAGGCGTCGGCGGAATACTTTTCCGCTTCGTCCGAGTGAGCCATGTAGTTGATGCCCAGGCAGACAACGTCCTGTGCCGGGCAGGGAATGGGGCTCTGCAGCTGCACGGCATCCAGCGGGACCGACGGGATGGCCGACAGGGCCAGCGCCAGCCCGGCCCGCACGGCGGGGGTCAATTGCGGGATGGCCTCGGTCAGGGTGTCGCAAGGCAGGCCCAGCCAGCGCAGCGGGGTGACGGCGGTGCCGTCGGCAGAGAGGACGGCGGGCTCCTCCACACCATCCGGGCCAAGGCAGGTGACAAAACGCATGGAACAGGCCTCCTCTCAGTGCCGGTAGGCGATGGCGTTCCGGATGCGGTCGGCCTCGGCCTGCCCGGCCAGCTGGCGCACCAGCTCCAGTGCAAACGGGATGGCACCACCCAGACCGTAGCTGGTGGTGATGTTGCCGTCCACGACCACTTCGGCGTCCAGCACATGGGCACCGGCCAGCTTGTCCTGAAATCCGGCGTGGGCCGTGGCATTTTTGCCTTCCAGCAGGCCCAGAGAGGCCAGCACGCTGGGTGCGGCGCAGATGGCGGCCACCTTTTTGCCGGATTTTGCAAAGGCGGTGCAGGTGTCGGTTACGGTCTTGTTGGCGGCCAGATTCGGCGTGCCGGGGATGCCGCCGGGCAGCACCACCAGATCCACGTCGGAATAGTCCACTTCTTCGGCCAGTGCGTCGGCGGTGATGCGGATCTTGTGGCTGCTCAGGATCTCGCGGCTGCCGGATGCGCTGGCCACGGTCACGTCCACTTTAGCGCGGCGGAGCAGGTCCACCACCAGCAGGGCCTCGCACTCTTCGGTGCCCTCGGCAAAAAACACAACAGCTTTGCTCATTGGGATAAAACCTCCTTGAAAATAAGAACGCCGCGCACCGCAAAGCGGCACGCGGTGAAAAAATCAGTGCGTATTCTTGTCGGCTTCCAGCAATTCGCGCAGGACGCTGCCGTCTGCGCTCAGTACCCGGCTGACCCGGCTGATGATGGCACTGGACGCGCCGGTCTTGTCCATGATCTCGGTATAGATGCGCTTGTCTGCCAGCATCTCCGCGATGTTGAAGCGCTGTTCCATTGCACTTAGCTCGGAATAGCTGCAGACGTCCTGCAGAAAGCGGTAGCACTGTTCCGGGGTCTTGAGCTGCAGGAAAGCCTCGTACAGACCGGATTGCCCGGTCGGATGATCTTTTGCCATGCGCGTTCTCCTTTTTCTGTCCGGCGGCGGGTGCCGCTACTTCATTGCACTACACCAGTGTAGTACAAACCGGGAGAAATTTCAATGCCTTTTTGCGGCAAACCGGGCACAGCCTTACAGGGTGTGCTCAAACACCAGCTCATTGCGGGGCACGGTGCCGGTTTCCTGCTCGGCGGGCTTCAGGCTGCGGTAGCGCAGCGCCTTGAAGAACTGCTGTACGGGCAGGGCCTTGGCATGCACGGTGCACCACATGCGGCCCTTGCCCTCGCCCCGGGCCAGACGCTCGCAGGAAAGCACGATGTCGCGGCCGATGGCCTTGCCGCGGTACTCCGGCTTGAGGTACAGGTGCATCAGATGCAGGGCGGTGTTCTCCATCTTCCAAGCAAAGTAGCCGATGTTCTTGCCGCCCAGCACGACGAGAAAATAGTTCACGTCGTTGTCGATGTCGGCCTCGATGGCTTCGGCGCTCTGCAGCTCCTCCACCAGAGTGTCCAGCTGCTTGCCGGGGTAATAGCGTTTGTAGACCTCGTGCCAGATCTCGCTGGCAAGGTCGGCGGTGGTGTGGATGTATTTGGCCTTGGCGACCAGTTTGTAATCGGGTTTCATAGTGCTCCTACTTTTGTCGGGGATCACACCTTGAGGATGTAATCCGATTTGCGGGGCGCGGCGGGCTGAGGGTCCCCGGCGGGGTAGCCCAGGATGCAGTGGCCGACGCCGATCCACTCGCCCTCGATGCCCCACTTCTTCAGCAGGGTCTTGCCCTCTTCGCTCTCAAACTCTTCTTTGGCGCGGTTGATCCAGCAGCTGCCCAGCCCCAGCGAGGCGGCGGCCAGCATCAGGTTGCCCATGACAAGGCTGCCGTCCTGCACAGCGCACTTGGCGTTGGCATCGGCCAGCACCACCAGAATGGTGGGCGCACCGTACATGGGGTCGCAGTCCTTGCCCATGATGGCGGCGTTCATGCGGGAGAGCTTTTCCCGCGCGGCGGCGTCCTGCACCACCACGATCTTGGCGCTCTGCTTGCCCATGGCGCTGGCAGCATAGGTGCCGGCACCCAGAACGGCTTCCAGTTCTTCGTTGGTGATCTGCTCCGGTTTGTAGGCGCGGCAGCTGCGGCGGCTCCGGATGGTCTGAATGGTCTCATTGGTCATGGCAATTTCCCTCCTGTGATCGGATAAGTTTATTGTACCACATTCCACGGCAGAGTGCAAAGTGGCCGGAACTCTCGGAAAAAGATGCAAAATGCACAAGAAATTGAAAAAAGATTATGGAAAAGCATCCTTGTTGCCGCGCGGCCGATACGTTATAATAGGGCTACCAGGAAGGAAAGGAGTCGTGCTCTATGGCGAAGGCATCGCAGGTCGTTATACTGGAAAATGAATTTTACATCATCAAAGCCCCGAACGGGAAGGTGCTGGAAGTAAAGGACTTCAATACGGAGAACGGCGCCGCCATCCAGCTGTGGAGCTACGCGGGCCATCCGTGGCAGCAGTGGCAGTTCGTGGACGCAGGCGGCGGGCGCTGGCGCATCCAGAACCGCTTTACCGGCAAGGTGATCGACCTGGCCCTGGGCGGCGTGGTGGAAGGCACCTGGCTGCACCAGTGGAGCCGCACCAACGGCTGGAGCCAGTGCTGGACGCTGGAACCCACCCGCAGCGGTCACATCCGCATCCGGAATGTGCTGGCGGACAAATACATTGACCTGGTGGGCATGAACACCGCAAACGGTGCGCATGCCCAGATCTGGACCTATGTGGCCGGCGGCAACCAGGAATGGGATCTGGTGCGCATCGACCCGGACGCTGCCCAGACCGCAAAGCGTGCGGAGGAAAAGCCGGACCCCCAGCCCACGCCCAGCCAGCGCAAGCATCAGAATGATCTGGTGCGCAAGCTGAACAATGCCGGACAGGGCCGCGCCAGCCGGAAGGGCTGACGGCTCCCCGACACCGAAAAAGCATACGAAGTGACCCGGCAGAGCCTGCGGGCTCTGCCGGGTCCTCTTTCTGGCCGAAAATAACGCAGAAAAAGGAGAATACACCCATGAACTTAGGTGCTTTTATGGATCCGGAGTACCCCATCTTCAGCACGACGCTGTGCTATCTGGAGCGGGATGACGCCTACCTGATGCTGCACCGCATCAAAAAACAGGACGACTACAACCACGACAAGTGGGTGGGCGTAGGCGGCAAATTTGAGCGCTTTGAAAGCCCGGAGGACTGCCTTGTGCGGGAGGTGCGGGAGGAAACGGGCCTTACCCTGACGCGCTGGCGCTGCCGGGGCCTGCTGACCTTTGTGTGGGGCAACATGACCGAGTTCATCCACCTGTACACCGCTGACGGCTGGCAGGGCGAGATGGTGCAGGGCGACGCCTGCAAAGAGGGTGTGCTGGAGTGGGTGCCCAAGGAAAAGGTGACGGAACTGCCCATCTGGGAGGGCGACAAAATTTTCTTCCGCCTGCTCAACGGGGATCGGCCGTATTTTTCGCTCAAGCTGGTGTACGACGGCGATACCCTGAAACAGGCGGTACTGGACGGAGAACAAATCGTCGGAAAGACCTGACTTCAAAGCTGGCATAAAACCCAAAAGCCGGAAGCGCTCTGAAACGCCTCCGGCTTTTCCTATCATAATGCTTTAGTTCAGCTTCAGGTCGCCGTCCTTGATCCAGCCCAGCTTGCGCTCTGCCTCACAGAAGAGGACGCTGAGCACGGCGGGCAGGACGAAGCACAGAAGGATCATGGCCGCCCAGTCCATGGGGGTGATGGCAGCTTTGGTGCCGGCGGCAATGTCGCTGACCCAGCCGGTGTACACGCCGATCTGGCCCACCAGACCGCAGGTGCCCATGCCGGAGGAAACAGCGGCACCGTTCATCTCAAAGTGGAACAGGCAGGTGGCCAGCGGGCCGGTGATGGCACTGGCCAGCGTGGGGGCGATCCAGATGCGGGGGTTCTTGATGATGTTGCCCATCTGCAGCATGCTGGTGCCCAGGCCCTGACTCACCAGACCGCCCACACCGTTCTCGCGGTAGCTCATCACGGCAAAGCCCACCATCTGGGCGCAGCAGCCCGCCACGGCGGCACCGCCGGCCAGACCGGTCAGGCCCAGTGCGGCGCAGATGGCTGCCGAGGAGATGGGCAGGGTGAGGGCTACGCCCACGATCACCGACACCAGAATGCCCATGATCAGCGGGGCCTGCTCGGTGGCCCACATGATCAGGGTGCCCACCTGGCTTGCGGCTGCGCCGATGGGGGCGGCGATGAGCATGGACAGACCGACGCCCACAAAGATGGTCACCAGCGGGGTGACCAGGATGTCCACCTTGGTCTCCTTGCTCACGGCCTTGCCCAGTTCAGCGGCCACGATGGCAATGATCAGCACGGCCAGCGGGCCGCCGGCCCCGCCCAGGGCGTTGGCCGAGTAGCCCACCGTGATCAGACTGAACAGCACCAGCGGCGGGCAGTGGAGTGCCCAGCCGATGGCGCAGGCCATGGCCGGGCCGCTCATGGCCGTAGCGTAGCCGCCCAGATCCACCAGCATCTCCAGCCCGGTCTGTTGGCCCAGCGTCTTGATGATGGTGCCGATGAGCAGACTGGCGAACAGGCCCTGTGCCATGGCGCCCAGTGCTTCAATGAGGTAGCGCTGCGGAGAAATGACGATGTCCTTGCGCTTTAAAAAATCTTTCACATTTTCCATAAATAACCAACCTTTCCGGTCTGCGGCGCGGTACGCCGCAGAGAAACTGCATGTCAAGTATAATACCATACACCTGTCAAGACAGCAAGAAAAAACGTAATTTCGGGCGGCAAAAACAGGAAATTTCGGCTTTGTGCAATGTTTTGCCCCAGCGAAACGTATCCCTTTTGGAGCATTTTTCGGGTGTGCGGACGCAGGCCTGCCCGTGCGCGGCGGCAAAGTCCAGCCGATTGACGGCGGGACGGCATCGGGTGTATACTGGACCTGTGTGAAAATGCATGAATGGCCGTCCGCTTTTGCGGCGGCAGACTATAACCAAAACAGGGATCCGGAGGCGAAGAAGTACGGCATGAAACGAATTTGGAACAACAGATCTTCGGCACGCGGCTGGGGCAAGGCTGCGGCTGTTTTTACCATGGCCATGGTGCTGGCCGTCGGCGGTTTGGGGGCGGCCATGAATCTGGCCGACCTGCAGGGGGCTGTGACGGTGCAGCCCATCGTCCGGCAGCAGAGCGGGACGGAACCGGAGCAGAAAACAAAGCTCTTCGGGAAGAAACAGACCGGGTCGGCGGCTTCTTCGGAAGAATGCGCTGCGGACAGCACGGAAGAGCCCCGGACGGCGGAAGGACCCACGGCACAGGCACAGCCGGAAGCCGCCGAGCAGCCTGCCGCACAGACCGCGGAGTCTGAGACGACCGCAGAGCAGGGCGAAGAGCCCGCCGCAGCGGAGAACCCGGCGGAGCCTGCACAGGACACCGCAGAGGAACCGGACCCGCTGGTGCCGGGCCGCGCGGAGGACGCAGAGCCGGACACCACGGAAAGCACGGAAACGGCAGAGACCGCACAGGAGAACAGCCCGGTGATCCTGCAGCAGGAAACGCCGGAGCTGGCCGCACAGGACCCGCAGGCACCCCCGGAGGAAACGGACGCCGCAGAGAATGACCTGTCCGGCCGCACGCCGGATGGGACCATGCTGTTGACCGACGAGCAGATCCGCAAGGCGCTGGACGAGGGTGCCCTGGATGAGGCCGAGGCACAGTGCATCGACCTGAGCGGCGAGAACGGCTTTTTCAGCTGGCTGTGGAACTGGCTGTTCGGCAAAAAGGACAACCAGGAAGAATACACCGGCTGGCTGACCAAGAACGGCAAGACCTATTACTACAGCGCCTCCACCCATAAGCCGGTCACCGGCATCCAGTCTGTGGACGGCAAGCTGTATTACTTTGACGCCGACGGCGTGATGCAGAAGAATGTGAACTTCGGCATCGACGTGTCCAAGTACCAGACCAGCATCGACTGGAACAAGGTGAAGAAGGCGGGCGTGAACTTTGTGATCATCCGCATCGGCTACCGCGGCTACGGTGCCAGCGGCACGCTGGTGCAGGACCCCATGTTTGAAGAGCACTTCACCAACGCCCGCAACGCGGGCCTGAAGGTGGGCGTGTATTTCTTCACCCAGGCGGTGACCGAGGACGAGGCCCGCGAGGAAGCACAGGGCTGCAATTGGGTGCTGAACGGCCGCAAGCTGGACTACCCCATCTATTATGATACCGAGGCTTCCACCTCTCCCAACGGCACCGGCCGTGCCGATGGCCTGGGCAAGGAGGACCGCACCAAGTGTGCCATCGCCTTCTGCGAGGAAGTCAAGTCGCTGGGGTACAAGCCCGGTGTGTACGCTTCCACCACCTGGTTCCGCAAGCGGGTGGACCTGGACGCCCTGCGCAAGTACACCATCTGGAACGCCCATTACGGCGTGTCCAGCAGCCCCATCGACTGCGATATGTGGCAGGGCACCGAGAAGGCCCGCATCGATGGCTACAGCGGTGAGCTGGATGCCAACATCAGCTACATGGGATGACAGGAGGAGCGCAATGGACCATATTCGTCTGATCGCGTCGGACATGGACGCGACCCTGCTGGACGGGCACAGCCAGCTGCCGCCGGACTTTCTGCATCTTGTGCAGGAGCTGGCCGGACAGGATATCCTGTTCGCGGCTGCCAGCGGGCGGCCGCTGTACAAGCTGGAAGAGATGTTTGCTCCGGTACTGGAGCAGACCCTTCTGGTGGCCGACAACGGCGGCGCTGTGCGCTGGCGCGGCAAAGACCTGTTCGTCTCCCGCATGGAGCCGGAGGTCTGGCACCGGCTGACGGCCTGCGCGGAGGAAAACGGGGATTCCTTTGTGGTCTGCGGGCTGGAGAACGCCTACCTGCGCCCCTGTGACCGGTGCTATGATGCCGTATACCGCAACTTCTACAACCGCATTGCCTATGTGTCGGATCTGTACACCATCGACGCCGCAGTGGACAAGTTTACCATCTATCTGCCGCAGGACAATGCGCAGGAGGTGTACGAGAAGGTCTACGGCCCCCGCTTCGGGCAGGAACTGGCCGTGGCGGTGTCCGGCAAATGCTGGATCGACGTGACCAACCCCGGCGTGACCAAGGGGAAGGCTGTGGAGCGTCTGAGCAGGCTGCTGGACATCCCATCCGGTGCCATGATGGCCTTTGGCGACACCTACAACGACATCGAGATGCTGGAGGCCGTGGGTTACGGCTTCCTGATGGAAAACGGCAGCTCGGAGCTGCGCGGCCGGGTGCCGTATCTGGCCCCGCCCAACACGGAATACGGGGTGGCCCGGGTGCTGCAGCAGGTATTGCGGCAAAAGGGCTGCGTCTGCCCGGCGGATTTTACAAAAGCACACTGACCCCATAGGGGAGCTGCTGCACGGAAAAAGCGTGCGGCGGCTCCTTTTTTGTGCCGCATACCGGCCCCGGGCGGTGCATACACTGGTTCCAGAGTGTGCAACGCAAAAATGGTGCTGGGGAGGCAGGGCGATATGTTTGTGATCACGTTGAGCAGAACGAGCCTGAAAAAACTGGGGCTGGGGGCCATGTGCTGTGCCCTGGTGGTGTGCAGCGCGCTGCTGGGGCGCTACATCAGCACCCGCACGGTGACGGCTGCGGCGTCGGTGAACAAGATCGAGAGCGCACAGGACATCCAGACCTGGTTCACCGGCTACGGGCTGGAGGTGGACGGCGCGTCCATCACCGCCGACAAAGTCAAGATCCCCCGCAAATGGGACGACAGCTTTTCCGCCTTCAATGGGGTGGTGCAGCAGAGCGGCATGGATCTGACCCGCTGCAAGGGCAAAACGGTGGAAAAATGGACGGCCCTGATCCCGGCGGCCAGCAGCGGCGAGACCAGCCGCTACGGGGTGTTGCTGGTGTGGCGCAAAAAGGCTGTGGGAGCCTACCTGCTGGAGCGGCCCTCCGGCGTGGTGGTGGGTCTGAAGGACCTGCAGACGGCCATGGCCGAAGCCCAGCAGACTTCCGGCGAGGACTACAGCGGGGACTGGGGCGAACGGCACGACGAGGAACTGGACGCGCAGCAGACCTCCGGGGAGGACTACAGCGGCGACTGGGGCGAGCGCCATGACGAAGAACTGACCGGCGACGCGGCGCAGCAGACTTCCGGGGAGGCCGGAGAGCAGGCCCAGGCGGTGGATTATGCGTCCCTGCCGCTGGACGCCGAAGGCTACCCCGTGGAGTGATGCGGGCCGGAACTCCCGGCAAAACCGGTACGGTCCCGGAATGAACGACCGGTTTTGCATGGAAAATTGGGTCGCAGAATGCATAAATTTTGCAAACAAAAATGAAAAAATGTAAAAAATGAGCATTTTTGGAGCTTTTGTATGTTCAAAACTACCAAAATTTTGCCGCAAAAATCAGCAATATAGAACGGTGCAAAAAGACGGTGCAGGGTTTATAATAGATGTATAAACTTTTCCTGTATTTTTACGCCCCATGTGCTGGAGTTTGCAGCGCCGGGCACAGGAAAATCAAGTAAGGAGAAAATGATTATGAAGGAATTCCAGTATACCGTTAAGGATGCCTGCGGCATCCATGCTCGTCCGGCCGGCCTGCTCGTCAAGACCGTGAAGGGCTTTGCCAGCACCGCCACCCTCGAGAAGGACGGCAAGAGCTGCGACATGCGCAAGCTGATGGCTTTGATGGGCATGGGCGTCAAGCAGGGCGAGACCATCACCATCAAGGTAGAAGGCGACGATGAAGAGGCAGCCGCTGCAGCAATTCAGAAGTTCCTGACTGAGAACGTCTGATCCCGCCGTGATGCCACAGCCCTCGCGGAGTGATCTGCGGGGGCTTTTTTGAAATGGATGAGTAAGAAGGAGAATGAGCGATGCAGGTAGGCACCGGTAGAAGCATTCTGAACGGCATTGCCATCGGCAAGCTGAAGATCTATAAGAAAAAGGACACCGTGATCTCCACCGCAGAGATCGCCGACACCGCTGCAGAGGTGGCCCGCTTTGAGGCTGCCCAGCAGAAAGCCATTGAGCAGCAGACTGCTCTGTACGAAAAGGCACTGGCCGAAGCAGGCGAGGACATTGCCGAAGTGTTCAACATCCACGCCATGATGCTGGAAGATGATGACTTTGTGGACGCCATCAAGGAGATCATCAACGGCCAGCACAAGTGCGCCGAGTACGCTGTCAAGACCGCCGGCGACAATCAGGCTGCCGTGTTCGCAGCCATGGATGACCCGTATCTGCAGGCCCGCAGTGCGGACGTCATCGACATTGCACAGGCGATCCTGGACATCCTGCAGGGGGTGGACAACGCCAGCCTGCAGGGCACCGAGCCCAGCATTCTGGTGGCCGAGGATCTGGCCCCGTCCGAGACGGTGCGCATGGACAAGAGCCTGCTGCTGGGCTTCATCACCCGCGAGGGCAGCTCCAACAGCCACACCGCCATTCTGGCCCGCAGCATGAACATCCCTGCCCTGATCCAGTGCAAGGATATCCAGGATGACTGGGACGGCAAGATGGCCGTGGTGGACGGCTACAATGCCTGTGTGTATGTGGACCCCACCCCCGATCTGCTCAAGAGCCTGAAAAAGCGCCAGCAGGAGGACCAGAAAAAGCAGGCCCTGCTGCAGGAGCTGAAGGGCAAGCCCAACACCACGCTGGACGGCAAGACCATCAACGTGTTTGCCAACATCGGCGGCATGGGCGACGTGGGTGCTGTGCAGCAGAACGACGCCGGCGGCGTGGGCCTGTTCCGCACCGAATTCGTCTACCTGAACTGCAAGGACTTCCCCACGGAGGACTACCAGTTTGAGGCCTACAAGCAGGTGCTGGAGAGCCTGGCTCCCCGCAAGGTGGTCGTGCGCACCTGTGACATCGGTGCCGACAAGACCGTGGATTACATGAAGCTGGACCACGAGGACAACCCGGCTCTGGGCTACCGTGCCATCCGCATCTGCCTGACCCGCAAGGACTTTTTCAAGACCCAGCTCCGGGCCCTGCTGCGCGCTTCCGCTTACGGCAACATGAGCATCATGTTCCCCATGATCACCAGCCTGCGGGAGCTTCAGGACGCCAAGGCCGTCCTGGAGGAATGCCGTGCAGAGCTGGCCGCTGAGGGTGTAAAGATGGGCCAGAACATTGAGGTGGGCACCATGATCGAGACTCCCGCCGCCGTGCTGATCGCCGATGAGCTGGCTGCCGAGTGCGATTTCTTCTCCATCGGCACCAACGACCTGACCCAGTACACCTGCGCTCTGGACCGCCAGAACGCAAAGCTGGAGCCCTTCTTCAACCCGCACCATCCCGCTGTGCTGCGCGCCATCAAGATGACCATCGAAGCCGGCCATCGCCACGGCATCTGGGTGGGCATCTGCGGTGAGCTGGGTGCCGACACCGCCCTCACCGAGACCTTCCTGCGCATGGGCGTGGACGAGCTGTCCATGAATGCCAAGAGCATCCTGCCGGTGCGCAAGATCATCCGCAGCGTGGACCTGAGCAAGCCTTCTGAAAAGTAAGGCGGGCCCTTATTTGCAAAATCGACCCCGGCAGGGCACACACCCCGCCGGGGTCTTTGTATACCGGGCAAAGTTTTCCGGAAACCACTTTAAAACCATAAAGCAAAATGCTATACTAGGGACATTGGGTATGCAGGCTGCCAGCGCTGCCCGGGAGGTTTTTTATGACGCAGTTGTTGATCCGTCTGTTTATCCGTCACCCCGACAATCCGCAGGACCCGCACACCCGGGCCGCCTATGGCAATCTGGCCAGCATCGTGGGCATGGTGTGCAATGTTCTGCTCTGCCTGGGCAAGCTCGCCGTGGGCACACTGTTCGGTTCCATCGCCATCATGGCCGATGCCCTGAACAACCTGTCGGATGCATCGTCCAATATCGTCAGTCTGGTGGGGTTCAAGCTGGCGTCCAGAGCACCGGACGCGGAACACCCCTTCGGCCATGCCCGGTATGAGTATCTGGCCGGGCTGGTGGTCAGCGTGACGGTGCTGGGCATTGGCTTTTCCCTGCTGAAGGAGTCGGTGGTCAAGGTGCTGCATCCCACAGCGGTGCAGTTCAGTCTGCTGACAGTTGCCGTGCTGGTCGCTTCCATTCTGGTCAAGCTGTGGATGAGCGGTTTCAACCGCACCGTCGGCCGCACCATCGGTTCCGAGACCCTCATTGCCACGGCGGCAGACAGCCGCAACGATGTGCTGAGCACCGGTGCGGTGCTCATTGCCACCATTCTGTGCCACCTGACCGGCTGGAACATTCTGGATGGTCTGATGGGTGTGGGCGTGGCCGTGTTCATTCTGATCTCCGGCTGGGGTCTGGTGATGGACACCCTCAGCCCGCTGCTGGGCGAACGCCCCAGCGATGACCTGGTGGATCACATCGAGCAGACTGTGATGAGCTACCCCGGCGTGCTGGGCATGCATGACCTGATGGTGCACGACTACGGCCCCGGCCACCAGTTTGCCTCGCTGCATGTGGAACTGCCTGCCGAGCAGGATCCGTTGGACGCCCACGACCTGATCGACAACATCGAACGGAATTTTATGAAGAATGACCATCTCATGGTCACCATCCACTACGATCCCATCGTGACCTCGGATGCTGCGGTGGGAGTGCTGCGCACCCGTCTGACCGAAAAACTCCGCCAGATGGACCCGGCCCTGTCACTGCACGATCTGCGCATCGTGCCGGGCAAGACCCACACGAATGTGCTGTTTGATCTGGTGCTGCCGGCGGGCTATGCCGGGGACAAGGTGGAGCTGCTGACCCAGATGGAGCAGTTCATCAAGGAACAGGACCCCACCTATAACTGCATCATCAAGGTGGAGCAGAGCTATACGGCGGCACATCAATCATAAATCCAGGGGGGAAGTATGATGCTGAATGAGACCTACCGCGCCATGCTCGGCAACAAGAGCGTGATCCGCGAGACTTTCATGTACGGAAAAAAACGTGCCGCCGAGATCGGCTACGAGAATGTGTTCGATTACTCGCTGGGCAACCCCAGCGTGCCCTGCCCGCCGGAATTTACCGCCGCCATGCAGGACCTGCTGGCCAACGAGGAACCGGTGAACCTGCACGGCTACTGCCCCAGCCAGGGCGACCCCGGCTTCCGCGCCGACGTGGCGGCCCATCTGGCAAAGACCTTCGGCCTGCCCTATGAGCAGAAGCACATCTTCCCCACCACCGGTGCTGCCGGTGCCATTGCCCATGCCATCCGTGCCGTCACCCAGCCCGGCGATGAGGTGCTGACTTTTGCGCCCTACTTCCCGGAGTACGGCCCCTATGTGGCGGGCACGGGCGCAGTGCTGCGGGTCGTTCCCCCGCAGGCACCCACCTTCCAGCCCAATCTGGATGCCTTTGAGCAGATGATCGGCGAAAAGACCACCTGTGTGCTCATCAACACCCCCAACAATCCCACCGGTGTGGTCTATTCGGCCCAGACCCTCACCCGGATGGCCGACATCCTGACCGAGAAGAGCAAGGCCTTTGGCCACAACATCTTCCTTGTGAGCGATGAGCCCTACCGGGATATCGCCTTTGACGGCAAGAAGGTGCCCTACCCGGTGGCCTTCTACCCCCACACCCTCACCTGCTTCTCCTACTCCAAGAGCCTGAGCCTGCCCGGCGAGCGCCTTGGCTATGTGGCCGTGCACCCGGGCTGTGAGGGGGAGGACATTCTGGTGGATATGATGGCCCAGATCTCCCGTTTTACCGGCCACAACTGCCCGCCCAGCATCATCCAGCGGGCCGTGGGCCGCTGCCAGGAGGTCACCAGCGACCTGAGCGTCTACGAGACCAACATGAACCTGCTGTACGATAAGCTCACCGCGCTGGGTTTTGAGGTGGAGCGCCCCGGCGGCACCTTCTACATCTTCCCCAAGGCCTTGGAGGAGGACGCCAATGCCTTCTGCCTGAAGGCCCGGGAGTTCGACCTGCTGCTGGTGCCCAGCGATACCTTTGGCGTCAAGGGCTATGTGCGCCTTGCCTACTGTATCGACACCGAAAAAGTAAAGCGCAGCCTGCCGGCTTTGGAAAAGCTGGCGGCCGCTTACCGCAAGTAAACCTGCCCGCCCACGCGGCGCATGGCGGCGCGTGGTTGAGGATAGAAAAACCATCAGAGAGGAAAGGAAACCCTGCTATGGAAAAGATCAAAATGACCACGCCCCTCGTCGAGATGGACGGCGACGAGATGACCCGCATTCTGTGGAAGATGATCAAGGACGAACTGGTCCTTCCGTTTGTGGACCTCAAGACCGAATACTATGACCTTGGCCTGCCCAACCGCGATGCCACCGGCGACCAGGTGACCATGGACGCTGCTCTTGCCAACAAGAAGTATGGCGTGTCGGTCAAGTGCGCCACCATCACCCCCAATGCCCAGCGCATGGACGAGTACAAGCTGCACGAGATGTGGAAGAGCCCCAACGGTACCATCCGCGCCGTGCTGGACGGCACCGTGTTCCGTGCCCCCATCATGATCGACAGCATCAAGCCGGTGGTCAAGAACTGGAAAAAGCCCATCACCATCGCTCGCCATGCCTATGGTGACGTGTACAAGTGCACGGAGTTCCGCATCCCCGGTGCCGGTAAGGCAGAGCTGCTGTTCACCGGTGCCGACGGCACCGAGCAGCGTGCCACCGTGTTCAATTTTGAGGGTCCCGGTGTGCTGCAGGGCCAGTACAACAAGGACGATTCCATCCGCAGCTTTGCCCGCAGCTGCTTCAACTACGCACTGGACGTGAAGCAGGATCTGTGGTTTGGCGCCAAGGACACCATTTCCAAGAAGTATGACCACACCTTCAAGGATATCTTCCAGGAGGTGTACGACGCCGAATACAAGGCAAAATTTGAGGCTGCCGGAATCACCTACTTCTACAGCCTCATTGACGACATCGTGGCCCGCGTCATCCGCAGCGAGGGCGGCTTTGTCTGGGCCTGCAAGAACTACGACGGCGATGTGATGAGCGATATGGTGTCCACCGCTTTTGGTTCGTTGGCCATGATGACCAGCGTGCTGGTGAGCCCGGACGGCAAATACGAGTACGAGGCTGCGCACGGCACCGTGACCCGCCATTACTATAAGTATCTGAAGGGCGAAAAGACCTCCACCAACCCCATGGCCACCATCTTTGCATGGTCCGGCGCACTCAAGAAGCGCGGTGAGTTGGATGATCTGCCGGAGCTGGTGAAGTTCGGCGAGGCACTGGAAGCTGCCAGCCTGCAGACCCTGAACGATGGCATCATGACCAAGGACCTGTGCGGCCTGGCCGAAGGCATCACCCCCACTCCCGTGGACAGCGAGGGCTTCATCAAAGCCATCCGGGAGCGTCTGGAAGCCAAGCTGGCGTAAAACGATTTTCAATATAACATAAAAACCGGAACGATCTACCCGAAAAAGGGAAGATCGTTCCGGTTTATGTTTTAGGCAGGATGTGCGACAAACTGGAACTTGTCGGGGCGAGGCCCCTCCATCTTGCTGCCGCAAGACCGTTCGGTCGCTTGAAAGCCCCACTGGGGCTTTCATTGTTCCGCTTCGCTCCACAAACGCGAATTGTTTACTTCTTCGTCTTAGGCGCAAT
>ENA-UEQN01000257-UEQN01000257.1-human-gut-metagenome-genome-assembly--contig:-NODE-257-length-52032-cov-16.530440_pt1 | contig 52032 bp, 44 predicted proteins | sample MGYA00242940_ERZ507944 | MGnify/ENA primary metagenome ERZ507944 (study PRJEB26167, sample SAMN06115449) | human gut metagenome | host: Homo sapiens | place: China:Fujian | collected 2015-08-20... | reverse complement strand
GCGTCAGCTCCCGGTTTCGCTTTGTGCCCCCCTTGTATGTTACATCGTAGGGAGGGGTCTTGACCCCTCCGCTACCTTCCGTTAAACTGCCGTCAACGGTTCATCCGTAGGGGAGGAATTCATCCCTCCCGGGCACCTTCCTGCCGCCGCAAACGGCCACGGCGGCCAGAGGACTGGCCGCCCTACAACCCCACTTAAAAATTCGTATGTAGGGTGGGGTGCCCGCACCCCCGCTGTTTTTGCATATTCTTTACAAACTTTACCGTTCCCACACAAAACCGGGGATGTCTTTGCAAAAGCTTTACCGCGATTGTACCGCACCATGGTCGATACCCGCCCGGAAATGCGGTACAATGGCCTTGCTTCCGGTGAAGCACTGCGAAATGCACAAACTATACCACATAAATTTGGTGAAAAGGGAGAGTACACACACATGAAACGCAAATCTGCTATTGCTGCCGTTGCCGCCGCTGCCCTGGCCCTGAGCCTTGCCGCCTGCGGTTCCGCTGATTCCGCCGCTTCCTCGGCTGCCCCCGCCGGTGACTTTGACACCGATCAGGACATCACGGTCATCTCCCGTGAGGACGGCTCCGGCACCCGCGGCGCCTTCATTGAGCTGACCGGCGTTGAGGAGAAGAACGCTGACGGCAAGAAGGTTGACAACACCACCGAGGCCGCCGCCATCCAGTCCAGCACCAACGGCGTCATGACCGCTGTTGCCAACGATGAGACCGCCATCGGCTACATCAGCCTCGGCTCGCTGAACGACACCGTCAAGGCCGTCACAGTCGGCGGTGTGGCTGCCTCCGCCGAGACCGTCAAGGACGGCAGCTATGTGCTGGCCCGTCCGTTCAACATCGTCACCAACGGCGATGCCACCGACCCTGTGGCCGTGGACTTCATCGCCTATGTCTTGAGCAAGGACGGCCAGGCACTCGCCACCGATAAGGGCTACATCGGTGAGGACGGCGCGGACTTCACCTCCGCCCAGCCTGCCGGCAAGATCACTGTCGGCGGCTCCTCCTCCGTCTCTCCGCTGATGGAGAAGCTGATCGAGGCCTACAAGACTGTCAACCCCAACGCTGAGCTTGAGCTGCTCACCACCGACTCCACCACCGGTGTTTCCGGCGCGCTGGACGGCACCTACACCATCGGCATGGCCAGCCGTGAGCTGAAGGACTCCGAGGTCGAGGGCGGTGCCAAGGCTACCGTTCTGGCATTGGACGGCATCGCAGTCGTTGTCAACCCCGCCAACACCACCGAGGATCTGACCGTTGACCAGATCAAGGGCATCTACACCGGCGAGCTGACCACATGGGCTGATGTGCAGTAAACCGAATCCATATGCAAGAAAGGCCAACGGCCCGGAGCGGTCAAGACCGCTCCCTACAAAGCACCCATGAACGGCAAATTGTAGGGAGGGGTCTTGACCCCTCCGCGTATCCGAAGGCATTCATTAAGGAGTATAGGAAAAATGACCTCCAAGCTGAAAGAAGGCGTCATGCAGGTGGTGTTTACCCTCTGCGCCTGTGTATCCATTCTGGCGGTCGCGCTGATCTGCATCTTCCTGTTTGCAAACGGCGTGCCTACCCTGTTCAAGATCGGGCCGATGCAGTTCCTGCTCGGCACGACATGGAAGCCCGGCAACGACATTTTCGGCATCCTGCCGATGATTCTGGGCAGCATCTATGTCACGGCGGGCGCTATCCTCGTCGGTGTGCCCATCGGCCTGCTGACCGCCATTTATATGTCCCGCTTTGCCAGCCCGGCCATCAACCGGGTCATGCTGCCGGCGGTGCAGCTGCTGGCGGGTATCCCGTCGGTCGTCTACGGCTTCTTCGGCATGATCGTGCTGGTGCCGGCCGTGCAGGCCATGGTCAAGACCCCCTTCTTCAAGACGGTGCTGCATGTCAAAAGCGGCAAGGGTATGAGCCTTTTCACCGCCGCCGTGCTGCTGGGCATCATGATCCTGCCCACCATCATCACGGTCAGCAAGACGAGCCTTGACGCCGTTCCCAACAGCTACTATGAGGGCAGCCTTGCCTTGGGCGCCACCCATGAGCGCAGCGTTTTCTGCGCGGTGCTGCCCGCCGCCAAGTCCGGCGTGCTGTCGGCGGTCATCCTCGGCATCGGCCGCGCCATCGGTGAGACGATGGCGGTCGTCATGGTCGCAGGCAACCAGACATGGATGCCCAAGGGTCTGTTCCAAGGCCTGCGCACGATGACCTCCAACATCGTCATCGAGATGGGCTACGCCGCCGACCTCCACCGCGAGGCGCTGATTGCCACTGGCGTTGTGCTGTTTGTCTTTATCCTGCTCATCAACCTCTGCTTCAGCCTTGTGAAAGGGGGCAGCGACCATGCCTGAGATCACCGCAACAAAGACGATGGCTGATATGAGCTGCGCCAAGCCGCATACGCTTATGCCCGGCGGCGGGCAGAACCGCCGCGCCGCCCGCGCACAGGCTGCCGCGCTGCGGTGGCTGGTGCGGATCGCCGCCTTCCTGACGACCGCCGTGCTGGTGTTCCTGATCGGCTACATCCTCGTCATGGGTATCCCCAACCTCAAGCCCGAGCTTTTCGCATGGGAGTATAACTCCGAGAATGTCTCGCTGACGCCCGCGCTCATCAATACCGTGCTGATGACCGCCTTCGCGCTGCTCATTGCCACGCCGCTCGGCATTTTTGCCGCCATCTGGCTGGTCGAGTACGCCCGCCGCGGCAGCAAGCTCGTCAAGGTCGTGCGCATCACCACCGAGACCTTGCAGGGGATTCCCTCCATCGTCTACGGCCTGTTCGGCATGCTGTTCTTCGTCACCCAGCTGCACTGGGGCTACAGCATGATTGCGGGCGCGTTCACGCTGGCAATTATGGTATTGCCGGTCATCATGCGCACGACCGAGGAGGCGCTCATCGCCGTGCCCGACTCCTACCGCGAGGGCAGCTTCGGCCTCGGCGCGGGCAAGCTGCGCACGGTGTTCACCATCGTGCTGCCCAGCGCCATGCCGGGTATTCTGTCCGGCGTCATCCTTGCCACGGGCCGCATCGTGGGCGAGACTGCCGCACTGATCTACACCGCCAGCTCGGTCGCAAAGATCCCCACCAGCGTATTCAGCTCGACCCGCACGCTGGCCGTACACATGTACCTGCTCTCCAACGAGGGGCTTTACATCGGCCAGACCTACGGCACCGCCGTTGTGCTGCTGGTGCTGGTGCTGGTCATCAACTGCCTGTCCGGTTTTGTGGCCGGCAGGCTGGCGAAGAAGTAAAGCGCGGGCATGACAAATCGTAGGGGAGGGATTTATCCCTCCCGTGGGGTGTGCGGCAGCGCAAACCCCGCGGAGGGGTCAAGACCCCTCCCTACGATTCGTCGTTCACGGGTGCCATGTAGGGAGCGGTCTTGACCGCTCCGGGAACCTTCCGTCTGGCAGCCCCTTCCCCGGCCCCTGCCGATACAGGGAACAGAGCAGAAATAAGATAAGAGGTCATTTCATGAACAAATTTGAAGTCCGCAGCATGGATCTGTACTATGGCAGCTTCCATGCACTGAAAAATATCAACATCGACATCCCGGAAAAGGAGATCACTGCCTTCATCGGCCCGTCCGGCTGCGGCAAATCAACCTTTTTGAAGAGCCTGAACCGGATGAACGACCTTGTGGAGGGCTGCCGCATCTCGGGTGATATCAAGCTGGACGGCGTGGACATCTACAAGGACAAGATGGATGTCAATGTCCTGCGCAAGCGGGTCGGCATGGTGTTCCAGAAGCCGAACCCCTTCCCGATGTCGATCTACGACAACATTGCCTACGGCCCGCGCACCCACGGCATCCGCAATAAGGCCCAGCTGGACGAGATCGTTGAGCGCTCACTGCGCGGCGCGGCCATCTGGGACGAGGTCAAGGACCGCCTGAACAAGAGCGCCCTCGGCATGTCGGGCGGGCAGCAGCAGCGCCTTTGCATTGCGCGCGCGCTGGCGGTCGAGCCGGAGGTCCTGCTCATGGACGAGCCGACCAGCGCGCTGGACCCCATCTCGACCTCCAAGGTCGAGGAGCTGGCCACCGAGCTGAAGGAAAACTACACGATCGTCATGGTCACCCACAACATGCAGCAGGCCGCGCGTATCAGCGATAAGACGGCGTTCTTCCTGCTGGGCGAACTGGTCGAGATGGGCCCCACCGAGCGCGTCTTTGCTACGCCTGTGGATAAGCGCACCGAGGATTATATCTCGGGCCGCTTCGGTTAAGGAGGAGTGCAACATGGGTACAAGTGTACGCAAGATGTACGATGCCGAGCTGCTGCAGCTGGACACGATGCTGGCCCGAATGGGCCATGCGGCGGGCGGTGCGATCGAGAGCGCAATGACCGCCCTGCGCACCGGCGATGTGGAACTGGCGCGCAGCGTCATTGCGCGGGACAGCGAGATCGACTCGGCCGAGCATGAAATCGAGCACCGCTGCCTGACGCTGTTCCTGCGCCAGCAGCCGGTCGCGGGCGATCTGCGCAAGGTGTCCACCGCGCTCAAGATGGTCACCGACATTGAGCGCATCGCCGATCAGGCCAGCGACATTGCCGAGATCACGCTGCACCTCCACCCGGAGGGCGCGCGCACCGTCGGCGTGCTGGACGACCTTTACGCCATGGGCGATATTGCGCTGCACATGGTCAAGGACGCCATCGCGGCCTATGTGCAGGTCGATCTGTCCGCCGCCGCGCAGGTCATTGCCCGCGATGATGAGTGCGATGCCATGTTCGGCCGCATCAGCAAGGAGATCGCCGCCTACATTGCGGCACACCCCGATGATGCCGAGACGGCGCTCGACCTGTTTATGATCGACAAGTATCTGGAGCGCCTCGGCGACCACGCCGTGAACATTGCCGAGTGGGTCGAGTTCTTAAAGACCGGCGTCCACAAATCCCGCAAGATCGTCTGACGCGGGCAGCCAAAAGCCATTCTCTATTTTCCTATACCAACCAAAACGGGGCCTGCCGCAAAGCAGACCCCGTTTTGGCGTGGAAGGTGCGAAATCAAGGCCGCGCTGCAAAGCCCCTCAGGCCTCGCAGGCTCGGCCAGCTCCCCGCAAAGCGAGGAGCCTTTTCGGCGGCCTTTGGCCGCAAAAGCCTCCCCACAAAGTGGGGAGGTGGTCGAGCGAAGCGATGACCGGAGGGGCTTTGCTCGTTTCCCGGTAGATATACAAAAATGGGAGCCGCCCACTTGTCGGGCGGCTCCCTGCTTTTTTATTTCGCCCCGCGTCCGGCGAATACTACATACACGGTCTTGAACAAAATCTTGATGTCATTCCAGAGTGACCAGTTGTCGATGTAGGTCACATCCAGCTTGACGACCTCCTCAAAGTCCTCGATGTTGCTGCGGCCGCTGACCTGCCACAGGCCGGTGATGCCCGGCTTCATCGACAGGCGGCGCTTGTGGTGGCTCTCGTACTGCTTGTACTCGTCCACTGTCGGCGGGCGGGTGCCCACAAGGCTCATATCGCCGCGCAGCACATCAAAAAACTGCGGCAGCTCGTCAATGCTCGTCTTGCGGATGAACTTGCCCACCTTGGTCACGCGGGGGTCGTCCTCCATCTTGAACATCAGGCCGTTCATCTCGTTCTGGGCCATCAGCTCCTTTTTGCGCTCCTCGGCGTCCATGTACATGCTGCGCAGCTTGTGGATGTAAAAATACCGTCCGTTGCGGCCTACGCGCTTCTGCTTGAAGAAGAGCGGGCCGGGGCTTTCGATCTTGAGGGGAATCGCCACAATCGCAATGATCGGGATGCTGAGCAGGCAGCCCACCAGACCGCCCGCAATATCCATGCACCGCTTGGCAATCTGGTCGCGCAGCTTCAGCTCCACGGTGCCCATCGTCACGATGTTGCCCCCCGCGCAGCGGCCCAGCGTGCGGCTCAGCCGCGCGGCGCTCGTCTCATCGCAGCAGGCCTCCTCGATCCGGTCAAGCAGCGGCAGGCGGAAATGCACGGTCAGGCCCATGCTCTCCATCTCCTCCAGATAGGGGATGAAGCTTTCGCCGCTGTCCATCGGCACATCGACATAGACCTCGTCCAGCGCCTCGCGCCGAATCCAGTCCATAAAATCGGTGAAATTCGCCTTCACCGCAATGCCGTCGATCTCGGTGCCGACAATCTCATGCGTGGCCTCCAGCAGCGTCACGCCGACAATGCGGCGGGACCAGTCCTTGCCGATCTCACTGATGAGGCGGTCGGCGCGGTCAGCGGTCGTCACGATGCCGACCAGACTCTCCATGCCCCAGCTGCGCTGGAAATGGAGCAGCAGCCGCTTGAGCGCACCATGCGCGAGCGGCAGCAGCAAGGCGTTGATAAGCGGCACCGTCACCGCAAAATAGCGGGAGTCGAGCATCGTTGCCTTGGTCAGCAGCATCAGGGCTGAGTAGATGACGCAGAGCATCAGGTTGAACTTGAGCGAGAGCTTTATCTCGGCGCCGGGGCGGCGGGTGACGATGTTCTCGGTCTGGTCAAAGCAGAAAAAGGTCACGATAAAGGCCAGCACCAGCGTGCAGAGCGTCTGCATCCAGTCCCGTGCGGTGTAGGGCACCAGCACATTGAACACACCGTCCGTGATCAGCCAAGACAGCAGAACGCTGACTGCCAAGGCCAGCAGGTCCGTCAGGAAAACATAGGCGTACTGCATTTTTTCGCGTTTTGTAATGACGTGCAACTCCAAATTCCTCTCATTCTTTCTGTACAAAATCGTATAAGCAAGGGCAGCCGGTTTGCGGCTGTCCGTTCATGCGTATAAATCATGTACAATTTTACCACATCAAGCGCCGCCATTCAACCGAAAGCGGCACCCTGCGGCAGAAAACGGCGAATTTCGGCAAAATTCCCAATCCAAGCCCGCGCACAGGCAGCAAAATGGTAGCTTGACAACGGAATTCAGCAAAACCGGTTGCAAAGTAACAGGAAAATCGCCCGCAAGCGGACGGTATCACGCCTCGGGGGCGGCAAGCTCGGCTTGGAAGGTGTCCTGCAGGTCGGTCAGGCAGTCCAGCAGCAGGGGATTGAAGGCCCCGCATTCGCCGTGCAGGATCATCTGCACCGCCACATCGGGCGCGTAGGCGTCCTTGTAGACGCGCTTGCTCACAAGGGCATCGTAGACATCGGCCATCGCCACCACCTGCGCCGAGATCGGGATCTGGTCGCCGCTCAGCCCATCGGGGTAGCCGCGGCCGTCCCACCGCTCATGGTGCCAGCGGCAGATCTCATAGGCGGTGCGCACCAGCGGCTCGTTGCGGTAGCTGCGCAGCTGGTCCAGCATCGCCGCGCCAATCGTGGTGTGCCGCTTCATGATGTCGAACTCCTCGCGGGTCAGCCGCCCGGGCTTGTTCAGGATCGCATCGTCGATTGCGATCTTGCCGATGTCGTGCAGCGATGATGCCATGATAATCAGCTCCTGCTGTTCGGGCGTCAGGGCGTACTGGTCGGTCTTTTGGGTCAGCTGCCCCAGCAGGTGCCGAGTCAGCGTGCTGATGTGCAGCACATGGGCGCCGCTCTCGCCGTTGCGGAACTCGACCGCCTCACTCAGGATCGAGATCAGCATCTGGGTGTTCTTCTCTTTTTCACGGATCTGGCTCGTCACCAGCGAGGTGAGCCGCCGCTGCTTGGCGTAGAGCTTGATCGTGTTAAAGACGCGCCGGTAGACGACCCCCGCGTCAAAGGGGCGGCTCACATAGTCGGAGACGCCCAGCTCATAGGCGCGGCGCACAACGGTGTCGGCGTCCTCGCTTGAGATCATGATGACCGGGATGTCCTCGATCCGGTGGCTGCGGTTCATCGTGTTCAGGACCTCAAAGCCGTCCATCACCGGCATGACGATGTCCAGCAGGATCAGCGCAATGGCGGTGTCGTACTGGTCCAGCATCGTCAGACATTCCTGCCCGTTGGAGGCCTCCAGAATATTGTAATCACTGCCTAGGATCTCGGCCAGAATCGCGCGGTTCATCTCGGAATCGTCTACGATCAGGATATTCTGGCGGGCCTGCCGGTCCCGCCCGGCGGCCGAGGGGGCGGCGGCGCCGGTGGTGTCCTCGGTCACAACGGTGTTTTTGTGGTTCTTGGCCTGATACATCAGCCGGTCCGCGCGGGAGGCTGCCTGCTCGCAGCTCTCGCCCGGGCGGCTCATCACGCCGCCGATGCTGGCCGAGATCTGCAGCCGGGTGTAGCCGGGTACAACGGCGGTGTGCAGCTGCTGGCGGATGCGCTCCAGCTTGGCAACAAACGCCGCCTGTGCAATGCCGGGCAGCACAAGCAAAAACTCATCGCCGCCGTAGCGGATCAGATGGTCGCTTTTGCGGATGCAGCCGCGCACGACCTCCACGGCGGTGCGCAGGGCTGCATCGCCTGCCTGATGGCCGTAGGTGTCGTTGTACAGCTTGAAATCGTCAAGGTCCAGCACCGCCACGCCGGCCGGCTCGCTCCGGCCTTTGATGATATCCTCATAATAGCGGCGGTTATAGCAGCCGGTCAGGGCATCGTGGTAGAGCTTGATGTGGTAGCCGGACACGCTGCACATCAGCTGGTCGCTGTTTTCGGGGTCGATGAGATTGTCGCAGTCCAGCGGCTGGATCAGCTCCAGCACGCAGGGCGCGCCGTCCACCTCGCGGTAGACCGCTGTGACCTGATACAGATCGCGGCCCATATATTCCAGCTTGGTGCGCTGGGCATGATCCTCCATCACCTGACGGGAGATGCAGTTCTGGCAGGGGTCATCCTTATGCCATAATTCATGGCAGGGGCAATGCCCCTCCACCGGGGCGCTGCCGCACACCTGCCCTGCGTCCAACAGCCGCACGATCGGAAAAATCGTGCGGTATTGCATCATTTCCTTTTCGACCTCGTCTCTGGTCATAGCCTCGCCGCCTTTGTGTCCTGAAAAAATGTTATATATATATCCAGTATATCATTTCAAGCCAATTCCTGTCAATTTCTGCGTGTGTAAAAAAACGGTAAAACGGAATCCCTGCAGGCGGCGGCGCATATATTTGTGGGACAGGGGGTGGTACGATGCGTTATATCCGGTATATCCTGCTGCTGGCGGCGGTGTTTTTTCTGGCACCGCTCGCCGTGCTGCCGCGCAGGGCGGCTGGGGCGGACGAGCCTGCGGCCCCAACGCCCGCGGCCACGGCACAGCCTGCGGCTGCTGTGCCCTACCGTGCGGTCTGGGTCAGCTATCTGGAATGGCAGCAGGTCGATTTCTCCACGCAGGCAGCCTTTGCGGCGGATGTGGAGGCGATGCTGGATGACATCGCCGGGCTGGGCGCGACCATTGTCCTTGCGCAGGTGCGCCCCTTCGGGGATGCGCTCTACCCCAGCGTGTATTTTCCGTTCAGCCATATCTGCACCGGCACGCAGGGGCAGGACCCCGGGTTTGACCCGCTTGCCGTCATGATTGCGGCGGCCCATGCGCGGGGGCTGCAGCTGGAGGCGTGGATCAACCCCTACCGTTTACAGGCGGGGCAGGTCCCGGCGCTCTGTGCCGAAAGCCCTGCGCGCCTTCACCCCGAGTGGGTGCGCTATACCGACAGCGGCGCGGTGCTTGACCCGTCCAGCGCGGCGGTGCGGCAGTATATTGCCGATGGGGTGGAGGAGCTGTGCCGCAGCTACCCGCTGGACGGCATCCATTTTGACGATTATTTCTACCCCGTGCAGGAAGCTGATTTTGACGCCGCCGACTATGCGGCAAGCGGCACGGCGCTGAGTTTGGACGACTGGCGGCGGGAAAATGTCAACGCACTGATGGAGCTGTGCCACGCAGCAGCGCAGCGGTACGGCGTGCGGTTCGGCGCGGCCCCGGCGGGCGACCCCGAGCAGAACTACACCCTGCAGTACAGTGACGCCGCCCGCTGGCTGCGGCAGGGGACGGTGGACTACCTGATGCCCCAACTCTATTGGGGGCAGGCGTATGAGAAGGACGGCGATACCGCGCACAGCCTGCCCCGGCTGGCGGCCGCATGGGCGGCACTGCCCCGGGCGGCGGGGGTGCAGCTGTATGCGGGGCTGGGGGCCTACCGCATCGGCGCGGGGGACGGCTCCGACAGCGGCAGCGAGTGGGTCAGCGGCCATGCGCTGGCCGACCAGCTGGCACTGCTGGCGCGCAGCGGCATCACGGGCGTGGGGCTGTACCGCTACGCCAGCTTGTTTGACAACCCCGACTACCCCGCACTGGCCGAGAGCGAGGCCGCCGCCCTGCGCACTGCGTGGAAATAGGGCGCGGCGCGTAAGGTTTTGACGCATTCCCGCCATCGACGCCTTCTGCGCAGGCGGGCCGGTATACTCCAAGACGATCCCTGCAATGGCCAAGCCGCCCGCGCAGGAATTTGTGCAAAGGAGGAATACGCCTATGAAAAAGCGTCTGTTGGCTGTGCTTCTGGCTTGCTGTATGGCGGCGGGCATGGCCAGCGCAGTCTTTGCGGAGGAGGAGCCGCCCCTGCCCGCAGCGGCGGCCGCCGAGGCCCCGCCTGACCCGGCACCGGCCGAGGCCCCCGCCCCAGAGCCGACGCCGGAGCCAATCCCGGAACCGACCCCGGAGCTTACACCGGAACCAACCCCAGAGTTTACACCGGAACTAACGCCGGAGCCAACCCCGGAACCGACCCCGAAGCCGACCGAAACCCCCGCGCCGACAAAGACCCCGGCACAGGAACCGACCCCCGCGCCAAGCGAGGAGCCGACCCCCGCACCCACACAGACCCCGGTGCCCACGGCGGCACCGACCGAAACCCCGGCCCCCGCACCGCAGCGGACGGCCACGCCCGAGACAGCATGCGCCCCGGTGCTGCGCGCCCTGCCGGAGATGACCGCCCGGTCGGCTGCCGTGACCGGGGTGGTGCTCATCGACAGCATTGCCGCCGATGGCTGCCTGACCGCGCGGGTCAACGGCAGTGACGAAAAGCTGCCTGGGGCTGTCTACACATGGTACCGCAGCAGGGACGGGGCCGACTGGCAGACCGTGACCCCGCAGGTCTGCTCCGGCTCGGGCTGGAACATCGAGGCAGGCAGTGAGCAGCGGCTCAACGCGGCGCTCGATTCCTGCGTGGCGGGCATCGGCGATGCGGACAGGCTCTATTATAAGGTGGAGGTAACCGGCGCAGACGGCACCGCAGCGGCCGCCCAGACCCGGGTGGCCTACTACATCCAGCTGCAGAACGGCAGCTTTGAGGCCCCCGCCGTGGCCGACAGCAGTGCGCTGTACTACCCCTTTGCGGCCAAGCGGTCGCACTTTATCCAGACGGCGGACGCCGACACCAACCCTGCCATTGTATGGAGAACGACCGGCGCAGCCCCCCACTGGAACAGCCTTGTCAACGGCCATTACATAGAGCTCGTGGACGGCACAGGCCGCAGCTACACCGATCGGATCGATGGGGAGACACGCACCGACCTCAACGACCCGTCCGTCTGCTACCACACCCCCGGGGCCTATGACGGCAGCCAGTTTGCCGAGCTGAACTGTCAGGCCTACGGCGCACTGTATCAGGATGTGCTGACCGTGCCCGGCACCACGCTGCACTGGTCACTGGCGCACCGGGGCCGCGCGGGCAGTGACTCGATGGCGCTGCTGATCGCGCCGGTCGCAGTGGCGCAGCAGATCACCGAGATCCTGACGCAGGCCTCGGCCGATACGACCGGCGGCAGCGTGCGCAGCGCACTGGACCGGACGGTGGACTACAACGGCCAGCCGGTCGCAATCCGCAGCTTTATGGTCGGCGGGGAGATGACGGACGGCAACACCGCATGGGTGACCCATCGGGGTGACTACACGGTGGCGGCGGGGCAGTATCTGAGCCGGTTCTTCTTTCTTGCACTGTCCTGCGCAAGCGGGGACCGGCGGGAGGGTAATCTGCTTGACAAGGTCTGGTTCAGCACCGAGCCGGAGCCCCCGGTCATGGGCAGCGGCAGCCTGCAGCTGACAAAGGCCGTGGAGCAGGACGCCTACCGCACCGAGGCCGCCGCCGTTACAAACACCTTTTCCATCGAACTGCCCGCCGGCAGCTATACGCTGACCTTTGCGGACAGCACGGCCGAGACGCGCACCCTTGCTGCGCCCGGCGCGCTGCGCTTCGGGCTGCGCGGGCTGCAGAGCGTCACGGTCGGCGGCCTGCCCGCCGGGCGGTATACCGTGACCGAGACCGACCACCCCGATCTGGACAGCGCCTACTGCACGACAACGGCCGCCGAGGCGCAGACGGAGGTGGAGGTGACGGCCGGTGCCACGGCACAGGCCGTCATCACAAACCGGTACGCACCGTGGCGCAGCCTGACGATCACCAAGCAGGTGACGGGCGGCTACGGCGATACCCGCCGCGCCTTTGCCTTTACGGCGGCTGTGGACGGCGTGCCGGTGACAGCCGACCGCGCGGCCGTGACCGCTGCGGGCGGTGCGGCGCTGACGGCGGCGGGCTTCACGATCCCCCACCGGGGCAGCGTGACGATCGGGCATCTCAAGCCCGGGCAGACCCTGACCGTCAGCGAGGAGGCGCTGGCTGATTATGAGACAAGCTTTGCCGACGGTACCGCCGTGACGCAGGGCGGCCAATGGACCGGCACGGTGGGGCAGAGCGACACGGCGCTGACCTGCCGCAACAACAAGGACGGCGTACCGCCCACCGGGCTGCGCCGGGACGCCGCGCCCGCACTGGCGGCACTGGCGGCGGCGCTGGTCTGTGCGCTGCTCCGCCGCCGAAGGGGGGTGTGAGCGCTGGAAACACAGGAGGACCGCCGCGCCGCATGGGCGGAGATACGGGAGTTTGTGGTGCGGGCGGGGGCGCTGGCGGCGCTGCTGGCAGTGCTGTTCGGGGTGGTGTTCGGGCTGGCTATCCAGCCGGACGACACGATGCACCCCCACATCAAGCCCGGCGACCTGCTTTTGTACTACCGCCTGCCGCAAAGCTATACGGCGGGGGAGACGGTCGTCTTTGACAGGGACGGCACCCGCTATACCGGCAGGGTGGCCGCCCGCGGCGGCGATACGGTGGAGGTCACCGACACAGCGCTGCTGCTTATCAACGGCAGCGTGGTGGCGGAGCCGGACATCTATGAGCAGACGCCCCGCTATGAAAACGGCGTACAATACCCCCTGACGCTGGCGGACGGCGAATATTTTATCCTTTGCGATGCCCGCGCGGGTGCGCGCGACAGCCGGTGGTTCGGCCCGGTCCGCACCGGTGAGATACGCGGCCGTGTCATCGCCCTGCTGCGCCGCAGCGGGATATGACATATTGGAGAGGAGACCTTACTTATGAACAGAAAGAAGCTTTCTGCAGTTCTTACGGCGGCCCTGCTGGCGGGGGCGCTGTCCACCACGGCGCTTGCCGCCGACCGGCTGCCCACCGGCGATGCCAGCGTCACCTTCAAAAAAGCCATTGATATGACCGATGCCGCCGGTGCGGGCGGCGTGCTGGGCACGATGACTTTCGATGTGACCGGTGCGCAGGAGGGCGACCTGCCCGACCAGCCGGAGAAGGGCGCAGCGCCCGGCAGCACCGACCAGCTTGCCAGCCCCACCGTCACGGCGGTCTTTGCCCGGGGGGCTGACGGCAGCCTTGCCGCCGAGAGCGATGTCACCGTGCAGTTCGATATGACAAAGTTTATCGAGCCCGGCGTCTACTACTACCGCCTGACCGAGCGCGACCCCGGCATTGCGGGGCTGACCGCCGCCCCCGCCTACCTGCTGAAGGCCCGTGTCGTCAATGCGGATGCCGCCGACCCCAACGGGACAAGCTTTAAGATCGACTATGCCGCGCTGGCGCCGCTGGCGGGCGGGGACAAGGTGGATTTTATCGCAAACAGCTACACGACCTACGCGCTCTCCCTGACCAAAAGGCTGGCCGGTGATTTTGCCGACTACGGCGACAGCTTTGACTTTACCCTGACGCTGGAGGACCCCGATGCCGAAAAGCACATGGCGTCCGTGACGGTCCGCACCGGCGAGGCAGGGGGCGCGCTGACCGGGGAGAGCACGGTGCTGAGCTTTGACGCAGAAGGCAAGGCAACCATCACCGAGACGATCCGCGCAAATCAGAAAATCGAGGTCACCGGCCTGCCGGAGGGCGCGTTCTACACGATCGCGGAGGGCGGCGATGATGCCGCCAAGTACACGACCGACTGGGCCACACCCACCGGCACGGTGGAGGATACCCGCACGCTGGCGCAGCGCGCCATGACGGCTGCGGATGCCGACATCACCGTGACGAACACCCGCGAGGCGGCGGCCCCCACCGGCCTGCTGCTGGATGCCGCGCCCTACGGTGCCATGCTGGCGCTGGCCGCAGGCAGCGGCGCAGTGTTCTTCCGCAAGCGCCGCCGCGGCCGTTGATGCTGCGGGCGGCGGCCCGGCTGGCCCGCGCGGGCAGCGCGGCCGTCAGCGCGGCGGCGGGGCTGCTTATGCTGGCGCTGCTCGCCTTCGGCGGGTTTGCCCTCTGGCAGGACGCTGCCGTCAGCCGCGGGGCCTTTGCGGGGGCGGAGCTGCTGCACTACAAGCCCGCTGCGCTGGCGGCGGACAACCCCACCCTGACCGAGCTGCAGGCCCGCAACCCCGATGTCTGCGGCTGGCTGACCATTGACGGCACGAATATCGACTACCCCTTTGTGCAGGGGGCCACGAATATGGATTACATCAACCGCGATGTCACGGGGGCGTTTTCGCTGTCCGGCTCGGTCTTTCTCGACAGCCGCTGCGCCGCCGGGCTGACCGACCCCTACACGCTTATGTACGGCCACCACATGGAGAACGGCGCAATGTTCGGCGATGTGGCCGCCTTTGCGCAGGCGGATTTCTTTGCCGCCCACACGAGAGGCAGCGTAAGCCTGCCCGATGCGGCCTACACCGTGGAGCTGTTCGCCTGCCTGTGTACCGATGCCTACGACAGCGCCGTCTATGACCCCGCGCGGTACCAGACCGGCGTGCAGCCGCTGCTGGACTATCTGGCGGCCAACGCCGTGCAGCAGCGCCCCGGCAGCGCCGATGCGCAGGCGGGCATCCTTGCGCTGTCCACCTGCGCCGGGGCCGAGACAAACGGCCGGGTGGTGGTGTTCGGGTGGCTGCACCCTGTTGAAAAAGGAGATGAAATACAATGAAGTATGCCACAACGGCCCTGCGGTGCTGGCTGACGGCAGCGGCCCTGCTGCTGGCGCTGTGCTGCCCGCTGCCGGTTTTTGCGGCGCGCGCGGGGGCGGTGCTGCCCGTGACGGTGCGCACCGAGGGCGCGGCCACCGATGCCGCCTGCGTGGTGAGCATCACGCCGCTGGACGCTGCGCCCGCCCCGGCGCAGGCGTCGCTGACGATACAGGGCAGCGGCACGGCGTATTTTACCGGCTTTGCCTTTGATGCGCCGGGGGACTACCGCTACACCGTCACGCAGGCGGGCGGCACGGCGGCGCATACGGTGTACGACACCCACAGCTACACCGTGACCGTCCGCGTGACGGGCCGCGCGGACGGCGGTCTGAATACGGAATTGTGGGCGGTGCGCAGCGGCGAAACCGCCAAGGCGGACAGCGTGAAGTTTACCAACCGCTATGACCCGCCCGCGGAAGAGGCGAAAACCACCGCGGCGCGGCCCGCCAAGAACACCGCCGCCCCGGCGGTACGCGCCGCACCCGCCCTGCCCCAGACCGGCGATGCCTTCCCCGTGGAGGCGCTGGCCGCCGCGCTCTGCGCCGGGGTGGTGGGCTTTGCCACAGCATGGTCAAAGCACCGGTAAGCCCTGCCCAAGCGGTCACAGATTGGTCATAATCTTTACAATTCGTCCCGTTTGATAAAATTCTTATCAAACGGGATTTTTTGCTGATTGTAACCGGGCCGCGGCATGGGTATACTAAAGCCATACCAAACAACAAACGGCACAACGGCCCGGCGGAAACCGGCCTGCGCCGTATGACTACAGGAGGTAGCGTTATGTATTATTCCAGCGGTAACTATGAAGCCTTTGCAACGCCCAAAAAGCCGGACGGCGTGGACGGCAAGTCCGCGTATCTGGTCGGCTCCGGCCTGGCAGCGCTGTCTGCCGCCTGCTATCTGGTCCGCGATGCCCAGATGAAGGGCGAGCATGTTCATATTCTGGAGAAGGACCCCATCCCCGGCGGCGCCTGCGATGGCTACAAATATCAGGACATCGGCTATGTCATGCGCGGCGGCCGTGAGATGGACAACCACTTTGAGTGCATGTGGGATCTGTTCCGCTCCATCCCCTCCATCGAGGACGAGAACCACACCGTTCTGGATGAGTACTACTGGCTGAACAAGGCCGACCCCAACTACAGCCTCTGCCGCGCCACCCGCAACCGCGGCGAGGATGCCCACACCGACGGCAAGTTCGGTCTGTCCGACAAGGCCGCCATGGAGATCATGAACCTGTTCATGTCCCCCGATGAGAAGCTGTACGACAAGAAGATCACCGACTTCTTTGACGATGAGGTGCTGAACTCCAACTTCTGGATGTACTGGCGCACGATGTTCGCCTTTGAGAACTGGCACAGCGCGCTGGAGATGAAGCGCTATCTGCAGCGCTACATCCACCACATCGGCGGCCTGCCCGACTTTACGGCGCTGCGCTTCACCCGCTATAACCAGTATGAGTCGATGATCCTGCCCATGGTCAAGTACCTTGAGAGCTTCGGCGTCCAGTTCCACTACGACACCAAGGTCACGAACATCGCCTTCGACTGCGCGGGCGGCAAAAAGCAGGCCACCCGCATCGACATCATCCACGACGGCAAGGAGGACAGCATCGACCTGACCGAGAACGACCTCGTTTTTATCACAAACGGCGGCTGTGTCGAGAACTCGACCCTCGGCAGCCAGAACACCCCCGCTGAGTTCAAGCCTGAGCTGAAGGAGGGCGGCGGCTGGGACCTGTGGCGCAAGATCGCCGCGCAGGACCCGAGCTTCGGCCATCCCGACAAGTTCTGCTATGACCCCGAGCTGTCCAACTGGATGAGCGCCACCATCACAACGCTGGACCAGCGCATCGTGCCCTATATCAAGAAGATCTGCAAGCGCGACCCGTTCAGCGGCAAGGTCGTCACCGGCGGCATCGTCACAGTCACCGATTCCAACTGGCTGCTCAGCTGGACGCTGAACCGCCAGCAGCAGTTCCGCGACCAGCCCAAGGATCAGCTCTGCATCTGGGTCTACGGCCTGTTCACCGACAAGCCGGGCGACTATATCAAAAAGCCGATGCGCGACTGCACCGGCAAGGAAATCTGCATGGAGTGGCTCTACCACATCGGCGTGCCCGAGGATCAGATCGAGGATATGGCGACCAACAGCGCCAACACCGTGCCCTGCATGATGCCGTATATTGACGCGTTCTTTATGCCGCGCGCCGCCGGCGACCGCCCCGACATCGTACCCGAGGGCGCTGTGAACTTTGCGTTCCTTGGCCAGTTTGCCGAGACCGCCCGCGACACGATCTTCACGACCGAGTACTCCATCCGCACCGGCATGGAGGCTGTCTACACCCTGCTCAATGTGGATCGCGGCGTGCCCGAGGTCTGGGGCAGCGTCTATGACATCCGCTGCCTGCTGGACGCCACCGTCAAGCTGCGTGACGGCCGTAAGATCACCGACATGGAGATGCCGCTGGTCGGCAAGCTTGCCATGAAGGAGGCCCTCAAGAAGATCGAGGGCACCGAGGTTGAGAAGCTGCTGAAGGAATACAATGTAATCTGAGCAACAGAGCACAATGCGGGGGCTGTCCCAACCGGACAGCCCCCGCGCTGTGTCAGGGCCGCTCTCGCAGAGGGGGAAAACCGGCATTTCCCGGACAAACGGCACTGCGGCGTAATTTACAAAATGTTCATACGAAAAACATAGTTTTTTAGCAGTTGTCCTGTACTATATAAGCACAGGGTCACGGAGCCGCAACCGTGATTCTGGAACATGATTCCTCCTCACACCAACCGATACCCCAAGCCCCCATCCGGAGCCGCAACCGGATGGGGGCGATTTTTGTCTGCGTATATTTATTTGTCGATGCGGCAGGCGTTCAGGGATTTGGTAATGTCCCCATGGATCAGGGTCGATACGCGCTCCACAAGGGCGGCGGGGTCCTCCTTCATGCCGGTGCGCACCCATTCCAGCGTCAGGCCGACAAAGGCGTACTTGTAAAAATCGGCGATGAACTCCTTGTCCTCCTCGCGCACCGTCATGCCGGCGGCCTTCTCATCCACCACGCCGATCATCAGATCGTAGGTCACGCGGTAGAGGTAGCTTTCGATATGCTCGCGGCTGATCGAGTGGTAGACATTTGTAAAAAACACCTTATCCCGCTGCACGGCCTGCAGGATCTGCAAAAAGCCCTGCTGCCAGGTGTCATAGGTCTTTTGCCCGGCCAGCGCGCGGGTGGCATTCTCGATGCAAGCCCACTCGACCAGATCGTAGATGTCCTTAAAATGGTAGTAGAAGGTCATGCGGTTCACGCCGCAGTGCTCGGTCAGGTCGGTCACGGTGATCTTGTCCAGCGGCTTTTCGGCCAGCAGATCTTTCAGTGATGCGACCAGCGCGCGTTTTGTCATCTGGGACATGGGCGTCTCCTTTTATAGTATGCTTATAGGCGGTACGGCGGACGCGGGGCGATGCCAAACATCGCCCCCTACTTACATTATATAAAAGCTTTATGAATTTTTAAACTCTGTTTGCGGAGAAAGTGAGATTGTGGTATAACGGTGGTAATACAAAATAAGGAAGTGACCTCCATGCCTGAGATGCTGGATATTGTCGATGAAAACGGTCTGCCCACCGGGCAGGCCGTGCCGCGCACCGTGGCCCACGCCGAGGGGCTGCGCCACCGCACCAGCCATGTCTGGATCGTGCGGAAAAAGAACGGCGCGGTGCAGGTGCTTTTGCAGATGCGCTGCGCCGCCAAGGATTCCTACCCCGGCTGCTATGATATTTCCTCGGCCGGGCATATCCCGGCGGGGGATGAGTTTGTCGGCTCAGCCCTGCGGGAGCTGAAGGAGGAACTGGGTGTGACCGCCGCGCCGCAGGACCTGCATGTCTGCGGGCTGCGCCGCTTCCGCTTTGAGAGTGTCTTTCACGGCAAACCGTTTAAGGACAATCAGGTCAGCAGGGTGTTCTGCCTCTGGCTGGACAAGGAGGCCGAGGACTTCACCGTGCAGCGGTCGGAGATCGACTATGTGAAGTGGTTTGATCTGGACGAGGCTATCCGCGCCGTGGACGAGGGGACGATACCGAACTGCATCTTCCCGGAGGAGCTGGCTATGGTGAAAGAGTTTGTGGCGGGGGCGAAGGGGTAAAGCCCCTCCGGTCATCGCTTCGCTCGACCACCTCCCCACTTGCGTGAGGAGGCTTTCACGCGGGCGAAGCCCGCGCAAAAAAGGCTCCCCCTCCGGGGGAGCTAGCCGAGCCTGCGAGGCCTGAGGGGCTTTGCTGCAGCACTGTGTTGCGAAAAACGCAATTTTGTGTTGCTCATGGTGGAAACCGCTCTATAATACCCGCATCGGTGCTGTGTATACATATATACCTGTATATTTTTGCAGACATCTACCGCATAAACGCATAACTATTCATCAATCTGCCGAAAACAAGCCTAAATGCAGAAAATCCTTTGGCAGGTTTGCCCTCTTGCAAAATGTATAAAAGAGTGTATAATATACAGCAATGAATGAATAAATATTCAAGACACACAGCAAGCGGCAGCACCCTGCGGGTCTTGACAAATACTGGAGAGGGGAATTTTATCATGAAAAAGGATAAGAAGGATATTAAAAAGGTTGTTCTGGCGTACTCCGGCGGTCTGGATACCTCGATCATCATTCCCTGGCTGAAGGAAAACTACAACAACTGCGAGGTCGTTGCGGTTTCCGGCGATGTGGGGCAGGGCACCGAGCTGGACGGTCTGGAGGAGAAGGCCCTCAAGACCGGCGCCTCCAAGCTGTATGTGCTGGACCTGAAGAAGGACTATGTGGAAAACTACATCTGGCCCTGCCTGAAGGCCGACGCCAAGTATGAGGACTACCTGCTGGGCACCTCCCACGCGCGCCCCTGCATCGCCGCCGCACTGGCCGACATCGCCAAGAAGGAGAACGCCGACGCCATCTGCCACGGCTGCACCGGCAAGGGCAACGATCAGGTCCGTTTTGAGCTGACCCTCAAGGCACTCGCCCCGGATATGGCCATCATCGCCCCGTGGCGTGAGTGGGACATCAAGAGCCGTGACGAGGAGATCGACTATGCCGAGGCCCACAACATCCCGCTGAAGATCAACCGCGAGACGAACTACTCCAAGGATAAGAACCTCTGGCACCTCAGCCACGAGGGCCTTGACCTCGAGAAGCCGTCTCTGGAGCCGCAGTACAATAAGCCCGGCTTCCTTGAGCTGGGCGTCTCCCCCGAGCAGGCCCCCGACAAGCCGACCTATGTCAAGATCCACTTTGAGAAGGGCGTCCCCACCGCCGTGGACGGCAAGGAGATGGAGAGCGTTGCGCTGGTCGAGTACCTGAACAAGCTGGGCGGCGCGAACGGCATCGGCCTGCTGGATATTGTCGAGAACCGTCTGGTCGGCATGAAGAGCCGCGGCGTCTATGAGACCCCCGGCGGTGCCATCCTGTACAAGGCCCACGATGTCCTTGAGACCATCACGCTCGACAAGGAGTCGATGCACTTCAAGGCACAGCTGGCCCAGAAGATGGGCGAGCTGGTCTACAACGGCCAGTGGTTTACCCCGCTGCGCGAGGCTATCAGCGCCTTTACCGATGACCTGCAGAAGACCGTCACCGGCGATGTGACCCTGAAGCTGTACAAGGGCAACATGATCAACGCCGGCGTCACCAGCCCGTACACCCTGTACGATGAGCAGACGGCCTCCTTCGGTGAGGATGACGATTACAATCAGGCAGACGCCAACGGCTTTATCAACCTGTTCGGCCTGCCAATTGCCGAGCGCGCCAAGCTGGCCAAGAACTGGCCTGCACAGGACTGATTTATAAGCGAACGAGCGCCGAATAAGCAACCGCCAAGGGGCGCGGCAACCCTTTGGCGGTTTTGATGTTACCGATAAAAAGCCTTCCCCTGCGGGGGAAGGTGGCCCGCAGGGCCGGATGAGGGCAGACCTTGCTGCAATTGCCTGTTTTACGGGTTGCTGCCGGGAACTTTGCCCTCATCAGCCGCCTGCGGGCGGCAGCTTCCCCCAAGGGGGAAGCCTTTAGAAAACGGAGGAAAAACTTATGCCCCAACTTTGGCAGGGCCGGGCCAGCAAGGCCGTTGACAGCCGCGTAAACGATTTTAACTCCTCCATCCGCTTTGACGCGCGGATGATCGAGCAGGATATTCAGGGCAGCCTCGTCCACTCGGCCATGCTGGGCAGACAGGGTATCATCTCCCAACAGGATGTGGACGATATTCACAAAGGTCTGCACTCTATTTTGGAGGATCTGCACAGCGGCGTGCTGGAGATCGACCCCAACGCCGAGGATGTACACACCTTTGTGGAGCAGACACTGACCGCCCGCGTCGGCGATGCCGGTAAGCGGCTGCACACCGGCCGCAGCCGCAACGATCAGGTCGCGCTTGACATCCGGCTTAACCTGCGCGCCGCAAGCGAGCATATTCAGGGTCAGATCAAAGAGCTGATCGCCGTGCTGTGCGACCAGGCTGAGAAGGGCGCGGGCTATGTCATGCCCGGCTACACCCATCTGCAGCGCGCCCAGCCGGTCACCTTCGGCCACCAGCTGATGGCCTACGCATGGATGCTGCTGCGCGATCTGGGCCGCCTGCAGGACGCCACCCGCCGCATGGACGCCGAGTGCCCGCTTGGCTCGGGCGCGCTGGCCGGCACGACCTACCCGCTCGACCGCTTCTACACCGCCGAACAGCTCGGCTTTGCCGCCCCCTGCGGCAACTCGATCGACGGCGTGTCCGACCGTGATTTCTGCATTGAGCTGTGCAGCGCCATGGCCACTTGCATGATGCACCTTTCCCGCCTGAGCGAGGAGATCATCCTGTGGTGCAGCTGGGAATTCAAGTTCATTGAGCTGGACGATGCGTTTACGACCGGATCGTCCATCATGCCGCAGAAGAAAAACCCCGATGTGACCGAGCTGATCCGCGGCAAGACGGGGCGCGTCTACGGCGATCTGAACACGCTGCTCGTCATGATGAAGGGCATTCCGCTCGCCTACGACAAGGACATGCAGGAGGACAAGGAGGCCATTTTTGACGCGGTGGATACGCTGGAGCTTTGCCTGCGCACCGTCACGCCGATGCTGGCCACCATGACCCCGCTGCCCGCCAACATGCGCCGCGCCGCCGCCAAGGGCTTTATCAACGCGACCGACTGCGCCGACTACCTGACCAAGAAGGGCATGCCCTTCCGCGATGCGTACAAATGCACCGGCACGATGGTGGCGGCCTGCATCCGTGAGGGTAAGACGCTGGAGGAGCTGACGCTGGACGAGTTTAAGCAGTACAGCGACCTGTTTGCGGAGGATGTGTATACCGCCATCGACCTGACCACCTGCTGCGAGGGCCGCACCAGCTACGGCGGCCCGACCAAGGCAAGCGTGCTGCGGCAGATTCGTGCGGTGAAGGAGAAGCTGTAAAAGCCTTCCCCCGAGGGGGAAGGTGGCCGAAGGCCGGATGAGGGGCGGCGTTCTTGCAGCAACCCGGTAACGGGCGGCATTGGCAGGTTCGCCCCTCATCAGCCGCCTGCGGGCGGCAGCTTCCCCCGAAGGGGAAGCCTTTAGAAGTAAGGGGTGTAACAATGGGAAAGTACAAAATTTTTGTCGATGGTTCCGCCGGTACGACCGGTCTGCGGATCGCGGACCGTCTGGCAGAGCGGGATGAATTTGAGCTTCTGCAGATTTCCGAGGCAGACCGCAAGGATGTCCGCGCCCGGGCGGCGGTCATCAATGAGAGCGACCTCTCGTTCCTCTGCCTGCCGGACGATGCAGCCCGCGAGGTCGTACCGTTGCTGCGCGAGGATGTGCGCATTCTCGATACCAGCACAGCGCACCGCACAGCCCCCGGCTGGCTCTACGGCCTGCCCGAGCTCCATGGCACCCGCGAGGCGCTGAAAACCGCCACCCGTGTGGCTGTGCCGGGCTGCCACGCCACCGGGTTTATCACGCCGGTGGCCCCGCTGGTGGAGTTGGGAATCCTCCCCAAAACCGCCCATCTGAGTGTGACGAGCCTGACCGGCTACAGCGGCGGCGGCAAAAAGATGATCGTCGAGTACGAGGGCGAGCGCGTCAACACGGCGCTGAATGCCCCGCGCCCCTATGGGCTGGCGCTGCACCACAAGCATCTGCCGGAGATGACCGCCGTCACAGGGCTGGACACTGCGCCCAACTTTGTGCCGATCGTGGCCGACTACTACGCCGGTATGGAGACGATGATCCCGCTGGATCTGGCGGCGCTCGGCATCACGGCGCAGGCTGTGGCCGATACGCTGGCCGACTACTACGCCGGGCAGGCGATGATACAGGTGCATCCGCTCGGCGAAGGAACGGACGGTGGTTTTCTGGCCGCCAACAAGCTTGCAGGCAAGGACACGCTGGAGATCTTCTGCCTGTCCAACCCGGACGGCACCCAGCTGCAGCTGATCAGCCTGTTTGATAACCTGGGAAAAGGCAGCTCCGGCGCCGCCGTACAGTGCATGAACCTGATGCTGGGGCTGGAGGAGACGAAAGGGTTGGCGCGATAAAGGCTTCCCCCGAGGGGGAAGCTGTCACCGAAGGTGACTGATGAGGGGCGAACTTTCCGAAGCAGCCCGTTCACGGGCAATCACGGCAGACGCGCCCCTCATCCGGCCTGCGGCCACCTTCCCCCTAGGGGGAAGGCTTCAAGGTTTGCTACATATTAAAAGAGGGGTACATACAATGTCTGAATTTAAATCCATCCCCGGCGGCATCTGCGCGCCTAAGGGGTTCTCGGCGGCGGGTGTGCATTGCGGCATCCGCCATAACCACGCCAAAAAGGATCTGGCACTTATCAAGGCATCGGTGCGCTGCGCGGGCGCGGGCTGCTATACCACCAACAAGGTCTACGGCGCACCCATCACGGTTGACCGTGAGCATCTTGCGGACGGCTATGCGCAGGCCATCGTTGTGAACAGCGGCAACGCCAACACCTGCGCGCCGAACGGCCTGCAGCTTGCGCGGGATACCTGCGGCCTTGTGGCCGAGGCACTCGGCATCCGCGCCGAGGATGTGCTGCCCTCCTCCACCGGCGTCATCGGGCAGGAGATGAGCATTGAGCCGTTTGCCCGGGGCATCCCCGAGGCTGCCGCAAAACTTGCCGCCGATGAGGCAGGCAGCCATGACGCCGCGACCGCCATCATGACCACCGATACCCACCCCAAGGAGCTTGCGCTGGAGTTCACGGTGGGCGGCAAGCCGGTGCGCATCGGCGCCATCGCCAAGGGCAGCGGCATGATCCACCCGAACATGGCCACGATGCTCCTCTTTATGACGACCGATGCCAAGGTCACGCCGGCCACCCTGCAGAAGGCGCTCTCCACCGTGGTGCCCGCGACCTTCAACCAGATCTCGGTGGACGGCGATACCTCCACCAACGACACGGTGCTGCTGCTGGCGTCCGGCCTGTCGGGTGCAGAAATCGTTGACGGTACGCCCGATTATGATACCTTCGTTGCCGCGCTGACCGAGGCCGCCGAGCAGCTCAGCCGTGAGCTGGCCGGGGACGGCGAGGGTGCGACCAAGCTGCTGGAATGCACCGTCACCGGTGCGCCCGACCTGCTGACCGCCCGCGCGGTATCCAAGAGCGTCATCCACTCGACCCTGTTCAAGGCAGCCATGTTCGGTGCGGACGCCAACTGGGGCCGCGTGCTCTGCGCCATCGGCTACACGCCGGGGGATTTTGACATCAGCCGGACCTCGGTGCGGCTCAAGAGCAAGGCGGGCGAGGTGTTCGTCTGCGAGAACGCCGCCTACCACCCCTACAGCGAGGACGAGGCCGCCAAGGTGCTGCAGGAGGATGAGATCGACATCCTTGTAGACCTTGGCAGCGGCAGCGCCACCGCCAAGGCCTGGGGCTGCGATTTGACCTATGACTATGTGAAGATCAACGGGGACTATCGCACCTAACGCAAAAGGCTTCCCCCAAGGGGGAAACTCAGGCTGTCGATAAACCTAACGGGACGATTGCGAACTTTCGGCGGGTTTGTAGGGAACGGTCTTGACCGTTCCGTGCAGTCTAGCCAATAGTACGATATATCGGGAAATAGTGCGCCGTTCGGCGCGATTTTATGCGCTGCGCGCGGCCAGCGGTGCGGATGGGTCAAGACCCATCCCTACATTTCTACCCCAAAAAGGGCTTTTTCTACAAACTGGGCTTCCCCCGCAGGGGAAGGCAAGGGCGTGGGATGTGGAGGAAAACGATGAAAAACGAACAAATGGCCCTGCTTTTTAGCGAGGCTACGCCTTATATTCAAAAATACCACGGCAAGACGCTGGTGATCAAGTACGGCGGCAATGCCATGGTCAACGATGAGTTGAAGCTTGCGGTCATGAACGACCTTGTCACGCTGACGCTGCTGGGCGTGCGCGTCGTGCTGGTACACGGCGGCGGGCCGGCCATCAACGATATGCTCAAAAAGGTCGGCAAGGAATCCCGCTTCGTCAACGGTCTGCGCTATACCGATGCCGAAACGATGGGCATTGTGCAGCAGGTGCTGGCCGGGCAGGTCAACAAGGATCTTGTTGCGCTGCTCAAGGGGCGCGGTGTCGGGCTTTGCGGCATGGACGGCCACATGATCATGTGTCGGCGCAAAACCGATGCTGACCTCGGCTTTGTGGGCGAGATCGAGCGGGTCAACACAACGCTGATCGACCACCTGCTGGCGGACAGCTTTATCCCGGTCATCGCCACGGTCGGCATGGACAAGAACGGCGTGCCCTACAACATCAACGCCGACACGGCGGCGGCTGAAATTGCGATTGCGCTGCACGCGGAAAAGCTCGTCAGCATGACGGATATTGTCGGCCTGCTCCGCGACAAAAACGATGAATCGACGCTGATCCCCGAGGTCGAGCTTTCCGAGATCGAGGGCTACAAGGCGGCGGGCGTCATCGCGGGCGGTATGCTGCCCAAGATCGAGGGCATGGCGGACGCCATCCGTCAGGGCGTGCATGAGGCGGTCATCATTGACGGCCGGATGCCGCACTCGATCCTGCTGGAAATGTTCAGTGACCGAGGCGCCGGCACGATGTTCTATCGGAGAGGAAACCGGTAAATGGCTTCCCCTTCGGGGGAAGCTGTCAGCGGCCCCGCCCGCTGACTGATGAGGGCGAAGTGTTTGGCGCGGTTCCGCAAACGGGCAGCCGCAGGACACCCGCCCCTCATCCGGCCTGCGGCCACCTTCCCCCCAAGGGGGAAGGCTTTTGCGTATGATAAAAAGGGGGTCACCCAATTGAATACCGAAAAAGTTATTTCCCGTGATAACGACTACATCCTCCACACCTACGCCCGCAGCCCGGTTGCGCTGGTGGCGGGCGAGGGCATGGTCGCGCGGGATGCCGAGGGCAGGCAGTACCTCGACTTTACCTCCGGCATCGGCGTCAATTCGCTGGGGTACTGCCACCCTGCATGGGTGCGCGCCGTGGCCGGGCAGGCGGCTGCCCTGCAGCACACCTCCAACCTGTACTATACCGAGCCGTGCGGCGCGCTTGCGCAGGCGCTCTGCGCCCGCACCGGGCTGGATGCCGTTTTCTTCGGCAATTCGGGTGCCGAGGCCAACGAGGGTGCCATCAAGTGCGCCCGCAAATACAGCGTGGACACCTACGGCCCCGCCCGCAATAAGGTCATCACCCTCGTCAACTCGTTCCACGGCCGCACGCTGGCCACCCTGACCGCCACCGGGCAGGATGTGTTCCACCACGATTTCGGGCCGTTCCCCGCAAACTTTGACTATGTGCCCGCAGGCGACTTTGCCGCGCTGGAAAGAGCCGCTGATGCCGACACCTGCGCCGTCATGCTGGAGCTGGTGCAGGGCGAGGGCGGCGTTGTCGCGCTGGACGCGGACTATGCTGCCAGGGTCGCGGCGTTCTGCAGGGAAAAGGACATTCTCCTCATTGTGGACGAGGTGCAGACCGGCGTAGGGCGCACCGGGCGGTTTCTGGCGTGTGAGCATTTCGGCCTGAAGCCCGACATCGTCACGCTGGCCAAGGGGCTGGGCGGCGGTCTGCCCATCGGTGCGGTCGTGATGAGCCAAAAGGTGGCGGCCCATATGGGCCCCGGCTCCCACGGCTCGACCTTCGGCGGCAACCCGGTCTGCTGTGCCGGTGCGCTGGCTGTGCTGGACACGATGGACGAGGCATTTCTCGCGCAGGTCAGGGAGCGCGCCGCCCAGCTGCGCGCCGGGCTGGCCGCGCTGCCGCATGTGCAGCAGGTCAGCGGCCTTGGCCTGATGGTGGGCATCGAGCTTGCGGACGGCATCAAGGCCGCTGAGGTCCGCGCCGCCTGCGAGCGCGAGGGTCTGCTGGTGCTGACCGCCAAGACCCGCCTGCGGCTGCTGCCGCCGCTGAGCCTGACCGCCGATGATGTTGCGGCGGCCCTTGCCACCCTGCGCCGGGTGCTGGAAAACACCCGCAGCTGAGGCCGCCCCCCTTGACAGCCATGGTATACTGGTAATATTACTGCCAAGGGGGAGAAAATGGCAAAAGAAACGCTGCAACAAAAAATTAAGCGGGTACTGGGGCGGTTCACACCGGGGCGCATCGCCGTTATCATGCTGGGCACGGCGATCCTGTCCTTCGGCATCCACAATATCCACCAGCGCACCGCCATCACCGAGGGCGGCATCATCGGGCTGGTGCTGCTCATCAACCATTGGCTGGGGGTGCCGCCCTCGGTCGCCTCGCCCCTGCTGGATGCAGCCAGCTACGCGCTGGCGTTCAAGTTTCTGGGCTGGGACTTTCTGCTCTCGGCGGGCATTGCCAGCGTCAGTCTGGCCGGGTTTTACCGCCTCTGGGAGTGTCTGCCCCCGATGCTGCCCGACCTGACGCCCTACCCGCTGGCGGCGGCGCTGCTGGGCGGTGCATTTGTCGGCATCGGCGTCGGGCTGATCGTGCGGCAGGGCGGCTCCAGCGGCGGTGATGATGCGCTGGCGCTCGTCATCCACAAGCTGACCGGGTGGAAGCTCTCCCGCGCGTACCTTTTTACCGATCTGACGGTGCTGCTTGCATCGCTGTCCTACATTTCGGTGCGCCGCATCGCGTTTTCGCTCGTCACGGTCACGGTGTCGTCCCTCCTCATCGACTGGGTGAAGGAGTACACCCCCAAAACCGGCAAAACAAATGTGTAAAAACGGCGGGAACGCTTGTACATGGGCCGGAATTGCGGTATAATAAAACCATTACCGCATAATTCCGGGTGCGGGGGCGGCGCAGCCTTGGCGTGCGCCCTGCCGCTGCCTGCGGGATTGCTGCGGAGATTTTCTGCAAAGCACCCAATGGAGGTTCACGATATGAAACTTACCCGCAAGCTTACGGCGCTGGCAATGGCGGTGCTGCTGGCCTTCACCCTGACTGCCTGCTCCCCCAAGGCGTGGGCGCAGGACACCGTTGTCAAGCTGGTCAAGGCGATGGGTCTGGTCGAGGAGTCCGAGGATGACGACACCGACACCACCATCAAGGCTGCCGCCGGCGGCAGCGTGGAATTTCCCGAGGGGATGGACACCGGCGCGGCCCGCGTTGTGACCTACCCGCAGGACAACACGCTGTATGTCTCCTTCAACGGCATTGCCAACCGCTCCACCGAGTATTTTGTGGCGGGCGGCGACAGCATGACGGTGACCGGCTACGCCACGACCGAGGCCAGCAGCGAGAAATATATGTACTTTAAGATCGCGTTCTGGGAGCTGAGCGACGACAAGACCAGCACCAGCTATGTGCAGGGCTCAACGATCTACTACTGTGCGGACGGCAGCGCCTACCAGTATAATGTCACCGGCCTGACCGCGGGCAAGCAGTACAAAATCACGATCAGCTACGATAACGGCAACAAGTACTATGTCACCGGCGGCCTCAAGGTCGAGGGGCTGGGCAGCGATGAGCTGAACACCTACGGCGAGGAAAGCACAAACAGCTGATAACACATACCGCCCGCGCCGCAGATGGCCGGGCGGTATTTTTTGAAGCACAGGGAAAGTATACACAAAGAGGACGGGCAGGGGACAGTCTTGTCCGGCAGGATGTACAACGGGAGGGGATCTTGCACTATGGATAAAAAACAGCTGCGCAACACACTGCTGCTGATCTGCGCCGCCTTCATCTGGGGCACGGCCTTTGTGGCGCAAAGCGTCGGCAGCGGCTACATGGGCGCATACACCTTTTTGGCCAGCCGCAGCTGGCTGGCCTGCGTCTTTCTGCTGGGGATGCTGCTTGTGCGCCGCGCCGGGCAGAAAAAGCGCGGCAGCGGCCTGCCTTTTTGGATACACGGCAAGACGCTGGTGCTGGGCGGCATCTGCTGCGGCACGGTGCTGTTTGCGGCATCGGCGGCCCAGCAGATGGGCATCGGCACGACCAGCACGGCCAAGGCCGGCTTTATGACGGCGCTGTATGTGGTGCTGGTGCCGGTCGCGGGGGTCTTTCTGGGCCGCCGCCCCGGCAGTAAGCTGTGGTGTTGCGTGGCGGTCAGCGTTGTGGGGCTGTACCTGCTCTGCCTTGCGGGGCGCGATACGCTCAGCCTGACCGGCGGCGAGTGGCAGCTGCTGCTCTGCGCGCTGCTTTTTACGCTGCAGATCCTTGTGGTAAACCACTTCAGCCCTCGGCTGGACGGCATCCAGCTCAGCTTCGCCCAATTTTTGATGGTCGCAGTGCTGTCCACGATCTTTATGTTTGTCTTTGAGGCGCCGACAATCGACCAGTTCCGGGGCGCGGCGGTTTCCATAGCTTACTGCGGCATCATGTCCAGCGGCGTGGCCTTCACGCTGCAGATCGTTGCCCAGCGGGACCTTGACCCGACGATCGCCAGCCTTGCCATGTGTCTGGAAAGCGTATTCAGCGCCCTCGCGGGCTGGCTTATCCTCGGTGAGACGCTCTCTGCGACCGAGCTTTGCGGCTGCGCGCTGATGTTCGGCGCGATCGTGGCCAGCCAGCTGCCCGAGAAAAAGCGCGCCTGACCCCCTGCGGCGAGGCTGTCATAAACGGCCTTGTGTGCGCAACACGCGGACAAAGTTACAAAAACACCGTGAAAATCCGGGGTGGACTTTATTTAATAAAGCCACGCCCCGGATTTTGTATTGACTTTTTCAGCCGGTGTGCTATAATAAGAACTAGGATCAGGCAGGATGATCCGGGACGATAGCACAGGAACCACGGCGCTATTGTCCTTTTTTGTTATTCTGCCCGATGTCTGCTTTCCGCCGCGCGGCGGCGGGAAAATCTGTGGAGTGGAAAGGAAAGTATCTCATGAAAAAACTGTTTGCATTCGGTATGGCCTCTGTCATGGCCCTCTCTCTCGCCGCCTGCGGCGGCTCCGCCTCCTCCGCAGCCTCCGGCGCTGCGGACACCTCCTCTGCGGCAACCGCCGAGGCCACCGGCAAAAAGTGGGTCGTGGCCACTGATACGGTCTTTAAGCCCTTTGAGTACACCGATGCCTCCGGCAACTTTGTCGGCATTGATGTGGATATCCTTGCCGCCATCGCCGAGGATCAGGGCTTTGAGTATGAGATGAAGAGCCTTGGCTGGGACGCCGCCATCGCGGCCTGCCAGTCCGGTCAGGCGGACGCCATGATCGCCGGTGCCTCCATCACCGACGAGCGCAAGGCGAGCGGCTGGATGTTCTCCGACGGCTACTATGATTCCAACCAGACGCTGACCGTGCCCGAGGACTCCGACATTGTCGGCTTTGCCGACCTGTCCGGCAAGAATGTTGCCGTCAAGACCGGCACGCAGGGCGCGGCCTACGCCGAGAGCCTCAAGGACGAGTACGGCTTCACCATCACCTACTTTGAGGATTCTCCCACGATGTATCAGGCTGTTCTGGGCGGTCAGTGCGTCGGCTGCTTTGAGGATACCCCCATCATGAAGGCCTCCATCAAGGACGGCGCCCTGGCCCTGAAGGTGCTGGAGGATACCGCCAGCAGCCCCGCGCCCTACGGCTTTGCCATCTTCAGTGAGGACAGCCAGGAACTGCTGGATATGTTCAACAAGGGTCTGGCCGACATCAAGGCCAACGGCAAGTATGACGAGATTCTGGCAAAATACCTCGGCTAAACCATGAAAAATACGCGGGGACGCCTGTTTTTGCGGGCGGCCCCGCTTTTGCGACCCCGGGAACCCTCTTGGCCCCTGCGCGGAGAGCGGCTCTTGCAAATCCAACCCCCGAAAGGAGTTCTGCGTCTTGATTTTTAAGATTCTTGCCAACTACGGCCCGCTGCTGCTGGCCGCCATGGGGCAAACGCTGCTGCTGGCCCTGTGGAGCCTTTTCTTCGCCTGTCTGATCGGCCTGTTTGTGGGCATCCTCAGCGTTTTGAAAAGCCGCGTCTGCAACATCATCGCCACGATCTTTGTGGATATCATCCGCGGTGTGCCGATGATCGTTCTGGCGTTCTTCGTCTATTTCGGCGTGCCGATGCTGATGAACGACAACCTGAACTGGGCGGCCATGACCGGCAGCAAGTTCACCTTTACGGCGCTGCAGGCCGGCATCATCTGCTTGGCGCTGAACTGCGGTGCCTATATGGCCGAGATCATCCGCGCCGGCATCGAGAGCGTGGACAAGGGCCAGATGGAGGCCGCACGCAGCCTCGGCCTGCCGTACTGGAAGGCGATGTACAAGGTCGTGCTGCCGCAGGCCATCCGCACAATGATCCCCTCGATCATCAACCAGTTTATCATCACCCTCAAGGATACCTCGATCCTGTCGGTCATCGGCTTCCCCGAGCTGGTCAACACCGCCAAGAATGTGAACGCCAACATAATGCGCTCGCTTGAGGTGTGGTTCATCGTCGGCGTCATGTACCTGATCGTCATCACGCTGCTGTCCCGCTTTGCCAAGCGGATGGAAAGGAGGCTCAACCGTGGCCGTCAATAAGAACAATGTGAAAATTCATGTTGAGCATCTGAAGAAGAACTTCGGCAATCTGGAGGTCCTGCGCGATGTATCGACTGATATTTATGAGGGCGAGGTCGTTGTCGTGCTGGGCCCCTCCGGCAGCGGCAAGTCCACCTTTCTGCGCTGCCTTAACCGGCTGGAGGAAATCACCGGCGGCACAGTCATCGTGGACGGCCACGACCTGACCGACAAAAAGACCGACCTGAACAAGGTGCGCGAGAATGTCGGCATGGTGTTCCAGCACTTCAACCTGTTCAACAACCTGAATGTCATGGGCAACATGACGCTGGCGCCGGTCGAGCTGAAAAAGGCCACCCGCCCCGAGGCCAAGGAGAAGGCGCTGCAGCTGCTGGACCGCGTGGGCCTGTCCGATAAGGTCGATGCCTACCCGGCGCAGCTGTCCGGCGGGCAGAAGCAGCGTGTGGCCATTGCGCGCGCGCTGGCTATGGACCCGGACATCATGCTGTTTGACGAGCCGACCTCGGCGCTGGACCCCGAGATGGTCGGCGAGGTGCTGCAGGTCATGCAGCGCCTTGCCGCCGAGGGCATGACGATGGTCGTGGTCACCCATGAGATCGGCTTTGCCCGCGAGGTTGCAAGCCGCGTCATCTTTATGGAGGGTGGCTACATCGTGGAGGAAGGTACCCCCGATGAGGTCATCAACCACCCGAAGCAGCCCCGCACGGTGGACTTCCTGAGCAAGGTGCTGTAACACAGTAAAATACGCCAAAGCGCCCCGCACCCACCGGTGCGGGGCGTCTGCGTGTAAAGACGCATTTCCCCGGCGTACAATACGGGCGGGACTTTACCGCCGCCGTATTGCACCCGGGGCGCGGGTTTGCTACAATAAGGATAAGCGAAAGGAGCGTTTGCCAATGGAAAAAATCAAAAGGAACTTCGGCTTCGGCTGTATGCGGCTGCCCATGCAGGGCGAGGAGGTCGATCTTGCCCAGACAAAGCAGATGGTCGATGAATTTTTGGCGCAGGGCTTCAACTATTTTGACACCGCGCACGGCTACATCGGCGGCAGAAGCGAGACGGCGCTCAGAACCTGCCTGACCAGTCGTTACCCGCGCGAAAGCTATGTCCTGACCGATAAGCTGTCCGGAGGCTTTTTTGAAACCGAGGCCGACATCCGCCCGTTCTTTGCGCGCCAGCTTGCGGCCTGCGGTGTGGATTATTTTGACTTTTACCTCATGCACTCCCAAAATGCCGAGAATTTTCAGCAATTCAAGGCGTGCCGCGCGTATGAGACGGCGTTCGACCTCAAGGCCGAGGGCAAGATCCGCCATGTCGGCCTCTCCTTCCACGACCGCGCCGAGGTGCTGGACCGGATCCTGACCGAGTACCCGCAGATCGAGGTCGTGCAGATCCAGTTCAACTATCTGGACTATGATGACATCGCCGTGCAGAGCCGCAAATGCTATGAGGTCTGCCGCCGGCACAATAAGCCGGTGCTTGTCATGGAGCCGGTCAAAGGCGGCAATCTGGTCAACCTGCCCAAGGACGCCGCCGCGGTGCTGGAATCGCTGCACGGCGGCAGCCCGGCCAGCTATGCCATCCGGTTTGCGGCGGGCTTCCCCGGCATCATGATGGTGCTGTCCGGCATGAGCAATATGCAGCAGATGCAGGACAACCTCAGCTTTATGCGGGATTTTCAGCCGCTGAACGACACCGAGCGCGCCGCCGTTTCCAAGGTGGTGGAAATCTTCCGCAAGCAGAACCTGATCCCCTGCACAGCCTGCCGCTACTGTGTAGACGGCTGCCCGCAGCAGATCGCCATCCCCGACCTGTTCGCCATCATGAACACCAAGAACATCCACCACGACTGGAACGCCGATTATTATTACGAGGATGTCCACACCCGCCCCGGCACCCGCGCATCGGACTGCATCCGCTGCGGCAGATGCGAGCAGATCTGCCCCCAGCACCTGCCCATCCGCAAGCTGCTGCAGGATGTGGCAAAGGAGTTTGAAAAGTAAGCACCGTACACAACACCCCCGCCCGCCTTCCTTATATAAATGGAAGGCAAGCGGGGGTGTTGTGTGTAATGCGGAATGTCGGACAGTCCGAACAAAACAAAAAAGGTCACTTACTTTCGTAAGTGACCTTGGTGCGCCGGAAGGGACTCGAACCCCCGACCTTCTGATTCGTAGTCAGACACTCTATCCAGCTGAGCTACCGGCGCATATTCTCTTATGCGTTCCGCTCGAGAACGTGTTTTATTATAGCGTCATCCGGGGAGAAAGTCAACCCTTTTTTTCAAAAAACTTTGAAAAAAAGGCAAATGGGCAACTTGCCCTAAATTTCGCGGGGCGGGGGAGAGCATTTCGGCCATTTGTCGCTGATTGTTGGGGTGCAGAGAATTGACAAATACTTTGCAACATTTTATAATAAAATAAATTCTTGGATATTGGCGATGGCGTTTGCGGGCCGCAGCCGCCATCGACTTTTTTATTCTTCAATGTGTGCGCCGTACACGAACAAGCGTGTGCGTATAGCGCAGGATAGGGAAGGATTGACCCGGAATTGACCCCAATTTGTATTCCAATAAGAAACGGAGTGGCACTAAACCATGGCGAAGTACATCGTCAAGCGCGTGGCAATGGGCATTTTCAGTGTGTTCATCGTTGCGACCCTTACCTTTTTCATCATGAACCTGGTCCCCGGCGGTCCGTTCGTGGCAGAAAAGTCCATCAGCAAGGCAGCCCAGCAGGCTCTGGCCGAGAAATACGGTCTGGATAAGCCCCTGGGGGTGCAGTACCTTAACTATATGAACAGCCTGATCCACGGCGACATGGGCCTGAGCTTAAAGCAGCGCGGCCGTACCGTCAACCAGATCATCTTCTCCAAGCTGCCGGTCTCTGCCCGCACCGCCGGTCTGGCCGTGCTGGTAGCGCTCTGCGTCGGCATCCCGCTGGGCTGTCTGTCTGCGTATAACCGAGGGAAATGGGCTGACAACCTGATTATCGTCTTTGCCACCTGCGGCATCGCCATCCCGAGCTTTATCTCAAGCGTTGTGCTTTTGTACACCTTCGGCATGAACCTGAAGCTCCTGCCCACCGTCGGTCTGAACGAGCCTGCGGCCTACATCATGCCGGTCACGGCGCTGGCGATCTATCCCACCGCCTACATCACCCGCCTGATGCGCTCGAGCCTGCTCGATGTCATGGGGCAGGATTACATGCGCACCGCCCGCGCCAAGGGTGTTTCCAGCGTGAAGATCCTCTTTAAGCATGCGCTGCGCAACGCCATTCTGCCCGTCGTCACCTATGTCGGCCCGATGCTGGCAGGCCTGATGACCGGCTCCTTCGTGGTCGAGAAGATCTTCTCAATCCCGGGTCTGGGCCGCGACTTTGTGTCCGCCATCACCAACCGTGACTACATGATGATCATGGGCACCACCATTCTGCTGGCCGCCCTCGTCATTGTGGCCAATGTGGTCGTTGATATTCTGTACAAGATTATCGACCCGCGCATCAAGCTGAAGTAAGGAGGAGCAGACAAAATGGAAAATCTGAAAAAGAATCCGTTGAGCCTGCAACTCAACGTGGAGGATTTCGCCCCCGCATCCAACGAGGAGAAAAAGAGCCTTGTCATCATGCGCGAGAGCGTCAACTTCTGGAAGGACGGTATGCGCCGTCTGCGCAAAAACAAGATCGCCATGGTCAGCCTGGTCGTCATCCTGCTCATCGCGTTTATGGCCTATGTTCTGCCGTCCCTGTGGCCCTACAGCTATGAGCTGCAGATCAAGGGCAGCAACAACCTTGCTCCGTTCGAGTATTCTGCCGCCGAGCAGAAGCTCATCGACGCGGGCGAGAAGGTCTTTCCGCACATTCTGGGCACCGACCGTATGGGCCGTGACTTTGCCGTGCGTGTCATGATGGGCACCCGCGTCTCCCTGTCCGTCGGCCTGCTGGCCTCTGTGCTGGTCCTGCTCATCGGCGCGACCTACGGCGCCATCTCCGCATTTGCAGGCGGCTGGATCGATAACATCATGATGCGCATCACCGATATTCTCTACACCATCCCCGACATCCTGCTCATCATCCTGCTGGCCATGGCCATCAAGGAACCGCTGGAGAGCCTGGCCACCAAGCCCGGCTTCGGCTGGATGCAGAAGCTCGGCCCCAACATGGTGTCGATCTTCATCATCTTCGCGCTGCTGTACTGGGTCGGCATGGCGCGTATCGTCCGCTCTCAGGTCCTGACGCTGAAGGAGAGCGAGTATGTCACCGCAGCCCGCGCACTCGGCGCGTCCGGCGGCCGCATCATCAAGAAGCACCTGCTGACGAACTGCATGGGCACCCTGATCGTCACCACCACCCTGCAGATCCCGTCCTCCATCTTTACCGAGAGCTACCTGAGCTTCCTCGGTCTGGGCGTTGCGGCGCCCATGCCGTCTTTGGGCTCGCTTGCAACCGATGCCGTCAAGGGCATGAACACCTACCCCATGCTGCTGATCGCGCCCGCGCTGATGATCAGCATCATGATCCTTGTGTTCAACCTGTTCGGCGATGGTCTGCGCGACGCGTTTGACCCGAAACTGAAGAGCTAAAGGAAGGGAGGAAGAATCATGAGCGAAAAAATTCTTGAGATCAAGGACGAACGCCTGTCCTTCTTCACCCCTGCCGGTGAGGTCAAGGCGCTGAACGGCGTTTCCTTCAGCATGAATCAGGGCGATGTGCTGGGCATTGTCGGCGAGTCCGGCTCCGGCAAGTCTGTCACGGCCTACTCCATCATGGGCCTGACCGCCTACCCCGGCCGTCTGGTCGGCGGTACGGTGTGGTTCAACGGCCACCAGATCGACAAGATGACTGAGAAGGAATTCCGCAAGATTCGCGGCAATGAGGTTTCGATCATCTTTCAGGACCCGATGACGAGCCTGAACCCGGTGTACACCATCGGCAACCAGATCGTTGAGGTCATCCTGCTGCACACCAAAAAGACCAAGCAGGAAGCGTGGGCCCGCGCCAAGGAGCTGCTGGAGCTGGTCGGCATCAACGAGCCGGAGCGCCGCCTGAAGCAGTACCCGCATGAGCTGTCCGGCGGTATGCGCCAGCGCGTGATGATCGCCATTGCACTGGCATGCGAGCCGAAGCTGCTGATCGCTGACGAGCCGACCACCGCGCTGGATGTGACCATTCAGGCGCAGATCCTTGAGCTGATGAACGACCTGCGTAAGAAGCTGGGTATGTCGATCATCATGATCACCCATGACCTCGGTGTTGTCGCCCAGATGTGCGAGAAGATCGCCGTCATGTACGCCGGCCACATTGTTGAGTACGGCACGACCGATGAGATCTTCTACAACCCGCAGCATGAGTACACCAAGGGCCTGATCAACTCCATCCCCAAGCTGAACGCCGAGGAGAAGGAGCGTCTGGTGCCCATTGAGGGCCAGCCCGTTGACCTGCTCAACCCGCCGGCCGGCTGCCCCTTTGCACCCCGCTGCAAGAACTGCATGAAGATCTGCCTGAACAAGATGCCGCCCAAGACCGAGCTGAGCGACACCCACTATACCCACTGCTGGCTGCGCCAGAAGGAAGCATTTGAGAAAGGAGGCAAGGCCGAATGAGTGAGCAGAAGAATCTGGTCGAGGTACAGCACCTGCAGCAGTATTTCCCTGCCGGCGGCATGGGCAAGAACAAGCAGTATGTGCAGGCTGTCGATGATGTAAGCTTTGCCATCCGCAAGGGCGAGACCTTGGGTCTGGTCGGCGAGTCCGGCTGCGGCAAGACCACCACCGGCCGCACCCTGCTGCGTTTGTATGAGCCGACGGACGGCACCATCATCTATGACGGCAAGGTGCTGTTTGACAAGAAAAAGAAGATCGCGGTGGATATGCTGCCCTACCGCCGCCGTATGCAGATCGTCTTTCAGGACCCCTACGCGAGCCTTGACCCCCGCATGACGATCGGCGACATTGTGGGCGAGGGCATCGACATCCACCACCTGTGCGCCAACGCCAAGGAGCGCCACGACAAGATCATCTCCCTGCTGGAGCGTGTCGGCCTGAACAGTGAGCATGCCAACCGCTACCCGCACGAGTTCTCGGGCGGTCAGCGTCAGCGTGTCGGCATCGCCCGTGCGCTGGCTGTGGACCCGGAGTTCATCGTCTGCGATGAGCCGGTCTCCGCGCTGGATGTCTCGATTCAGGCGCAGGTCGTCAATATGTTTGAGGATCTGCAGCAGGAGATGGGGCTGACCTACCTCTTTATCGCGCATGACCTGAGCGTTGTCAAGCATATCTCCAACCGCATCGGTGTTATGTATCTGGGCAAGCTGGTTGAGCTGGCCGACAGCTTTGAGCTGATCGCCCACAGCGTCCACCCCTACACCCGCAGCCTGATCTCGGCCATTCCGGTGGCTGACCCTGTGACGGCCCGCCAGAGCCACCGCATTGTGCTGCAGGGCGATGTGCCCAGCCCGCTGAACCCGCCGAGCGGCTGCCGCTTCCGCACCCGCTGCCCCTACGCCGATGAGCGCTGCGCCGCCGAGGTGCCGGAGTTCAAGGAGGTTTCCAGCGGCCACTGGGCGGCCTGCCACCATCTGGATAAGGTGAAGTAAAAATCTGTCCGCCGACTGACTTCACTTGGCTTGCAGCTTATACTTATACAGGGCGGCTCACCGCGGCCGCCTTGTGCTTTTACCAAAAATGTGCGCGGCAGAGAGACATTCATCTGTGTGCCGCAGGATTGTATGCGAGTGAAACACAAACGGATTTTCTATCAAAACAGTTACAAAAGTTTCAGAACACTTGCAAATGCCGCTTTAGAGTGGTAAAGTATAAATATTCACTCCGCAGGGGGCAGCGCCCCCGAGGGGGTTGGGTATAAAGTATAATGAATTTGGAGGGTATTTCACATGAAGATGAAGAACGTTGCTGCCGTGGCTATGGCCGGCTGCATGGCTGCTTCTCTCGCTGCCTGCGGCGGCTCTGCCAGCTCCGCAGCCTCCACCGAGACCAGCACCGCTGCATCCACCGAGGCTGCCACCGGCGAAGAGAGCACTGGCGTTGCCAGCGGCTTTACTGTCCAGCTCGGTTCCAACCCCGAGACACTGGACCCCGCGCTGAACAGCGCAATCGACGGCGCCAACACGCTGATCACCGTCTTTGAGCCGCTGCTGCTCATTGATGAGAACAACGAGGTCATCCCCGGTCAGGCTGAGAGCTATACTGTCAGCGAGGACGGCCTGACCTGGACCTTCACGATGCGTGACGGCCTGAAGTGGAGCGACGGCTCCGACCTGACCGCGAAGGACTTTGAGTACTCCTTCAAGCGTCTGGCCGCGCCCGACACCGCTGCCCCCTATGCCGAGACTGTTGTCGGCATGATCGACGGCTACGCCGATGCCACCGGCAACCCCGATAAAGAGGGCAACATGACCACCGAGCCTGACTTCGACGCCCTGAATGTCGTTGCCAGCGAGGACGGCAAGACCCTGACCGTCACCCTGAGCTACCCCTGCGCTTACTTTGACAAGCTGGCTGCCTTTGCCGCCATGAGCCCTGTGCAGCAGGCTACTGTTGAGGCCAACGGCGATGCATGGTGCACAGAGCCTGACACCTACATCTGCAACGGCCCCTACTGCATCTCTGAGTGGATTCCCTCTGAGCGCCTCGTGCTTACCAAGAACCCGAACTATGTCGGCGGCTGGGATTCCTCCAAGATCGTTTCCGACACCATCACCCTGCTCCTGCTTGAGGATTCCAGCGCCTCCTACACCGCTTACAACAGCGGTGAGGCACAGCTCATCAAGGATGTTCCCACCGATGAGATCCCCAGCCTGACCAAGGCTGAGGACGGCGGCGACTTCTATGTTGACACCATTCTGGGCACCTACTACCTCTCCCTGAACGACCAGAAGGAGCCGTTCAACGATGTCAATGTCCGTAAGGCGCTGAGCCTGGCCATCGACCGTGACTATGTTGCCAACACCATCATGCAGGGCACCTACACCCCCGCCTACAACATCGTTGGCCCCGGCATCGTCGATGAGAACGGCATGTTCTACGACAACGCCAACGGCGGCAAGACCTACATCAGCGAAGACTACGAGGCCAACCTCGAGGCTGCCAAGCAGGCTCTGGCCGATGCCGGCTACCCCAACGGCGAAGGCTTCCCCGTCATCGAGTACAGCACCAACGATGTCGGTTACCACACCCCCGTTGCTGAGTATCTGCAGCAGGCTTGGGGCGAGCTGGGCATCACCGTGAACATCAACAAGGTCGAGTGGGCCAGCTTCACCCCGCTGCGCCGCGCCGGCGACTATGACGCTTCCCGTAACGGCTGGGTCATGGACTACAACGATCCCTCCAACATGCTCGAGCTGTTCACCACCGGCAACGGCAACAACGATGGTAAGTATTCCAGCGCTGACTTCGATGCCGCGATCGAGGCTTCCAAGGTTGCTGACAAGAGCGTCCACTTCCAGAAGCTGCACGAGGCTGAGGACATCCTGATGAATGATTACGCCTGCATCCCGGTGGCCTACTACAACGACTTCTGGCTGCAGAGCCCCTCTCTGAAGGGCACCTGGCACAGCCCCTACGGCTACTGGTACCTGCAGTACGGCTATGTTGAGGAGTAATCCCCGCGCATAACCGCAATAACCGCATAGAAAAAAGGCATAACCTGTGAAAACAGGTTATGCCTTTTTTGTGTTTGCAGCACATTTTATTTTTGCACTCCGTAGGGGCCGATGCTTGCATCGGCCCGCGGGCGAGTAATGCTCGCCCCTACGTCTTACTGCGTTGTTCCCGACAAGAAGCAGCTGGCGGTTTGACCGGTAGGGAGGGGTCTTGACCCCTCCGCATTTCCCACAAGCGGTTTTTATCGGAAACGGTTTTTGGGTGACTTACTCGGTAAATAACTTCTCATAAGAATTGTCGTTAAATCTGCATTGAATGGAAGGATAATTGATTTTCCAATAACCATCGGGGTCGTAATTATCGGAAACAAAGAGGTTAACCGGTTCACGAATGGATTGACCGGCGTATGCGCTCACGATTACATTTGTATAAGTAGTTGTTTTTTTGCCGTTGGCGGTATAGTAAGTAAACTCGACATACATATCGTCAAGGTCATAAGCAGAAGTATTGTTAATGCAAAGTTCAGCTGTACCGGTGGCGAGATAACCGTCATAGACCATCGGTCCGTCTAGCTCCAGCGTCATATTGTTTTTCAGAATGTCTTTCAGGGTGTCCAATTCGGCCTGCTGTTTTTCGGCTGATTTAACCGCGTTGTCGAATTCACGAATGACGTCCGCATAGGAACTGTCAATGGGTAAAGCATAGTTGTTGTAGAGGGCAACAATAACTTTACTGCGCTGTAAATAGCACTGATTCCATAGGGTATCATATGTAAGGTAGTCGCTCTGAGCGAAGGTCAGGGCATCGATGCTGTCTTCCAGTGCAGTGATGTAATCAACGGCATATTGCTGCAATTGGGAATCTTCAAAGGTGATGTTTTTAAATTCCTTTAAGCCGGAAAGCTCGGTTTCAACCGTTTTCTGCATAGCTACAGGGTCGCTTGTGTCAAGATCCGATTCCCAACGAGCTACTAATCCCTGTGCCATAGCACGCAGAAAACGGCGGTCGACAGTCAATTCATACTGACAGGACTGATAGCGAGTCTCGGAATCCTCATAGTTACCAAGGGACTCAAACAGGTTTGCAGCGGTCTGGAAATCCTCATTGTCGTAGCTGGCAAGTGCCTGCTCATAGGTGCGTTTTTGTTGGGCAGAGCGCCAAGCAAAAATACCGCCTATTATAGCCAGCAGTACAAGAACCGATGCGACTACCAGTGTGATTTTCTTTTTGTTCATTTTTGTTTTCCTCCTAATGTATAGTGGAACCGGTCACCCGGTACACCCAAAAAGACCGTCAAACTGCGGGTTGATGCTGTACTTGCCGTCATTACCGATAACGCCATACTTATCGCCAAAACGGACAACCGCATAATGGTCACTGCCAAAATTGCCGCTCGGGTACAGCAAAGGAATGAGAAAATCAAATTGCTCCACAATGACGCGTTGACCCTTCAAATTGATGTAACCGATTTTTCCCTTGTTTTCATAGGCGGCGCGGTCGTTTTCCATCGTACCAAGCCAATCAAACTGCGGGTTGATAGTATAGCTGCCTTTGGTATCAATGATACCGTAACGGTCATTTATGCTGACCGTAGCATACCCATCGGCAGTGAATTCTGTTGCGGTGGTAAACTGAGGTGACACCACATAAGAGCCGGTTTTATCAATGTAACCAAACTCACCGTCCACGATAACGCGGGCAAGACCCGATGCGTCAAAAGAAAAGGCGTATTCAAACCGTGGGTTGATGGCTAATTTCCCGTCAAGACCAATATAGCCCCAGACACCGTTTGTCTGCACGGGCGCCAAGCCGTTGGCTGAAAAAGCCCCGGCGGCTTCAAATTGAGGATTTACAAAGTAATGACCGTTGCTGTCAACAAAACCCCATTTGCCGCCCGAGGAAACTGCGGCATAGGTGCCGTGACCGAAATCGACCGCTGCATCAAACTGCGGATTGATAGCATATGCGCCGGAAGGGTCAATGTAACCGTAAAGGGACTCTGTTTTGATGAGCGCCAGTCCATTGTCAGAAAAATCGTAGGCCTCCTGATACTGCGCGGGTATGAGATAATTTCCCTCGGTGTCGATGTAGCCAAATGAATCACCAAACAAAACCCGTGCCACGCCGGTAGAGGAAAACGGAAAGGCATAGTCGAACTGCGGTTGGATAATAAAGCTGCCGCTTTCGTTGATGTATCCCCATAGATTATCCTGCTTGGCCGAGAGCAGCCCGCAAGAGAAAAGTGCGTCCTTTTCCTCTGTAGATGAGGTGGTGGAGTTCTGACTGCAACCCGAACACAACAGCAGGGTGGCAAGGGCGACAAGCAGGATAGAACGACAGTTTTTTTTCATAATTTCATCTCCCGGTGAATTGCAATTAGTGATTTATCACTATTATAGCACGAACTTTCCCGTTAGTGAAGTATCACTAACAAATTTTCTCCCAGAACCATACTATTTATATAATGAATTATATGTGCAAAGGGGGATATTGCTATGGAAACCGCACAACAGGCGGTGGCATTTCGGATACGTCAACTTTGCAGTGAACACAATCTTACCCCTAACGGCATCAGTATCCGTGCGGGAGTGCCGCAGGCAACTGTGAAAAGCATCCTGAATGGGGAAAGTAAAAATCCGGGTATTTCCACAATAAAAAAATTGTGTGATGGCTTTGGCATCACACTGGGAGAATTCTTTTCAACCCCTGAATTTGATACACTGGAACAGGAAATTTATTAGGCATAGAAAAAAGGCATAACCTGTGAAAACAGGTTATGCCTTTTTGTTTGTGTGACGCAATAGTTCCGAGGGGGTCGTAGGGGCGGGGCTCTGCTCCGCCCGGGGTGTTGACCCGATGACGGGCAATATTGATACACGCGGAGGGGTCAAGACCCCTCCCTACAAAGTAACCATAAACGGTATTTGGCGGGTAACGCCCGGCCCCGGCCAAACGGTAACCCCTTACGCGCCTAAGGTTGCGGCCATGACAGCTTTGATCGTGTGCATACGGTTCTCGGCCTCCTGAAAAACGATGGACTGGCGGCTGGTGAACACCTCGTCCGTTACCTCCATTTCGGCGCGGCCGAACCGCTCGCCCATTTCCCGGCCAATGGCGGTCTTGTGGTCGTGGTAGGCCGGCAGGCAGTGCATAAAGACGGCGGTGCGCTTGGCCTTGGCCATCAGCGCGGCGTTGACCTGATAGGGGGCCAGCGCGTTGATGCGCTCCTCCCATACGGCGGTCGGCTCGCCCATGCTGACCCACACATCGGTGTAGACGGCATCGGCCCCGGCTGCGGCATCGGTGTCCTCGGTCAGGGTGACGCTGCCGCCGCTCAGGCGGGCAAACTCCTCACAGCGGGTGACAAGCTCGGGGTTCGGCCAGTAGGCCTTCGGTGCGCAGGCCACAAAATGCAGGCCCATCTTGGCGCAGCCGATCATCAGGCTGTTGCCCATGTTGTAGCGGGCGTCACCCATGTAGACGAGCTTTAGCCCCTGCAGGCTGCCGAAACGCTCGCGCAGGGTCAAAAGGTCGGCCAGGATCTGGGTGGGGTGGTACTCGTTGGTCAGGCCGTTCCACACCGGCACGCGGGCGTGCAGCGCCAGCTCCTCGACGATCGACTGGCCGTAGCCGCGGTACTCAATGCCGTCAAACATGCCGGAAAGCACCTCGGCTGTGTCGGCAATGGATTCCTTTTTGCCAATCTGGCTGCCGGTGGGGTCCAGATAGGTCGTGCCCATGCCCAGATCGTGGGCGGCTACCTCAAACGCGCAGCGGGTGCGGGTGGAGGTCTTTTCAAAAATCAGCGCAACATTTTTGCCGCGCAGCGTGTCATGGGGGATGCCGGCCTTCTTTTTAGCCTTTAGCTCGGCTGCCAGCTCCAGCAGGCCGCCGATCTCTGCGGGGGTAAAGTCCAGCAATGTCAAAAAATCATGCCCTACGAGGTCCATATTCATTCTCCTTTTAAAAATTCGTTGATAGTGTATAAATATACATACATTATAGCACATTATCCACGGATATGCAAGCGCGGCTTTTTGTGATATACTGATACCATGCAAAAAATGCCCGGCAAGGAGGGGAGCGGTATGGCAAAAATCTACTTTCATGTCGATGTGAACTCGGCGTTTCTTTCCTGGTCGGCGCTCAAGGCCCTGCAGGACGGCGGCACGGTGGACCTGCGCACGATCCCGGCCGTGGTCGGCGGCGATGAAACCAAGCGCCACGGCGTTGTGCTGGCCAAGAGCGGCCCCGCCAAGCAGTACGGCATCAAAACGGGGGAGAGCCTGTTCGCGGCCCGCACCAAATGCCCGGGGCTGACGGTCGTACCGCCGGATTTTGACTGGTATGTGCAGAACAGCAAGGCGCTGATCCAAATCCTGAACGACTATACGCCCGATGTTGAGCAGTACAGCATTGACGAAGCGTTTCTGGACATGACCGGGACCGAGGCGCTGTTCGGCCCGCCGCTGACGGCGGCGCACACGATCCGCCGCCGCGTGCGCCGCGAGCTGGGCTTTACGGTCAATGTGGGCATCGCCCCCAACCGCCTGCTTGCCAAGATGGCCTCGGACTTTCAAAAGCCGGACAAGGTCCACACCCTCTATCTGTACGAGGTGGAAAAAAAGATGTGGCCGCTGCCGGTGGGGGAGCTGTTCGGCGTCGGCCCCAGCGCGGCCAAAAAGCTGAACAGCTGCGGCATTTATACAATAGGAAATCTGGCCGTACAGGACCGGGCCACGGTGGTTTCGCTGTTCGGGGCGCGCGGCGATACGCTGTGGAACTACGCTAACGGCCGCGAGGCCGACCCTGTGACCAAGCAGGGCAGCCGCGACAACAGCTACGGCAACAGCGTGACAATGCCCCGCGACCTGCCCCGCCCCGAGGAGGCGGACGCCACGATGCTGGCGCTCTGCGATTCGGTCGGGCGGCGGCTGCGGGCGGACGGTAAGACAGCCCGGGTCGTGACGGTACAGCTGGTGGACAATGCGTTCCGCCGCACCAGCCACCAGACGACTCTGCCCAACCCGACCAACTCCACCGACCGGCTCTACCGTGTGGCGGTCGAGCTGATGCGCCAGATGTGGCCGGCGCGGCCCGTGCGGCTGGTGGGCGTCAGCGCCGAAAAGACCGGCAAGGACAACTTTGAGCAGATGGATCTTTTTACCGATGCCGCGCGGATCGACAAGCAGGAAAAGCTCGACCGCGCCGCCGATGCTTTGCGCCGCAGGTTTGGCGGCGCTGCCGTGACCCGCGCCACGCTGCTGACCCCCGACACCCGCAAGCCCGAGGCACTGAGCGCCGCCAAGGAACGCGAGAAAGAAAAAAAGTGACGGGCGCGGCGGCCCGACTGGCAGACAGCGTGCATCCGCGCACCGCAGCTTGCGTACAAAGTATGGCGATACCTATTGACAAGCAAGTGTATTATGCGTATAATACACTTGAAGCACAAAATAAAACCGGGAAAGGAGGCGTAGCAGTTGGTCAATTTCAGCGGGCTGCAATTTCATGACGGCGCGCCGGTCTACCAGCAGATTGCCGAATACCTCAAGCGGCAGATCCTGACGGGCGCGGTGCAGGACGGCGAGCCGATGCCCAGCCGGCGGGAGCTGGCCGCGCAGACCGGCATCAACCCCAACACGGCCCAAAAGGCCTACCGCCTGATGACAGAGGAGGGCTATGTCGTCACGGACGGCAACAGCGGCAGCTATCTGCGGCTGACCCCCGCCCTGCGGGAGAAAATTGACGAGGAGCTGACCCGCGGCCTTGTGGAGGATTTTGTGGCCCGGGCCAAGGCCAACCGACTGAGCTACAAAAAGGTCATTGCGCTGGTCAGCGAGCTTTGGGACGATGAGGCGTAGGACGAGGCTTTCGTTTTTTTAAGTTAAGCGTACTATACTTATAATACACAAGGAGGAATCCAGATGCAGCATACCTTCACCCTTGCCGCGTGGAATTTCCGTCTGGCGCGGCGCAGTCTGCTGGCACTGTGGGGCGTTTTTGCCGCCCAGCAGGCAGCGGTCATCCTGTGGCGGGCCGCGCAGCCGGGGGCGGCCGGGCTGGGGCTGGCGTCCCATTATTACGCTACAATGCAGATTTTTGCCTACCTGGGGTTCTACCTGCTCACCGCGCTGGCAGCGGGGTTGGCCACCCACAACAGCCGCCGCGCCCGCAGCGGCTATACATGGGCCACGCTGCCCGGCACGCCGGGGCAGAAGTTTGCGGCCAAGGCCGTCACGATCGCCGCTGCCGAGCTGGTCTTTGCCGCGTGGCAGCTTGTGTGGTACATCGTGGAGTTTTACCCCGTCACAGCGCTGGAAGGCTGGCGCCGCCGCCAGATGTACGGCGCGGTGCTGCCCGCCGCCAACCTGTATGAGCAGGTCGTTGCCAACAACCTGTTCGCCCGCCTTTTGCCGCGCCGCCCGGCACAGATCGTGATCCTGCTGGGGATTCTGGCCCTGTCCGCCGCGATGCTGGCCGCGCTGGACACGGTGCGCGGCTGGCGCAAGCTGCCCGTCTTTGCCAGCGGCCTGTTCTGCGCTTGGGTGTGCTTCTACATCGTGAGCATCGAGCAGCATCTGGAATGGCTGCTTGACGAGCCGCGTTATGCCTTCCGTATCGCTGCGGCCGCTGTGCTGGCTGTGCTCACCGTCTGGTGGGCGGTGCGCAGCATCCGCCGCGGCGAGGCAGTCTGAAAAGGGGAGTGACCAGACATGAAAACGAAAAAATCAACATCTCTGCGGAATTTTGTGACAGCAATCGTTCTGGCCGCCGCCCTGCTGGCCGCAGGCGCGCTTTGGGTGCTGCTGGGCTGGCGCGGTGCGCTGGATGTTACCCTCACTGATCTGGCAGGTGACCCCGCCGCGCTGCGCGGCTTTACGATGCGCGGCCAGAGCAGGCTGGACAGTGCCCACACCTACTGGGAGCTGCACGATGGGTATCTGGACACCGCCTTTGCGCTGGACCCCGACGAGAGCGATGACCAGTACCACTACAGCGCGTGGGGGGCATCTCACTCGGTTTTTTACGCTGTAACGCCAGAAACGCGCGACGAAGTAAACGCCGCCGCCCAGCGCGTACAGGTGTATGACGACAACTGGCAGATGCAAAGCACCGCGTCCCACTTCCGCGTGATGGCCGAAATCAGCATGGGCAGCGATGTTCTCCGTATCGCCCTGCGGGATGTGGTGCTGGATGCGCCCATCTCGGTAAGCGCCAACGCCGAGGTGCCCACCTATCTGGACCGTACCAGAGTCATCTATGATTACACGGCCGATTTCTCCGACGAAGTGGAGGATACCAACACCGATTACCGCTATATCGCCGGGCAAATTTTCTCGCTGGGCGACGGCCAGGGCCTTGCCTGGCGGTACACCGTTGCCGACCGCAAGGCCGGGCTGTACAAAGCCACGCCCATCAGCTATGACGACCTCGCCGCTCTGCCTGCCGACGGCAAAGTCGGCGACCGCGACGTGCTTTGCGCCACCACCGAGTTCGGCACGCTGGAACCGTTCTACTGCCCCGAAAACGCCCGACAGGTGGTCTGCGGCCTGCCAATGGATGACGGCCTGACGCTCTGCGTTTACCTTGACCCGCTGAACAAGGCCTGCGCCGACCTCGTCAACGCGGCGGGGGAGCAGGTGGATCATATCGAGCTGGGCATCGAGGGCGGCAACGGTGATTTTTCGGTGACCGCGCTGCCCCGCACCACCGACCGCGACGCCGTGCTGAAGGTGGACTTCCGCAATCTCTTTGTAGCCCTGCGCGTGCAGGACGGCAAGTTCAGCCTGCATCAAACCCTCTCCGCCGAGGGTGACATCTACCTGCGCAACGCCGAGGCAGCCGTGCTGAACACAGCCGGTGATGCACTGCTTATTGCCACGCCCGAATACACCACGGTGGGCGAGGGCGGCACAGACAATGCCTACAACATATATCAGACCGGCACGCTGCTGCTGGTCTGCCCGCTGGACGGCAGCGGCACGCGCTACCGGGGCCGCCTGAACACCGGGGCCGAGCGCGACTGGGGCGCGCAACTGGGCGAGGGCTGGCACAGGGGCTCTCTGCGCCGCTACATGAGCTACGAGCTTTACGAAAAGGACAGGAGGAGACAGCTATGATCGAGGTGCGAAGCCTGCAGAAAACCTACCGCAGCCACGGCGCGGCTGTGGGCCTGCTGGGTGCGGATTTCCTTGTGCCGGATGGCCAGATCGTGGGCATCCTGGGCGAGAACGGTGCCGGTAAAACAACGATGCTGCGCTGCATTGCGGGGCTTCTGCCGCACAAGGGCACAGCGCTGCTGGACGGCCGGCCTGCCGGGGTGCAGTACGAGCGCATCAGCTATATCACCGGCGAGGGCAGCTATTACCCGGCGCTGACGGTGGCAGCCTATGGTCAGCTGCTGACCGACCTGCACCCCGCGTTTGACCCTGCGCGGTACGAAAAATTTCTGGAATTTTTCGCCCTGCACGGCACGGATATGATCGGGCGGCTTTCCACCGGGCAGCGCGCACGGGTGGAGCTGGCTGCCGGCTTTGCCAAGCGGGTGCCGTATTACCTGATGGATGAGCCGTTTTTGGGTAAGGACCCCTTCACCCGGCGGGATTTCATCAAGCTGATGAGTGCCACGCTGACCGGCGGGGAAACGCTGCTGCTCTCGACCCATTATATTGAGGATGTGGAGCATTTTTTGGACCGCGCACTGATCCTGCATGACGGCCGCATTGCGGAGGATCTGCAGCTGGACACGCTGGCACCCGGCGACAGCCTGCTGGCCCACATGGCATCGGCCTGCCATTGGGACCCGAAGCGCTATCTGGCGTTTGAGGAAGAATAAAAAGTGACCCATGAGCAAGCAGGCTCATGGGTCACTTTTTTAATTCGCTTCAAACAATAAATATTCCCTGTTGATCTCCACAACGATGGATTTCTCCCCGGTCAGCCAGTAGGAATACCCCGTGCCGAAGTTGGAGCATCCGTCCGTCTCCGGGAAGGCATCGTGCGCCACACTGTCCGCAATCACGCCGTCCGGGTCGCGGTTGGCGGCAAAGTCAATCTGGGCGGGTGACTCAAAATACCGCACGCCTTCGATCTGCACACACCGCGCCACGCCCAGTGCTGTGGACGATTCGGCGGTGTCCTGCGTGCCTTTGGCGGCCGCCCCCTCGTTGGCTTCTGCATTGCCCGCGATCTGCGGGGCGGCGGTGTCGGCCATCGTTTCATCGGGGGCGGCCTCGGCTGCCGCAGTCTCAGGCAGCTGGGCACTCAGCATCACAGCATCGCGGGGGATGGCACTGCGCTGCCAAACCGTTATGCCGCCTAAAAAGATGCAGGCGCAGGCGGCTGCAGCGGCAAAGCTGCGCCAGTACACCGGCGGCCTGCGGCGCTTTTTCACCGGCGCATCGGCGGCTAAAATCAGGTCATCGTCCAGATGGCCGATGGCCTCAAACAATTCGCGTTCTGTCACAGCGCAGCACCCCTTTCCTGTAAGTATGCGGCCAGCTTGCCGCGCGTGCGGTGCAGCGTCACCCGCACCTTGCTCTCAGTCAGACCGTACCGCGCGGCAATGTCGGCGGTGGCATCGCAGTACCAGTACCGCCGCAAAAATATGTTGCGGGTCTCCTCGGGCAGCGTGCGCAGAAACGCGCTGATCAGCCGCCCGGTCTCGGCGGCGTCAAAGCTTTCCTCCACGCTGCCCGGCGCAGCTACACATTCGGCAAGCTCGTCCAGCGGGGCAAAGCTCTGGCCGCAGCCGCGCTTCTGCGCTGTGGTTTTGTCAAAGCGGTCCAGCGCAAGATTCCGCGTGATGCGCCCGAGGTAGGGCGCCAGCCTTGCGGGGCGGTTGGCGGGCATGCTGTTCCATGCGGCCAGCCAGGTGTCGTTTTCGCACTCCTCGGCATCGTGGGCGCTGTGGAGTATGTTGTCGGCAATTTTGCGGCAGTAGGCGCCGAATTTAGCGGCGGTCTCACTCAGGGCCTGCTCGTCCCTCGCCCAGTAGAGCGCCACGATGGCGGCATCCTCCATGATTTTGCCCTCCTTTTAATAGTATAGTAGGAAAAGAATCGCAAATGTTACAGAAAAAGCCTGCCGGCGGGGGCAGACTTTTGAAATTGTGATGGCAGGGCGGGCGCTTACAGCATATGTTTTTTATGCAGCACCCACGCCGCAAACACGCACAAAGCCAGCGTCAGCGCCAGCACGATGGCAAACCCGGCGGTGGTGTTGGCAAACGGCATACCATCGGACTGGACATTCATGCCGTACAAACCGCTGATGACGGTGGGCACGGCCATCAGCAGGGTGATGCTGGTCAGGTATTTCATCGCATTGTTCAGGCGGTTGTCCAAAATCGAGCTGAACAGCTCCCGCGTGCCCTTGATGTCATCGCGGTAGATACTGGTCATCTCAATGGCCTGCCGGATCTCAACAATCACATCGTCCAGCAGCTCACGGTCATCTGGGTACTGCTCCAACCGCTTGTAGCGGGTCAGGCGGTCCAGCACGGTAGCGTTGGAGCGCAGACTTGTCGCAAAATAGACCAGCGTGGATTCCAGTGCGTGCAGCTCCATCAGGTCGCTGTCCTTCAACTCACCGGACAGGTTTTTCTCAATGGCCTGACGGCGGCGGTCGATCAGGCGCAGCTCCTGCTGGTACATCGTGGCCGCACGGTAGAGCAGCTGGTAGACGAACCGCATCTTCTTCCGGGTGGAGAACCCCTTGACCCGGCAGGCGGCAAAATCCCCGATAACGGCGGTATCGGCCGAACAGACCGTGACAATCAGCTCCTGCGTCAGCAGAATGCCAAGCGGGATCGTGGAGTAGACGCCCTCGCCGGCGCCCTCGACCTTGATGGGGATGTCAACGATGATGACAGTGTAGCCGTCCTCCAGACTGATGCGCGCCGACTCCTCCGGGTCGGTCGCAGCCACGATGTCGGCCGGCTCAATGTCCAGCGTAGCCGCCACCCGGCGCACCTCATCGTCCGTGGGGCTGGTCAGACAGATCCAGGTCCCTTCGCTCATGTCATCGACCCGCGTCAGCTGCTTGTCCTGCGTGCGGTAAATCTTCATCATGGCTCGTTCCACCCATACATTATTATAGTATCAGTATAAAGCTTTTCCGCACGATGCGCAAGCAGATATTTTCCCCGGCCGTAACCCCCGCGGCAGCCACCTACCAAACAGCCCGCCCCCCCAAGCATCCGGCCCTGCGGGGGAAGGTGGCCCCGCAGGGCCGGATGAGGGGCAACCTTGCGGATAACGCCCTTTATCGGGCAATCTTTCCGTCCCCGCCCGCCTGTAGGGAGGGGTCTTGACCCCTCCGCACCCACATTTAGTAGTCATACTTCCCCTCGTCCGCAAT
>ENA-UEQN01000253-UEQN01000253.1-human-gut-metagenome-genome-assembly--contig:-NODE-253-length-52166-cov-6.987272_pt1 | contig 52166 bp, 46 predicted proteins | sample MGYA00242940_ERZ507944 | MGnify/ENA primary metagenome ERZ507944 (study PRJEB26167, sample SAMN06115449) | human gut metagenome | host: Homo sapiens | place: China:Fujian | collected 2015-08-20... | reverse complement strand
GTCCACAACCAGTATTTTCGTCGCGGTCCCTCCGTGTGCGTCTTTTCGCGGAAATGATTTGCTTTTCGCCGCCGGAATTATTATAATGGGGCAAGACACTGCCTTTGTCCCGGCCGCGCGGCTGCGCCGTCTCCGGCCGGATATTCCATTATATCATAGTTGCATGGAGAAAGATATGAAAAAATATCGCATTTTGCCGCTGCTGCTCATCGTCTGCCTGTTGCTGACGGCGGCCTTCCCGGCGGCCGCCGCGAAAAGCACGGCGGACAATTCGGCCGATGCGCCCCAGAGTACCGCAAACGTCTCGTCCGACGGCGTGCCCCAGAGCACCATTCAGGCCGAGGAGGGCTCCTATGTCCTCGGCAGCGACGCGGTCAAGTCCGCGCTCGATGAAAAGCTCGGGGCCAACTGCGTTCTACTCGCCGACGAGGACAGCGGCCAGTATTACTATACCCGCAATATTGACGCCAAAGCCTATCCCGCGAGCCTGACGAAGATCATGACGCTCCTGCTCGCGGTCGAGGCGGTCGAGCGCGGCGACGTGCAGTTGGGCGACACCGTCACCGCCTATGCCGATTGCAATGCCGACATGGTCGAGGGCGCGAGCAATGCCGACATCAAGGTCGGCGAGACCATGACCTTCGAGGACTTTCTCTACTGCGCCATGATCTCCTCGGCCAACGAGGCGTGCAACGTCGTCGCGGAGTACGTCTGCGGCAGCATCTCGGCGTTCGTGCAGCGCATGAACGCGCGCGCGCAGGAGCTCGGCTGCACCGGCACGCACTTTGTCAACCCCCACGGCCTGCCGAACGACGACCATTACACCACGGCGCATGACCTCTACCGCATCACGAAGGAAGCGCTCAGCCATGAGCTCTTCGCCACAATTTGCAATACGGTCAAGCACACCGTCCCCGCCACGAACATGTCCGACGAGCGCACGCTCTCGAACACGAACGGCCTCATCAATCCCGAATCCCCGATGTACCGCGGCTATTATTATGAATACGCCAAGGGCGTCAAGACCGGCCATACCGAAGCCGCGGGCTACTGCCTCATCTCCACGGCGGAGAAGGACGGCGTGCGCCTGCTGTGCGTCGTGCTCGGCGGCAAGGGCACGGCCCGCGCCAACGGCACGACCGATTTCGGCAGCTTTTCCGACACGCTCACGGCCTACCGCTGGGTGTTTTCCAACTATGGCTGGCGCGACATCGTCAGCGCGAGCGACCTTGTCTGCGAGGTGCCCGTGCGCTACGGGCGCGACAGTGATGGCGTGACCGTCCGCCCGGCGCAGAGCATCTCGGCCGTGCTGCCGTCGGCCGATACGGCCGGCGCGCCGCAGTTCGAGCAGCAGGTCACCATCTATTCCGAGCGCGACGGCAAACCGCTTGAGGCCCCCGTCAAGGCGGGGGACGAGGTCGGCGAGCTCACGGTGTCCTATAACGGCACGGTCTACGGCACGGTCAAGCTCGTCGCGGCGGTCGATGTCGCCGTGTCGAAGGGGGCGTATATCGTGGGCCACCTGCGCGCCTTTTTCACGAACCCGATCGTGCTCGTTGTGCTCCTGCTCGTCGTGCTGGCCGTTATCGGCTATGTGCTGTGGCTGGTGCGCCGCCGCAAGCAGGTCGAGGCCGAGCGAAAGCGCCGCCGCCGTGCGCAGCTGGAGGCGGAGGAGGCCCGCCGCCGCGCGCTCGCGCACGAGACCCTGCGCGAATTTGACCGCGATCATGTCGGCAGCGGCCGCCGCTGAATCCCAATTTGCTCCTGCATCGCCCGCCGGCGCTCCGGCGGGCGATTCTTTATCATTTGTTTACAATTCCGGCCCTCCGGACGCCCCGGACACATTGACCATTGCGGCACTTGATGATATAATACACTGTCTAAGTATCACCATTCCGGCACACACTGGAACTGCACGGTTCCATCCCGCCGGACAAGAGGAGCAGCTATGTGGATTTCGGATTCTTGGCAGGATTTTGAGGTGCTCGACTGTTCGCGCGGCGAAAAGTTGGAGCGCTGGGGAAAATATACGCTCGTGCGCCCGGACCCCCAGGCCATCTGGGACACGCCGCGCACCGACCCGCGCTGGCGCACGGCCGACGGGCGCTACAGCCGCAGCCATACCGGCGGCGGCAGCTGGGACAAGCGCACCCTCCCGCCAAGCTGGGACATCCGCTACCGGGATCTGACGTTCCGCGTCAAGCCCATGAACTTCAAGCACACGGGCATCTTTCCCGAGCAGGCCGCCAACTGGGACTACGCCATGGCGAAGATCCGCTCGGCCGGCCGCCCGGTCTCGGTGCTCAATCTCTTCGGCTACACGGGCGCGGCCACGGTCGCGTGCGCGTCCGCCGGGGCGAGCGTGTGCCATGTCGACGCGGCGAAGGGCATGGTCGCCTGGGGCAAGGAAAACGCCGCCGCCTCCGGCGTGGCCGACCGGCCCATCCGCTGGATCGTGGACGACTGCGGCAAGTTCGTCGAGCGGGAGATCCGCCGCGGCCGCCGCTATGACGCCGTCATCATGGACCCGCCAAGCTACGGCCGCGGCCCGGGCGGCGAGGTCTGGAAGCTCGAGACGAACCTCTGGCCGTTCGTGGAGCTGGTGTCCGGCGTGTTGTCGGACGATCCGCTCTTTGTCATCATCAATTCCTACACCACGGGCCTGAGCCCGTCGGTGCTCACGTATCTCTCGGAGAGCATCTTCACCCGGCGCTTCGGCGGCCGCAGCGAATCGCAGGAGCTGGGTCTGCCGGTCACGGCGTCCGGTCTCGTGCTGCCGTGCGGGGCGACCTGCCGCTGGGAGCGCTGAGCGGAAAGGAACACCATGGAACCGATCTTACGAACCGAACATCTGACCTTTACCTACCCCGGCGAGCCCCAGCCCACGCTCGGCGACCTCTCGCTCGAGATCGCGCGCGGCTCGTTCGTGGCCGTGCTGGGGCACAACGGCTCCGGCAAGAGCACGCTCGCCAAGCACTTCAGCGCCATCCTGCTGCCGACCGGCGGCAAGGTGTATGTCGACGGCATGGACACGTCCGACGAGAACAATCTTCTGGCCGTGCGCGCCACGGTGGGCATGGTCTTTCAGAATCCCGATAACCAGATCGTCGCCAACGTCGTCGAGGATGACGTAGCCTTCGCGCCCGAGAATCTCGGCGTCCCGCCGCAGGAGATACGCGCACGGGTGGATGCAGCCCTGAAGCAGGTCGGCATGTATGATTTTCGCCTGCACGCGCCGCACCTGCTCTCCGGCGGACAAAAGCAGCGCGTGGCCATTGCGGGCGTCATCGCCATGCAGCCCAAGTGCATCGTGCTCGACGAGCCGACGGCCATGCTTGACCCCTCCGGCCGGCGTGAAGTGATCGACACGGCCACGAAACTCTGCCGCGAGCAGGGCATCACGGTCGTGCTCATCACGCATCATATGGAAGAGTGCATCGGCGCCGACCGCGTCATCGTGCTCTCCAACGGCGCCGTTGTGGCCGACGGAGCGCCGAAGCAGGTCTTTTCGCAGGTCGACCTGCTGAAAAAAGAGGGCCTCACTGCGCCCGTCACCGTCCGGCTGCTGCACGCGCTGCGCGCGCACGGCATGGACGTGCCGCTCGACGCGCTCACGGTCTCCGACTGTGCCGATGCCGTCGCCGCCGCTCTGAAGAAATAACCACCGATCTTCATCGATAAAGGAAACGAAATTATGACGCCAATCATCCGGGTGGATCAGCTCCGGCACACCTACAGCGCCGGGACACCTTTTGAAAAAGTCGCCATCGACGATATTGATCTCGCCATCCCTGCCGGGCAGTTCGTGGGCATCATCGGCCACACGGGCTCCGGCAAGAGCACGTTCATCCAGCACCTCAACGGGCTGCTCGCACCGACGTCCGGCACCGTGCTCTTCGACGGGGAGGACATTCACCGCAGCAAGGCCGCCACGCGCGACGTGCGCTTTCAGGTCGGGCTGGTCTTTCAGTATCCCGAGCACCAGCTCTTTGAGGAGACGGTATATCAGGACATCGCCTTCGGCCCGAAAAATGCCAAGCTCTCCACGGAAGAGGTCGATGCGCGCGTGCGCGAGGCTGCCCGCTTTGCCGGTGTGGACGAGGCGCTCTTCGAGCGCTCGCCGCTCGAGCTCTCCGGCGGGCAGAAGCGCCGCATCGCCATCGCCGGCGTGATCGCCATGCGCCCCAAGGTGCTTATCCTCGACGAGCCCACGGCCGGCCTTGACCCTGCGGGCTGCCGCGGCGTGCTCGAAAACATCGCCGCCTACCGGCGCGAGACCGGCTCGGCCGTCCTGCTTGTCACGCACAGCATGGACGATGCCGCGCGCATCGCCGACCGGCTCATCGTCTTTCATGCCGGGCACGTCGCCTTCGACGGCGCGCCGGCGGAGGTCTTTGCCCACACGCAGGCGCTGCTCGACATCGGCCTCGACGTGCCGCAGGCCGCGCGCATCGCGCAGGCACTGCGCGACCGGGGCATTCCGCTCCCGTCATCGATCTACACCCTTGAGCAGCTCACGGACGCGCTGCTCGCCGTCGGGAAGGAGGCGGGCGTATGCTGAAGGACGTCACCCTCGGCCAGTTTTTCCCCGGCAGCAGCATCGTGCACCGGCTCGACCCGCGCTGCAAGCTCCTGCTGACCATCGTCTATATCGCGGCGCTGTTCACGGCGGAAAGCTACGTGTCCTACGCCGTTATGCTGATCATTACGGGCGTGTGCATCGCACTCTCGCGCATCCAGCTCAAGGTCATCCTCCGCGGCCTCAAGCCGCTGTGGATCATCATCGCGCTCACGGCCGTGCTCAATATGTTCTTCACGCCCGGGCGCGAGCTCGTGTCCTTCTGGAAGATCACCGTCACCTATGAGGGCCTTGTGCGCGCCGTGTTCATGGTCCTGCGCATCACAATGCTCATCGCCGGTACCTTCCTGCTGACCTACACCACGTCTCCCATCGCGCTCACCGACGCGATGGAGATCCTCTTCGGCCCGCTCAAAAAGCTCAAAGTGCCCGTGCACGAGATGAGCATGATGATGTCCATGGCCCTGCGCTTCATCCCCACGCTCATCGAGGAGACGGACAAGATCATGTCCGCGCAGAAAGCGCGCGGCGCCGATTTTGAGACCGGCAATCTCATCCAGCGCGCCAAGGCGCTGCTGCCGCTGCTGGTGCCGCTGTTCGTGTCGGCGTTCCGCCGCGCGGACGAGCTGGCCGTGGCCATGGAGTGCCGCTGCTATCACGGCGATCAGGGCCGCACACGCATGAAGCAGCTCACGTGGTGCACGCGCGACACGCTGGCCATGCTCTGGAGCGCGCTCGTGCTTGCCGGCGTGATCGTGCTCGCGAGGTTCGGCCTGTGAGGCGCAATATCGCCCTGCGCCTGCAATATGACGGCACGGCCTATCACGGCTGGCAGGTGCAGAAGACGGACATCACCGTCGCCGAAACGCTGGAGCGCGCGCTCACGAAGGTCTGCGGCGAGCCGATCAAGGTCGTCGGCTGCGGCCGCACGGACGCGGGCGTGCACGCAAAGCGCTACTGCGCCAATTTCCGCACCGACTGCACGATCCCGATCGACCGGGTGCCGCTCGCGGTCAACGCCCGCCTCCCGGCGGACATCGCCGTGGTCGACGCCGTCGCCGCGCCGGAGGACTTCAATGCCATCGGCTCGTGCATCCAGAAAGAATACGTCTATCAGATCTATAACTCCCGCATCCGCGATGCGTTTCTGGAGCACCGCGTCTGCTTTTATCCCCAGCCGCTGGATTTTGCGCGGCTGGAGCGCGCCGGCCGCGCCTTTGAGGGTACGCACGACTTTGCCGCCGTGCGCTCCGTCGGCACCGAGACGCGCACGACCGTGCGCACGGTGCACTGGTGCCGCGCCGAGCGGGACGGCCCGCTCATCTCCATCGCCGTCTGTGCTGACGGCTTCCTGTATAATATGGTGCGCGCCATTGTCGGCACCATGGTCTATGCGTCTTACGGCAAGATCGAGCCGGAGGCCATCCCGGCGCTGCTGGCCACGCGTGACCGGCGGCTCACGGGGCCGACCATGCCCCCGCAGGGGCTGTATCTCAACCGCGTGTGGTACGACGGCGCCGTCGGCGATATGATGAATCAGGCCTGACACCGCGTCCGCCATGCGGACAGGGGAGGAATGTCCATGAACGACCATGCAAAACATAACCCCAGACTGCGGCAGACCGTCATCGTGGCGGTGTGCGTGCTGGCCGTGCTGCTGTTTTTGTATCTGCTGCTGCGCGACCGGCCCGGCTCGGCGAGCGACTATCTGGATGACAGCGCGCCCTACACGTTTGACTCCAGCGCCAGCCGCACCTTCCGCACGGTGGACAGCCGCCTCGCGGTCGTGTCCTCGAGCGGTCTGCAGCTGCTCGATGATAACGGCAAGACCGTCCTGCACGAGATCTTCACGCTCTCGCAGCCGGGCATCTCTGTCGGTGGCGAGCGCGTGTGCGCCTATGACATCGGCGGTACGACGCTGTGCGTGGCGGATTTCAAGGGCAGCAAGACCGACATCGAGCCCGCCGGCGAGATCATCAGCGCCGACCTGAGCGACAGCGGCTATCTCGCCGTCTGCTCGGACGCCGCAGGCTATAAGGGCGCCGTCACGGTGTATGACACCTCCGGCAAGGCTGTTTACGTCTGGTATTCCGGCACCGGTTATCTCGTGCGCGCCGCCGTGAGCCCGGACGGGAAGTATCTCGCCGCGCTCTGTCTGCAGGATTCCGGCAGCGTTGTGCACACGTTCTCGCTCACGAGTGAGGCCGAGCGCGGCAGCGCCGCGTGCGCGGATGAGCTCTTTGCCGATCTCTTCTGGCGCGGCGGCAAGGTCTGCTGCGTGTCGCAGACGCGCCTGGCCTTTTTTGACGATGCCGCCAAGCTCACCGCCGAGTACCCCTTCGGCGACCTGTACCTGTACGACTACGCCGCCGAGGGCGACGGATTTGTGACCCTTGCGCTCAGCCGCTACCGCTCCGGCAGCGCCGAGCAGCTCGTCACGGTCAGCGCCTCCGGCAGCAAGCTTGGAACGTGCGAGACTACCGGTGCCGTCACGAGCCTGTCTGTCAACGGCAAGCAGGTGCTCGTGCAGTACAGCGACCGGCTCACGCTCTATAACCAGCAGCTCGATGAGATCAAATCCGTCGAGCAGAACCTGCTCGGCGTCCGCCGCTCGGTGCTGCTGCGCCGGGGCGCGGCGCTGCTCGTGAGCGGCTCGAGCGCCGAGGTGCTCGCCTTCTGACCCCCGCAGCCTAGAGAGAAAGAACAGGGATACACCTATGAAGATCGTATTGACAGTGGTGCTCGTCGCCATTTTTCTGGCCGCCGTCTGGGGCGGTTACCGCCGCGGCCTGATCCTCAGCGCCGCACAGCTGGCCGCCATCGTCGTCGCGCTCTACGGCGCGGCGCTGCTCGCGGGCCTGTTTTCCGACCGGCTCCTGCCGGTGGCGGAGCCGTTTGCCGGCGGGTACTTTGAGGGCCAGCTCGACGTTGTTGCCACCGAGCTGCCGGATAACGACGCCGGCCTCTCGGGCGAGGACTGGGTCGCCGCGCATCCCGACACCGCGCAGGAATATGCCGAGCAGTGCTTTGCCGCCGCCGGTGTGACCGGCCGCCCGGCGCAGCGCATGGCCCGCGCCGCGCTCACGATGCGCGACGAGCAGGGCATCACGCTGCGCGCCGCCATGACGCAGGTCTACTGCGCGCGGCTGTGCTACGTGCTCGTCACGTCCGTCGGCTTTTTGCTCATCATGCTCATTCTGGCCGCGATCGGCAACCTGCCGAACCTGACCTTCCAACTCCCGAACCGGGAGAAGCTCAACGACATTGGCGGCGCTGCCCTCGGCGCGGTCAACGGCGTGTGCTTCGGCATCCTGCTGTGCTGGGCATTGCAGTTTGCCGGGCCCGTCATCGGCCGCGACACCCTCGCGCACACCGCCCTGGCAAAAGCGCTGCTGGCCATCGACGTGCTCACGTTCGGCGTGGGCGTGTGACCGGCGTGCACGGAATCTATCGAACAGGAGAACCAAGCTATGCAGCCTACACTCTGCTCCCGCTGCAAGAAAAACGTAGCGGTGATTTTTATCACACGAATCGAAAACGGCGAGTCCCATAACGAGGGCCTGTGCCTGCGCTGCGCGCGTGAGCTGCACATCAAGCCCGTCGATGAGATGATGGAAAAGCTCGGCATCTCGGATGCCGATCTCGACAATCTCACCGGCGACGTGGCGGAAATGCTCGGCAGCATGGGCATGCTCGGCGGCGACGGTGCGCCCGACACGGACGCCGACGCCTCCGACGCCGACACGGACGAGGACGACGGCAAGACCGCGACCTTCCCGTTTCTCAACCGCCTCTTTAACCAGAACCCGCCTCCGGCGGCCGATTCCGCCGCCGCGTCCGAACCGCCGCGCGCCGACGGTGCTGCTGCTGACAAGCGCGGCGCTGCCCCGCGCAAGCTCAAGTTCCTGAATAACTACTGCATCGACCTCACGCAGCGCGCCCGCGACAGCAAGCTCGATGCCATGGTCGGCCGTGCCGAGGAGCTTGAGCGCGTCATCCAGATCCTCAACCGCCGCCAGAAGAACAACCCCTGCCTCATCGGCGAGCCAGGCGTCGGCAAGACGGCCATCGCCGAGGGCCTTGCCCAGCGCATCGCCGAGGGCAATGTGCCGTATAAGCTGCGCGACAAGCAGGTCTACCTGCTCGACCTCACGGCGCTCGTGGCGGGCACGCAGTTTCGCGGCCAGTTCGAGAGCCGCATGAAGGGCCTCATCGAGGAGATCCGCCGCGTCGGCAACATCATCCTCGTCATTGACGAGGTGCACAACATCGTCGGCGCGGGCGACGCCGAAGGCAGCATGAACGCCGCCAACATCCTCAAGCCTGCGCTCTCGCGCGGCGAGATTCAGGTCATCGGCGCGACCACATTCGCCGAGTACCGCAAGCACATTGAAAAAGACGCGGCCCTCGAGCGCCGCTTCCAGCCCGTCACGGTGGCCGAGCCGAGCATCGACGACAGTGTCGAGATCCTCAAGGGCGTGCGCCGCTATTATGAGGACTTCCACGGCGTCGTCATTTCGGACGCCATGTGCCGCCTCGCCGTCGTGCTCAGCGAGCGCTATATCACCGACCGCTTCCTGCCCGACAAGGCCATCGACCTCATCGACGAGGCCTGCTCGGACGTGAACCTGAAAAATCCCGACCTCATCCGCGCGGACGAAGTCGAAAAGGAGATCGGCGATTATGCGCGCGAGCGCGAACTGCTGGCCTCCGCGCCGCCGCAGACCGGCGACGACTATGACGAGCAGGAGCTCGACCGCCGCTATGCGCGCATCGCCGAGCTGCGCAGCCGCGAGATGCAGCTGCAGACCGAGCTCGACGCGCTGCGCGCCAAGGGGCGCCCGGAGCTCACGGCGGATAACCTCGCGCGCATCATCGAGCTCTGGACGAAGATCCCGGCCGCGAGCATCCGCACCGATGAGTTCGAGCAGCTCGCCGGTCTCGGCGACCGGCTGCGCGCACACATCGTCGGCCAGGATGCGGCCATCGACACCGTCTGCGCCGCCATCCGGCGCAACCGCGTCGGCCTGCAGGCCAAGCGCAAGCCCGTGAGCTTCCTGTTCGTCGGCGGCACCGGCGTCGGCAAGACGGAGCTCGTTAAGCGCCTCGCCGACGAGCTCTTCCATGCGCCCGAGTCGCTCATCCGGCTCGATATGTCGGAGTTTATGGAGAAGTTCTCCGTCTCGCGCATGATCGGCTCGCCCCCGGGCTACGTCGGCTATGACGAGGCCGGCCAGCTCACGGAGAAGATCCGCCGCCGCCCGTACTCCGTCGTCCTCTTCGACGAGATTGAAAAGGCGCACCCGGACGTCATGAACCTGCTGCTGCAGATCCTCGATGACGGCCGCATCACGGACGCGCAGGGCCGCACCGTGAACTTTGAAAACACGGTCATCATCATGACCACGAACGCCGGCAGCAACACGCGCACCGGCACGCTCGGCTTCGGCCTGAGCGTGGACGATCAGAGCCGCGAGCGCGCACAGCGCGCCCTCAACGAGTTCCTGCGTCCGGAGTTTCTCAACCGCATCGACGAGATCGTCTACTTTAACCACCTCACGGAGGAAAACTTCCGCGCCATCGCTGCCCTCATGCTCGACGAAGTGCGCACCGCCATGGCCGAGCGCGGCATGACCCTGCACTGGACGCCTGCCGTCATCGACTATCTTGTCCGTAAGGGCTACAGCGAGACTTACGGTGCGCGCAACCTGCGCCGCACCATCCAGCGCGACGTGGAGGACGCCATCGCCACGGCCATCGTCGCTCAGCGCAAGGCCGCCGGAGACATCGGCATCGACGCGCAGGATGATCACATCACCGTCACCATCGACGGTAAGGAGGTAACCGCATGAACCGTTTCGAAGTCATTCAGGGCGACATCACGAAGTCCGACGTCGACGCCATCGTCAACGCCGCCAACTGCTCACTGCTCGGCGGCGGCGGGGTGGACGGCGCCATCCACATGGCTGCCGGCACCGGTCTGCTCAATGAGTGCCGCGGCCTCAACGGCTGCCGCACCGGCGAGGCGAAGATCACGCGCGGCTACCGTTTGCCGGCGCGCCACGTCATCCACACGCCCGGCCCCCGCTGGCGCGACGGGCAGCACGGCGAGCCCGAGCTGCTGGCCAATTGCTACCGCAACAGCCTCCGCCTTGCGAGCGAGAACGGCTGCCACACGGTCGATTTCCCGTCCATCAGCACGGGTATCTACCACTTCCCGCTGGCTCAGGCGGCGGAGATCGCCGTGCGCGAGATCACGGCCTATCTTGCCGACCATCCCGAGATCACGCGTGTGCGCATGGTCTGCTTTGACAGCCGCACCCGCGCCGCATACGAGGCCGCGCTGGCCGCGCAGGAATGCGCCGGCTGACGCTCACCGTCACGCCGGAGCAGGCGGGCCGCACGGTCAAGAGCCTGCTCCGGCGTGAACTGCGCATGGCCGACGGGGCCATCGCCCGCGTCAAGACCGTGCCGGACGGCATCTGCCTCAACGGTGCGCACGCCCGCACCGTCGACCGCGTCGCGGCGGGGGATACGCTCACCGTGCGCATCGACGACAAGCGCCCCGGCGGCAGGTTTTCACCCGTGGCCGTGCCGCTGGACATTTTGTATGAAGACGCCGACCTGCTCGCGCTCAACAAGCCCGCCGGCATGGCCGTGCACGGCGGGTACGACCGCGGCGATCCCACGGTTGCCAATGCACTTGCCGCTTACCTCGGGCCCGACGCTGTTTTTCACCCCGTCAACCGGCTCGACCGTGGCACGTCCGGCGTCATGCTCGTCGCCCGCAGCGGCTACGTGCACGACCGGCTGCGCCGCGTGCTGCACACCGACGGCTTTCGGCGCACGTATCTCGCCGTTGCCTGCGGCACCGGCCTGCCGGTAAGCGGCACCATTGACCTGCCCATCGCCCGCGCGGACGACGGCACCACCCGCCGCACTACCGCGCCGGACGGTCAGCCGTCCGTCACGGACTACACCGTGCTCGCCGAGCGGGACGGGTACACGCTCCTGCGTGTCCTGCCGCGCACCGGCCGCACACACCAGATCCGCGTCCACTTCGCCGCGCTCGGCCATCCGCTGCTCGGCGATGCGCTCTACGGCGGCGATGCGTCCCTGCTCGCGCGCCCCGCGCTGCATGCGGCCGCGGCCGATCTCACGCAGCCCGTCACCGGGCAGCCCCTGCACATCACCGCGCCGGTCCCGGAGGACCTGCGTGCGTTTGGTTTTGAGAGGTACTTATGAAGAAACATTCCATCACGATCCTGTATAATTCGCCCGTTATCCTTACGTTCGCACTGCTGAGCCTGCTCGCGCTCGGTCTCGGCAAGCTCACCGACGGCTGGACGACGCAGAACCTCTTTTGTGTCTACCGCTCGTCGCTGACGGACTGGCTGACCTACCCGCGCTTTTTCCTGCACGTGCTCGGCCACCCGGATTTTGCTGCCTACTGCGGCAACATCGTCATGCTGCTCGTCGTCGGCCCAACGGCGGAGGAGCGCTTCGGCGGCAAGCGCATTCTGCTTGCCATTGCGCTCACGGCGCTTGTCACGGGGCTGGTGCTCTGGTTCTTCTTCCCGAACGGCGCGCTCATGGGTGCGTCCGGCGTCGTGTTCATGCTCATCGTGCTCGCGTCGTTCGCCGGCATGCGCACCGGCACCATCCCGCTCACACTCATCCTCGTGCTCATCCTCTACCTCGGCAGCGAGATCTTTCAGGCCGTCACCGGTTCGGCCGGTCTTGCCCAGCTCACGCACATTGCCGGCGGCGTGCTCGGCATGATCTTCGGCTTCACGTGGAGTCGCGGAAAGCGGGCGGTGCGATGAACATTCTGGTCAGTGCCTGCCTGCTCGGCGTCGCCTGCCGGTATGACGGCGCGTCGAAAGGCCTTCCCGACGGCGTTTTGCGAGAGCTTATGGCTCGGCACACGCTTGTGCCCGTCTGTCCGGAGCAGCTCGGCGGCCTGCCGACGCCGCGCGCGCCGTCCGAGCGGCAGGGCAGCCGCATCGTCATGCGCACCGGCGCCGATGTCACGGATGCCTACACCCGCGGCGCGCAGCAGACGCTCGCGCTCGCCCAGCGTTTCGGCTGCACAGCCGCGCTGCTCAAGCAGCGCAGCCCCTCGTGCGGCTGCGGCGAGATCTATGACGGCACCTTCACCGGCACGCTCACGCCCGGCGACGGGGTCACCGCCGCGCTTCTGTCTGCGCATGGCGTCCGCGTCTACGGGGAGGACGACGTGGCGGAGCTGCTAAACTTGTAATTATGTAAACCGAATTATGTCAACTTGCAGCGTGCCGCCCGGCACGCTGCTTTTTTGCGCGTCACAGAAACTTAAAAAAGTTGAAATCGCTGCGAAAACCATTGAAAAATCACCGCTGTCCGGTATAATGGGATCATGCTATATCCCACAGGAAAATATGGAGGAGAAAACCATGCGCAAACGCTTTTTGTCCCTGCTGCTCGTGCTCGCGTGCGTGCTGACGCTGGCCGTCATGCCGGTCATCGCCGCAGAGTCGGAGCCTGTACAGCCCTCGGCCGCCGCGTCGGAGCCCGCCGCCCCCACCGAGCCGACTGCACCGACTGCTCCCACCGAGCCGACGGTACCGACCGCTCCCACACAGCCCGCCGAACCCAGCCCGGAGCCCACGCCGTCCGGCCCGTGGTATCAGGCGGCGATGGACTTTGCCCGCGATCACGGCATTCTCGTCGGTGACGCCAGCGGCGATATGCTGCCGGGCAATAACGCCCCGCGTGCCCAGATGGCCGCCATGCTCGTGCGTGTCTTCGGCTGCACGGTGGGCAAGGACATCACGCATTTTTCGGATGTAGACGCTGCCGCCTGGTACTATCCGGAGCTGAGCGCCGCCGCGCAAATGAACATCTTCAGCGGCTGTGGTGACGGCACCATGGGCCCGGATCGCAATATCAACCGTCAGGAGGCCATGTCCGTCATCGCCCGCGCTTTCGCCGTGGCGGACGGCACGGCCGCCGATATTGCCGCGTTCTCGGACGCTTCCGCCGTCAGCGACTGGGCGGTCGCCTCTGTGGCCGGTCTGGTCAAGGCCGGCATCGTCAGCGGTGACGCCGGCCGCCTGAACCCCACGGCCGGCATCACCCGCGCCGAGATCGCGCAGATGCTCTATGAGCTTGACCTGCAGTTCTGCTCCGATGCCGCTGCGCTCCCGGCCTCCGGCCGCGTCGTCTACACCGGCACGCAGCCCCTGACGGCGGGCACCTTCACCGGTACGCTTTACCTCGGCGGCGCCGCCGGGCGCGACCTTGGCAGCCTGAATGTCACCGGTACGCTCGTCGTGCGCACCGACCCGAACGGCACCGTCACCGCCGGCGGCACGGTCGACACGCTCGCCGTCGCGGCCGATGGCACGGCCGTCGCGGGCACCGGCCATGCCGGTCTCGTGTGCCTGCTCGCGCGCGGCTGCACCGTCTCGCTCGCGGCCGACAAGACCGATGCGGAGTATGACCCCATGCTCCGCGGCGTTGACACACTCACGACCGACCCCGTGCCCGCGCTCTCTCCGGAGTGCCGCGCCGTCGACCTGTATGTGACCTACCGCCATTTCCCGTCGGAATATCAGACCGCGCCGGGTGAAGCGACCCTCATCTGGTCTGTGGACGGCGTGCAGCAGCCCACGCGTCACTACACGCTCGACGGCAAGTCCATCACGCCGGGCTTCCACGTGGAAGAGTCCGTCTGGAAGCGCGACATGCCCACCCAGCACACGGTCGAGATCCTCTTCCTGTGCGGCACGGACGTCATCCGCACCACGTTCGTCGTCCCGGTCAACAACTACACGGACGCGGAATATGATCAGCTCCTCAGCGCGCAGTACCCGTATAAGCTCGAGGTCGTGCGCAACCAGTGCACGGTGCTCGTGTACGGTCTGGACATGAGCGGTGATTACTCCATTCTCTATCACGCCTTCGTTTGCGGCCCCGGTCAGACCACACCCATCGGCACGTTCCGCACGCCGTTCAAGGCGGCGTGGCACCCGCTCATGGGCTGCTGGGGTCAGTACTGCACACAGATCACGGGCAACTATCTCTTCCACTCCTCGCCGTACAACAGTCCGAATAAGAACGACCTGTCCTACCGGCTGTATAACCAGCTCGGCACGGTCTGCTCGCACGGCTGCGTGCGCCTGACGGTGGCGGATGCCAAGTGGATCTACGACAACTGCCCCCTCGGCACCACGGTGTCGATCTACAACGCTTCGTCCCTCCCGGTGCCGAAGCCGTCGGCCCCGTGGCTGGACATCTCCAGCCCGAACCGCGGCTGGGACCCGACGGATCCCGACCCGGCCAACCCCTGGAACAAGTAAGCCATACCAAAACACATCCCCCGGAGCGTCTGCTCCGGGGGATGCTTTCATGCCGGCTGCGGATACTGCGCGCGGGCGATGCGGATGAAGTCCGCCAGCACGCTCCATGGGTAAGCGCGCTTTGCGTAGCCGAAGCTGATGGGGTAGGCCATCGTGTCCGGCGTGCGCCGCACCACGAGCGGGCAGCCGAGCTCACGCTCGAGCGCTGCGATGGCCGCCGAGAGCGACTGCTGTGTGATGTGCAGCACATCGGCCGCGCGTGTGTAGCTGCGCTCGCGCGCGAGCGCGAGAAAGTAATCAAAGGATGAAAAGTTCAGGCCGCCGCCTCCGGAATCTACAGTTTCTATTTGTAGAATATATCAAATCAAAAATAACAGTTTTACAATGAGGGAAACCCGGGCCTATAATAAAAAAGTCATTTTGATTCGGAGGTCGTTATGATCGTTTTGTGTCTTTTCTGCCTGGAGCTGCTCGTGTGCGTGGCGCTCGGCTGGCCGATCGTTGCGGCGCTGCTCGTGGGGCTGGTGCTGTTCGTGGGCTGGGCGCTGTGGCAGGGGTATGGCCTGCGCGCGGTCGGCGGCATGCTCTGGTCGGGCATCCGGACGGCCAAAAATGTCCTCATCGTCTTTCTGCTCGTCGGCGTGCTCACGGCGCTCTGGCGCGCGTGCGGCACGGTGCCGCTGCTGATCTGCTATGCGGTCGATCTCATCCACCCGGGCACGCTCGTCATCACGTCGTTTCTGCTCGCGAGCGCCGTGTCCGCGCTCATGGGCACGTCCTTCGGCGCGGCGGCCACGATGGGCGCCGTGTGCATGACGGCGGCGGCCTCCATGGGCGTGTCGCCGGTGCTGGCCGGCGGCGCGGTCTTGTCGGGCGTCTTTTTTGGCGACCGCTGCTCGCCCGTGTCCACGAGCGCGCTGCTCATCAGCGAGCTCACGCACACGGATATTTACGACAACCTGCGTGCCATGGTGCGCACGGCCTTTGTGCCGTTTGCGCTCACGTGCGCGGTCTATGCCGTGCTCGGCGCCATGGTGCACGGCGGCGGGGCGGCGCAGGACGTGCGCGCGCTGTTTGCGCGCGTGTGTACGCTGCACAGGCTTGCCCTGCTGCCGGCGGTGCTCATCCTCGTGCTCTCGGCGCTGCATGTGCGCGTCCGCTGGGTCATGTGCGCGAGCATCGCGGCGGCGTTCACGCTGTGCCTGACTGTGCAGCACCAGCCGCTGGCGGACGTGCTGCGCTGCATGCTCACCGGCTATGCCGCGCCGGATGCGGCCGCCGGCGCGCTGCTCAACGGCGGCGGCATCGTGTCCATGCTGCGGGTCACGGCCATTGTGTGCATCTCGGCGGCCTATTCCGGCATCTTTCAGGCCACCGGCCTGCTCGGCACGGCCAAGGCAGGCATCGCGCGCATGAGCCGGCGCATCACACCCTTCGGCGCCATGTTTTGCACGGCCGTCGCCGCGTCCATGATCGCCTGCAACCAGACGCTCTCCATCCTACTCACGCACCAGCTCTGCGCCGATACGGAGCCGGACGGCCCGTCGTGCGCCATCGACCTGGAAAACTCCGTCGTCGTGCTTGCGCCGCTCGTTCCGTGGTCGATCGCGGGCGCGGTGCCGCTGGCCTCGGCCGGCGCGCCGGAGCAGAGCCTGCTGGCCGCGTGCTATCTCTACCTGATCCCGCTGTGCTCGCTCGTTTGGAACCTCCTGCGCCGCCGGCGTGTTACTGCCTGACTTGAAAAGTGCGCCGAATGTGGTACAATAGATGCATTCTGTACTGCATCTCGGAAAGGAGGGGCATGCCATGGAGCGGACGGAGCTTCCGATCGCGGTGTTTGATTCCGGCCTCGGCGGCATCAGTGTCCTGCGCGCGCTCGTGCAGTGCCTGCCTGGGGAGGACTTTCTCTATTTCGGCGACTCGGCCAACGCCCCATACGGCGTGCGCCCGGCTGAGGAGGTCCGCCGCCTGACGCAGGACGTCATCGCCCGGCTGTATGACCGCGGCATCAAGGCCGCTGTTATCGCCTGCAACACGGCTACGAGCGCGGCCATCGGCCCGCTGCGCGCTGCCTTTCCGGATATCCCCGTCATCGGCATCGAGCCGGCGCTCAAGCCCGCCGTGGCGCACCACCGGCGCGTACTCGTGCTGGCCACGCCCCTGACACTGCGGGAGGAGAAGTTCGCCGCACTCATGCAACAGTGCGCCGGCTGCGCCGAGATCACGCCGCTGCCGTGCCCGGAGCTGGTGGAGTTCGTCGAGCGGGGCGAGCTCGATTCACCCGCGCTCACGGCCTACCTCGCGCGGCAGCTCGGCCCCTATGCCGGCCGCGTGGACGCGGCCGTGCTCGGCTGCACGCATTTCCCGTTTGCCCGCCGGGCCATCCGCGCCGCCCTCGGCGGTGCGGCCGCGCTCTATGACGGCAGCGACGGCACCGCCCGCGAAACGCTGCGCCAGCTCGTGCGCCGCGGCTGGGTCCGCGGCGGCAGCCGCGGCATTGTCACACTGGAAAACAGCCGCCCGTCCGAGCTGCCGCTCAGCCGTCGGCTGCTCGCCCTGCCCCGGGAGGACTGACGGTCTATGCAGATCCAACGCATTCCCTTTCCGCCCGTCGGCTCGAATATGTACGTCGTCACGCAGGGGCGCGACGCGATCGTCCTTGACCCTTGGCCGGACGAGACGACCATGCAGCGCCTGCAGGGGTACCACGTGCTGCTCGTGCTCACGCACGAGCATGTCGACCACATCTCCGGCCTCGGCCGGATGCAGCGCGCGCTTTCGGCGCGCACCCTCTGGCAGGAAAACTGCACCCCCTGGCTGCGCAACCCCGGCAACACGACGCCCGTGCTGCTCGCAGCGCTGAGCGTGTCGCGCGGCGCGGAGGCGCGCGACTTTCTGCGCGGCCTGCACCTCACGACCGAGACATACGAGCCGGACATGACCTTCGGTGACCATACCGCGCTTGACTGGGGCGCGCTGCACCTTGAGGGCTATGCTACGCCCGGCCACTCGCGCGGCAGCGCGTGCTACCGCATCGGGCAGGACGCCTTCTTCAGCGGGGACTCGCTCGTGCCGGGCAACGCCGTCGTCACGCGCCTGCGCGGGGGCGACGCCGCCGTGCTCATGGACAGGACCGTGCCGTTTCTGCGCGCGCTGCCGCCGGAGCTCGTGCTCTATCCCGGCCACGGCCGGTGCGGTATGTCGCTTTGTGAGGGCATCGCGACCATGGACTGGTGACGCGGCCGCAGCGCTGTGCACCTGCACAGCAGACCGGAAATTGTCACAAAAAGGCTTGACACATGTGAGCAAACATGCTAAACTAACCACAGCAGTTTAGGGTAAAAGTTTTTTGTGGGATTTTTTTGCGATGGCCTCCGGTACTCCTCCGGGGGCCATCTCCTTTTAAAAAACTGCGCCGCCGCGTGAAAAATGCTTGACACGCGCGGTAGAGTCTGGTATTCTATTAGAGCGCTCCAAAGACAGCAGGTGGCTTGACCGCGGAAATCCTGCCGAGGATGCATCCATCACGATGTTTCTATTCTGTTTCCGGGGCTTTGGCCGCGGAAATTTTTTTGGGCGTGTATCTTTCACACGGAGGTGAAATCACACTATGCCGAACGCAAAAGTTCTCAGCGAGAAGCAGGCGATCGTCGCCGCTCTGGCCGAGCGGCTCAAGGGCGCCAGCGCCGGCGTGTTCGTCGACTACAAGGGCATCACCGTCGATGAAGACACCAAGCTGCGCACCGAGCTGCGTCAGAATGACGTGGAGTATTCCGTCGTCAAGAACACCCTGACCCGCTTTGCGCTCAAGGACGCCGGCCTCGAGGCAATGAGTGATCTGCTCAATGGTACGACTTCGCTCGCAACCAGCACGGCTGATCCGATCGTCCCGATCCGCATGATCCACGACATGAGCGAGAAGATGGCGAAGGACGAGAAGTTCATCGTCAAGGGCGCGTTCCTCGAGGGCAAGGTCCTCAGTGACGCTGAGATCGCGGAGATTGCGCAGCTCCAGAACAAGGATGCGCTGTACTCCAAGGTCCTGGGCACGATGCTGGCCCCCATCACGGGTCTGGCCGTCTGCCTGAATCAGGTCGTCGAGCAGATGGGCGGCGCTGCCGCACCTGCCGAGGCCGAAGCTCCCGCCGCCGAATAAGGCGACCACTTCACTTAACTATTTAGGAGGAAAATTACCATGGCTAGCGAAAAAGTCACTGCTATGATCGAAGAGATCAAGGCTATGTCCGTCCTCGAGCTGTCCGAGCTCGTGCACGAGATCGAAGATGTGTTCGGCGTTTCCGCCGCTGCTGCTGTTGCCGCCGCTCCGGTGGCCGGCGCTGCTGCTGCCGCCGAGGAGAAGACCGAGTTTGACGTCGTTCTGACCGGCTTCGGCGATCAGAAGATCAAGGTCATCAAGGCCGTCCGTGAGATCACCAACCTGGGCCTGGCGGAAGCCAAGGCGAAGGTCGAGGGCATCCCCTGCGCCATCAAGGAGCAGGTCTCCAAGGACGAGGCCGAGGAGCTCAAGAAGAAGCTCGAGGAAGTCGGCGCTTCTGTCGAACTCAAGTAATCGGATCTTACACAAAAACCTCCGTGCCGGACGGCACGGAGGTTTTTTTCTTTATTCGCACTGCCGCCGGTGCCGCCGCAGGTCCACGTGCTGCTTTTTGAGTGCGCGGCTTATTCGGCAGGCTTGTCTTCCTTGGGCTGGTACTGGTACGGTCCCGCATCTGGCTCGGCGTAGCCGGTGGCGATGTCAAACTGCTTGGTCAGCTGCGTGAGACCGAGCTTCGTCACCATGAGCTCACCATAGGCGAGGTCATCCTGGAAGCCGTTTTCGCGGCACTCCTCGAGGCCTTCCTTCACGTCCTCGAGCTCGGACACGCACTGCTCGTACAGGTCCTCGAGCTTGCCGAGCGCCGTGACGGTGTTGTCACTGCTGCCCTCAACGGGGCACACGCTCTCGAACCGGCGGCCGATGCGCACGATCGCGGCGTAGCCCGCCTGCAGCATCATGAGCGTGAGCGCGCCCTCCTGTCCGGCGGCCTCGCTCTGCTTCATGCCGGTGATCATGTCCGACACATCCCCGACCCACTGCTTGTGCACGCCCTTGAGCTGGTCAAGGCGCTCGGTGAGCTGGGCCTCGGAGTGCCGGTTGGCGGAGTAACCGCCCTTTTTCAGTTTGCGGGTCAGACGTTCCATAGTATTTGCATCCTCCAAATGTATATTTCGGTCAATCGTCCACGTCAAGCGCCTCGAGGCCCTTGGCGGGGATGGGGCGGCTGTCGCCGTGGCGGACAAAGAGCATCGTTACGAACGCGCCGGCCACAAAGATGGCGGCGTAGGGGAAGAGCACGGTCATGCTGAGCTTATCCATCAGGAAGCCCGAGAACATCGGTGTGACGACCTGGGCTGCCATGCTGGCCGTGTAGTAAAAGCCGGTGTAGCGGCCAACGTCGCTGCCGGAGCACATCTCCACGACCATCGGGAAGGAGTTGACGTTGATGGTAGCCCAGCCGATACCGGCGAGGCAGAACATGGCGTTCATGAGCATCGTGGGGCTCTCGGCGTTGAGGAAAGCGGCCACACCGAACGCGACGGCCAGCATCACGACGCCGCCGAGTATGGTCTTCTTGCGGCCGATCTTGGATGCGACGATGCCGACGGGCAGGTAGGCCACGATGGCGGCGGCCTGCGCGAGCATGAGCGTGAGGTTGTAGTCCTTGTGCAGGATGTTGCTGGCGTAAACGGAGTATTTCGACGTCACGGCGTTGTAGCCGAAGAACCACAGCACGATCGACAGCAGCAGGAAGATGAGCGACCGGCGCTCGGCCTTGCCGAGCTTGCCGGAGCCGGCGGGCGCGTCGTCACTGTCGCCGTTGTCGATGCCGAAGCGCTTGCTGTCGGCCTGCATCTCGGCCACGAACTTTGGCTCGTTGACCGTTAGGCGGAAGATCAGCAGTGCCAGCAGCATGATGCCCGCGATCACGGCGAAGTACGCCGTGTAGCTCATGAGCGAGTTGCGCACGGAGCTTGTGGCGAAGGCCATGCCGATGGCCAGCACGAGGATGCCGCCGGCGGTGCCCATGAGATTGATGACGGCATTCGCCTTACTGCGCAGCGGTTTGATGGTAACATCGGGCATGAGCGCGACGGCGGGGGAGCGGAACGTGGCCATGGCCACGAGCACGATGAGCAGCAGCGCGATAAAGCCGATGAGCGCGCCGGGGTGCTGCACGGTCGTCTGGTGGGCGTAGGCCTGGCGCGCGGGCACGACATAGTTCGTGTAGTCGTGGTTCGTCACGGTCTTGCCCTCGGCGGTCGTGACCTGGCTCGTGATGGCGGCAAACTCGTCCTCCGTGAAGGTGTCCTCGAGCACGAACGTCTCGCCGTCGGGGGTCTTGAGCGTGCGGTCGGCCTCCTGCTGGTACACGACGCGCAGCGCGGCGGGATCGTCGATGGCGGCGGCCGCGTCGATGTTTTTCAGCTGCGCATCGTCGACGAGCGACAGGCTGATGAACGCGATGGCCGCAACGATCGTGCCAAAGACGATAAACGGCGTGCGGCGGCCGCGCTTGCCGGCGTGCTTGTCGGAGATCGCGCCGAACAGCGGCAGCAGAAACAGCGCCAGAATGTTGTCGAGCGCCATGATGACGCCGGACCATGCCTGCGACATGCCGAACTTGTTCGTCAGGATCAGGGGGATGGTATTGTCATACGCCTGCCAGAAGGCGCAGATCAGGAAAAAGGCAAAGCCAACGCAGATGGTGCGTTTGTAGTTGAGCTTCACAGGGTTACCTCCATCATGTGTATCGGATTTGTCTCATTCTACAATACCTCGTCCGGCAATTCAACAGGCATTTGACGAAAAGCAGAAATTGTTGTTTAATAAGGGCAAAGCAAACCGGCGGCCTGCGCCGCCGAAAGGAGGACACATTATGGATTGGAAAACTGCCTGCAAGTTTGCCGCACCGGCCGCCGCCTGCGCGGGTGCGTTTGCGTTTCTCGTCGCGCCGGGCCACGCCACGCGCGCACAGAAGGCCCCGTTCGTGTACCGCAACTATGCGCACCGCGGCCTGCACACCGAGGACGGCACCGTGCCGGAAAATTCGCTCCCGGCCTTTCGTGCCGCGGCCGAGGCGGGCTACGCCGTCGAGATGGACGTGCACCTGACGGCGGACGACCAGCTCGTCGTGTTCCACGACGACACGCTCGAGCGCATGTGCGGCGTGCCGGGTGTCATTGATGATTTCACGCTCGCCGAGCTGCGCGCCCTGCGCCTTGGCGATACCGACTGCGTCATCCCGACCTTTGCCGAGGCGCTCGAAGCGCTCGGCGGCCGCGTGCCGCTGCTGCTCGAGGTCAAGCGCGGGCATAATAACCGCCGTTTGTGCGCGCTGACGCTCGCCGCCCTGCGTACGTATGGCGGGCCGTACTGTGTCGAGAGCTTTGACCCCACGATCGTCGCATGGTTCCGGCGCAACGCGCCCGATATTCTGCGCGGCCAGCTCAGCCAGCCGCCGAAGGACTACGGCAAGGCACTCAGCAAGCCGGCCGCTGCCATCGTCGGCAACGTGCTCACGAACGTGATCGCCCGCCCGCAGTTCATCGCCTACAAGATCGGGCCGAAGCCGCTGAGCGTGCGCCTGTGCGAGGCCATGGGCGCCGTGCGTGCCGACTGGACGAGCCGCGCCTGGACGCATGAGCACGATTATGACATCGTCATTTTTGAGCACTACCGTCCCGGCACCTGGTTCCGCGCCGACATCTGAGCGGAACGTTCTTGATGATCGCCGGATGAGGTGGAAAGGCACAGTTTTCTCCGGCGGCACCGGAAACGCACCCTGGCCTTCCCCTCAAAGGGGAAGGTTTTAAAAAGGTGCAGTCTCCAATGCTGCCCGCACACCCGCACAGGATGAAATAACAACAGCAGCCACACCGGTGTAAACCGGCGTGGCTGCTGTTGTTTGCTTGTGCTTGCACGTCCGCGGCGGATGCAGACCCGGACGCTGCAAAGTGGAAGAGAGAACACAAACGAGGGATTTTGCAACATCGAAAAGAAAAACGATGTTTACTGAACATATCCTAACATTTGTGTCCACCATTGTCAAGCGGTTTTCAAAAGTTTTTGAACTTTTTTCTCACAATGCTGCGCCGCCGCGCAAGATCTGCGCCAGCTCCGCTACGTCGCGCAGGACGTACTTCGGCTGCACGTCGGACGCTTTGAGGATCGCCTCGTCCGTCTCACCGGACATGACGAGCACGCTCTGCGCGCCCGCGTTCACGGCCACGGCAATGTCGGTGTAGATCCGGTCGCCCACGCAGCAGATCTGCGCGTTCGGCACGCCGGTCTGCGCCGAGATGACATCGACCATGTTGCGGTTCGGCTTGCCGATGTAGGTCGGCTTTACGCCGGATGCGGCCGTCAGCAGCGCGCAGATGCTCCCGCAGTCGGGCAGCACCTCGCCGGCCGGCATGGGGCAGACCCAGTCGGGGTTGGCGGCGATGAACGCCGCGCCGCGGCGCAGGAAGTGCACGGCCTTATCGAGCTTTTCGTACACGAGCTCGGTGTCAAATCCGGCCACGACAATCTCCGCACCCTCTTCCACCAGCGGGATGCCGTAGCTGAGCAGCTCGCGGCGGAACGCCTGCGTGCCGACGAGGTACACGGGCTTGCCCGCATAGTGCTGGTTGAGGTACAGCGCCGTCGCCATGCCGGACGTGAACACGTTTTCGGCCTCGCACGGGAAGCCCAGCCGCCGCAGGCGTGTGATGTAATCTGTGCCTGCGCGCGAGGAGTTGTTGGTCAGGTAGATGTACTGCCGCCCGGTCTCGGCCAGCGTATGGATGAAATCGACCGCGCCGGGGAACACGTCGTCCCCGAGGTAGAGCGTGCCGTCCATGTCCAGCAGGAACAGGCGCGCGCCGAGCAGGTCTTTCAGATCGTTCATGGGAGCCACCTCACAGAATCTTATTTTTTTCTTAACACCCTATTATACCATGAAAAACGCGCTGTACAATCCCAATTATTCCGGCCGCGGGTGTTGAAAAAAACGGTCGATGTGCTATAATGTTAAAATCTGTACCGTGGGCCGCTATTGCGTGCCGGCCGGGTACGGACCCAAAGGTGTAATTAAATTCTTGGAGGCATAGATATGGCAAAGAAACAATTCAAAGCCGAGTCGAAAAAGCTGCTCGACATGATGATCAACTCGATCTACACGCACAAAGAAATTTTCCTGCGCGAGATCATCTCGAACGCCTCGGACGCGATCGACAAGCTCTGCTACCAGTCGCTCACGGACGAAAACGTGGGCATGGCGCGCAGCGACTTCAAGATCCGCGTCACCCCGGATAAGGATGCGCGCACGATCACGGTGTCGGATAACGGCATCGGCATGACCAAGGAGGAGCTCGACAGCAACCTCGGCGTCATCGCACGCAGCGGCTCGCTGAAGTTCAAGGACGGCCTCGGCGAGAACGCGCAGGAGGATGCCGCCATCGACATCATCGGTCAGTTCGGCGTCGGCTTCTACTCCGCGTTCATGGTCGCCGATAAGGTCACAGTCATCACCCGCGCCTACGGCAGCGACACGGCCTACCAGTGGGTCAGCACCGGCGCGGACGGCTACACCATCACCGAGGCGCAGAAGGATACCGTCGGCACCGACGTCATCATGCACATCAAGGCCGACGAGACGGGAGAGAAATACTCCACCTACCTCGAAAACTGGAAGCTCATGATGCTCATCCGCAAGTACTCCGACTATGTCCGCTGGCCGATCGTCATGGACGTCGAGCAGAGCGACTGGGTCGACACCGGCGAGAAGGACGAAAAGGGCGAGCCGAAGATGGAGATGGTCACCAAGACCGAGGAGCAGACCATCAACAGCATGATCCCCATCTGGCAGCGCAGCCGCAAGGAAGCCACGGACGAGGAGTGCATCGCGTTTTATAAGGACAAGTTCCACGACAAGGACGACCCGCTGGCCGTCATCCGCGTCAACGCCGAGGGCCTGATCTCCTACCGCGCGCTGCTGTTCATCCCGGCCAAGGCTCCGATGAACATGTTCACCCGCGAATCTGACCCCGGTCTCGAGCTCTACAGCTCCGGCGTCATGATCATGGACAAGTGCACCGACCTCCTGCCGCCGTGCTACGCGTTTGCCCGCGGCGTGGTCGATTCGCCCGACCTGTCGCTGAACATCTCGCGTGAGATGCTCCAGCACGACCGCCAGCTCAAGCTCATCGCCGCGAACCTCGGCAAAAAGATCAAGTCCGAGCTCACGAAGCTCATGACCAATGACCGCGAGAAGTACGAGCAGTTCCACGCCGCCTTCGGCATGATGCTGCGCGCCGGCGCCGTCACCGAGACGGGCGATAAGGTCGACGAGATCAAGGATCTGCTGCTCTACCACACGAGCGAGACGAAGCTCGTCTCCCTCAAGGAATACGTCGACGCCATGCCCGCCGAGCAGACGAAGATCTACTTCGCCTGCGGCGAGAACGTCAAGCGTCTGCTCAGCCTGCCGCAGGCAGAGCTCCTGCACGAAAAGGGCTTCGACGTCCTGTGCATGACCTCGCAGATCGACGAGTATTTCGTCGACACCATGAAGAGCTACGCCGACAAGCCGTTTTGCAACATCGCGACCGACGACCTCGGCCTCGAGACCGAGGAAGAGAAGAAGGAGACCGAGGCCAAGCAGGCCGAGGACAAGGATCTGCTCGACTTCGTCAAGGAGACGCTCGGCGATCAGGTCGCGTCCGTGCGCCTGTCCAATAAGCTCGTGTCCAGCGCCGTGTGCCTGAGCACGGAGGGCGGCGTCACGCTCGAGATGGAGCGCTATTTCAAGAGCATGCCCGGCGCACCGTCGGACATCCGCGCCATCCGCGTGCTCGAGCTCAATGCCAACCACCACGCCTATCAGACCATGAAGGAAGCGTTCGACACCGGCGACAAGGACAAGGCCGCCCGCATCGCGCGCATCCTGCACGCGCAGGCGCTGCTCATAGCGGGCGAGCCGCTCGAGGATCCCGCCGCGTATTCCGAGCTCGTCTGCACACTCATCTGATCCGATCTTTTCCCTGGCCGCCGCGCCCCGGCGGCCGGGGCATCCCCATGTAAGGAGCTGTCTATGGAACCGCGTCTCGGTATCTATATCCACATCCCGTTTTGCGCGAGCAAGTGCGGCTATTGCGACTTTTATTCCTGCGCCGGCGCGGCCGACCGCATGGCCGACTACCAGCACGCCCTGCTCGAGCACATCGAAGAGAGCGCCGGGCGCATCGCCCCGGCGTACATCGACACGGTATATTTCGGCGGCGGCACGCCGAGCTTTTACGGCGCGGCGCGCCTCATCGAGCTGCTCGACGCCGTCAAGGCCACCGGCCGCCTGCTCAAGCGCGCGGAGGTGACCGTCGAGGTCAATCCGGACAGCGTCCGCCTGCATGATCTGCGCGCCCTGCACAAGGCGGGCTTCAACCGCCTGAGCATCGGCATGCAGTCGGCGAACAATGACATCCTGAAAATGATCGGCCGCCGCCACAGCTTCCGTCAGGTGGAAATGGCCGTTCAGAATGCCCGCACGGCGGGCTTCGACAACATCAGCCTCGACCTCATCTACGGCCTGCCCAGCCAGACCCGCAGCGACTGGGCGGACACGCTCGCCAAGGCGATTGCCCTGCGCCCGGAGCACATCTCCGGCTACGGGCTCAAGCTTGAGGAGGGCACGCCCATGTACGCCCTGAAGGATTCGCCCCTTATCCCGTCGGACGACGAGCAGGCGGATATGTACCTGTGCATGGTCGAGGAGCTGCGGCGCTACGGTTATGAGCAGTATGAGATCTCCAATTTCAGCATACCGGGCTATGAATCCCGGCATAATCTGAAGTACTGGCAGCTTGACGACTATATGGGCTTCGGCCCCGGTGCGCACTCGTGCATCGGCCGCACGCGCTATAGCTATGTGCGCGATCTCGACCGCTACCTTGCAGGTGTCCTCCACGGTGAGGACATGATCGACGAGTACGAGACCATCGGCGATTTCGAGCGCGCGGCGGAGTATCTCATGCTCGGCATGCGCACCGTTCACGGCGTATCGCGCGCGGAGTATGAGCGGCTCTACCGCAGCGATTTTTCCGGTATCGCGCAGCAGCTCGAGGAGTTCATCCGCCGCGGCTGGGCCGTCGCGGACGGGGAGCGCTGGCACTTCACGCCCTCGGGCTTTCTCATCTCGAATGTGCTCATCGGCAAGCTCCTTGAGGTGCAGACCGACCGCAAGGCCGAGCACAACCCGTGGATGAAGCCGCAGATCGAACGCCAGCCGCGCACCAAGCTCCCGCCCGGCGAGGCGGAGGCTTTCCGCGATACATATTTAAACAATCCGATTTTGACAGGGAAAGACAGGGATTCCAGGAAATGAAACTCAACGGCAACACTTCCAAGCGCAGCGCGGCCGCCCGCCGTGAGGCGGCGGATTTCGCAGCGCAGGAGCGCTCGGCACACCGCAGCGGCGCCAACCGTTCCGCACAGAGCGAGGCGGCTGCCCACCGCGCCGCCGCACCGAAACAGGCGGCGTCCCAGCGCCATCCCGTGCCCCGGCAGGAGCAGACGGCGCGCCGCAGTGCGTCCGGCGCCCAGCCGCAGCCGGCTCCGAAAGAAAAAAAACCGCGCGGCCGCGGCGGCAAAATTGCCGTGCGCGTCGTGCTCATCGTGCTGGCCGTCCTCGTGGCGGCGGCAGCCGTCGGCATGGTGCTCGTGGCGAAAAAGGATGCCATTTTCCCGAACGTCTCTGTCTGCGGTACCGACGTCGGCGGCATGACGCAGGCCGCCGCGGCGGACGCCATCCGCGCCGCCGGGTGGGACGATACGAGCGCCCCGGTGCTCACCATGACCTTCCCGGGCGACCGGGCCATCACCGTCACCGCGACGGAGATCGGCTTTGATGCCACGCCCGATGCCGCTGCCGAAACGGCTTATGCCTACGGCCGCAGCGGTAATGTGTTCACGAATTTCTTCACGTGGCTGCACTGCGCCTTCCAGGGCCATGATGTCGCCTCGGACAACCTCGCCGACATGGACGCCGATGCCCTGCGCACGCGCATCGAGCGCGAGGCCGCCGAAATCAATGTCAGCCTCTCCGCCGGCAGCATCGAGATCGACGAGGCGCACAGCGCCATCCGCGTTGTCAAGGGCGCGAGTATGATCACACTCGACCCCGCCGCCGTTGCCGAGCGCATGCTCAGCGACATCCGCGCCGGCAAGTTCGGCACGTCGGCCTATCCGGTCGATATGAGCGGCGATGACAAGATGACGCTGCAGGAGCTGCATGACGCCGTCTGCGGCGACCCGGTCAACGCGGGCTACGACCCCGAGACCCAGTCCGCCACCGAGAGCAAGGTCGGCATCGAGTTCGACGTCGCCGCCGCCCAGCCCCTGTGGGACGCGGCGTCCACCGGCGACACCGTCACCATCCCGGCTACGCTCACGCAGCCGGAAATGACGCAGGAGCAGCTGCAAAAGCACCTCCTGGCCGATAAACTCGCCACCAAGACCACCTCGCTTTCCGGCAGCAGCAGCAACCGCATCACGAACGTGAAGCTCGCCGCCGAGAAGATCAACGGCGTCATTCTCCAGCCCGGCCAGACGTTCTCGTATAACGACGTCGTCGGCCAGCGCACGAAGGCCAATGGCTTCAAGGAGGCCGGGGCCTATTCCGGCGGCCAGGTCGTGCAGGAGGTCGGCGGCGGCATCTGCCAGGTGTCGTCCACGCTGTATTACTGCGCCATGGTCTCCAATCTGAAGATCAACACCCGCACCTGCCACTATTTCCCCGTGAGCTATATCGAACCCGGCATGGACGCCACAGTCAGCTGGGGCGGGCCGGAGTTCAAGTTCACGAATAACCGCGACTACCCGATCGAGATCAAGGCCTCCGTGCAAAACGGCGGCGTCACGGTCGAGATCTGGGGCACGGATGTGGACGGCAGCTACGTCAAGATGAGCTACACGGCCGAGGGCCTGCGCGCCACGACCTACCGCACCGTCTATGATAAGGACGGCAACCAGATCAGCCACACGCTCGAGGCCAACAGCACCTACCACTCGCACGACACCACGCCGAAGCCGACGCCTACGCCCAGCGCCACGCCGGCCCCGACGCCCACACCCACGCCGAAGCCGCAGCCGACACCCTATCCGTCCATCTACGACCCCGGTGACGCCGGTGAAGACTAATACAGAGGAGAATGCAGTATGAGCAAAGGAACGTTTTATATCACCACCCCGATCTATTACCCCTCGGACAAACTGCACATCGGCCACACCTATTGCACGGTCGCGACCGATGCGATCGCACGCTATAAGCGCCTGTGCGGCTATGACGTCATGTTCCTGACCGGCACGGACGAGCACGGCCAGAAGATCGAAGAAAAGGCGGAGGCCGCCGGCGTCACGCCCAAGCAGTTTGTGGACAATATCGTCGAAGGCCCCGGCGGCGTGCGCGCGCTGTGGAAGCTGATGAACATCTCCAACGACCGCTTCATCCGCACGACGGACGACTATCATGTCGAGGCTGTGCAGCGCATCTTCAAGAAGATGTACGAAAAGGGCGATATCTATAAGGGCAAGTACTCCGGCATGTACTGTACGCCGTGCGAGAGCTTCTGGACCGAGAGCCAGCTCGTCGACGGCAAGTGCCCGGACTGCGGCCGCGAGGTGCACTATGCCGAGGAGGAGGCGTACTTCTTCCGCCTGTCGAAGTATGCCGAGCCCGTGCGCGAGCTGCTGCTCAGCGGCACGTTCCTTGAGCCCGCCAGCCGCGTCAACGAGATGATCAAAAACTTCATCGACCCCGGCCTCGAGGACCTGTGCGTGTCGCGCACGAGCTTCACGTGGGGCATCCCGGTCGATTTTGACCCCGGCCACGTCGTCTATGTCTGGGTCGATGCGCTGTTCAACTACTGCACGGCCCTCGGCTTCCTGAACGATAAGTACGACGATTATGACCGGTTCTGGCCCGCCGACGTGCACATGGTCGGCAAGGAGATCGTGCGCTTCCACTCCATCATCTGGCCGGCCATGCTCATGAGCATGGGCATGCCGCTGCCGAAGAAGGTCTTCGGCCACGGCTGGCTGCTGCTCGGCGGCGGCAAGATGTCGAAGTCGAAGGGCAACGTCGTCGACCCCGTCGTGCTCGCCGAGCGCTACGGTGTGGACGCGCTGCGCTACTACCTCCTGCGCGAGTTCCCGCTCGGCAGCGACGGCAATTTCTCCAATGAGCTGCTCATCTCCCGCATCAATACCGACCTCGCCAACGACCTCGGCAACCTCCTGAGCCGCACCGTCGCCATGGTCATCAAGTACTTCGGCGGCACGCTCCCGGCTGAGCGCGAGCACGATGCGCTCGACGATGAGCTCATCGCCATGGCGTCCTCTCTGCGTGAGACGTATGCCGGCTGTATGGACACTTTCGGCACGCAGCAGGCACTCATCGAGGTGTTCAAGGTTATCTCCCGCGCCAATAAGTATATCGACGAGACGGCCCCCTGGATCCTCGCCAAGGACGAGAGCAAGTGCGCGCGCCTGGCTACGGTACTGTATAACCTGCTTGAGACGCTGCGCATCACCGTCACACTTCTGCTGCCCTTCATGCCCGACAGCTGTGCGAAGGCCTTCGCGCAGATCGGCGCTGCGCCGGAGCAGACCACGTGGGACAATGCCGCCGTCTGGGGCGTGCTGCCCGCGGACGTCACGGTGCACAAGGGCGAGACGCTCTTCCCGCGCATCGATATGGCTAAGGAGCTCGCCGAACTTGAGGCGCTCAAGGCGGCAAAAGAAGCGGCTGCCGCGCCGAAGTCCGCGCCCGTGCTGCCGGATGTGACCATCGACGAATTTGCCAAGTGCGACATGCGCGTGTGCAAGGTCCTCAAGTGCGAGCCGGTGAAAAAGTCCGATAAGCTTCTGTGCTTCACGCTCGACGACGGCAGCGGCACCGACCGGCAGATCCTCTCCGGCATCGCCAAGTACTACCGCCCCGAGGAGCTCGTCGGCAAGACCGTCGTCGCCATCCTGAACCTGCCGCCGCGCAAGATGATGGGCATGGCCTCCAACGGTATGCTCCTCTCGGCCGAGAAGGACGGCAAGCTCAATCTGCTCATGCTCGATGACGGCGTGCCCGCCGGCGCGCAGCTTTGCTGAGCGGCCGCACCTCTGCACGTTTCCGGGAAGGCCCGCTCGGCGAGCCTTCCCGTTTTTCCGGCGGCGCGCGGAACATTTTCTGCTTTCCGCCGTCAAGCCCTTCGTAATCTCCCGTAGTAAAGGAGGAATCGCCCCTTGAAGCTGTTTTCCGCGCCGCCGCGCCCCACGGGTGCCCAGCGGCCCGCTTCCGATACCGCACAGCAGCGCCCCACGCAGCAGCGCCCCGCGCAGCAGCGCCCTGCCCAGCAGCGCCCTGCCCAGCAGCGCCCCACGCAGCAGCGCCTCGCCCAGCAGCACCCGGCTCAGCAGCGCCCCGCGCAGCAGCGTCCTGCCCAACAGCGCCCGGCCCGGCAGTACCCCACGCAGCAGCGTCCTGCTCAGCAGCGCCCTGCTCAGCAGCGCCCCGCGCAGCGGAGCGCCAGTCAGTGGACGGATGACGCCGCCCGGCCACGCCGCAGCGCGCCGGACGACCGCCGGCGTGTGCAGCAGCCTGCCCCGGCCCCGGCCGGCAAACACGGCCGCAAAGCGAAAAAGGCCAAAAAGCCGAAGAAGAAAAAGAGCCTCGGCCGCCGGCTGCTGATCCTGTTTCTCGTGCTGGCCATCCTCGCCGGCCTGTACCTGACAGCGGTCTATTCCGATATTCCGTTCATCGCCAAGTGGCGCACGGCCTATATTCAGACGGCCATGAACACGCTCAGCCACCAGTGGCTGGCCACGGCGTTCATCCCGCGCAGCGTCATTGACAAGGTCGTCGCCGAAATGGAGGCGGCCAGGGAGGCGCAGATCGGTGTCAACAGCGAGTGGGACGAGGGAGAGGTCGAGTCCCGCAACCCCACGCTCACGGACACCAAGGGCATGAGCAAGGAAGAGATTACGTTTTATAACCTCTTCTGGGAGGTGGATGTGCCGAGCATGCAGGCGTATGTCAAGGAGCATCCTGACGCCCTCGCCGCCGGCTGGAGCCGCATCAACATCGACAAGTCCGCCCTCACGGGCGACGGCACCAGCATCCGCACCATCCAGGGCGAGCAGGTGCTCGCGATCGACGCGCAGAATGAGATCCTCATCGCGCGCGAAAAGGGCAGTACTTACCGCGGCGTGCTTGTCATCATGAAGGACCCGTCGCGCCTGAGTCTGCAGGCCGCGTCCACGCTCGGCAGCGTCGGTCAGGTCTGCGGCAAGATTGCCGAGGCCCACGGCGGCGTTATCGGCATGACCGGCTCGGGCTTCATCGACCCGGGCGGCACCGGCAACGGCGGAACCCTCGCGGGTTACGCCATGTGCAACGGCAAGTCCTACGGCGGCCACATGGGCTACGGCTACAAGCGCCTCGAACTGCATGAGGACAACCGCATCTACATCCGCGACAGCGATTCCGAGGTCTCGCCCGGCACGACGGACGCGGTCGAGTTCTCGCCCGCCATGATCATCGACGGGGAGACGGTCGTCAATGCCCGCAGCGGCTTCTCGGATCTGCAGCCGCGCGCCTGCCTCGGCCAGTCGAAGTACGGCGAGATCATCGCCCTGCTCGTCGAGGGCCGGCTCACGACGTCGGTCGGCATCAGCGTGCCGGACTGCGCGGCCATTATGGCCAAGCATGACTGCATGCAGGCCATGAACCTCGACGGTGGCACCAGCGCCATGATCTGGTACAAGGGCAAGTACATCATGCGCAGCTCTAACCCTGCGCTCACCGCCGGGCGCACGCTGCCGAACGCCTTTGTCTATGCCGGAAAATAGGCCATCCGCAACGTCCCTGACCGCCAGTCAGGGACGTTTGTTTGCCTTGTACAAATCTTTTTTTGCTGCCTCCATGCAGATTTGTGAAAATGGGGCTTGCAATCCGACGCGGGAAGTGGTAGAGTAACACCATCGAGAAACCGATGACCGAGAGGAGTACCCATTTACGAAGCTTTCAGAGAGCAGCGGACGGTGGAAGCGCTGCAGCGGACGAATGGCGAATGGACTCGCGAGGGCAAACCGATTGCAGCAGCATGAGGGGCGACGGTGGCCGCGGCCGTTATCCGGCGGAGCGTATGATCGTACGTGCAAAGTGGGCGCATGAGCGCCAACATGGGTGGCACCGCAGGAGTTACAGTCTTGTCCCATGAAACGGAAGGAACCGTTTCGTGGACGAGGCTTTTTTTATTGCGCAAATCACCGCAGGAGGGATGCATATGACACGGAGAACCAGACGATGGCGTGGCGGCCGGAGAATTTTTGCCGCGTCAGACCGTATCCGAACGTTTCAAAACCAACTACTTTCAATATAAGGAGAATATACTATGAATCAGACTTTCCAGAAGATCGTCGGCGGCGTGCTCGCCGTCACCGCGCTCATGGGCCTGTCCGCCTGTGGCAGCAAGACCGAGGACAACAAGGCCGAAGGCAAGACCTATAAGGTCGGCATCGTGCAGTTCGTGGACGATGCGTCCCTCAACCAGATCGAGGCGGCCATCGAGGCCGAGCTCGACGCGAAGGCCACGGAGCTGGGCGTGACCTTTGACTACACGCTCTACAACGGTCAGGGCGACGCCACGACGCTCAACCAGATCGGTGCCGAGCTCGTCGGCAAGGGTGTGGACCTCATCGTCCCGATCGCGACCCCGGCCGTGAAGATCATGCAGTCCGCCACTGAGGACACCGAGATCCCCATCGTCTTCTCCGCCGTGTCTGACCCCGTCGGCGCCGGCATTGTCGATTCGCTCGACGCGCCCGGCGGCCGCATCACCGGCACGAGCGACGCGCTCAACACCAAGGGCCTGCTCGACCTGATGCTCGCCCAGAACCCGGACACCAAGACCGTTGGCCTGCTCTACTCCAAGAGCGAGGATTCCTCTAAGCAGCCGATCGAGGACGCGAAGGCCTACCTCGAGGGCAAGGGCATCCGCTGCGTGGAAAAGACCGGCACCACCACCGATGAAGTCACCTCCGCCGTCGACGCGCTCATCGCCGAGAAGGTCGACGCCGTCTTCACCCCGACCGACAACACCATCATGACCGCCGAGCTCGCCATCTACGAGAAGTTCCTCAATGCCAAGATCCCGCAGTACTGCGGCGCGGACTCCTTCGCCCTCAACGGCGCGTTTGTCGGCTACGGCGTGGATTACACCAAGCTCGGCACCATCACGGCCGACATGGTCGTGCAGGTCCTGGTCGACGGTAAGGACCCCGCCACGCTGCCCGTGACCACGTTCGATAACGGCATCGCCATGATCAACACCGAAAGCTGCGCCGCCCTCGGCTATGACCTCACGGCTGTCAAGCAGGCGTTTGACGGCAAGTGCAGCTCCGTGCTCGAGACGACCACGCAGCAGAATTTTGACTGATATCTGACATCCCGAAGGAGGGAGCTCCATGCTGACCGTTTTGCAGACGGCGCTCGAGGTCGGCCTCATTTACGGCCTCGTCGCGCTGGCGCTGTTCATTAGCTTTTCCATCCTGAATATCGCCGATCTCTCCACGGACGGCTGCTTCACGCTCGGCTGTGCTGTCGGCGCCATGCTCACCATCGCCGGCCACCCGATCCTTGCGCTGTTCGCGGCCATGGCGGCGGGTATGCTCTCGGGCTACGTCACGGCCTTTTTGCAGACGCGCCTCGGCGTCGAGAGCATCCTCGCCGGCATCATCTCAAACACCGGCCTCTACACGATCAACCTCGCGGTCATGGGCTTTTCGTCCAACGTGTCCATCACCGGGGTCGATACGGTGTTCTCGCTCTTCAAGGGCCTCGTCGGCGGGCAGTGGAGCCGGCTGATCCTGCTCGCGCTCATCGCGGCGGTCATCGTGATCGTGCTCATCCGCTTTTTCGGCACGTCACTCGGCCTGTCCATCCGTGCCACGGGCGACAGCCTCGATATGGTCAGCGCTTCCTCCATCAACCCCAAAGCCACCATCACGATCGGCCTGTGCCTGGCCAACGCTCTCACGGCGCTGTCCGGCTGCCTGATCGGGGAGTATAACAAGTTCTGTGACATCAACCTCGGCACCGGCATGGTCACGATCGCGCTGGCGAGTCTCATCATCGGCGAGGTCTTTGCCGGTCACCGCGGCGGCGTGGGCAAGCGCATCGTCTGCGTCGTGCTCGGCAGCATCGTCTACCGCTTTATCATTGCGCTGGCGCTGCGGCTGAACATCTCGGCCGAGTATTTCAAGCTCGTGTCTGCCGTCATCGTGGCCGTCGCCATCGCCGCGCCGAACATGAAGGGCTACGTCCGGCTGGCGAAGATCAAGTCCAATGCCCGCAAGCTGCGCGCCCTGTCCGGAAAGGGGGACGAGACCGATGCTTGAAATTTCCCACATTTCCAAGACGTTCAACGCCGGCACCGTGAACGAGAAGCGCGCCATTTCCGACCTCTCGCTCCGGCTGGCCGACGGGGAGTTTGCCACCATCGTCGGCTCCAACGGCGCCGGCAAGAGCACGCTCTTCAATGCCATTGCCGGCGTGTTTTATGTGGATTCCGGCGCCATCACGCTTGACGGGCGGGACATCACGTTCCTGCCGTCGTATCAGCGCAGCCGCCGCATTGGCCACCTGTTCCAGGACCCGCTCAAGGGCACCGCGCCGCACATGACCATCGAGGAGAACCTCGCCGTGGCTTACCTGCGCTCTTCGGACCGGCACGTGCTCTTCGGCCGCGTGACGCGCCGCGACCGCGACTTTTTCCGCGATGCGCTCGCCCAGCTTGACATGGGGCTGGAGGACCGCATGAACACGCCCGTCGGCCTGCTCTCCGGCGGCCAGCGTCAGGCGCTGACGCTGCTCATGGCCACCATGGTCACGCCCGAGCTGCTGCTGCTCGACGAGCACACGGCCGCGCTCGACCCCGTCACGGCCGACAAGGTGCTCGCGCTCACGCGCAGCGTCGTGTCCGAGCGCAGCATCTCCTGCCTCATGATCACGCACAATATGCATCAGGCGCTCGAACTCGGCACGCGCACGCTCATGATGGATTCCGGCCGCATCGTGCTCGATGTCTCCGGCCCGGAGCGCGCGGGCATGACCGTGCAGGGCCTGCTCGATGCCTTCGCCGCCAAGGCGGGCGCCACGTTTGATAACGACCGCGTCCTGCTGTCCACGGCCGAGGATCCGGAAAACTGAACCCCGGCAAAGAAAAATCAGCCGCCCGCAGGGCGGCTGATTTTTTGTGCCTGTAAACTTAATAGAACGTGGCCACCGGTTCCTCCGGCTTTTCGACCTCCTGCACGGACTGCACCGTGAACACGGGGCCCTTGCGCCCGTAGGCGCGGTGGAACTTGTAGTCCAGCCGGGCCGTGATGATGGCCCACTCGTCGTTGCGGATCTCGTCCGCGCGATCCCACACGCAGATGATGCCCGCGAACTGAATGTCCTGCACGCAGCAGGTCATGATGTGCCGCCCGGCGATGAAGCAGCCCTTCGGCACGTTCTTGCGCACGAGGCAGCGGCACTTGACCTCGATGGTCTTGCCGTCGTATTTTTTCGGCTCCTCGGACATGTCGCGGTACCAGATGGCGAAGTCGCGGTCCTCGATTTCGACGACCGGGGCGTCGAGGTCGAACGGCAGCGGGTCCTCAATGTCGTCGTACACGACCTTGCCGTCGGTGTATTCATACGCGATGTCGCACCGGCGGGAGATGGCGCGGATGATGCGGTGCATCTCCATGCGATCCATGCTGTCGTTGTAGCGGTTGAGCACGACGAGCTCGGCACTCTTGAGCTTGTCCACCATGAGCTGGCGCATATTCGCGTTGTAGCTCAAAAACGACGTCGCGTCGCAAAACAGGAACTCCTGCGCGACTGCCCAGCCCTCCGGCAGGTTGCCGTAGAGCGAGTCGAGCATCCACATGCCGTTGAACTCCACAAGCACACGCTCGGGGCGGATCTCGTCCTGCAGCGCCTTCAGGTGTTCGACCGTGAGGTCGGACTCCTCGTCAATGTTGCGCACAAAGACGTTCCCGGCGCAGAACTTGTCCGGCTCATAGACCTCCTCGCCCTCTTCGCACAGCAGCAGCAGCGTGCGCTCGCCCTTGTGGAAGCGGCTGTCCTCGAGCGTCTCCTGGATGAATTTCGTCTTGCCGGCTTCCAGAAAGCCGGTGAACAGGTATACCGGCAGATCCGGTGCCTGCTGTTTTGTGTCAGCCAATGTGGAACAGCTCCTTCAGTGCATCCTCGGCCAGGTGCGACCCGATCACGCACACGCGGCCGGTGACCTGTGCGCTGCCGCGGCGGACATCGGACTCGCCGGGCACGTAGTCAAAGTGGATCCAGCCGCCGTCGGTCGCGGGCACAATGCCCTTGGCGCGCAGCACGACGCCATAGCGGTGCTCGTTGATGAGCGCGTCGAGTGCGGTGCGGATCTCGTCATCGGTGTATTTGCGCGGCGTCTCGGTGCCCCAGCTCGTGAACACCTCATCCGCGTGGTGGTGATGGTGATGATGGCCGCAGCAGTGGTCGTGGCCGTGCTCGTCATGATCGTGGTCATCGTGGTCATGATCGTGGCCGCAGCAGTGATCGTGGTCATGCTCGTCGTGGTCATGATGATGCTCGTGCTCATGTTCGTGGTCATCGTCATCCTCATCGTCATCATGGTGATGATGGCCGCAGCAGCATTCGTGCTCGTGCTCGTCATCGTCGTCGTGATGATGGTGATGGTGCTCGTGCTCGTCCTCGTCGTCCTCCTCGGCGGCCTCGGCCTTGAGGTGCTCGAGCTCGGCGGACAGCGTGTCGCGCCGCTCCATCGTCTCGAGGATCTGCTTGCCGTCGAGCTCCGTCCACGGCGTGGTCACGATCGTGGCGGTCGGGTTCTTCTCGCGCAGCAGCGCCACGGCGGCGTCGAGCTTCTCGGGACGGATGCCCTCGGTGCGCGAGAGGATGATGGCGCTCGCGTTCTCGACCTGGTTGTTGAAAAACTCGCCGAAGTTCTTCATGTACATCTTGCACTTGTTCGCGTCCACGACGGTCGTGAAGCCGTTGAGCACCAGCTCGTCGGACTGCACGCCCTGCACGGCGCGGATGACGTCGCTCAGCTTGCCGACGCCCGACGGCTCGATGAGGATGCGGTCGGGGTGGAATTGCTCGAGCACTTTCTGCAGCGCGTCGGCAAAGTCGCCCACGAGGCTGCAGCAGATGCAGCCGGAGTTCATTTCGTTGATCTGCACGCCGGAGTCCTTGAGGAAGCCGCCGTCGATGGCGATCTCACCGAACTCATTTTCGATCAGCACGATCTTTTCGCCCGTGTAGGCCTCGGCGATCAGCTTTTTGATCAGCGTGGTTTTGCCGGCACCGAGAAAGCCGGAGAAAATATCAATTTTTGTCATAAAAGAAAGCACTTCCTGTCTGGGAGCACGCACTCCCGAAATTTTGTCCATTATTATAGCACGAAATTGTGAACGAAACAAGTCCGCCGCGTCGATGGGATGTGGTTGCGTTTTTGCTGCCGCTGCGGTAAAATGACGGCATGAAACGAAGTGATTTTTGGACAACTGCAAAACGAAATTGGCGCACACTCGCCTACCTGCTCGTGCTCACAGTGTTGGCGGTCGTGCTCGTGGTCGTATGCGTCCGGCGCGGACAGGATGCCGCGCAGCCCTCGCCCACGCCGCGCACCTCGGCCAAGGTGCGCAAGGACGCGGCGCAGGCACTGCTGGACGGCATGACCACGCACGAGAAGATCTGCCAGCTGCTGATCGTGCAGCCTGAGGCACTCACCGGCGGCAGCACCGTCACGGGTATGACGGACGAGCTCGCTGCCGCGCTGCGGGAATATCCGGTCGGCGGCGTGCTGCTCTCGGCGCAGAACATGACCTCCGGCGAACAGCTCGCGGCGCTCACCGGAGCGCTTGCGGACGGCTGCAAAACGGCGCCGCTCATCTCGGTCGATGAGGAGGGCGGCCGCGTCGCGCGGCTGATGAACACCGTCGGCACGACGAAGCTCGGCAGTATGTACAGCTACCGCGCACAGGGCACGCAGGTGGCGTATGACAATGCGCAGACCCTCGCGCACGACATCGCGGCCTACGGCTTCAATACGGACTTTGCGCCTGTGGCCGATGTCTGGACGAACAAGAAAAGCAGCGCCATCGGCGACCGCGCCTACAGCGATGATTATGACGAGGCGGCGGAGCTTGTTGCCGCCGCCGTGAGCGGCTTTCGCGACGCCGGGGTCATCTGCTGCCTGAAGCATTTCCCCGGCCACGGCAGCACAGTCACGGACTCGCACAACGGCGCTGCCACGGTCGACAAGACGCTCCCGCAGCTCCGGCAGGAGGACCTCAAGCCCTTCGTCTCCGGCATTGCCGCCGGGGCGGACATGGTCATGGTCGGCCACCTGACTGTGCCGACGATGGACGATGTGCCGGCATCTCTCTCGCACAAGCTCGTCACGAATCTGCTGCGCTACGACCTCGGTTTCCGCGGCGTCATCGTCACGGACGGGCTGCAGATGCAGGCCCTCGCGCAGTATACCGACGGGGAGAAGGCCGTGCTCGCCCTCTCTGCCGGCAACGATATGCTGCTCGAGATCAGCGACGTGCCCGGCGCGGTCGCGGCCGTGGAGCAGGCGCTCGCGGACGGCACGCTCACGCAGGCGGCGCTCGATCAGAGCGTGCTGCGCGTGCTGCAGCTCAAACTCTCGCACGGCATTGTGCCGCTGCCGGAAATCGGCTGACACTCATGATATTTTAAGAAAGGTGTGCTATCTTTATACTGGGCGCGGCCATCCGGCCCGCCCGCCATCCTCCCTTTTTTCTTCCCCCAACAGAGCAGCCGCTGTCGAAAGTGACAGCGGCTGCTCTGCGTTTGCTCAGGCTGGGGAAAAGATATAGAGCAGCGGGGGAGCTCGAGGGGGCAAGGCCCGCCTCGAATGGAATCTTGCGCGCCAGCGCAGCGGCTGCTCTGCATATGCAGTGGAAAACACGCCGCTGCCGTCATTTCCGGTTGTAGACCGGCGCAAAACGTGGTATCCTAAGCTATCATGACCAGAGAGGCGACCACCATTGCAATTTGTTGACATTGAAAAGAAGGACGGCGGTGCGTTCCTGCACCGCTACGACCTGCATTATATCGACCGCACCGGCTGCCCGCGCACGTATGAGATGGTCAGCCGTGACCGGAACATTGACTCGCTCGAGCATCTGCAGCACCACCGCACGGACGCGGTCGTCATGGTGCTCACGGATGCCGCGCGCGAGCACATCGCGCTCATCCACGAGTTTCGCATGGAGCTCGGCCAGCGCATCTACGGTCTGCCCGGCGGCCTCATTGAGCCGGGGGAGACGCCCGAACAGGCGGCCCGCCGCGAGCTGCGCGAGGAGACCGGCCTGCGCCTGACGGCCATCACGCACGTCCTGCCGCCGGCGGCGTGCACGGTCGGCATCGGCGATGAACGCACGGTCTGCGTTTTCGGCACAGCGGAGGGGACGTTCCGCCCGAGCACCGACCCCATGGAGGAGATCGAGTCGGCGTGGTACACACGCGCGCAGGTGCGCGCCCTGCACGAGACGGACCTGTTCGGTTCCTGGGCGCTGGCCTACAGCTGGATGTTCGCAAACGGCTGCCTGCCGGGCGCCTGAAGGCACACATTCACGATTACGGAGCGATTATCATGTTTTATTCGGAAATTTATCAGCCGGGCGTTGCCGATTTTGACCGCGGCGGCAAGCTGGGCTATGAAGCGATCCTGCGCATTTTTGAAAACACGGCCAGCCGCCATTCCGACAGCTCGGGCGACGACATCATTGCGGAAAGCCGGCACGGCATCACCTGGGTGCTGACCGACTGGCGCGTCCAGATTGTGCGCCGGCCGGACAGCAAGGCGCCCCTGCGCGTCACGACCTGGGTGCGCGACAGCGTGCCCACCGGCCGCGTTTTCCGTGACTATACGCTTGCGGACGAAACCGGCACGGAGCTTGTCCGCGCCGAATCGCGGCTCGTTTTGTTTGACCTGCGCGCGCAGAAGATCATCCGCATCGACCAGCCGCGGTTCCGGTCCTATCAGCCGGAGGCGCGCGGCGTGTTTGCGTCCGCTGCGCCGCGCCTGCGCGCGCCCGCTGCGTTCGACGGGGAGAAAACGCTGCCCCTGCGCCGCAGCGACATTGACTTCAACGGTCACGTACATAACACGAAGTATCTTGACTTCGCGCTTGAGGCGCTGCCGGACAGCGTGCCGCGCGACGCGTTTACCGGCATCCGTATGATCTATCCGAAGGCGGTCAAGGATGCAAATTCCGTCACGCTCAAATACACCCTGACGGACACCGGCCCCTTCGTGTGCGTCTACAGCGCGGACACGCTCTGCACGCTCATCCGCTTCGAGACATGAAGATACCCCCGCTGCGCTTTTCGCAGCGGGGGCATTTTTCAGCTTTCCGCGAACCGGTCGACATATGCGCGCATTTCCTGCCGCGAGTCGATGCCGTGCACGCCTGCGATGAACGCGCGCTTTTCTTCGTACGTGAGCGCTGAAAATTTCGTCAGCGCCTGCTGGTTGTGCACCAGCGCCATGCCCAGCCCGACCGGGATGGCCGGCTGCATGCCTGTTTCGTGCAAAGGTTCCACCTTCCTCTGTGTCCGGTTTCGGAGCGGGTGCTCCTTAACCATAGTATGGCACAGATGGGAAAATAGAATGCATCAGCCCAGATCGAGCACTTGCCGCGCGGCATAGCCCTCGCTGCGCAGAGCGCCGTCGAGCAGCTCATAGCGCGTGATGTCCAGCCGCACCGCGTGCAGCATCGCGGGCATCTGCTGCAGCTGCTGCAGCTGCACGCCGCGCGCCTCAATCACGCTGCGGTACTCGTCGCTCAGCGGGTCGATGTACACGGCCGTGCCTGTCATCTGCAGTCCGGCGAGCGAGTCCATGCCCGCGTAGCTGTCGTACACGGCGGCGGAGATCGCCCCGTTCCACCAGATGCCCTTGAACTTCAGCCCGCCCTCGGTGAGAACATAGAGCTTGCCGTCCACGCGCAGGTATTCCAACGGGGTGCACCGCACCCATTTGCCGCAGCCGGTCGCGAGCGCGAGCGTGTTGTGCGCTTCCAGAAAGGCGTCGATGCGCGCCCTGAGCGCGTCCGTCGGCATCGGTGCCTCCGGCGGGCAGAAGGCTTTGGCGATCAGCTCGGCCGCGGCGACGGTCTCGTCCTCGCCCTTCGGGCGGAAGGTCACGCGCTTTTGCAGCCCGGCTGTCACGACCGGGCCGTCCTCGCCCGCGGCGACGGTGATGACGTTTGCATACCCGCTCCAGTCGCGCGGGGCGCGCTCTGCGGGGAAGAGCTTGCAGTTGCCGATGACCGTACCGAGGATGTAGGCCGTGCGGCGCGCGTCGGCGTCATAGATGATGGCAGTGATGTTCATGGGTTCGTTGCCTCCGGAAGAATCAGAATATGAGATAATGTGAGTATAACACGCAAAGAATGGATTGTAAAATCGAAAGCCGGATGTTACAATGAGAAAAATCCAAAACAGAAACGAGGTTTTGCCATGCTCTGCCCGAAATGCGGCGCGCAGCTGTCCGACAGCGCCGTGATCTGCCGCGCCTGCGGCGCCATGCTGCCCGAGCAGCCAGCCGCTCCGAAGACGCCGTATCCCCCGACGTCCCAACCGGCCGAAAACACCGCGTCCGCCCAGCCCAACGCCCCGCGCACCTGCGCCCGGTGCGGTGCCCCGCTCGAGGACGGCGTGCGCTTTTGCACCAACTGCGGCGCGCCCGTGCCGGAACGGCCCGCTTCCTCTGACACGGCGCAGTCCGTTCCGCCGCAGCAGGACACGGCGAACGCGTCCTACACCGGCGCGGCGGCCCCGTTCTGCCCGGGCGTCTGCCCACGCTGCGGCAGCCGGTTCGCACCAGGTGCGCGTTTTTGCACCGTCTGCGGCATGCCCGCGCCCGAAGCGCCGCAGGGCCAGACCGACTGGTATGCGTCCGCACCCGGCGGCACGGTCTCCTCGCCGGAGATCGGCCCGAAGCACAAGCCGAAGAAGCTGCTCATCGGTCTGCTGTGCGGCTTTGCCGCACTGGTCGTGATCGTGGCGGTCTTGGCCGGCATTTTCGCCGCCCGTCAGGCGGGCGAGCCCAGCACGGCCGGCGGTACGGAGGTGGACCGTCTGCTCGAGAACTACTTCACATACTTTGAAAATGACGATGCCGATGCCATGCTCGATCTCTTCCTGCCGGAGGTCATCTCGTACATGCAGGACGATGATACCGTCATCAGCCGCGAGGACGCCCTCATCCAGCTCGACGACTGGTATTATGATTACGGCAAGGCCATCGACGACTATTACGTCTATGATGACGACAGTCTCGACGCCAGCGACGTGCGCGAGATCCAGCGCGAGCTCGGTGTGCGCATTGACGACAATGTCATCATCGCCTGCGACGTGACGTATCAGAACGGTCAGGACAACGACTTTTATTTTGAGTTCGTCCAGGTCGATGGGCAGTGGTATCTGCTCTTTGTCGTGGAGTAACCGCCATTTTTGGAAACGCCCCCGGCAGCCGAAGCTGCCGGGGGCGTTTTTCTTATGCCTGCACCTGCACGCGGCTGCCGCCGCTGCGGTCTTTCGTCACGATGATCTGCCGGTCGATGCGGTCCTTGAGCTCTGCCACGTGGGAGATGATGCCCACGATGCGATTGCCGCCCGACACGCCCACGAGCGCGGCGAGCGCCTGCTGCAGTGCCTCACTGTCGAGCGAGCCGAAGCCCTCGTCGACGAACATCGCCTCGAGCTGCACACCGCCTGCGGTTGCCTGTACCTCGTCGGACAGGCCCAGCGCCAGCGACAGGGAGGCGGCAAACGTTTCGCCGCCGGAGAGCGTCTTGACGCTGCGTGCCGTGCCGTTGTAGTGATCGATGACCTCAAGCTCCAGCCCGGTCTGGCTGCGGTTGTCGCCCGCACGGGCGCAGCGGCGCAGCTCGTACTGCCCGCCGGACATGATGAGCAGACGCGTGTTTGCACGGCCGAGGATGCGGTCAAAGTACGCGGTCTGGATGTAGGTCTCGAGCATGATCTTTTCCTTGCCGGGCACGGCGCCGTTGGCCGTCGCGGCCAGCGCGTGCACCCATTGCCAGCGTGCGCGCACGGCGGTGTGCTGCTGCCGCTGCGTGTCGATGGCGGTGCGGGCCGCGCGGTTTTGCTCCAGCTGCGCGGCGCAGGTGCTGATCTGCTTTTGCAGCTGCTCTGCGCGCACGGTCAGATCGTCCCGCCGGGCGCGCAGGGCGGTGATGTCTGCCGGGGGTGCTGTTTGCAGCTGGGCGCGCAGTGCGTCGCGTTTTCCGGCCAGCCCGGCGAACGCGGACTGTGCCGCGTTGCTGCGGGTACGCGCCGTGTCCAGTGCCTGCTGCAGCGCGTCGCATTGGGCGCGCGTCTCGTCGAGCGCGCGCTGTGCCACAGCGCGGTTTTCATGCGGCAGCTCCTGCGCGCGGCGAAGGACATCCGCGTCCAGCTCTGCACACCGCGCCTCGAGCGCGGAGATCTCCTGCGCGCGATCCTGCATGTCCGTCTGCTGCTGCCGGAGGGCCGTCTCCTGTGCCGGCAGACCGGCTTCCAGCGTCTGCAGCGCCGTGAGCGCCTGCTGCTGCGCCGTGTGCTCTGCTGCGAGCGCCTCGGCGTCGCGCACGGCCGCCGCGCGCAGAGCGGGGAGGGTATCTGCCAGCGTGTCCGGGTCGAGCGGCGGCGTCAGTGCCCGGCAAGCCTGCGCGATCGCCTCGCGCACGGCCTCCAGCTGTCCGCGCAGCCCTGCCGCCTGTGCGCTGTGCTCCGCGGCCGCTTTCTGCGCCCGGTCGCTGTCTGAAAGCGCGCGCTTGAGCGCGGCGGCGTCCGGCGTCTGCTCCGGCGCGGCGGCGGGGCAGGGGTGTTCTGTTGCGCCGCAGACCGGGCAGGGCTGACCGGACACGAGCGTGCGCGCGAGGATGCCCGCCTGTGCGTCGAGGTAGGCACGGTTTTGCGCGCTGTAGTGCGCCAGCGCCGTCTGCGCGGTCTCGGCCGCCTTCCGGTATTCCGTCTGCGCGGTGTTAAGCGCCGTCTCCAGCTTGGCGCACTGCTTTTGCTGCTCTTCCAGCGCCGCCAGCTGCGTGCAGCGCTGCGCGGCCGCTTCCTGCGCGTGCCCGGTCTGCGCGGCGGCCACGGCCAGCTTCGGCTGTTCGCGCAGTTTCCCGCGCGCAGTTTCCAGCGCCTGCGCGGCTGCGTCCGTCCGGGCGCGCGCCGTATCGTAGTCGCTTCGCTTTTGCGCCAGCCGCTTGCGCTCCGCCCCTGCCTGTGCGCGCAGCGTGTCGAGCTGTTCATACCGCCGCAGCGCGTCTTCCAGCCGCGTGATGTCCTGCCGCCGGCTCTGGATCTCCGGCTGTGAGGCCATGGCGGCGTCCAGCGCCGCCTGTGCGGTTTTTGCTTCTGTCTGTGCCTCCGCCCATGCGGCATCCGCCTCGGCGAGTTTTACGCGCGCGGCTTCGAGCGCCTCTGCTTTTCCGAGGTCGGAGAGCACCTGCTCGCGCCGCGTCTCCGTCTGCACGCGCTCTGTCTGCGTCTGCGTCAGCGCGGCCTCGTCCGAGCGCAGCAGCATGTCCAGCGCCGCGAGCAGCGCGTCGGTGTCCAGTGCGTCCGGCAGTGTCTCCGGGGCGGCGCCGCGGATGCACCCGGCCGCCTGGCGCAGCCCGGCCTCCAGCTCGCCGCACTGCCGGTCGAGCGCGGCCGCCTCTTCCTTGAGCCGGTTTTGCAGCGCCTGATACCGCTCCGTGTGGAAGATCTGGCGGAAGATGGCCTTGCGCTCGTCCGTCTGGGCGAGCAGCAGCTTTCGGAATTCTCCCTGCGCGATCATCACGATGCGCGCAAACTGCTCCCGGTCCACGCCGATGATGTCCGTCACGGCGGCGGTCACGTCGCGCGCTTTGGTGATGACGCGGCCGTCCGGCATTGTCAGCTCGGCGTCCGCCTTCTGCACGGTCGTGCCCGTGCCGCGTGTTTTTGGGCGCGTGTATTCGGGGTTGCGGCGCACGGTGTAGGTCCTGCCGCCGTTTGTGAAGGTGAGCTCGACGAATGTCGGCGTCTCGGCCGCTGCGTATTTGCTGCGCAGCATGGAGCTCTCGCGGCTCTCGCCGCTCGCCTCGCCGTAGAGCGCGTAGGTGATCGCGTCAAAGATCGTCGTCTTGCCGGCGCCCGTGTCGCCGGTGATGAGGTAGAGCCCGGTCGTGCCGAGAACAGAAAAGTCCACGGTCGTCTGCCCGGCGTAGGGGCCGAAGGCGGACATGGTCAGATTCAGCGGTCTCATGGCTGCGCCTCCCGGATTTCCTCCATGAGCTGTGCCGCGAACGCGCGCTGCTCATCGCTCATGGGCTGGTTGTTTTGCTGTAAGTAGAGCGCCTCGAACAGTTCCAGCGGCGTGCGCTGCTCCATGGCGGCGGGGACCGCCACCGTCCCGGCGGCGCGTGTGCGCGCGTTGTCGTAGTCGAGCGTCATCAGGTACGGATAGATCGCCCGCAGCCGGCTCACGGCGTCGTACACGTCCTGCTCGTCCGTGAGGATCAGGTGCAGGTAGTCGCTGCGGTAGGTCGTGTGCTCGTAAAAGCTCCGCGCGGTCAGTTCGTCGTAGCTGCCGCGTACCTCGCGCAGGTCGCGCAGCGGCGTCAGCGGCACGGTGCGCACATCGACCGCGCCCTTTTCGTCCAGCGTCACGATGGTGGCGGATTTGCGCTGGCTCGCCTCAGAAAACGAGTACTTGAGCGGTGACCCGGCGTAGCGGATCGTCGGGCGGTCGATCTGCTGCGCGCCGTGCAGGTGGCCGAGCGCCACGTAGTCAAACGGCGCGAACACGCGGCTGTCCACATTGTCCGTCCCGCCGACGGACAGCTCCTCCGAGCCGCTGCGCGCCCCGCCGGTCACGAACTGGTGCGTCACGAGCACGTTGCGCGCAGTTTCGTCAATGTCCATGTGCGCGATGGCGGCGGCCACGGCGTCGGTGTAGCTCTCGATCTGCGCGTCCGGGAACCAGCGGCGCACGTGCGCGGGCTTCAAAAACGGCAGCAGCCATACGGACACGGGGCCGAATTCGTCGCGCAGCACGACGGGCGCGACCGCGCCGCCGTAGACCGGCGCGATATGGACGCCGCAACTGTCCATGACCCGTCCGCCAAAGGCGAGCCGTTCCGGTGAGTCGTGGTTGCCGCTGATGAGCAAAACGGGCACGCCGCGCGCGCACAGTTCGGTCAGAAATCCGTCGAGCAGCTCGACGGCCTCGGTCGGCGGCACGGGCTTGTCGTACACATCGCCCGCGATCAGCACGCCGTCCGGCCGTTCGTCGTCCAGGATCGTGAGAATTTGCCGCAGAATATATGCCTGATCTTCCAGCATCGAAAAGCCGTTGACCCGCTTGCCGAGATGCAGGTCGGCGAGGTGAAGAAATTTCATATCGGTCCGCTCCTTCCCGCGGCCGTGCCGCGGTGTGGTGCTTCCATTATAATCCGAATCGTGCTACGGCACAACGGCGATTTTCGACGCGGCGTGTTAGGTGTAAATCGGACTGGAAATGCAAAAAGAGCCGGCTGGGAGCTTGTCCCCAGAGATCACGGGCTGGCCCGCTACTCTAACCGACTCTGTCATTAGTATACAATTTTATCCTGGCCTGTGTCAATCATACGTGCAAAAAGAGCCGGCTGCATTGCTGCCAGACGTCACCGGCGCGGATACGCCGGTTTATTCTTACCGACTCTGTTGTCAGTATACAATTTCGTTCCGGGCTGTGTCAATCACCATACGCGGTCGAACAATATCTTGACGAATCCACGAAGTGGCTGTACGCTGAAGAAAAAATGCAGAAGTATGGATGCAGTACGTTAAGGAGAAAAACAGCTATGACGGAGACTGGAAAGCGCTTGACGCATTGCTTGAAGGCTATGGGCGTTCCGACAGGAATGGGAGCAGCGATTTTTCTGACAGTCGGGGAGGAAAATCAGAAAGACGAAATACTGCATTATATGGCAGATCACCGCGAGGCGACGGCGGAAGAACTTCTGGACGTGGTTCGGAGAATCAGCGCAAAGTAAAAGAGCAGTTCTCTCTTCACGAACCGGAGGCACGGGCGCGCGATTGTGCCGGAAGAATAAAAGAGAACCGGCCGCGCTCTATGCGCCCAGGGTTTCGAGGCCCCGTTACCGGTTCTGCTGTCAGTATATCGGACACTCTGCAATCTGTCAATTTACGCACACGCAAAAACCGGGAGCCGTTATGGCTCCCGGTTCCTGCTCTTGTGCGCGAGATATGCCACCAGCTCCTCCGGCGTGAGCGCGCCGAGGGCTTCCGTATGCTCCGCCGCCCTGCGCACGGCGGCGTGCACATCACTGACGGGCACGCCATGCGTCCGGGCGACGGTCTCGAGCGCGCGGCGCGCCAGTTCCTCCGTGGTCGGTTGGGTCACTTGTTTCTTCCTTTCCTGCGTCCTGCGGCTAGTATGTCCCGGCGGCTGCTGCCTATCCGCTCACCAGCCGAGCGCGCGCGCCAGCGCCGTGAACGCCGTGCACAGCGCCATGCCCATCGCCGTCGGCAGCAGCGTCGCCAGCAGCGTCCATTTTGCACTGCCGGTCTCGCGCCGGATGGTCCAGAGCGTCGTCGAGCACGGCCAGTGCAGCAGGAAAAACAGCACGGCGCTCACGGCGGTCGTCCACGTCCAGCCATTGGCGGTCAGCAGTGCGTGCATCTGCGCCAGCCCGAGCGAATCGCCCAGACTGCCCTGCGCCAGATACCCCATCACGGCGATCGGCAGCACGATCTCGTTGGCCGGGAACCCGAGTACGAACGCCAGCAGCAGCACGCCGTCCATGCCCATGACCCGCCCGAGCGGGTCGAGCGCATTCGCGCACCATGCCAGCAGGCTCGCACCGCCGATGTGCACGTTTGCCAGCGTCCACAGGATCATCCCGGCCGGCGCGGCCACGGCGGCTGCGCGCCCGAGTACGAACAGCGTCCGGTCGAGCACGGAGCGCACGATTACCTGCCCGACCTGCGGCGCGCGGTACGGCGGCAGCTCCAGCGCAAAGGCCGACGGCCTGCCGCGCAGCACGGTCACGCTCAGCAGCCACGTCGCGCCGAACGTCAGCCCTACGCTCAGCACGAGTGCCGCCGTGAGCAGCAGCGCGCTGACGAGCGAGCTGCCGCTGGCCGCTGCGAAAAACATGGTCATGAGCGCGATGAGCGCCGGGAACCGCCCGTTGCACGGCATGAGGCTGTTGGTCAGCACGGCGAGCAGCCGCTCGCGCTCGGAGTCGATGATGCGGCAGCCGACCACGCCCGCCGCGTTGCAGCCGAGGCCCATGCACATCGTCAGCGCCTGCTTGCCGCACGCACGGCAGGCGTGAAACGGCCGGTCGAGGTTATACGCTACGCGCGGCAGATACCCCGCGTCCTCGAGCAGCGTGAACAGCGGGAAAAAGATGGCCATCGGCGGCAGCATCACGGCCACGACCCACGCCAGCGTCCGGAACATGCCGTCTACCAGCAGCCCGTGCAGCCAGAGCGGTGCGTGCAGCGCCGTGAGCAGCGCCGAAAACTGTGCCTGCACCCAGCCGAGCCCGCGCGCCAGCCACTCCGACGGGGCGTTCGCGCCCGCGATCGTCAGCCACAGCACGCCTGCCAGCCCCAGCAGCATGACGGGATAGCCGGTCGCCCGGCTCGTGAGCAGGCGGTCGAGCCGCCGGTCGCGCGCGGCGTATTCGGCCGTGCCGTAAGTCACGCACGCATGGCAGATGGCCTCTGCCCGGCGCACATCGTCCGCGGGGTCTGCCGGCGGCGCCGCGTCCGGCAGCGGCTGCGGCGCCGCCGCGACGGTGTCGAGCGCGTCAAGCAAGGCGGAGAGCGTTTTCTTTTTCCGTGCCGTCACGCCCACGACCGGCACGCCGAGCTGCACCTGCAACTCCGGCAGGTCGACCGTGATGCGCTTGCGCCGCGCCTCGTCGAGCAGGTTCACGCACACGATCAGGTTCGGCGCCACGCTGCGCACCTGCAGCGCGAGCACGAGCGTGCGCTCCAGGCACGTCGCGTCGCACACGACGACCACGGCGTCGGCCTCGCCGCTGCGCACAAAGTCGCACGCGACGGCCTCCTCCGCCGAGTGCGGGCGCAGGGAGTACGTGCCCGGAATGTCCACGAATAAATAATTTTCCCGTGCCGAGCGGCACCGGCCGCACGCGCAGCCGACGGTCTTGCCCGCCCAGTTGCCGGTGTGCTGGTGCATCCCGGTCAGGGCGTTGAAGACGGTGCTCTTGCCGACATTCGGGTTGCCTGCCAGCGCCACGACGCGCTCGCCTGCCCGGCGTGTGCCGCCGAACGCGGCCGCGTGCGCGCCGACAGAGCGGTGCGTCAGTCCCATGCGCGCACCCCCTTTACGGCACGGCTACGCGGATGCCGCGGCAGTCGCACCGCCGCAGCGCGATCACGGTGCCGCGGATGAGATAGGCGCTCGGGTCGCCCATGGGGCTGCGGCCGAGGCAGACGACGCGCGTGTTTTCGATCAGGCCGAGATCGCGCAGCCGCCGCTGCATCCCGTCGGGCGCACACACGCTGCGCACGGTCGCGCACTGGCCGGGCTGCAGCTCGCTGAGCGTTTGGATCTGTGTCATGGTTGCTTCCCCTTCCTCCGGAGGCGGGTGCCTCCCGTACCCATGGTATTCAGCAGGGTGCGCGCGGGTGCGGGCGGTCAGTCTGCGCCTGTGAGGATGATCTCTTCAGCCAGCTGCTGCGCGTTTTTGAGGATGTGTTCGGCCATTTCGGGCGCGGCTAGTGCATCTGTGATCGAGTTGAACAAAACAATATATGCCTTTTTATATAGTTTGTTCATATCCACAATGTTCCGCTCCTTCCGTTTTTTATTGATTATAACGCAAAACGCAACGCGAATGCAATGCATAAAACGAGCGCAAAACGCCGTACAATCATGAAAAAACGAGGAAAGGAGCGGCATCATGGCAGCATTTCAGATACCGCGCACACCGCACACGACGAACAAGACCATCCGCTTTCCGGATGATGTCATCGCGGACGTGGAGGCGGCCATCGCGGGCCAGGACTGCACGTTTTCTGCATTCGTGATCGCGGCGGTGCGCAGCGCGCTCGCGCAGCTGGCGGAGTCCACGGAGGCATGAACGCGCCTTGCGCGCGGGCGCTTGGTGTAGTATAATGCAGGAAAATACCTGTATCAGGAGTGACCGACATGGCAGACAAACCGAAAACGAATGTGGATAAGTTTTTTGAACTCTATGACGCCGACCCCGCCCTGCAGGCGCGCGTGCAGCAGGCGATGGACTGCTATCCCGGCAGTCTCGAGATCCGGGACGTGATGACCGAGCACGTGCTCCTGCCGGTGGCGGAGGAGCTGGGCCTGCCGTTCACGCTCAAGGAGCTGCGCAATTATGAGCTGCTCAAGTGGGGCCGCCAGCACCAGGACCGCGAGCTGACGGACGACGAGATGGCGGCGGATGACGAGACGACCTACTGGCTGCTCGACCGCGGCTGGTCGAACGACGAGGCCACCTTCTGCGGCGGCGAGCATTGAATATTGCGAAATTGCGAAAACACCCGGGCGGGAGCAAGACTCCCGCCCAGGTGTTTTTTGCTGTTATGGATTACACTTTTTGCAAGGGGTATATCCCTGACTGATGACATCATTCCTGTTTCTGCTGACATCTTGACGGTTTTCGGTATGGATTTTCTTGATTTCACTACACGTTGGCCTGTGAAATTTGTGCGTGCTTGTGTTTAGAACGAATGGCTCCTGCTGTGCTTCCAATGGAGTTTCCGGAACATAGACAATCGAGTTGTTTATTCGTCGCGTGGTTTCCAATTCGCGTGTGGAGCGGCTGCTTGTTCCCGAGAACCCGGCGAACAGGAATAGGGCGACCCAAAAGGCCACGATTAGGCAGCAGCGTATCGTTTTGTTTACGTTTTTGGATCTGCTTGTCTTTACAAATCGGATAGATAGATATATGGGCAGAAATAGGAACGACGAGTCTTTATACCACGGCGTGGTAGGCTTCTTAGATGGATCATATTTTGATTTCATTTCTTCTCCAATGAATGACTACGTTTTATATT
>ENA-UEQN01000238-UEQN01000238.1-human-gut-metagenome-genome-assembly--contig:-NODE-238-length-53506-cov-13.918378_pt1 | contig 53506 bp, 39 predicted proteins | sample MGYA00242940_ERZ507944 | MGnify/ENA primary metagenome ERZ507944 (study PRJEB26167, sample SAMN06115449) | human gut metagenome | host: Homo sapiens | place: China:Fujian | collected 2015-08-20... | reverse complement strand
GCGTTGCTTCGAATTAAACCACATACTCCACTGCTTGTGCGGGCCCCCGTCAATTCCTTTGAGTTTCAACCTTGCGGTCGTACTCCCCAGGTGGATTACTTATTGTGTTAACTGCGGCACTGAAGGGGTCAATCCTCCAACACCTAGTAATCATCGTTTACGGTGTGGACTACCAGGGTATCTAATCCTGTTTGCTACCCACACTTTCGAGCCTCAGCGTCAGTTGGTGCCCAGTAGGCCGCCTTCGCCACTGGTGTTCCTCCCGATATCTACGCATTCCACCGCTACACCGGGAATTCCACCTACCTCTGCACTACTCAAGGCCAGCAGTTTTGAAAGCAATCTATGGGTTGAGCCCATAGTTTTCACTTCCAACTTGCCGGTCCGCCTGCGCTCCCTTTACACCCAGTAATTCCGGACAACGCTTGCACCCTACGTTTTACCGCGGCTGCTGGCACGTAGTTAGCCGGTGCTTTCTTGTTAGGTACCGTCATTATCGTCCCTAACGACAGGAGTTTACAATCCGAAAACCTTCTTCCTCCACGCGGCGTCGCTGCATCAGGGTTTCCCCCATTGTGCAATATCCCCCACTGCTGCCTCCCGTAGGAGTCTGGGCCGTGTCTCAGTCCCAATGTGGCCGTTCAACCTCTCAGTCCGGCTACCAATCGTCGCCTTGGTGGGCCGTTACCTCACCAACTAGCTAATTGGACGCGAGTCCATCCTGAAGCGAATAAATCCTTTTCCCTCAGAACCATGCGGTTCCGTGGGCTTATGCGGTATTAGCAGTCGTTTCCAACTGTTGTCCCCCACTCCAGGGCAGGTTACTCACGCGTTACTCACCCGTTCGCCACTAAGTTAAGAAAAGCAAGCTCCTCTTAACTCCGTTCGACTTGCATGTGTTAGGCGCGCCGCCAGCGTTCGTCCTGAGCCAGGATCAAACTCTTTATAAATGGTATTTAATCACTTACAAAGTGTTAAATCGCTGTAATCACTCAGACACAATCGCTTGCGTCCTGTATGAATTACTTGTAAATTTGGAATTGATTAACGTGGGTTTCCAAACCCACGATCAAGGTTCCACAAGTTTCAGTTTTGTTCAATTTTCAAGGTCCTGCTGTGCTGTCTGCTCTCGCTGACAGCTTGTATATTATATATCAGAACCGCTTGATTGTCAAGAGGTTTTCTGAAAGTTTTTTGAAGAAGTTTTCTTCAAAAAACGCGCACAAGCTGTTGATACAAGGGCTTGCCGCGGCCTCCGCCGCGGGACAGCCTGATTATTATAGCAAGTGGTCATACTTTTGTCAATGGGGTTTTTCGGTTTTTTTGACAAATTTCTAGAGGGATTTTTGGGCAAGGTGCATGTTGGGGATTTGTTGGGCGATGGGCACAAGTTGTAGGGGCGGATGCTTGCATCCGCCCGGGTGAACCGTTTGGTGGGTGGTGGCGTTGGGTATACGGAGTTAAGATGAGAGAGATGTAATGACAAGCATACAGGGTGGCGGAGGGTTAGGTTTGTTAAATAAAAATGTATCACGGCCCCTTATATAAAGGTACGCAATCATCTGAGAAACATTACAACTGCTCCAGCGTATCCGCAAGCATGGCAGGCATATTCTGAAATCCTTGAAAATCAGTACACTATATTTGCGTTGACTCCCGTAGGCTCACTTGATAGCCCAGTTCTATTCGGGTCTCCACCTTTTCCCCCTGCAATGCGCACAACAGCTGCTGGGTAGCCTTGAGCCCCAGAATGTCGGCATTAAATTGTACGGCCGTGACGGGCGGTACGGTGTTGGCCAGATTCTCGCTGTCATACAGCGATGCCAGTCGGATATCCTGCGGCACACGCAGGTTCAGCTGCTTTAACACATTCAGCGACAGCTGGGCCAGACGCTCGTCCATACACAGGATGCAATCCGCACCGCGCTCCACCGCCTGCTGCACAGCCCACATCCGCAGATCATCGGTTTCCAGCTCCAAAAACAGCAAGCCTTCATCAATTTCCTGGCCCGCCTTGTCATAGGCCTGCCGAAAGCCCTCCAGTCGGGACTGGTTGACCATGTACAGCATACTGCCGCCCAGCAACGCTATATGCTTCATGCCCTTCATCAACAGCAGGCTCGTCATCTCGCGGCAACCGCCCACCTGGTCGTGGTCGACTGAGAGGATCTCATCATCCTCCGGCTGACCAATGGCGACAAACGGCAGCTTGCGCGCTTTCAGCAAGGGAATAAGGGGGTCACGCTCCAGCGTGCGGGTCAAAATCAGGCCATCGATTTTACGGTTATCCAGCAGCCGTTCCACAGGGCGGGTCTCGTTCTCGTCTACAAGTGTCAGCAGAACATCGTAATCATATTCCCCCGCCACATAGTAGACAGAGCGCATTATTTTACGCATAAAAGGCATCTCAAAGTCGGAGAACTGCTTTGATATCACCAGTGAAATGTTGTACGAGCATTGCTTCGCCGCTCCGCGGTAGAGCACGCCGGGGGTACAGTTGTGCTTTTTCACATAGTCCAGCACGCGCTGTCGGGTTGCGGGGCTGATGCGTCCGCCTCCGGACTCCGAACGGTATACCGTTGTTTTTGGCGTATCCAGCGTCTCCGTACTCTGCGTACTATAGGCCACCTTATCATTCTTCGGCAAGCACGCCATCCTTCCTCATCTCCCGCAGCTATTTTACTATTATCATAATCATTTTTTCACGAACCGTCAACTATTTTTTACGGCATTTCACATCTTCGCGCAATACTTTTGCGCATCTTTCTGCGCAGTTCCCGGCAAACGGTGCGCACCCTTTGCGCAGTTTCCCGTGTACACGGCCCGGGTGCAAACTGTGCCGTCTGCACAGCAGCCAACAGGCTTTGAATTGTCTCGCCGTCTGTTTGCGGGCAATGCGTCTGCAGAAATTCTGCAAACGCTGCCTCATCGGAGGAGACATCCTCCCCCAGCCCGCAGCGCCGCATTTTGCGGTAGAGCGCGTGGAACTCCGCCTGCACGATCTGCAGCGGCGTACGACGCGCACGGTGAACCTGTACAATCACCAGCACGATCAGCAGCAAAGCCACCGGCAATGCCCACAGCAGTGCCGTTTTCCGCGATGTACTGTCAGGGGTTTTCGCTTCGTTTTGTGTTGGCAGCGGCGCGTCATCTTCCTTGGCAGCATTCTGTCCGGCCAGCGGTGTATCAGCTGACAGCTCGCCTTCGGTGAGTTCCGCTGCCATGCCGGGCGTCACTTCCAGCGGCGTCCAGCCCTGCCCGGCAAGATAGACCTCCGCCCATGCGTGCGCGTTGTCGTCCTGCAAAACAGCACGGTAACTGCCGTCTCCTTGGATCGTAAACAGGCTTTGCGGCGCGGCGTAGCCCACTACATACCGGGCCGGCAGTCCCAGCATTCGGCACAGCACCACCGCCGCCGAGGCAAACTGCGTGCTGCTGCCTGTATGGCTCACGTTCAAAAAATACAGCACCGGATCGGTGTCGGCAGGCGCGGCGGCATCGGTGCTGTAATGGCAGCGCCCATTCAGCCAGCTGCGCACCAGCATGCGGCGGCCCTCGGTGTCGCCGTCCTTCAGCTTGCGCTCCTTCACCAGCGCGCCAAGCTCTTCCTTGATCGCATCGTACTCCGCGCCTGCGGGCACAGCCAGATAACGCGCCTCGGCATACGCTGCGTAGGCGCTTTCAAGGCGATCCAGCACACTGGCCTCACCGTCAGCGCGGGCGGTCAGCAATTCTTTGGCCTGTTTGCGCGGAAAATAGTAGAATGTATCATCCTGTGTGGTCTGCCCTGCAATGGCCCCGTCACCGTCCGGCGTGTAGTAATCGTTAAAATATGCGTTATACGGTGAAAAAGTGTAGGCGTCATTTGCATGCAGACGCTGTACGGCCATTTGCCGTGGCTCTGTGCCACTGTAGGCGGCGCGCAAAAACGGCAGGTTGGCTATGGCCAGCCGACCGTTGCCGTCGGTCTTCCAGTTGGATGCCGCACTGTCAAAGGCTGCAGCGTCACCCGCCCGCCAGCTTGTTCCGTCATAGTCCGCACCAATAAAACCACGCAGATAGACGGTCTCCTCCGGCTTGGCGCTGGCCGTGACCATCAGATCCTCCAGCCCGGTCAGTGCAAGGCCGTCACCTTGGGTCAGGCTGCCGTCCTCAACGCCGCCCGCCGCTGCGCTGACATGGAAATTCAATGCGCCGCCGCTGATTTTCGGCAGCCACTCGATTGCCGCACTCAGCACCGCTGCCCGGGCCTTGTCGGTCACCGGGTGCAGCGCGTTCAGCGGCAGCGTAAGCACCGGGCGCAGCACCAATGCGGGCAAAAACAACACGGTGCAGGCCACTGCCATACCGGCAGCAGCCAATTTTTGGTTTGTGCGGTGGGTCTGCAGGTTGGCAGCGTAGGCGGCGGAATCCTTGCCGCCCCACAGCCGCTTTCGCTGCACCGACCGCGCCGCTGCGCAGGACCCCAACCAGCCGGGCAGAAGCAGCAGCCAGCCCAAAACGGCGCTGCCTGTACCGGCCAGCAGCGTAAGCACCACGACCGGCAGCAGCGCCAGCCCCAGCAGCAGTGCATCGGCGTGCCATGCTGTTACTGCGGCCAGAAACGCCGTGACCGGGACTGCAGCCAGCAGTACAAACAGCCCCATCCGCGCCGGGATTGGTGAGGCAGTCACCGCAAAGCTTGCGTTGAATCGTGTATTCAGGCACAGCCTTACGGCATCCGCGCACTGCTGCGCACCGGCCAGAAATGTCCGCTGCACCACAAACAGCAGCACCAGATACCCCACGGCCAGCGCCAGCGTCATACCATGGCGGGCAGCGTTGGGCAGCGGGGCGCGGTGCAGCGCCAGCCACACCGGGCACAGCGCCGCCGTTCCCAGCCATACCCAAACGGGCAGCGCCAGCGCAAATGCGCCGTTCAAAGCCGTCAGCAACCCCAGCGCCAGCAATTCCAGAATCAGCAAATCCACTGCCGCTTCCAGCGCAGGGCGCGCCGCGGCCCCAGTGCGGGGCAGCAGCACACGGTCAATGAACACCAGCCCCGTGTCCGGGTCGGCGGTCCGGCGGCGGGTCATGGTGCGCAGCCGTTTTACGGCAGCCTGACCAAAGTGCAGCACCTGCTGCGGCGCATCGGCTCCCTCTGCCATGATCGCCCCGGCCGGGTCGGTGCAATAGGTTGCACCCAGCGGCTCGCGCACGGTCAACTCACCCACGCGGGCGGTCAGCTTCCAGTGGATCTGCTTCAGTGAATCCCCCGCACGGTAGGGGCGCAGGTCGTAGACGCCGTCAGCCATGTCGCGGCCTGCGGCGGTTACCTTCTCTACCTTGTTCTGCGGCTTTGTGCCCGCGCCATCGTCCTCACCCTCGGCGGGCGGCAGCACGCACAGCTCCCGGCTTTGGGGCGGCACGGCGCAGGGCACGGCAAACAGGCCCAGCGGGTCGCGCACCGTGATTTCCCGCACGCGGAACCGCCACAGGCCGCTTTTGGCGGCGCGCAGCGTTACGCGCAGGTCGGCACACTGACCTGGGGCCAGCATGGCACCGCAGGGCAATTCGATCGCAGTACCGCTCTCGGCGTCCACTGCCTGCAAAACGACACGCAGCTCCAGCACAGGCCGCTGCCCGGCGTTGTGCAACTGCACCAGCACGGTAAACTCCTCGCCGGGGCGCACGGGGCGGGCGGGCAGCTGCAGCGCTGCCTTCACATGTCGGCGCAGTGTGCGGGCATACCATGCCAGAAACACCACCACCAGCACCGCCCATGCCAGCAGAAACACCGCAAACGGCGCACGGCTGACTGCGGCCACGGCAAACAGCACGGCCAGCAGCAGCCCGCAGCCGACCTTACCTGCCATGGGACGGCTTCTCCGGGCGGGGGCGCGGTGTGGTGTGCAGAACATCCGCAATAATGTTCTCCACCGTCTCGCCGCCGGTGCGCGCCTGCTCGGTCAGGCGCAGACGGTGGTGGGTCACATCGGCAAAAATTGCGGTCACATCCTGCGGGGCCACATAATTGCGCCCGCTCAGGTAGGCTGCGGCGCGGGCCATACCGGCCACAGCCAGCGATGCACGGGGCGACAGGCCCAGCGCCAATCGGCCGTCCTGCCGCGTTGCGCGGGAAAGCTCCACGATATACCGCCGAATTTCGTCACTCATAAACACTTCATCCACCTGCTGATGCATGGTCAGCAGGTCGTTTTTGTCCATCACGGGCTGCACACGGTCCAGCAGGGCATGGCGCGGCTGGCGGGCCAGAATTTCCATTTCCGCCTCGGCGTCAGGGTAGCCCATGACCACGCAGACCATAAAACGGTCCAGCTGCGACTCCGGCAGCATCTGCGTGCCGACCGAGCCGACAGGGTTTTCTGTAGCCATGACCGTGAACGGCTGGGGCAGCGCGCGCGTTACACCGTCCACCGTGACGGCGCCCTCCTCCATGACCTCCAGCAGCGCGGACTGGGTGCGGGCGCTGGTACGGTTGATCTCATCAGCCAGAAACAGGTTGCACGCGACCGCGCCGGGGTGGTAGACAAACTTGCCGGTTTCCTTTTGATAGAGCGAGAACCCCACAATATCAGACGGCAGAACATCCGGCGTAAACTGCACGCGGTTCTGGGTCAGGTCCATGGCGCGGGCAAACGCCTGCGCCAGCGTGGTCTTGCCCACGCCGGGAATGTCCTCGATCAGCACATGACCGCGGGCCAGCATTGCCATCATAATTTTCAGCACGGCCTCGGGCTTGCCCAGCACAGCCTTGCTCACCTCGGCTGTCACAGCCAGCGCTTTTTCGTTGAAATTCTGCATGGGTCAATCCTTTCTGTGGCCGCGCCAGATCAGCATACAGCCGATGACGGCGGCAATCAGCACAATTCCTGCCCACAGGGCGTTGTTTTCCAGCCAAATCATCCAGTTGGAGTACGCGCCGCCTGCATCCTCGCTGCCGCCCTCGTTGGGCAGGGGGCTGATGCTTTCGGGCGCAACCTCCTCCAGCGCGGTCGTGCCGTCGGTTTCCACGGTCACCTGGCGCGGCGCGGCGTCCCATGTCTCGTCACACTCGGTCAGATCCTCCGCGTGGGTCGCGGGCGTGGCATCGGGGTCGCGCTCGGCAATAACCAGATACCGTTGGGTATTTTGGGTGTAGGGGTGGCAGGTCGTCAGGGTCAGCAGGTCGCGCCCCGGCTGTATCAGCACCGCGTTTATATCGTCCGGCTGTATAATTTTCAGCTCACACACGCGGTAGACCAGCGTATCCCACGGCGTTGTCATCGTGATTTTATCGCCGGGCTGTATCTGCTGCACATTGCGCAGCATCTCTGCGCCGTAGTAGCCGCGGTGGGCGGCAATCACGGTGTTGGTGTTCGCGCCGCCCAGCGGCATCGAGGTCTGCCCCAGCAGCGCGCCGCCGCGGGCCATGTTGGCCGTGCTGGCGCCAAGGTAGACGGGCAGCTCCAGCTTCAGGCGCGGTATCCACAGCGCGGCGATCATATCATCGGGCAGGCCGTAGCCGGTCAGGTCAAAGGCGGGCGTCTCGTAGGCAAAGGGGTCCTTCAAGCCGCTTTGTCCCTCGGCAAAAATCTGCGCATTGTAGGCTTGTAGGGCATCGTACAGCTCGGGGTAAGCGCGGGCAGGCTTGGCGTTGTCTGTGGTTTCGGTTGCGGCGGGGGCGGCAGCCTCGGCAGCCTGCACAAATTTTTGTACGGTTTTTGTACTTTGCCGCGCCGCCAGATACTGGCTGACCGTGGGCTGCAGCATAAGCCCAACGCCCAGCAGTATTGCCAGCCATGCAAAAATCTGCAAAAACAGGCGTTTCATCAGTCTTCCTCCTCGCGCTTTTTGCAGCGGTGCAGCAGCAGCAGCAAAAGCAGCGCCTCGCCGCCGATGACAAGGCTGCCCGTCACGCTGATCCACGGCCATGCATCCACCATACGCTTGACAACATTGCCGGTGTGCAGCTCCTGATACTGCACAGTCTGCGGCGCGGCGGTCTCCTCGTCCTCTCCATTATACGGCACGCGGGTGCCGCGCACAAGCATACGGTGGGTGTTGATGGCGTAGGGTGTGCAGGTTACCAGCGTGCAGTAGTCCCCGCCGGGGATAATTTCCAGATCCTCGGTGCGCTCCGGCTCCACGACCTTGACCCGATCGACCTGATAGGCCAGCACCTCGTCCATAATGTGCAGGTAAAAGTGGTCGCCCTCGCCCAGCTTGTCCAAATCGGTAAAAAGCACCGCCTCGGCCAGACCGCGGTGGCCGGTCAGCACGCTGTGCGTGCCCGCGCCGCCCAGCGGATAGCTGGACCCCTCCAGATGCCCAACACCCTTGAGCAGCACATCATCACTGGTGCCCTCATAAATCGGCAGATTGACATCAATCTTCGGGATCGTAATGTAGCCCAGACTCTCGCCCACATCCAACATGTCCACATAGCTTGTGCCGGTGTCGGCGGCCTCGCCCGCAGCGTCACGGTCAATGGCATTGCTAAGCTGTTCATTGTAGCGGCGCGCGGCCTCCTTGGCGGCGTCAATTTTCTCGGTATCCATCGACTGCACGGTATCGTTGTAGCTTTCAATGACCGAGCTTGCGTGACGCTGCGCCACCGCATTGCTGATGACGGGGTACATAGCCACGCCGATGCCCGAAGCGATCATCAGCGCCGCAAAGCCAAGCTTTAATTTGACAGTGGTATCCATAGGAAAGAGCCTTTCTGCAATGGTTTTGGGGGTAGCTTTTTCGCGTAAATGCGCAGGTTCTTCGCGGCAGACGCCCCTTCAGCCGCAGGGGCGGCGACCCCGGCGCACCACAGGGCACTGCCGAACAATCCTGCCCTATTCTTAGCCGCCTCTCCCCGCGCGGGTATCGGCAATGTCCACAACCACCCATAGGGGAAGTACCGTTTCCGGCCCTTCCCCTATGGATTACCCCTCTATTTTGCTTTTGGTTTTAGGATTGTGCGGCTTACTCACAGTTGTTCTTCTTTTTCAGGCTGAACAGCACACTCACACCAGCCAGCACCAGCAGCACACCGATACCGCTGAACAGCAGCGTGCCGAAACCGCCGGTGACAGGTAACTGGAAGCCCTTGCGGTTGACAATGGTTTGCGTTATGTAGCCTGCATTTGTAGCTTCACCGCCACTAAATGTCTCGCTGAACGAAGACTTTTCATGAAGAATCAGATTTCCGTGCTCGTCATAAGTGTTCTTCTCCGCCCATGTGGCTGTGTAAGTAATGTTCAAATCAACCTTAACCGGACCGCTCAGCAGGTTATACCCTGCCAGAGTTTCTGTCTCAACAAGGTAGTAAGTACCATTCGCCAAACCATCTTTATTGATCTCACCTTTAACATCCGTAGTCAGATCGCTTGCAACCTTCGACAGTTTAGTGGTATTATCCAAGCCAATTTGGTTACCTAAAATCGTTCCGTTCTGATCCTCTTTATAAAGGTCAAACTTAACGCCCTTCAGCGGAGCATTTTTGCCATCTACCTTTTTAATATGAATGCCAAAACTATATACAACTGCATCATTTTTGATTTCAGTAGTTTTGCCCGGTGTCGGCTTCCCATCCACACCGATTTCGTGGTCATACTTCAAAGAGATAGTATTGGGATTGCCGACAGTGGTAATAACTGCAGAATCCAAGAGTTTTGCATAATAGGTAACGATAATTTTACTGCCCTTGTAGGCCTTCAGCTTCTCTCCCGGATTTGTAAAGGTAAGGGTAAACCCTTTCGTTGTGCTATCCGTTGCCACTGTATAATCAGTATTTTCAGTCAACGCTGCATCATTTTCATCCTTAACAACCAGAGGGTGCGATTCATCTTTTACAAACTCAAGGTTCTTCGGCGTATCGGTTACAACAAAAGTTTCAAGCTTTTCAATATTTTCCGGAACCGTAATTGTTACCTGATACGGTACATAATCACCAACACTGTAATCAGCCTTAGTGTCGTAAGCAATACCCGCGCCACTCTTCATGCCGACTAACTTCTCGATATTCGGCTTATAGTTCTTTGCTTCCAGTGCGCTATCTGCATCATTTTTAGCTGTCGAATCATAGCTGCCATCATTATTTACAGTGAAGTAAATCGGCTCTTTGTCAACAATGTAGGCACTTTCATATTCCGTAACGCCCTGCTGAACCTTTGCACTCTGCTCCACAAAGCAGTAGTTGCCTTTTGTCAAACCATCGATAGAAATTTTACCGGTAGCATCAGTGACTAAGTTCAACGCATCGCCCTTATTGTCACCGGCAGTTGTTGTCTTCTTGGTAATCTCTAACCAATCAGTTGCAAGTTCAGTATAAACAGGAGTCGCATCACTTCCTGTGTATTTGTACAACTTATAGGTAACATTCGACAGAATTCCATCCTCAGTGCTGCCGGTGTAGCCCTTTTTAATCAGATTTACACTACCGTACTTGGTCGCGTTTTTGGGGAAAATATTGACATCATATAACCATTCAGTAACCAGCTGCTTGTTAGCGTCTGCAACAGTATTGTCGGAGTCCTTCTGCATAGGTACTGAGATGATTGCCGGTTCAGCTGCTTCCACCACCAAATCAGGAAGCTTTGTTTCAAGCACCAAGTACAAGCCAAGATCCAGATTGTCAAATGTCACAGTACCGCTATCGGGAGTTGTCTGGGGATTAGACAGCCCTGCTTTTTTGACTATTTTTGCACTAAAACCCTGTTTTAAAGCAAGCTCCCACGCACCGGTCGTTGCATTTTTCTTTGCGTAATTTTTTATATCAAATACGCCAGCCGTAGGAGTAGCTGTAACTCCGTCATAATATCCTTTGAGAGTATCTTCGCCCCAAATCTTGTAAACGGTAAACTCTGCGCCAGCCAGTGGTTTGGCTTCTTCATCAACAGCATCGCTCGCATTACCAGTGCCAGTGTTTTTCTTTGTATTATCGTTCAATTCATACTTATGAATCGTAATAGAGCCGTGATCTTGTGACCAAACCGGATTCGGCGTTGTTGTCTCATCCGCCATTGCGGGCAGGGCGCAGACGCTTAGGGCCATGACGGCGCTGAGGGCTGCGGTGAGTAAGCGTTTCAGTTTCATCTTGCTTCGTACCTCTCTCTCTTTATGTTTGTTTGTGTAGGGGAGACTTCGTTATTGACGCCTGCCCCCTTTCTTATTGTAGCGGAACACCAGCACCAGCAGCATAGCCACCAGCGCGGGCAAGCCTATCAAAAGCCACAGGCTCGGCGCATCCGCGCCCGTATGCGGCAACTCAAAGCTTTTGCGGTTCAGGACGGTAAGGGTCATGGTATAGGTGTTACCGGCTTGTGTAACATGCGCGCTATCCTTAACCCCGTCAATATAACATTCACCCTTTGTGTTAAATTCGATTCGGATCGGTTTGGACAGCAGGTTGTACCCTTCCGCTGTCTTGACCTCGATCAGCTGGTAGCTGCCGGCTTTCAGATTCGTGAACGGGTTATCCGCAATCGTGCCGTCATCCCCTGTCGTGCCGGTAATGGAGCCTATCTTTCCGTTGCCGAAATCGTAGGTATCATCAACCTGCGGCTTTCCACCGCCGGACGGTACCGTCAGCTTTTCCAGCTTGAACTCCACGCCGCCCAGCGGGGTCTGCGTTTCTGTGCCATCTCCGTTTGTTGTAGTGCCCTTCTTGACGATTTCCAGCGTAAACTTCGGGTCCTGCAGCGTATTGGTCAGCACAATCTCGCCGCTGCCGCCGGTTATGGTTCCACCCGTTACACTGGCGGTCGTGCCGGTTAGTGTGGCCGCCGCCGAAATGGTATATGTGTTACCGCCAATCGTGATGCTGCTACCTTTCGCAGTAAAGTTGCCGTTCGTATCCACCGTACCTTCCACAATGCGGTACACATAATTGGTACCGCTGTTTTCGGCCGGGTGCTGATCCAGCCCCTTAAAGGGATACTTCCAGCCGTCAGGAGTAGGGGTAACGATAACATAGCTCGCGCTGCCTGTGGCTGGGTATTTAACAGCTTCCCAAGCATCTCCCTCTGTGATGGTTGTCAAACGGCGCTGGAGCTGGATGTAAATTTTCCCCGGCTGCTTTGCTGAGTCAAGGGCGTTGCCAGCCGCATCTTGCCACAGCTTAGTGAACGCAATGTCAATCAGCGTGCGCTTGGTGTTGGTAAAGGTTGCGGTCATTTTCGGGGCTGTGCTTCCTGCATCGTTCTCCACAATCACGCCTTCCACCGTGGTGTTGTTGACTACATGGGCGTTTTTCTCGTTGCCTGTAAGCGTTACGCCTTGCAGATGGGAGCCATCTTTTGGTGCCTCTTCCTCAATGGTATAACGGGTGCCAACGGGGATTCCGGTGATGGGTACGGTGTGGTCTGCTTTCGGATCGCTCATATCGATCGGATAGTACTTTACGATGGGATCTCCCGGTTCCAAGCCCTGCCCGCCGACATCACTGAAGGTCACCTTGAATGTATAGGTGCCATTCAGGGTTTCGCCTGCTGCGGCCTCCTTTTTGATTATCAGCCCGCCGGTTTTTACCTTGTTGATGTACTGCACCTTCAACCTTGTCAGCGAATCGCCGCTCTCGTCCGGGTTGCTGTAGGAGCGGAAAACAATGGTGTTGGCATTGCTCGGCTTATTTCCGTCATACTCATTATTCTTTTGCTCGGCATCTGTCCCCTTATTTTCCGTTCGGCCATCATTGGGCTGTTCTACTGTTGCGGTTTGCTTTTCCAGCGATTTATTCTGGTTTTCAACCTTCACAGTACTTACATTGTCACCCTTCATCGAGGTAACCGGCAGCCCGTTCTCGTACACTGTCCATTTGGTTTCATACAGGTCTGGATCCAGTATCTCCTTGAGCGAAATGTAACTGCCGCGGCGGAACTGGTCGTTGAATGTAATTGTTTCGCCGTTTTCCAGTACAAACAGTCCCTGATCGTCCACCACCTGCACGCCATCCACACTGGAGGTGTACTTTGCGTATTTGGCGTTTTGCAGCGCGCCGGTTGTAGCGGAGCCGTAATCCGGGATTTTATCCTGCTCGGTAGTGAAGCCGGTCTTTATATCCGGTACCGTTTGGGGAACAAAGGTAATGTCTTTGAAATAGATGTGGCGTTCATAGTTATCGCCCACGCGGATGGTTTTAACATTGTCGCCAAACCCAGCCACCGCATTCATCTTATTCAAACTCAGCTTTACCGTGTTCCATTGATTGGGTACCAGCGTAACCGAGCCGAATGTGGCGCCGTTCAGACCTGCTTTGCCAAGGCTGCCCATTTGCTTGCCGTTTTCATCCAGCAGCTCCAAGTACAGGTTGCTGAGGGAAAGGTTTGTAGTTCCCTCGACATAGATTTGGAATGTAAGGTAGCCGTACTGCCTGAGGTCAATAGAATCTTTCAGCTGCAGGATACCATACCGTTTATCGCGGTAAGCACTGTTCAGGTCATTATAGGGCGCAAACCAGTGCAGTACCTGACCGGTATTGGTTTGCGCGGGGTCAGGCGCTAACGCAAAGATGTAATCCGTGCTGTTCTTAGTTGCGGGATAGATGTTCGTTCCACTTGCAGTCAAATCCACTATTGCTTCTTTGACATTGCCGGTGCCGGGTTCAGCGGCCTTCTTTTCGCCATAGTGGGTGGCCAGATTCTGGATGGTAAAATCAAAGATTTTCTGGTCGTTAAAGCAAGCTTGGAAATCCTTATCAACATCACTCAGATCGACCTTCTTTTCAACCTGCAGCTCGTTGTGGTCGGGGAAGTTGAACGCCACCGCCATGTTGGACTCCCACATGCCGCGCTCCATGTAGAACATGGTCAGGGTGTGGGTGGTGCCTTTGTCGAGGGTGAATTCTTTGGTCTGATCGTCCTTATCAAGAATTTTGCCCTGCTTGGTGAATGTGACTGGGCTGCCGTTGAAGTATACGGTTTTGTTGTTTGCGGGTGTTGTGTAAGTCGCACCGCCTGCTTTGTTGGAGCTGACATAGGGGGTTACGATGTTGTCTGTTCCATTACTCCCAAATTCCAGCAGGCCGGACGCTTTACCGTGCGCGCCGCCGACATCCAGCACCAGCTGACCGTCAATGTAGACCCACACATCATCGTCACCGGAGAAGAAGAACTTGATGGGGACTTTGATGTCTTTACCGTTTTCATCCGTGCCAACAACAACCTTACCGTCATCCGTCAATGTAAAGTCAAATTGCAGCTTCGCACCAAAGCCGTAGTTGTATTTGTTTACATTGCGATTCTCCTCCATTATCTTTTGATTAAATGGGAAGAAACCATATCCACGGGACTGGTTATTATTTTTATTATCTTCTGTGCTGTTATCCGAACCACGGTTCTGTGAGTTGAGATCCGTATAAATCGGGTTTTCACTTGTGCCAGTCTTCGTTGCTTCCAGATAGTACTTGCTGGTGGCATTATCTTGCTTCAGATACAGCGACCGCTCATTACTGTCAAAGTACCAGTATTGGGCTTTACTTTCGGAATCACCCTCATTTTGCGTAAAGACAGGTTTTTGGGTAAATGGGAAGGAAACATCCTTGTACACCTTGCCCAGCACGGCTTTTTCAGCGTTTGTGCCGGTTAAAAACGCTTCGTTGAAGTGCGGCTCTGCAAGGTCAGTACCGGCCATGACCGGCATACCATCCTTCATTTGGTTTCCAACCAAGCCCTGGAAGGTGTCTTTGTAGTGTTCCCCACTATGGTTATCATCTAACGCATATGCCGAGTTATTTACCGCTATAAAGCGCCAGTAGGTGTCATCCTCTGTTGTACTCCAACCATACAAATTCAGGTTTGAGGCAATTCCACTGAACGCACTGCCCCAATTATTAGGTTGGAAATGTCCTGTATAAAGCGGATAATTGATTGGTTTTTTGTTTATATCAGCGTATTGTTTGTAGTAATTACTCAGCGCACGGTCAAACTGCTCAAATGTAACATAGCTGCGTTGCGTGCTTACCTCATTAGAACTGTATGTATTGCGGTTGTTGCCGTTCAGTTCATAGTCCGTGTAATAGTCATACAGTGTGGTGCTGATATACTTTGTGTTGGACTGGGGCTTAAAAGTCTTGCTTTCCAGATCTACAATACTCTTTGTCTCTCCGTTTTCTCCTTTTTTGCCTTTTTCTACATCACGGACAACGCCCAACTCGTCCCAATAGCCGCCGCGGTTGCCGCCTTGGTAGATTACATCATCACTGGTGTCGGCGTAGAAGCACGGCTTGCTTAAATCAGGAATCGTCAACAAGACCGTGTCAGTGCCGTTGTTAGCAGTATTTGTACCGCCTACCTCCCAAGACGCAAAGCGGATTTGTGTATAGCCTTGCGGCACATCGGCATACCAAATCTCGCTGGTGCCGTCACGAGCCATTTGCGAGGTTATCGCTGGTTTGCTGCTATCATCACTGGTAATGTAGCACCACAGGTTGCCGTTGGCGTCCGGCATACCGTAGGTGGTTGCAGCGTCACCTTTGTACGACATGTCCGAGAAGGTTGCATCGAAGTAGACGGTTTTGCTGCCCGGTGCGCTCCACCTTACATCATCATCGCCTTTATATATCAGGCAATAGCGCGTGACAGGGTCGTATGGGAATACTGCTATTTCTTTTGTTTCAGCTTCATCATTATAGAAATTGAAGTAATGTTTGCCGATGTAAGTATTATCTGACTTTTGGAAACTTACATAGGCGCAGGCGTCTGTGGGAATTTTGATGACCGCTTGGCCGTTCGTTTGCAGAACTCCGGTAGGCTGCGAATTCCCGACCTGTTTAAAATCGCCATTATCATCCTTTTCCCAGAATGTGGCGGTGACACTATCCAGTGTTTCACTGGAATTATTCAGCAGCACCATCTCTTGGCCGCAATAGCGGACATGCTTGGGGATAATGTCGGCGTAGGGAACCCATTTGCTAAGATCGTAGTCGCTCGCTGCGTTTGCATTCAGTTTATTTCCGTCAAGGCATTTGTCGGCGATATCTTTAACAAACATCCAGCACTCATTGTTCTTCCGCTCTCCATTCATCTGAACCCAATGGTCATTATCCAGTGCAAATTTAACCCAGACAAAGCCACCATAGGGACATAACGAATCTTTATCATCATTGTTATGGTAGACATCTACCTGATAAATTGGGCGGCCATCTTTCGTTGAATCGGCAGTGCGTATTGCCGTTGTTTCTCTCACACCATATTTCGGCCCATCCGGATCGCTATTGTTATTGCCACGCTTAAAGGAGCATGTAAGTGTCGATGATTCTGATAGACTATCCTTCCAGCTATCCGGCGGTGCAAAGTAGAATGTGTACTTTGTACCTTCTTGCACCGTGGCATCGCCCGCACACAGTGCAATATCACTTTCTTTGGCATTCCCTGCCGTAATCGTCCTATCATCAGCCGAATCGCCTTCGTTCAAGAAGGTTGCTTCGTCCTCGCTCCCGGTGGAATCCTCGCCGGTGTTGTCCGCATCGGCGGTCTTACCCGCAGTGGCATTGTCTGCCGAGGCGGTATTCTCTGAACCGGTCACGCCCTCGGCAGGGGGCGCGTCTGCGGCTTTGTCTGTTGTGTCGGCGCTGTTTGTAATCGTTTCCAAGTTCGGCACAGAAATTTCAGGCTCTGTTTTGCTGCCCTCGTTTGTCGTGTCACCGTATTTTTGAATCGTTTCCAAATTCGACACAGAAATATCCGACCCGGTTCCATCAGCACCATTTCCCGTATTGTCATCGCCCGGAATCGTTTCCGAACTTGAAACAGAAAATTCAGTCTCCGTCTCCGCTGCATATACCGGCAGAGCCATGCTTGCCAGCAGGCACAGGGCGGCCAGCAGTGCCGCCGCACGATGCAGGATGGAATTTGACTTCGTCATCTGCCTTGCCTCCTCTTGTATCCATTCAATACACTTTATTCCGCAGTAAACTGCGGAATAGCAAAGGGTGTACACCCTTTGGGCTTATGCTTTCCACGGCGTCCGCACGCAATCGCTGGCGTAGGGGGCATGGGAAACATAATACACTGGATTTAATTTCCATTTCTTTTATGAGAAAAATTATAGTTCTTTGGTATGAGAATTTCAAGTACCTGTGTTGAATCGCTTCATTTTCGGCAATTTGCTATATTTCAACCGCACTATATTGTGTATCCTGACGGTTCGTGCGGTGCAGCTTTGTAAGATACAGCGCGATTTCTTGCGCATCTGCACACTATATGTTGAATTATGTCGATACTTTTGCGCAGATGTTGCGCGCCGCAGGGGGACAAGATTTGTTTGGTCATGTTGGAAAAGGAAAAACGCAGGGGCAGCGTCCCCGATGCCCCGGAGACAACTGCTCGTCTGCGGGCGCATATGGAATGCGCCCCTACGGTGTGATGGGCTTCTACCTTATTATATATACATACAAAAAACACCCCGCCCGGCAGCGTGGTGCTGCGGGCGGGGTGGCTCGGGTGCTTATTTACTTCAGATCAGACCCATAAGGCTGGGCAGACCGAGGGAGAGCGCCGGGATATAGGTGACGGCCAGCAGGGCGGCAACCAGTGCCACAAAGTAGGGGATCAGCTTGGAGGTCACCTGCTCGATGGATACATGGCCGATGCCGCAGCCGACAAACAGGACAGAGCCGACCGGCGGGGTGATGTTGCCCAGGCACATGTTGAAGATCAGCATAACGCCGAACTGAATCTCGGTCATACCGAAGCTGATGGCGATGGGCAGGAAAATCGGGGTGAAAATCAGGATAGCCGGGGTGATGTCCATGAACATGCCGATGACCAGCAGGATGATGTTCATGAGCAGGAAGATGATATACTTGTTGTCGGTCAGGCTCATCAGGCCGTTGGAGATGGCGGCCGGGATGCCGGAGTACGCCATGACGAAGGACATGGCAGAGGAAGCGGAAATCAGGAACAGGATGATGCCGCTCGTCTTGGCGGAGTTGAGCAGGATACCAAGGAAGCCCTTGAAGTCGATGCTCTTGTAGATGATGGAGAGGATCAGGCAGTACAGAACCGCGATGCCTGCGCCCTCGGTGGCGGTAAAGACACCGGAGACGATGCCGCCGATGACGATGACGATGAGCAGCAGGGACGGAACTGCGTCCCAGACGGTTTTCAGCACGCTCTGGCTGCGGTCAAAGCCGGTGGCCTTCATGCCGGCCTTCTTTGCGCCGATGAACGCAACGACCATGCAGCACAGACCCATCAGGATGCCGGGGATGTAACCGGCCATGAACAGTGTGGAGATGGACACGCCGCCCGCGACGGTGGAGTAAACGATGAAGGCGGAGGTCGGGGGAATCAGCAGACCCGTGGGGGCCGAGGCAATGTTCGCAGCGGCGGAGTAGGCGGGGTCGTAGCCGTTTTCCTCCTCAATGGGGGCGATGCAGCCGCCCATGGCGGACGCAGCGGCAACAGAGGAGCCGGACAGTGCGCCGAACAGCATGTTGCCGAGGATGTTGGCCTGTGCCATCGAGCCGGGAATCTTGCCGACAAACAGCTGCGCAAAGTTGACAAGGCGCTTGGCGATACCGCCGTTGTTCATGATGTTGCCGGCCAGAATAAACAGCGGCACAGCCAGCAGGGAGAACGACTCAACACCGGAGTTCATCTTCTGCATCGTGATAAAGGTGATCTGATCCCAGGACAGGGTAGACATGGCCGTCACGATAGAGGATGCCACAATGCTGATGGAGATGGGCACGCCGAGGAATAGCAGCACGCCGAACACAGCGAAAAGGATAACGGTGGTCATGGTGATACTCATTTGTCTGCACCCTCCTTGGATTCTACTTTTTCGCCGGTGATGTCCTCATAGATGTTGATGATCTGCGCAATCACGATGAACACGCCGGAAATCGGGGCGATAGCGTAAACCAGACTGCGGGGGATGCCCAGCAGCGCCGAGAACTCGCGGCTGGCGGAAACAGCCAGCTTGAAGCCGCCGATCGTGAAAACGAAGATCGCCATCAGGAGGATCAGGCCGTCAATGGCCACCAGCAGACCGGTGTGGGCCTTGCCGGTGAACTTGTCGCGGACGAGGGTCAGCGACATATGCTCACGGGTGGAGAAGGCGTATGCCGCGCCGATGAAGCCGGTCCAGATCAGGCTGTAGCGGACAAGCTCCTCGGTAAAGGCTACGGGGCTGTTGAGCACATAGCGGGAGAACACCTGGATAAGCACCAGAATGGTCATGAAGGAAAGCAAAATCGCGCAGGCGATGCTCAGGATCTTATCCATCCAGAATTTGATCGTTGCAAAGGTGTTTTTCATGGCTTACTCCTCCCCTCTTGCCTTTTCAATGGTGTCAAGCAGCGTCTTGACGCCGGGGTACTGCTCCTCGTAGGCCTCGATCATCGGCTGGGTGGCCTCGCGGAAGGCCTCCTTATCGACATCGTAGACGAACTCCACGCCCATCGTCTCCTGTGCCTCCTTGACGGCCTCCTCGACTGCGGTGTCCCACATGACCTTGTGGGCATCGGTGGAGTCGTGGGCAGCCTCAAGAAGAATCTGCTGATCTTCCGGGCTGATGGTCTTCCAGACCTTTTCGCTCATAATCAGCACATCGGGGATCATGGCGTGCTGGTCGACCGAGTAGACCTTGCAGACCTCGCCGTGCTTGCCGGTGGTCAGGGCCGTCTCGTTATTCTCAGTGCCGTCGATGATGCCGGTCTGCAGCGAGGTATAGACATCGCCGTAGGACATGGCAACGGGGATACCGCCGAGGTAGCTCATCATATCGGTCTGGCTCTTCATATCCTGCACGCGGATCTTCAGGCCCTTGAGGTCTGCCGGGGTGCGGATGGCCTTATCCTTCGTGTAGAAGGAGCGGGCGCCGGAGGTGTAGTAGGTCAGCGTGACAAAGCCGTCCTCGCCGGTCGAGAGGAAGAAGTCCTGCATCTCCTGCGAGTCCATGACATGGTAGAAATCCTCCGTGTCATTGAAAATGTAGGGCAGGCCGAAGGCGTTGTAGGCCTCGTTGTAGGTGGCAAGGCCGGGGGCGGAGACCTTCGTCATGGCGATAACACCCGCCTGCAGCTGCTCAAGGTTCTCGTTCTCGCTGCCAAGCTGGCCGTTGGGGAAGATCTTGACCTGAATGCGGCCATCGGTCTTTTCGTTGACCTCCTCCGCAAACTGGGTCATGGCGATATGGACGGTGTGGGTCTCCGACAGGCCGTGGGCCAGCGTAAGAACCAGCGGATTCTGTGCGCTGTAGCCTGCATCGGCCGTGGAGGCGGATGCGCCGCAGCCGGTCAGCAGACCGATCCCCAGCACAGCCGCAGCACCCAAAGCTGCGATTTTTTTGAACATAGCTTTTTCTCCTTCGGTTTTATAGTGTGGGTGCAGACGGGTGGATGGCGGGCGGATATAGAATCCGCCCCTACGGAGGTGCACCCGGGTTGTTTATTGTTTGTAGGGGGCCTTTATTACATCCCAATCAAATCAAACTGCTCAAAGGACACGAGCACCTCATGATCGTGCTTGGGGTTGGGGTACTTAATCTGCACGCTCTTGAGGCGCTGGCTGTAGTACCAGCCGCTCTCGGCCTGCTCAAACTTGCGGCGGTGCAGGAAGTGCGGCAGCTCCTTGCCGTCAAGCTGCACATAGAACGGGGACTTCTCGCGGTGAATCATGTCAAGCGCTACGCTCTCCACGGCGGTCTCATAGCTGCCCTCGTTCGTAAAGCTGACAACGGTCTTGACGCCCGCCTTGACAGCGATCTTCGTTTTCAGGTAAGCGCCGTTGCGGTAGTCGTTCGTGCGGCCGTCATCCTCATACAGCGTGAACGCAGAATCCACATCGGGGGCCATCAGGATGTCCAGCGCCGTGGTCTTTTCGGTCATGAGGTTATGCAGGGCGTTGCCGCTCATCGGGATGATGGCACCGCTGCGCACAAACAGCGGGATGCTGGCAATATCGACCGGCACCTCAACGGTCTGGCCGGGGGCGTATTCCTCGCGGGTGTAGAAGTCGTAGAACCGCTCGTTCTCGTTTTCGGTCTTGGGCAGGTAAACCGGGCGAACGGTCTGGCCCTTCTCGACAACATTGGCCACCAGCAGAGAATCGCCGAACATGAAATCGACACCCTCATCGTAGGTTGCGGGGTCATTCTGGAACACCGCGAAGGTGGGCTGCCAGATGGGCAGGCCGTTTTCATGCGCACGCTCCATCAGCGAGTAGAGCATCGGGCTGAGCTTGTAGCGGAAGTCGATGGCATCCTTGATGTACTGCTTTTTGTCGCTGTACATCCAAGGCTCGGTGACGGTGTTGTCCGTGTTGGTCGAATGGATGGAGAAGCGCGGCTGGAAGATGCCGTTCTGCACCCAGCGCACAAACAGCTCACCCTCCGGCGCGGGGCCGAAGAAGCCGCCGATGTCGCAGCCGTGGTTGGACACACCGCAGAGCGCCATGCCCAAGATCGTGGCAATGTTGTATTTCAGGGTATCCCAGCAGGTCAGGTTGTCACCGGCCCAGACCTGTGCATACCGCTGGATACCGGCGTGACCGGAGCGGCAGACCGAGAAGGGGCGGCAGTCGGGGTCGTATTCCTCGATGGCCTCGTTAGAAAGCTGGCACATCAGGTTGCTCATAACCGGCTTCATCGTGCCGATCGTGCTGCCCTTACCCTCAAAATAGACCTTGGCGTCCTTGTCAACAAGGGAGTCATACTCGCAGTTGTCGTTCCAGATGGAGCGGCAGCCGTACTTGAGCAGCGCGTCCTTGATGTACTGCTTCCAGTGCAGGCGGGTGGATTCCTTCGTGTAGTCTACAAAGAGGCCGGGGCCGCCCCACCATGTACCGACAGCCAGACCGTCGTGACCCGCGTTGTCATCGGAGGCAGGCAGGAACATGCCCTTCTCCTTCATCTCGTCCAGCAGCGGGTGGACCAGCAGCATGCCGGGCTTGATGTTGGGCGAAACCACAATGCCGCGCTTTTCCATCTGGGCGAACCAGTCTGCCGGGTCCTTGAAGCGCTTGTTGTTCCATGTAAAGGTGCAGCGCTTGATGCCCTCGGCCGTCTCGACAGCGCAGTAGCCGCTGGAAAGCTGGAATCCGTCTGCGGGGATGCCCTCCTCGCGGGTGGTGTCGATGAAGTCCAGCACCGCGTCATCGCTGTTCTCGGGCAGTTCGGGGTAGTACATCGAGCTGCCGAGGTAGCCGAGCGCAGCCTTCGGCAGCATGACGCTCTTGCCGGTCAGGTCTGTGTAGCGCTCGATGATCTCGCGGATGGACGGCCCTGCGATCAGGAACAGATCAATATCGCCCGCATCGGTGCGGTAGGACGAGTAGCGATGCCAGTAGTTGCGCTTTTCGCGCCCCATGTTGAAATCACACTCGGCCGTATTATGGTAGAAGTAGCCGACCGCCTGCTTCGTGCCGCGGTTCAGCCGGATATAAAAAGGAATGTGCTTGTAGAGAGAGTCGGTCTCCTTGGCGTTGTAGCCCATCGCATCGCCGGGGGCCATATTCATGTACTTCTCGGCCTTGTTGATCTCGCCGGACTTCTCACCGAAGCCGTAGAAGCAGTCATCGGCCTCGATCTGGCTCGCATGGATGCGGCGGCGGTTGCTGTCCTCACGGTAGGCAAGGTCGGGAATGTCGGCGTGCAGCAGGCTGCCGTCCTTGTCGTAGACCATGATGCGGAAGGGTTCCTTCTCGATCACGACCTTCAGGCGCTCGCCCTGAATCACAGCCTGCTTTTCGCCATCGGTCAAAACGGCGGCAGCAGGCTCTACGCGCTTGCGGCAGCCCTGCATCAGGGCATCGGTGCGGGACTCCCATGCGGTCATCGTCAGGCTGTAGGAGGCCTCGTCCCAGTCGCCGTCAAAGCCGGCGCGGATGCGCAGGATGTCATCGGTCAAAAACCAGATGCGCAGCTCCACAGCGTTGGTAGCAACGGAATAGTAGCTGCCGCAGTCTTTGACAGCGCCGCCGGTGTAGCACACTTTCATAGATTTTCCCCTTTCTTCTTTTGCGTTGGTCAAGTGGAAAAAGCGTTCGTTTCGGCATTGTTTGTGCAACACTCACAAAATTGCGCGCTTGTTTTTGCGATAATTGCTACTGTTGCCTTATTTCGTCATTATAATATCAAATATACGGCCAAATTTCTCTGCTTTTTGTAGCGCAAATATCGCAAAATGTGATATAATCGCCTCAAGGATAAAATTTGCAGGGAGGCCCGTGCTATGATTATACAAAAAGTGCCGCACTATGTAGATTCCCTTCTCACACAGGAGAAGGCCAGCTCAGCCCTGCAGGGCGGCGATGTCGTGGTAGCATGGTACACCAACCAGCTCAACAGCCAGTCGGTCGTACACTCGCACCCCTACTATGAGCTGATCCTGCCGGTATCGGGCAGCAGTGTGCGGTATTCCATCGGCGGCAGCGTCTACGACCTGCATTTGGGGGAGCTGATCCTCTTTCCCGGGGAGATGTTCCACTCCGGCAAGTTCAACATCACGGCGGACACCTCTGAACGGCTTGTCGTGCAGATCGCACCCGGCATCTGGGACCGCGCCTGGGCGCAGAGCGGGCTGACCGACCATCTTTGGCAGGGCGAGCCTGTCATACTTGACGCTGACTCGGTCATCCGGTGGGATTTCCGCGGCCTGCTGGAGCGGATGGCACAGACCGTCCATCTGGATGAGCCGATCCGCACGACAGTCCAGTGCTGTGAGGTGACCGAGCTGATTTTGCTCTTCAGCCATGTGATCCACGGCCGCCGCACCGCACCGCCGCCCTCCGCCACAAGCCTGCTGGTTGCCAAGGCGGTTGCCTACCTGCAGGCGAATTACACAGACCCCCAGCTGAATGTTGCACAGCTGGCGCGCTACACCTACACCAGCCGGGAGCATCTTTCCCGCGTGTTCAAAGAATACACCCTCGAGAGCGTCCACGGCTATCTGACCAACCTGCGGATGCAGCACTGCCGCAACGCCCTTGCCGCCGGTATGAGCGTGCTGGACGCCTGCTCCGCCAGCGGCTTTACGAATTACAGCAGCTTTGTAAAGAGCTTCCGCGCTCTCTACGGCATCACCCCGACCGAATACCGCGCTCAGCTCCGCATTCCGGCGGCAAAGGAATAAGCGGAAGCCCATAAAGCAACGCCCCCGGCAGCTTATGTTTGTGCTTCAACATAAGCTGCCGGAGGCGTTTGTATTTTGCAGCGCTATCCAAGCTTTTCACTCCATCGGCAGGCTGATGACCGTCTTTGCGCCCTGCGGGATATTTTGCGCAAATTCCGCTTTTCCGCCGTGGGCGATGGCGATTTGCTCCACCACATGCAGGCCAAGGATGTGCGGGGCATTTTCACAGGGCGCAGGGTCGTGCATGGCCGCCAGCACGGCAGGCGGGTAGCCGCAGCCGTCATCGGCCACCGTCAGGTAAAAGCAGTCTCCCGCCGTTTCGGTGCGCACGGTAATGCTCACCGGGGCTGGATTGTGGCGGATGCTGTTGTTCAATAGATTCTCAAGCAATCGTTCCAGCAGTGCGCGGTCTGCGCAAAGCACTGCCTGCTCGCTCTGCTCCGATTGCTCCAGCGCGATCTCGCACTGCTTTTCCGGCGCGTTCTCGCAAAACTGCGCCACCAACGCGCGGAACAGCGGCCCCGCCCGGAGGCTTTTTCTGCGCAGGGGCTGCGCACCGTATTCCAGTTTGCTGGTCAGGTTCAGATCGGCAATGAGGGAGCGGAGCTTTTCGCACTGGGTTCGTATGCCGGCTGCCTTCTGCCGGGAGGTGGCCGGCATTTCCGCGTCCTGCTCCATCTGCTCTGCCCAGCCCATGATCAGCGCCAGCGGGGTGCGTACATCGTGGCTGACCCCTGCGATCCATTGGGTGCGGGCGTTGTCCCGCCGGGCGAGCATCTCATTTTTGGCCTGCAGCTGGGTGCCGGTCTGGTTCAGCTTTTCCGCCAGTTCCACTGCAAAGCCATCGGTAGGCAGCTGAACGCTCTGCCCCTGTGCCAGCGCATCCAGACCATTTGCTACGATCTCCAGCCGCTTTGCCCCCCGCCAGCTCAGCCAAAGGCAAAGCGCCAGACCCAGCAGCAGCAATCCCAGTGCTGCCGCCGGGAGGATTCCGGCCATATTCAGCACAAGCTCCGGCGAGCTGTACATGCTGTACCGCCAAAGGCTCCCCTTAGGCAGACCTATAACGAACAGACCGTAGGGTTCTTCCCAGCAGAACACCGGGTAATCCGCCAGATACCAGCGGGCAAACCGGGCAATTTCGCCGGCCGTATAGGTGTGGTTCAGTTCCTTCGGCAGCTCGTAGCTCCACCGGACAGCGCCGGCATCATCCAGCACCATGGCCCATGCATAGCCGTCCATCCATTCCTGCGGCGTGTGCGCTGCCCCCAGCGCCAGCCCGTCTGCCGTTTCCAACATAGCATCTGCAATTTCGCTGGAGGCGTATTCCCGCTGCGGCAGACGGCGGCCCTCCTGCCAGCCCAGCCACCCCAACAGGGCAACGCCGGAAAACAGCAGCAAAAGCACAATGCCTACAGCGGCCAACACATACCGCCGGATCAGCCGTGCAAAGGTTTTCAAGGCTCTCCCTCCTTTGTCAGCTTATAGCCGATGCCCCGCACCGTGCGCAGGAACCGCGGCGCACCGGGTTCGGCTTCGAGCTTTTCCCGCAGATGCCGGATATGTACGCCAAGGCTGTTCTCATAGCCATAGTAATCCGCACCCCAGACGGCATCACAGAGGGCATCATAGGTCACGATATGCCCGCGGTTTTCTGCCAGCTTGCGCAGCAGGGCCAGCTCGGTAGCCGTCAGTGCCAATGTTTTTCCGTCGGGCAGGCTGACAACGGCATCGTTCAGGTCTACGCTGCGCGGCCCCAGCTGCAGGGCCGTTGGTTTTCCCGCAGACAATTCCGCGCGGTAAGCCCGCTGCAGGATATGCTGCACCCGCAGCAGCAGCTCCTGCATCAAAAAGGGCTTTGTCAGGTAATCGTCCGCCCCCAGCCCCAGCCCGAACAGCCGGTCTGCATCCGCATCCCGTGCGGATAGAAATAACGCCGGCACATCCGCTTTGGCCCGCAGCGCGCGGAATAAAGAAAACCCGTCCCCGTCCGGCAGGTTGATGTCCAAGATCATCAGCTCCGGCTGCCCGGCCGCAAAGGCGGCGCGTGCGCCCCCGCAGCTTTGGGCTGTGCGGATTTTCCCATATCCTGCGCCGCGCAGCTGCTCACACAGCAGTGCCAGCAGATCGGCGTTGTCATCCACGATCAGGATTTTCGCATCATAAATGGTGTTCACAAGGCGTTTCATCCTTTTCCCTCCCTACTATACCACAATTTTTGCGCTGCAAAAGGCAGCACCCGCAAATTTAAGCGCAAATTAAGCTATCCTTCCGGCAGGATTAAGGTGATGGGTGTATTCTGGCAGCATTCCGAAATAATCGTGAATGTGAAAGGAGACCCCTGTATGAAACCTGTGATCGAGACCCATGCCCTTTGCAAAAGCTATCATGGCCGTCTTGTGGTGGATCATCTGGATCTGTGTGTCCCGGAGGGCTGCGTCTACGGCTTTTTAGGCCCCAACGGGGCGGGAAAATCCACCACAATGAAGATGCTGCTGGGGCTTGTGCATCCCACCGGCGGCAGCGTGGCGCTGCTGGGACAGCCCATGAACGAGAAAAGCCGTATTCCGCTGCTGCGGCAGACCGGCAGCCTGATCGAATCGCCCTCCGGCTACCTGCACCTGACCGCGCGGGAAAATCTGGCCATCGTTGCCGATCTGAAGGGTGTTGACCGCAGGGATATCCGCCGGGTGCTGGACATCGTGCATCTGACAAAGGACGCTGACAGAAGGGTGGGGCAGTATTCCCTTGGCATGAAGCAGCGGCTCGGCATCGCCATGGCCCTATTGGGCAGCCCCAAACTGCTGATTCTGGACGAGCCCACAAACGGTCTGGACCCGGCCGGGATTCAGGAAATGCGCAGCCTCATTGCCTCGATGCCGCAGACCACCGGCGCCACCGTTTTGATCTCCAGCCATCTGCTGGGCGAGATCGAGCAGATGGTGGATCAGGTCGGCATCCTGAACCACGGCAAGCTGCTGTTTGAGGGTTCGCTGCAGCAGCTGCAAAAGCACAGCCGGGGCGGCACGCTGCTGCGGGTGCTGGCAGTCCCCAAGGCTCTTGCCGTGTTGCAGCAGCAGGGGGTGACGGCCGCAAGGCTGACCGACCAGCCGGACACGCTGCAGCTTCCCCCGCTGCGGGATGAAGCACTGGCCGCGCTGGTCCGTACCCTTGCCGAAAGCGGTGCCGGTGTCATTGGGCTGACTGCACAGACTAAGAGCCTTGAGGACATCTTCCTCAGCCTGACCCAAGGCAGCGGGGAGGTGGCGTAACATGACAGCCTTTTTTACGGAGCTGCAAAAGGCCCGCCGCCGGCACGACCTTGCCCTCTGCCTGCTGATCCCCGGCATTGTCGTGCTGTGGGTGGGCGGCCTTGCCCCGGCAGCCCCGGACGAGCTGGCGAACGGCTACAGTGCCCTGTTCTACAGCCTGCCGGTCATCGAGGCGATTCTGATGCCTGTGATGATGGCGGTGCTGGCCTCCCGGCTGTGGGATATGGAGATAAAGGGCAATACCCCCAAGCTGCTCTACACCTTGCAGAGCCGCCGCAGCCTGTTTGTGGGCAAGGCAGTCTTTGGCGTGTTGGAGGTGTTGCTGGTCACGGTGCTGGAGCTGGTCTGTGTACCGGTGCTGGGGCGCGTCCATGGTTATACCGAGGTCTTTCCTGCGGGGCAGCTGGCCTATCTGTTCATCTGCACACTGGCCGTGGATTGTATGCTTTTCTTCGGCGAGCTTCTGCTGATGCTGTGGGTCGGCAATCCCCTTCCGGCGCTCTGCGTAGGCATCGTGGGGGCGCTGGTCGGGTTGTTCTCTGGCTTTATGCCGCCCATTGCCAGTTATTTTGTGCCCTTTGGGTACTACATCCCTCTGAGCGCCTACGAAGTGGCGAACTGGGACAAGGCCACCCACACCGTCACCTACGGCACCCGCCCCTTCAACTGGGGGCTGCTGGCCTTTACCCTTGCGCTGGGCGCAGTGCTGTTTGCCCTTGCGTGGCGCAAGGTGCAGGACGAGGAGGTATAAATCTATGCTGAAACGCTGTATTCTTGCGGAAAACCGCAAGCTCCACGCATCGCCCATCTGGGCCATGTTCTTTGTGCTGCCCATTCTTTCTGCCGTTTACGGCACCTTCAACTATCTGCAGAATCTTGAGATCCTGACCGATGGCTGGTACAGCCTGTGGACCCAGCACACCCTGTTTTATTCCATGCTCTTCTTCCCGGCCATGGTGGCCACCTATGCTGCCTACTTGTGGCGGCTGGAGCATCTGGGGCACAACTGGAACCTAATCATGGCAAGCCCTGTGCCGCCGCTCGACCTGTTTGCCGCAAAGTTTGCGGTGGTGGCAAATCTGGCATTGCTGACCCACAGCTTTGTATTTGCGCTGTTTGTGTTCTGCGGCAAGGTCTTTGCCCAACTGCCCGGCCTGCCGCCGGTCACCTTGCCGCTCTATCTGCTGCGCGGGCTGCTGGGCGCACTGGCCGTCATTGCAGCACAGCTGGTGCTGGCTATGGTCATACGCAGCTTTGCAGTGCCCATCTTTCTGGGCCTGCTGGGCGGCATTACCGGCATCTTTATCAGCTCCAAGGGCTTTGGACTCCTGTGGCCCTATTCTCTGATGCAACTCGGTATGAACTCCAACAAAAGCGCGGATGCTTTAGCCGGAAGCTATGCACTGTTCGCCTTCAGCTGCCTGTTATGGCTGGCGGCGATGTTCGCGCTGGCATGGCTGCTGCTGCGCCGGCAGGATGTACGCGCCTGAGCTGCCCGCTCCCCCCGCTTTTTATTGCTTATTTCGATTTCCTATTGACAAGTCAGTTTGTTTAGACTAATATAGTCTATACTAACTGTTAGCATTTTCTAACCTTGTAAAAGGAGATCGGATCTATGGCAGACCAGCCCCGGCAGTTGACCGCCCCGCCGCGCTCTGCAGCGCGTCTGCTGCAATATCACGATTTGAGCGAGAGCATTGTCTCCGCGCTGGATGCCCGCGATACCTATACCGCCAGCCACTCCAACCGCGTTGCAGAGATGGTCCTTGTGCTTGCAGCCGCGCTGGGGCTGGGGCCGGACGAGACCACGCTCATCCATATAGCCGCCCACCTGCATGATATTGGGAAAATCGCTGTGTCGGACGCTGTGCTGCGCAAGGCCGGGCCGCTGACCGCTGACGAATGGCAGGAAATGCGCCGCCATCCTGTCACAGGCTATAACATTCTGCGCAGGGTCGCAGATTTTCAGGACATCGCCGTGCTGGTCCTGCATCATCATGAGCGTTGGGACGGCCAAGGCTACCCCGATGGCTTGTCCGGAGCCGATATTCCTTTAGGCTCGCGCATTATCGCCGTGGCAGACTCGATCGACGCCATGATGAGCAGCCGAAGCTATCGCGCCGCAATGACCGGCGCGGCATGCCGCTGCGAGATCGAGAAAAACAGCGGCATCATGTACGACCCCCGCGTGGCAAGCGCTGCGCTGGCGCATTGGGATACCCTGATCGGCCGCTATGCCGCCGATACGCCCCGCGCCCCCTATTTTGACCGGCTTATGTTGGAGCGTACCCGCCAGACGCACGACTATCTGGTTGCCCATCAGGACAGCCGCATCACCCTTGCAGAGCTGGCGGCCATGTTTCATCTCTCCCAAAGCTCCCTGAAGCTTTGCTTCAAGGCTCTCTACGGGGTGCCGGTGGCCGGTTATCTGCGCACCGTGCGGATGGACACAGCCACACGGCTGCTGCAGGAAAGCGATCTGCCTGTAGCGGAGATTGCGCACCGTGTCGGCTATGAGGACCCCAGCCGCTTTTCCGCCGCCTTCCGCCGCCACACCGGCCGCCGCCCCACAGAGCTGCGCCGTATTGCCTGCCCGTGCACAGAATAAAATCCAAATTGCACGATTCCTGTCTTTTTTACCTACCGTTCGGATAGGCAGGCGTTGTAAAATAATTAGTAAACCTTCTGGGTTTATTTGTAAAATCCAGACCGTATACCATATAAGGATAGTAAAGGGGAAATGAGTTATGAATTGGGCTAAGATCGGTCTGTTCGCAGGTGGCGCACTGTTCGGCTCTGCCGGTATTGAGATTTTGACCAGCAAGGATGCAAAGAAGCTGTACACCCAGTGTACCGCCGCCGTGCTGCGCATGAAGGATCAGGTCATGAAAACCGCCACCTCTCTGCAGGAGAACTGCGGCGACATTCTGGCCGATGCCAAGGAGATCAACGAGCAGCGCAACGCCGAGGGCGATGCCGTGATCGAGGACGCCGCTGACGAGAAGGCCGAGTAAGCTATACTGACTCGGCCGCAAGTCGGCTGCAGCCCTTACGCCTCGGCTTTGATTGGCCGGTTACTGCAAAGGCTTTTCCCGTTCACGGAGAAGCCTTTTTTATTGTTGGGAGCATCACTATAATGAAATGGAACATTCTGCATGAGAGCCGCGGGCGCATCCGCCTGCATCTCAACAAGCCGCGGCTGTCCATGGCCGAGGCGGACCAGCTGCAGGCTTACCTTGCCGGGCTGCCCGGTGTGCGCGTTGCCGTTGTGTATGAGCGCACCTGTGACGCCGTCATCACCTATACCGGTGCCCGGGCTGAGGTACTGCACGGCGCAGCCGCCTTCCGCTTTGATGTGCAGGCCCTGACTGAGGTATCTGCCAACAGCCCGCGCGCCGTAAACCATGAATATCAGGAAAAGCTCGTCAATCTGACGCTTTTCCACTTTGCGCGCAAGCTGTTTTTGCCTGCACCGATACGCTTTGCCTACACTGCGGTATGCAGTGTGCGCTATCTTTGGCACGGCCTGCGCAGCCTGCTGCACCGCAGGCTGGAGGTCGAAGTGCTGGACGCGCTGTCTATCGGGGTATCTATGCTGCGGGGTGACTTTTCCACCGCAGGCTCGGTCATGTTCCTGCTGCGGCTGGGTGAGCTGCTGGAGGAATGGACCCGCAAAAAGTCGCTGGGCGATCTGGCACACTGCATGTCGCTGAATGTGGATCGCGTCTGGCAGCTTACCGCCGAGGGCGAGGTCCTTGTCCCGATTTCGCAGATCCGCACCGGGGATGCCATCATCGTGCATACCGGCAGCGTGATTCCGCTGGATGGCAAAGTGCTGGACGGTGAGGCCAGCGTCAATCAGGCCTCGCTGACCGGCGAGGCAGAGCCGGTGCGCAAGGCGGCCGGTGCTGTTGTCTATGCAGGCACCGTTGTGGAGGAGGGCCAGATTACCCTGACCGTTGAACAGCAGGCTGGCAGCGGCCGCTATGACCAGATCGTCCGGATGATTGAGAACTCCGAAAAGCTGAAATCCGCCAGTGAGACCCGCGCCGCAGCGCTGGCCGATAAGCTGGTGCCCTACAGCCTGCTGGGCACTGCCGTCACCTATGCGCTTACCCGCAACGCAACGCGCGCTATCTCGATTTTGATGGTAGACTTCTCCTGTGCGCTGAAGCTCTCGATGCCGCTGGCGGTGCTGTCCGCGATGCGGGAGTGCGGCAGCTACCACATCACGGTCAAGGGCGGCAAGTATCTTGAGGCACTGGCCAACGCCGACACCATTGTTTTTGACAAGACCGGCACGCTGACCCATGCCACCCCGACCGTTGTGCAGGTCGTTCCGTTCGGCACCCGCACAGAGGACGAGATCCTTGGCATTGCCGCCTGTCTGGAGGAGCATTACCCCCACTCAATGGCGAACGCCGTTGTGCAGGCCGCTTCCGCAAAGGGCATCCGCCATGATGAGATGCACAGCGAGGTGCAGTATGTCGTAGCGCACGGCATTGCCAGCACCATCGGCGGCGAGAAGGCCGTCATCGGCAGCCAGCACTTTGTCTTTGAGGATGAGGGCTGCTACATTCCGACCACTGAGACCGCCAAATTTGACGCCCTGCCGCCGGAGTATTCTCACCTGTATCTTGCCATTGGCGGGGTGCTGGCCGGCGTCATCTGCATTGCCGACCCCCTGCGTGAGGAGGCCGCCGAGGTGCTTCGCCAGCTGCGCGGCCTTGGCATACAAAAGGCGGTCATGATGACCGGTGACAACGACCGCACGGCCTCCGTCATCGCAAAGCAGGTCGGTGTAGACGCCTATTATGCCGAGGTCCTGCCTGAGGATAAGGCTCGCTTTGTCGATGCCGAAAAAGCCGCCGGCCGCACCGTCATCATGCTGGGGGACGGCATCAACGACTCCCCGGCCCTGTCTGCTGCTGATGTCGGCATTGCGATCAGTGACGGCGCCGCCATTGCGCGCGAGATCGCGGACATCACGATTGCCGCCGACAGCCTGCGGGAACTGGTGACGCTGAAAGCCATCGCCAACGGCCTGCAGCACCGCACCCGCGCCAACTACCGCTTTATCATGAGCTTCAACAGCATGCTGATCGTGCTGGGCGCTATGGGCATCCTGCCGCCTGCGACCTCAGCGCTGCTGCACAATGCCTCCACCTTGGGCGTCAGCCTGAAAAGCATGACAAACCTGCTTACTTAACGAATATCCGACCGCAGCCCGACTGCCGCGCAAAAGCGGCTGCCGGGCTGTTTGTTTTCGCTTTGCAGCAATGTAAAAAACTGGTATTAGTGCTATAATAGCACTTGCAATCAATGCGCCTCAGTGATAAAATTATAATGCTTTTTTGTATATACTAACTGTGCGGTGTGAAATATTCGGTACCGATGCGGTTCAGTGCCAAATAAGAGGGAACGCGATACGAAAAGCTGAAGGGAACTATCCACATGATGAACAACCATTTCCGGCGCATGGCGCTTCGGGGGCTGAGCCTTTTCACCGCAGCGGCCCCGCTTACCGCCTGTGCTGCCAGTCAAGCCGCTGCACCTGCCGCCAGTGAGTCCACGGCACATGAGGCTGTCACCTTTATGGCGCCGTACCTGAATGTCGAGGCTTTTACCGACAAGGACGCTGCCAAGGCGTTTTTCGACTCCTTTGAGACTCTGAGCCGTGCAAACGCCGCATGGAACGAAACGGAGCCGCAACATGTGGAAGGATAAAAAATACCGCCGCATCCTTTTGGCCTGCATCTTCGCCAGTCTTGCGGCAGTCGTTGGCTTTTTTGTCCTGAGCCGGACCTATATCAAAAATCTTGTCTATAAAGAGCGCCTGAACCAGATGGAGGAGATCACCCACCAGATGTTCCGCAATCTGGAGGATGTTATTGGCAGCCGTTGGGCAGATGTCAATGTGCAGTGCAACTACCTGATTGACACCGACCTGCAGACTGACACGGATCTGTATGCGTATCTGCAGCGAGTATCTGCCCTTTCCAATCTGGAGGAAAAGCAGATCACCCTGCTGGCCGTTGATTCCGCCGGGCGGTATTACACCCCGCAGGGCAATCAGGGCCTTTTGCGGGAGATGCACTACCTCGAGGATGACCCGGAATGGGTCAGCTATATTCCCCACTCTCTGACGGAAAATGATTCCCGCATGGTGTTCTTAAAGCGGCTGGATACTCCCATCACGCTGCAAGCCGGCACAGCGCAAATCAGCCTGCACTACTACGGCATTGCGCAGAGCATGGAGCAGCTGAATACATACTTCCGCTGTGATGCCTACGATGACCACAACAGCGTGTATGTGCTGGAAAACAACGGCCTCAAGCTGTTCAACAGCAATAACACCGAGCTGCTGAAGGGTCAGAATGTCTACACTGTGCTTTCGCAGATGTCCTATCTGCATGGCTCGTCTTTTCAGCAGGCAAAGGCAGCGCTGCAAGAGTACGGCGTCTGCTACTCCAACGCCGTTCTGGACGGCACCGAGTATTTTTACTCCCTCAAGCAGATGGAAAATGCCGCATGGACGCTGGCATTTCTGGTGCCGGCAGATGATGTTGCCACCAACACGCAAAAGCTGGTAGATTTGGTGACCGCCATCATTATAGGCTTTGCCACGGTCTTTTCCGTTGCCGTTATTCTGATTCTTTGGAGACTGCAAAGGGATATGCAGCGCGATGCCCTGCTGGCTGAGCAAGAGACGAATCTCCGTTTGGAAAGCTACAACCAGCAGCTTGCCGCGCGCAACGCCGAGTTGAAGCGCGCACAGGAGGTTGCCGTGGATGCCCTGCAGGGTGCCGAGCGCGCCAGCAAGGCCAAGACAGATTTCCTGTCCAACATGAGCCACGACATCCGCACACCGATGAATGCCATCATCGGCATCACCACCCTGATGAAAAACGAGCTGCACGAGCCGGACAAGCTGGCCGAGCATCTTGAAAAGCTGGAAATATCCGGACATCTGCTGCTCGGCATCATCAACGACATTCTGGATATGAGCCGCATCGAGAGCGGCAAAACCACCCTGAACATCGAGCAGATGGACCTTCTGCAGCAGATCGGGCAGGTCGAGAGCGTTATCAGTGAGCAGGCCCACCAGCGGAATCAGGAATTCCGCGTGGTCACAACCTCGGTACAGCATGAGCATGTGCTGGCAGACCCCAACCGCCTGAACCAGATCCTGATGAATATCCTCTCCAACTCGGTCAAGTACACGCCCGCAGGCGGGCATATCCGGCTTGAGGTCGAGGAGCTTCCCCGCGATGCGCACTACGCCAAGTACAAATTCATCGTGCAGGATGACGGCATCGGCATGAGTGACGCCTACCTGAAAACCATTTTCGACCCCTTCACGCGGGAGGAAAAGTCCGGCACCAACCATGTGCAGGGCACGGGACTGGGTATGGCCATCACCAAAAGCGTTGTGGACCTGATGGGCGGTGTCATCAGCGTGGAAAGCGCCCCCGGCCATGGCTCCCGCTTTGAGGTCGTGCTGGAATTTCCCATTGATACCGAAGCTGCCCTTGTGCAGAAGTCCGAGACCGATGATGCGCCGGCGGACACTTCCCTGCTGTGCGGCATGAAGTTCCTCTGCGCCGAGGATAACGAGATCAACTCGGAGATTCTGCAGATGCTGCTGGAATCCAAGGGCGCGACCTGCAGGATCTACCCCGATGGTCAGCAGATTGTAGATGCCTTCGCCAAGGTAAAGCCGGGCGACTACGATATGATCCTGATGGATGTGCAGATGCCCGTCATGGATGGTCTGGAGGCCACCCGCCGCATCCGCAGCAGCGAAAATCCGCTGGGCAAAACGATTCCCATCCTGGCCATGACGGCCAACGCCTTCCTGGAGGATATGCAAAAGAGCAAGGAGGCCGGCATGGACGAGCATCTCTCGAAGCCCGTGGACATTGCCATGCTTGAGCAGGTGGTGCGGCGCTTCCGCATTACCCCCCCCCCGCCGATAAATAGCGGCCGGTCGCGCTTTATGCGCAGCGCTCCCCCGCCCTCGCCATTTGCCGCCAAAACAGGCGCACTGTAAAAAGAAAGCCGAGCAGAAACCGCCCTTCCGGGTGACTTCTGCTCGGTTATTTTTATAGCTTACGGTGCCATGCGGCAGGGGCGCATGGCTCTGCTCAGGTACGCAGCAGGGTGCCGCGCAGACTTTCCAGCGCGGCAAGGCGCGCGCTGATGGCAAACAGGCTCGCGGCATGGGTCAACTGCTCGGACTTCGCATCAAACGGAATGATGCGTGCCAGCACCGTGCTGTGATCCACAGCATCAAAAAGGACGCCCGCCCTGCGGCAAAGCTCGACCGTGCGGTTGGCGCAGCCCGGCATCGTGCATAATGCGGCCACGGCATCCTCCGCAGGCGTGGGGCGTGCCGCGCCGGTATCGCTAAGCTCCTTACCCAGCACCGTGCCAAAATGCTTTGCAGCCCGCCGGTTCTCGCACCGTCCCAGCAGGGGGTCCTCGGCACGCATGTCAAGCTCCATCGGTTCGCGCATGTAGCTGCTGTACCGCTGGGTCAGGCGGGTGTATTCCCGCTGCAATTCCTTCCGGGTCAGTTCTGTATACTGCATACTTTTCCACTCCTCTACCTCATCTGCATCGCCTATTATACGCAGAAAAGGGCTCTGTGTAAAAAGTATTTTGTATATATCAGACATGTATAGTTCACATATCAGACCGTAAGCGCCATGGGCTTTCCGCGATCGGGATTCCCTCTACTGCCAGCAGGCGGGCCTTTGTATCCAGCCCGCCCGCATACCCGGTCAGGCTGCCGTCTGCCCCCACAACACGGTGGCAGGGTATGATGATCGAGATCGGGTTGTGCCCGACAGCGCCGCCCACCGCCTGCGCGGACATCCTGCGTTGGCCGTGCTTTTCGGCCAGCCGGGCGGCAAGTGCGCCGTAGGTCGTGGTTTTTCCGTAGGGGATCTGCAGCAGCAGCGCCCACACCTCCTGCCGGAAATCAGACCCGATCGGATGGAGCGGCGGCGTAAAGTCCGGTACACTGCCGCTGAAATAGAGATCCAGCCAGCGTCTGGTCTGCGCCAGAATCGGCGTTTCCGCGTCCTGATGCACCGGGTCAAGTCCCTGCGCAAAGCGGCGCTGGCCCTCAAACCAAAGTCCGGTCAGTCCAATTTCGTCAGCCGCCAAAAGCAACCTGCCCAGCGGCGATTGATAATAGCCTGTGTACAGCATAGCAGCTCCCCCATGCAGCTCAGACGGTTTTCGGTTTTTTGCTGCCCGGCTTAGCGGGTGCATAGTCCCGCATACCCGGAATCGCACCGCCCGCAATGGCCCACAGGTACAGACTGGCCACACTGCCATAAGGGCTGTAGCGGCGCCGGTATTTTTCAAACAGCCTGCGGTCGATTTTGCGGTGATGATAGAGCATCCGCAGCCCGCGCTGTATCGCAAGGTCATCGTAGCTCAGAACATCAGGCCGCTGCATACAAAACAGCAGGATCATCTCTGCCGTCCAGACGCCGATGCCCTTCAGACTGCTCAGCATCCGGATGACCTCCTCGTCCGGCATCTGCCAGATCTCCTCGATGCGGCACTCCCCGGTCTGCACCCTCCGGGCAAAGTCTGTGATATACTCCGCCTTGCGGTAGGTAATGCCCAGCTTTTGCAGCTGGGGCACCCCCGCCGCAAGGATATGCCCGGCGTCAACGGTGCCAAGGGTCTGCTGCATCCGCTGCCAGATCGTTTCCTGCGCCTTGGTGGAAATTTGCTGCCCGACGATCTGATGCACTACCGATGAAAACAGATCGCCGTCCACCGCGCGGTCAATATGGCCAATCTGTTCGATCGCCGCACCAAGCCGCTTGTCCTTCCGGGCAAGGTATTCGGTTTCCTGCGCGCCGTATTCAAAGTACATCCCAGCACCTCCCAGCTGCCGGCTGATTGCTCACCAATTTGCCGGGTGCCTTTTATAAGCGCCGCTTACACCCGCACCAGCTCGTATTCCTGCGTACCAAGGCCGAGGGCTTCGGCCACATCAATCGTGTGGGTGCCGTGGCGGCTGTTGACGCGCTCCATAAAATGCTCGCGGCCGGGGTCGTTGCTGTTGCGCACCAGACCAATGCAGGCACGGTCCAGCGCGACCGGGTCAAGACTGGACAGGATACCCACATCGTTCATGCAGGGGTCCTCCGCCACTGCACAGCAGTCGCAATCGACCGAAAGGTTTTTCATGACCGCCACATAGGCGATCTTCCCTGCAAAGTGCTTTGCCACGGTGGAGGCGGCATCGGCCATAGCCTCAAGGAAAGTGTCCTGCTCGGCAGTGTTCTCCCACAGAATATTCTGGTCGGTGACCTTACCGCCGGAGTGGATATAGGCCTTGCCCGCGCTGGATGCGCAGCCGATGGACAGCTGCTTCAGCGCGCCGCCGTAGCCGCCCATCGGGTGGCCCTTGAAGTGGACCAGCACCAGCATACTGTCGTAGTTTTCAATATTCTTACCCAGATAGTTGACCTTGAGCACCTTGCCGTTCTCAACCGGCCACTGCACATCAGGGCCTTCGGCATCCATAATATCGACATCAAACAGGTCGCTCCAATGGTGTTTTTTCATCAGCTCAATATGCTTGGGCGTTTCGTTGCGTGCGCCGCCGTAGGCAGTGTTGCACTCGACCACCGTGCCGTTCACGGCATCAATGACCGGCTTCATAAACTCGGGGCGCAGGTAGTTCTGGTTGCCGTCCTCACCGCTGTGGACCTTGACGGCCACCTTGCCGGGCAGAGCAACACCCAGCTGGCGGTACATCTTCACGACTGCCTCCGGGGTAAGCTCATTGGTAAAATACACGGTTGCTTTTTCCATAGAAGATTTCCTCCCTGTAGTGACTCCTGCAAGAAAAGGCGCACCGCCTTTGCGGCACACCCAAAGCACATATTCTGTTACTTATTATAGCACTTTTCTTGCGCTGTGGAAAGCCGGTTGTTGCTTTATTTTGCCTTCCATGGTATACTGGTTCATATTTCGTCGAAATGAGGTTTTATTTTCATGTCAGGAAATAGCACGATGGATCTGACCACCGGTCATCCGCTGAAGCAGCTGCTGCTTTTTTCGCTGCCTCTGGTGGCCGGGACCCTGTTCCAGCAGCTCTATTCCTTTGCCGACACCGTTATGGTTGGCCGCTGTCTGCGGCACGGGGTTTGGCTTTGCCGTGCGCAGGAAATAATATGCGGAGGTTTCCCTCATGAAGATCCTTATCACCGGTTTTGATCCGTTCGGTGGGGAGTCCGTCAACCCGGCCTATGAGGCTGTCAAGCTGCTGCCCGACACCATTGCCGGGGCACAGATCATCAAGCTGCAGGTTCCCACCCGGTTTTCCCTTTCCGGTGCCGTGCTGGAAGCTGCCGTAAACGAGCACACACCCGATGCGGTCATCTGTGTCGGGCAGGCAGGCGGGCGGTCTGCCATCACGCCGGAACGAGTTGCCATCAACCTTGCGGACGCAAGCATCCCCGACAATGCAGGCGACCAGCCTGTGGATGAGCCGATCCGGGAGGACGGTGCGCCCGCCTACTTCACCTCCCTGCCCGTAAAAGCCATGGTGCAAAAAATAAGAGCCGCCGGTATCCCGGCAGCCCTCTCCTATACCGCTGGCTCCTTTGTGTGCAACTCCCTGATGTATACACTGCTCTATCTCATCGACAGGCAGTATCCTGCCATGCGGGGCGGCTTTATCCATGTGCCTTATGCGATGGAGCAGGCTGTCAGCAAGCCGCTGGGAACCCCCAGCATGGATCTGCACCAAATCGCGCGCGGCCTTGCGCTTGCGGTAGAAGCGGTCGTTGAAAACGAGCACGATCTCACCTTGAATATGGGCACCCTCCGATAAGCGTATCCCGAAAAATCAGCACCTTGCATCATATCGGACAGTCACACTGCTTCTCGCCTTCTGCAAGCTTGACCTTGCAGACCACGGCATCGTCAAGCAGATAAACGACTCTGGCGGAGGCATAGGCAATGGCGATCGGCTCGGTGCAGGCCATGGCGGGGATCAGCTCCTCTTTGAGGATCTGCACATATGCCTGATAGGTCCTGCTCTGCTTATCCATACAAATGACTCCTTTGGTTGCTCTGCAAGGTGTCCGCAGTGGTGACAAGTATAGACATTTTTTCCGCCCATTGCAACCGCATTTTAGCGGGTTTTCTGGCTCTCAATTATAACAAAAAGCCGGGCGCTCTCAAACGGGAGCGCCCGGCCATATTCATTGACTATGCTTCAGATCAGTTTGCCTTCTGGGCTTTCTTGGCGGCCTTCTGGGCCTTCTTGAAATCCTTGTAGGCCTTGTACTGCTCAGTCTTGCGCAGCTTGCGGGCACCGAGGATCCAAAGGATCAGGCCCAGCACAAAGAGGATGCCGGAAATCCATGCGACAGCGATAACTGCTGCAACGATGCCGGGACGGATCACCTTGATGGTGGTGTCGGCGCCAACACCGTTCATGCCGCAGGAGTTGGCAATGGCATACAGGTTATGGTGGCAAGCCTCACGCATGGCGGTGACGATGACGGGGTCATTCTTGTACTCCGGCAGCTTGTCGGTGACGAAGGACATCATGGCATCGTAGATGGACACACCGGCCATGACACCATCGGGACCGTTGACATACTGGGTCAGCACGTTATCGGTAATGACCATGCCCTCGCAGCCCCACTCGTTGCGCAGGATGCCGGTGACCAGACCGTAGTTGCCGCCGGACCAGATAGCACCCCAGCGGGTGTAGGCGATCATAACGCCGTTGGCGTTGCCGACCTCAACAGGAGCCTGGAAGGCCTTCAGATAGACCTCACGGGCAGCCTGCTCGTTCAGCCAGACGCCCAGACCGATACGATCCTGCTCACAGTCGTTCAGCGCAAAGTGCTTCATGACAACATGGACGCCCTTTTCCTGAATGGCGGCGACCTCATAGGCGCTCATCATGCCGGACAGGAAGCCATCCTCAGAGTAATACTCGAAGTTACGGCCGCCGTAGGGGGTGCGGTGGATGTTGTTGCCGGGGCCGTACAGGCAGGCAATGTTGGCGTTCAGGCAGTTGTTGCCGATGACCTTGCCGATCTCGGTCATGAGGCCGGTGTTGAAGGTGGCAGCCATGACATCCTCGGAGGTGAAGGCGGTGGCGGTCAGCTGGGTCTTGTTGCTGCCCAGCAGGCTGGCGGTCAGACCCTGCGGGCCATTCTCATCGCGGGTGCCGGGAGCCTCCACGCTCTTAACGGGCATGGTCCAGTGGAAGGCATCGCCGATCAGGGAGTTCATCTCATCGAAGGTCATCTGATCCAGCAGCTCATCCCACTTGGGATCGTTGTAGTCGAGGCCGATCATGTCGTACAGCTTGACGCCGTTCTTGGCGCCGAGGGTGGGCATCTCAACGCTCTCGTAGTCGGCAGCGTCGTAGCGGACCTCCTGCAGGTCCTTCTTCAGCAGCTCGGTCAGGGTCAGCTTGACAGTCTCGGTGGGCAGGGTGCCATTCCAGTCAGAGCGGCTCAGCCAGGTGACAGTCTCCTCAACACCCTCATAGAGGTTGGGGTCAGCGCAGGACAGCTGGTTGGCAATCTCGGTGCCGTTCTCGCTGGTAGCGTAGGTGGTGGTATCGAGGGCGTCCTCGGTCCATGTGTAGGTCAGGTCGGCGTTGCCGTCGGCAGTCATCTTGCCGTTGGTGTTCTCGACCGTGAAGCCCTTGGCAGCCAGAATGTTGTTGACAGCGTTGTGGGCATCGGTGGCGGCGGTGAAGTAGTAGTCACCGGCGTCAAGGATATAGGTGCCGGCACCGTAGGTGTCGTAGGAAGCGATGTCGCGCTTGTTGACGGTCATGGACAGCGTCTCGGAAGCGCCCGGCTCGATCATACCGGTCTTGCCGAAGCCGACCAGAGAAACGGCAGACTTCTCAACGCCGTTCTGCTTGTCGTAGTCGGTGTAGGGGCTCTGGACATAGACCTGCACGGTCTTTTTGCCGGCCATGGCACCGGTGTTGGTGACCTTGACGGTGACGGTGTAGGTGTCATCGGCGGCATTGTAGTTGACCTTCATGTCGCTGATGTCATAGCTGGTGTAGCTCAGGCCGTAGCCGAAGGGGTAGGCCACGATGTCGCCGTAGGCGTAGTCGCCTGCGTTGCCGCTGCCGGTGACGAAGTCCTCGTAGCGGGTCTCGTAGTACTTGTAGCCTACATAGATGCCTTCCTGATAGATCATGTAGGACTTGCTCTTTGCGGGCACATCGCCGCCCTCAACATAACCCTCATAGGTGGCGGGGGTGAAGTTCCACATAGCAGGAGCGCTGAAGTTATCGTAGCAGTAGGTATCGACCAGGCTGCCGGAGGGGTTGACCTTACCGGTCAGGATCTCGGCAACAGCGTTGATGCCGGAGATGCCCACATCACCGATCCACAGAGCGGCATCGATGTCGTACTCGTTGTTCTTGAGGAAATCGACCTGCAGGGCGTTGGCAGAGTTGATCAGCACGATGGTCTTTTTGACGGTGCCGTTCTTCTTCATCTCAGCCACATTCTGCAGCATGGCCTTCTCATTGTCATCGAGGGCCAGATAGTTGACCTCGCCGTAGGAAAGGTCAGCACCCTCGCCGCCGACGCGGGAGAGGGTGACGATGGCGGCATCGCCGTACTGGGCAACGCTGTTCTTCACATCGTCGGTGTAGACATCCCAAGGCACCTCAGCGGTGACCTCACTGGAGCTGGCAACGGTGCCGGCGGTATTGCGGGAGTAATCCTTGCCTGCGCCGGTGGTGTAGAAGTCCCACAGGGTGGGGTTGACGGTCACACCGACCTTCTCGAGGGCGGTGCGCAGGGTGTCGGCGGTGGAGGCATCAATGTTGCCGGAGCCGGTGCCGCCGTACACGAGGTTGACACTGCTGCTGGAGAAGGTGCTGACCTTGGCATCGGCAGCCAGAGGCAGCGCATTGTTGTTGTTCATCAGCAGGGCAGCGCCCTCAGCCTCGACCTGCTGGGTCAGGGCCAGACCGTAGTCGACCATCTCCTCAGCAGAGTCAAAGTCGCTGGTAAAATACTGGGCATTGGTGTCCTCGTTCTGCAGCTCCCAGAAGGTGCCGCCAAAGCGGGCAGCCATGGTGTTGTCGAATTTCTGGGCAAGCACGGACAAAGGCACGGAAATGACCATAACGACCGCGCACAGGATCGTCAGGATCTTCCACGCCAGAACGTTCTTGCGCTTCGCCTTTTTGTAGGCTTTTTTGAGCGCTTTCTTTTGGGCTTTGATCTCGTCCATGATTTTCTCCTTGTCTTTTATTTAACAGTTTATCTGCTATCGTTATTGTACACAATTTGCTCCTGCCATTTCAATAGCTTGCGATAAACGGTCGCATTTCATGCATATTCGGTTTTTCAGAAACAAAAAACCCGGTCGTTCGTTTGTGCATAATGCACAATAAATGACCGGTATATATGGTAATTGCGCTTGCTTCCTCGCAGGTACGGTGCGCGGCACCGCCCCTCAATACTCTATCCCCTCCCGCGCGGGAATGCCCCGGGTGTAGGGGTGGCTGACTGCGCGCAGCTCGGTCGAGTAGTCGGCGGCCTCCTGCATCCACGGTGCCGGATCACGGCCCGTCAGCACGACCTCTCTGCCCTGCTTTGCCATCGCTGCCGCCCGCTGCAGCAGTGCCTCGTCCACAAGCTGATGCCGACAGGCAGCGCATGCCTCGTCCAGCACCAGCAGGTCAAAGGGGGTATCCAGCGCGGCGCGCAGCGCCGCCGTATTGTGCTGCCGGGCCTCCGTGCGCTCGGCCTCGGTCATGAGCCATGTAAACTTTGCATTGGGGCAGGCATGAACCTCTGCACCGCAGCGGCGCAGCAGGGCGATTTCCCCGCTGGTGCCGTCCTTTAAAAATTGCAGCACCACCACGCGGCGGCCATGGCCGAGCGCACGCAGTGCCAGCCCCATAGCCGCCGTGGTCTTGCCCTTGCCGTCCCCCCAGTACAGATGCAGCATGGCGCCAGCCTCCTTATAATGTATAAGCCGTTTGCAAAAAGCGCTTTTTGACAGGCTCACTCTATAATAATGTAAATTCAGTATACTGCAAGGCCGCCGCCGTGTCAATTACAGGGCGGCCGCCTGCTTTTTTGCAAAATACGCAAAAGCACCCCACCCAAAGCTGCTATGCTCGGGCGGGGCGCAGGGTATATGCTTGTATTCAGCTTATGCCTTCACAGTCGGCTTGACCTTTTCTGCAAGGATGCAGAGCAGCACGGTCAGCACCATGGCGGGCAGGGTGTAGCCCACGGGGGTGTCCACACCCATCAGCAGGCGGTAGGCAAGGAAGCCGACCAGCCAGATCACGAGATTCCGCGCATCAGCGGCCACCGCAAAGCGGTCACGCCGGAGGATAAAATGATCCGCGATCTGCACGGCGATCATCGGCGCAAAGACCGAGCCGATCAGATACAGGAAACCGGTGATGTCGTCCATCGGGAAGAGGATCGCCCCTGCGACACCGATGACCGTCACAGCGATGGCAGTCTTTTTGCCGTCCAGCTTGGGCGTCAGGCTCTCGGCAGAGATACCGGCGCTCCATGCATCGAGGAAGGTCGTGGTAACGGTCGAGAATACCAAAATCACGAGTGCGGCAATGCCCAGACCGGCCTTGACCATAATGACGGCAATGTCATACTCACCGGTGAAGATGGCCGCGCCCATGCCGATGACATACATCCAGCAGGATACAAGGCCGTAGACAATCACGCTGACCCATGTCGCCTGTGCCGGCTTTTCAGCATCGCGGGTATAGTCGCTGATCAGCGGCAGCCAGGACAGCGGCATCGCCACCGCCAGCTCCACCGCCGCGCCGAAGGTCAGGCTTTCGCCGGTAAGGTCGGGCATGGCATTGCCGGAGAAGAAGATGACCTTGCACAACACCAGCGTAAGCACAAACAATGCTGCCATCGTCAGCTTGTTGATCCAGCCCAGATCAGTGATGCCCACCGCGATCCAGAGGATGATCAGTGCGCCGATCACCAGACACCAGACCCAGCGGCCGATGTCAAAGATACCGCCGACAGCCAGTGCGCCGTCATAGATCATGATGGCCGTCCAGCCGACAAGCTGCAGCACATTCAAAAAGGCGAACAGCAGGCCGCCCTTCTGGCCGAAGCTCATCTTGACGGTCTCCATAGCGCTGCGGCCGGTGCGGCCGCCGATCAGACCCGCCAGCAGCATCATGGCGCAGCCGATGATATGTCCGACAAGGATTGCTGCCAGACCCTTGGCCATGCCCAGCGGGGCAAAGGCCGTGCCCGTTAAAATCTCTGCCAGTGAAACACCGGCGCCGAACCAGATCAGGCCGTTCTGAAGGGTAGATGTCTTTTTCATTCGGTGAACTCTCCTTTCAGTGCGAACATATGATCCATCGGGCCGGAGCCGTGCCCGAGGTCGAGCATGGCAGCCAGTGCGCCGGAGATGTACGCCTTGGCGCGCTCGACCGAGGTATCGAGGTCATAGCCCTTGGCAAGGTTGGACGCGATGGCGCTGGACAGTGTGCAGCCGGTGCCGTGGGTATTGGGGTTGTCAATGCGGCGGCCGCGGAACCACTTGCCGGCGCCGTCACGCCAGAGCAGATCATCGGCATCGTTGATCTGGTGGCCGCCCTTGCACAGCACGGCACAGCCGTATTTCTCGCTGATGGTCTGCGCGGCCTTTTCCATATCGGCGGCATTTTTGATGGACATGCCGGAGAGGATCTCTGCCTCGGGGATGTTCGGGGTCAGCACCTCCGCCATCGGCAGCAGCCTTGCGGTCAGTGCATCCACGGCATCGTCCCGCAGCAGCTTGGAGCCGGAGGTTGCCACCATAACGGGGTCCACCACAATGTGCCTGGCGCTGTACTCCTGCAGCTTGTCGGCAATCGTGCCGATCAGCTCTGCCGAGGATACCATACCGATCTTGACGGCATCGGGGTAGATGTCGGTAAAGACCGCGTCAAGCTGCTCAGCCAGAAAATGCGGGGTCGTCTCAAAAATGTCGGTCACGCCGGTCGTGTTCTGGGCAGTCAGGGCCGTGATGGCGCTCATGGCAAAAACGCCGTTAGCGGTCATCGTCTTGATATCTGCCTGAATACCGGCGCCTCCGCTGGAATCACTTCCAGCAATGGTCAATGCTGTTTTCATCGTAATACTTCCTTTCTTTATCTGTACAGCAAGGTTTTATAACGCGGCACAAGGTGGTGCCCCCGATGTGCCGCGAGGGGGGCAAGTTGGTTTGCAGGGGTCAGGGCACGCCCGCCCTTGCCGCGCGGCGGAAATTCACATCTCTGTAATGGGAACTTCCCCCAAGCACTTCACATATAGATCCGCCGTCTTTTTCAATCCGGCCTGGTCGGCTTCGCCGTTGGCGTCATACACGCCGACAGTGATAAACCCTGCGGCTTTGGCGGTTTGCAGGGCGTAGAGGCTGTCCTCAAACACCACTGTCTCGCACGGGGCGGTGCCCAGACGCTCGGCAGCCATCCGGTAGATGTCCGGCTTATGCTTGCTGACGCCGATCTCCCCTGTTGTGAAGATCTCGGTAAAATATTCGAGCAGCCCCAGCCGCGCAAGCGCCTTTGTCACATGGGCCCGCGGGCTGGAGGTTGCCGCTGCCATCCCGATGCCCCGCTCTGCCAGAAATGCCAGCAGCTCGGGGGCACCGTCCTTGGCAGGGACCTCGTTGTAATAGTAGTCCTGCAGCATCTCCTCGATGCCCGCGCCGACCTCCTGCGCCGTCATGGGCAGCGCGTACCGCGTCTGCAGGTAGGCCGCCCCCTGCTCCATACTCATGGAAAAGAGGATCTCATTCAGGCCCGGCTCCGGTGCAACGCCAAGGCGGCGCAGATACCGCGCCCCCAAATCGTTCCAGATGCTCATGGAATCCAGCACAACGCCGTCCAAATCAAAGATCGCACCGTTACACATGCAGCATCTTCTCCGTTGCCAGCCTGAGGTCTGCAGAGGCCTTTTGAATATCCTTCGCCGCGTAGATGGCGCTGATGACTGCCACACCGCAGATGCCGCTGCCCGCAAGCTGCTCCACATTCGATTGTGCAATGCCGCCGATGGCCACGACCGGAATGGATACCGCCGCGCAGATGGCCTTAAGCGTCTCATAGCTCACATCATCGGCGTCATCCTTGGAGCCGGTCGGGAACACCGCACCGACACCGAGGTAATCTGCACCGTGCTTTTCTGCCAGAACCGCCTGCTCCACGGTCTGCGCCGACACGCCCAGGATCTTGTCCGGTCCCAGAAGGGTGCGGACATCCTGCGCCTCCATATCGCTTTGGCCCACATGCACACCGTCCGCATCCATCTCGCGGGCAATCTCGACATTGTCATTGACAAGGAACGGCACGCCGCGCTCACGGCAGAGTGCCTGCAGCTCCTTTGCCTCTGCAAGGAAGTTTGCTTCATCAAGGGTCTTTTCCCGCAGCTGCACCATCGTAACGCCGCCGTCCAGACTCTCGCGCACGACATCGACCAGCCGGCGGCCGTCCAGCCAGTGGCGGTCGGTGACGGCGTAGAGCAGCAGGTCCTTTTTATCGCAGTTCATACCGTGCGCCCCCGTTCAGCGTCTCGCCGTCCATATTGTAGATGGCGTCAATGATGCGGTTGCGGTAGGTGGAGTTGCCGTCACCCTCGGCCATACGGCTCCAGCCGATCTCACCGGCCAGACCCATGGCGCAGACAGCGGCAGCGGCAGCCTCCAGCCGGTTGTCGGGGTTGGCCACAACAAAGGCCGTCATCATACCGGAGAGCTGGCAGCCCGTGCCGGTGATTTTGCCCATCTCGGGGCGGCCGTTGCGGATGACATAGCAGCTCTTGCCGTCACTGACAAGATCGATCGCGCCGGTCACGGCCACGATGGCGCCGCTCTTGGCGGCAAAATCCTTGACAAACTTAACAGCATTGTCAAGATTTTCCTCCGTCACCGCGTCAGCCACATCGGCATCAACGCCCTTGGTAGTGCTGCTGCCCAGCGCCAGCGTCTTGATCTCCGAGATATTGCCGCGGATGACGGTGAAGCGGATCTTCTCCATCAGTTCCACAGCGGTGTTGGTGCGCAGCGCAGAGGCACCGGCACCCACAGGGTCAAGCAGGACCACATGGTCCAGCTCGTTCGCCTTTTTGCCGGCGCGGAACATCCCCTCGATGCTGCGCTGGTTCAGTGTGCCGATGTTGATGTTCAGGCCGCCGCAGATGGCAGTGATGTCCTCGACATCCTCCGGCTCATCGGACATGATGGGGCTGCCGCCGCAGGCCAGCAGAATGTTGGCCACATCATTGACAGTGACATAGTTTGTGATATTGTGGACCAGAGGCACGCCTTTACGCACATTTTCGATGCAGGTACCCAGCATACAAAAGCACTCCTTTATAAATAAAAATGCGGACATGCCCGCAGAGGCACATCCGCATCAAGACGCAAAAAAGCGCAGAAACGACTATTTCCCTACGTTGGCATTATCCAAATCAGGTTACGGGTCAGGGCAATACAGCCCACTCTCAGCCTGCTTTGCGCAAGCTCCCCATTTCTGTACAGTTTTTACAGTAGCACACTATTCTGTTTTTTGCAAGGTAGTTGTCTGATTTTTTTGTATTTTTTTTGCAGAAATCCTCTGCCGCCCCGCAAAAGAGGATTATGCGGCCGGCCCCTGCTTTTTGCGCATCGGTATCAGGACCCGCAGCTCAAACCAGCCGTCATGGGTGGTGATGGTGGCCGTGCCGCCGTACTTGGCGGCCGTGTTCTGGATGCTCTTGACGCCGAAACCGTGGTAGCGCCCGTCCGCCTTGGTCGTTACAGGCAGACCGTTTTCAAACTGCAGCTCACCGTCATAGCAGTTTTCAATGCGGATGGCTGCAAAGCCCTTTTGCCGCGCCACACTCAGATGGATCAGCCGCCGCTCCGGGTCGGCGACCTTGGCCGTGCCCTCGATGGCGTTGTCCAGCGCATTGCCGAACAGGTTGCTGATATCCATCACATCCATAAAGTCGAGTGCCGCACCGTCCGCGACCACCGTCAGCTGGATATTCTGGGCACGGCAGGTCAGGCTTTTGCCGGTCAGCACCGTGTCCAGCACCTTGTTGCCGGTGTCGTTCTGGGCCTCGTAGGCCTTGATCTCCTGCTCCATCCGGTCCAGAACGGCGTTGCGCTCCTCCCCACTCTCCGACCGCAGCACCGCGATCTGGTGCTTCAGGTCGTGGTATTTCTGGTTGATCAGATCAACGCTCTCCTGCTTGGCCTTATAGTTCTCATACTGCAGATGCAGCATATTGCGCAGGGCATCGGCCTCCCGCTGGGTGGAAAGATCGCACAGCTGCGATTGATAGGCAAACAGCAGCGCGACACCCCCGAAGTAAACGACCGAGCGCATGGTGTAGATCTCCATCGTACCGCGGGCCGAAAAGGGCGTTTTAAGTGTCGTATAGCTGATACTGCTCAGGATATAGATTGCTGCCGCCAGACCGGCCGCGATAGTCGCCGTGCGGGGGTGGATGTCAAGCTGGGCGCTGCCGATGTTTCCACCGTCCTCGACCAGCCACATCAGCCCGAAGATCAGCCCGAACCCCGCCGCAATAAAAAGCACCAGCGCCGGCAGACCCTGAAGCAGCGGGTTATCTTTGGCAAAGTAGACATACATCTGCCATGTCAATGATGCCGCAAAACCGGCCAGTATAAAGGCGCGCGTACAGAAAAACACGACCTGCCATCGGTCGGCGCGGGTCGCCGCCGCCATAAAGAGCAGCATAAGCGCCACCGACACGGCGTACAGCACATTGAACCGCCAGCCGTCAAAGCCGTCTGTTGCAACCAGATAGACCACCAGCACGGCGAACGCCCCTGCATAGAGCACCGCCCGCCTTGCACTGCCGCAGCGCGGCGGCAGAAACCGCAGATACAAAAGGCAGGCCAGCCAGTCAGCCGCCGCTGTGACCAGCCGGGGAATGTCCATCTCATAATATGGGATATTCAACGGCATATCCTCACCCCGCCCCGTTTATATAGTCATTCAGCGCGTCCAAAAATGCCTTGCGCCGCGCCCGGGCGATGGGTACGCGCTCCCCATGGACCACGGCATCCTCGCCATCCATGCAGTCCACATGCTCAAGGTTGACAAGGCAGCCCTTGTTGACCCGGAAAAAGCTGTCCTGCGCAAGCCTTGTCTCCGTCTCTGCCATCGAGCCGGACGCCGTCAGCGCCCCCTCCGCCGTATGAAAAACGAGGTCATGACCGCAGCTTTCCACCCAGTAGAGCGCGGCTGTGTCGATTTTATGGGCCGTGCCGCGGGCGTTGATCTGCAGGTAGTGCCGTGCCCGGCGCGCTGTGCGCTCGATGGCGCGGCTCAGCCGCTGGCTGAACGCATAGTAGGAAACCGGCTTCAGCACATAGTCCAGCGCATCCACCGCATAGCCCTTGATGGCATACTGAGGCGAGTTTGTGATGAAGATGATGATGACTTCGGTGTCCTTTTTGCGGATCTCCTCGGCGGCCATCATGCCGTCCATGAATTTCATCTCAATATCCATCAGGATAATGTCGTAAACCGCCTTGTAGCCGAGCGCGATCTCATCACCATCGGAAAATTCCGTAACAGTAAACTTTTCACCCGAGGCGGCACTGTATTTATCAATATACTCCCGCAGCTGGCTGCGGTACAGCGTGTCATCCTCCACCAGCGCCAAACGGATCATATCGGTCACTTCCTCACAGAGTAGATTGCATCGGTTCCTATACCTATACAGTAATATTTCTTCTATTTTATGAGACAGGCGCACAAAAGTCAATCTGCGTTTGGGAAATCATGCCGGGCTTATCGGATCAGCGCTACCGCCACATCATTCACATTTGTTCCGGTCGGGCCGGTAAAAAGCAGACCGCCCACAGCCTTGAGCGCCGTGTAAGAGTCGTTGTTGTTCAAAACCGCAAAGGGGTCCAGCCCTGCCGCACGCAGCGCCGCCAGCGTATCACCGTCCGCATAGCCGCCGGCGGCATCTGTCGGGCCGTCCGTACCGTCTGACCCGACACTGAGAACCGCCGCATCCAGCCCCGCTATACCGGCTGCGGCCGCCAGAGCCAGCTCCTGATTGCGCCCGCCGCGTCCGTCTCCAATGACCTTTACCACAGTCTCTCCGCCCGCCAGATAAGCCAGCGGCCGGGCCGGGCTGCGGTGAGTGCGCACAATATCCGCAAGGAATACGCCCGCCTCCCGCGCCTGACAGCTCAGCTGATCCGTCAAAAGGATCGGCTCATAGCCGAGCGAGCTTGCCGCAGCCGCAGCTGCCGCACAAAGTTCTCTCACACTGCCGGTGATCCGCGCCTCCACATTGTCCAGATGCTTCGGCGTTTCACGCTGCAGACAGGCGCGTGCTTTCCCGGACAGCTGCAGCCCGTACTTTTTTGCGACCTCTTCCGCATCCCTACAGGTTGACGAATCCGCACAGGCCGGGCCGCTGGCGATCATATCGAGCGGGTCGCCCAGAATATCACTCAGCACGATGCAAAGCACCCGCGCCGGGGCGCAGGCCTGTGCAAACCGCCCGCCCTTCACGGCAGACAGCCGCTTGCGAATGGTATTGATCTCGACAATATCTGCCCCGCAGGCAAGAAGCTGACCTGTAATGTCCTGCAATTCAGACAGCGGTACCAGCGGCTCTTCAAGCAGAGCACTGCCCCCGCCGGAGAGCAGAAACACGACCGTATCCTGCGCACCAAGATCGCGCACAAGCGCAAGCGCCGCCCTCGTTCCCCGGCAGGAGCCCTCATCCGGAATGGGATGCCCGCCCTCAAAGCATGCAATGCCCGCCAGCGGTCCCCTGCTGTGGCCGTATTTTGTGATGACAACGCCGCGCCGGATGCGCCCGCCAAGGCAGGATACCGCAGCATGGGCCATCTGCCATGCCGCCTTGCCCGCCGCAACCAGATACACCCCGCCGGTGCCGAAGTCATAGCTTTCCAGCGCACGGATGACGGCCACATCCGGCAGCACGGCGTGGATACCCGCCGATACGATTTTTTCAGCATCCTCATGCAGCAGCTGATTCATGATCGGTTTTCCTCCCTTTTTCTGCCTTCTCCCGGCTTTTGCTACCATTATACGGCAGTTCCCGCGCACAGGCAACAAAAAGCGCATTTTCATCGCAGAAAATGCAGGTCAAAGAATCACTTTCTTGGCCTATTTTAATGTGTAGGGGCGAGCATTGGTCACCCGTGGCCGTGTGCAGCAAAAGAAAAGTGCCCGGGCGGATATGGAATCCGCCCCTACGGCGTAGGGGTCGGCGTCCTCGACGACCCGCGGAAGCTTCCGCCGCCACAAAGTTCCTGCGGGCTCACCCCTACACAGTGCCTTTGGGACAGTCCTTCTGTGCTTTTTCCTGTTCTTTGCGCAGCATCATACAGTCGGTTTCGCGGCGCAGCGTCAGCAGGATCTTCAGTTCGTCCGCGCTCAGCTCCAGACCGGCCCTCTGAAACAGTTCCAGCAGCCTTTGGGTATACCGCTCCTCTGTCAGGTGGGGATATTGCTCCGCCAGCTGCAGCAGCCCCTCCTGAAGCTCCCGGTTCGTATCGAGCACCCAGTTAAAGCAGACGGCATCCTCAAATTCAAGCGGCGCCCGCTTTTTTCTGCTTTTCCAAAACCATTTCATACCAATCCCCCTTTTCTGTGCCGGCCGTTTATAACATGATAAAAGAAACACGCAGAATAAGCGATTTTTCTTCGTGAAACAGCGCTTTTTCTGCGTGAAATATTTATATACGGGTCATGTAGGCAAAATAGGCGTTTTTCATCTCGCCATAGCCGCTTTGGGGAATCGGGATATGCTTACCGTTTGTCAGCAGCAGCTCACGGGCCGTCAGCTTGCGGATAAAATCCATATTGACGATATACGCCCGGTGCGGCCGGACAAATGCAGGCTGCTCCTTAAGCGCCTCCATCAATTCTGCCATCGTGGCCGACACGGCCAGCACAGAGCCGTCCGCCAGCGTACAGACCTGATTGTGGTTGAAGCTTTCCACGCACACCAGCTCACAGACCGGCACGCGGTAGAATCCGTCCTTGGATTTGAGCATAAGGGACGGGTTGTTTTCCGGCAGAAGGCGGTGGATGCAGTCCAGCACCGCGCCGTCAAAGTCCGGCTTGCTCACCGGCTTGATCAGATACCCGGCAGCCTTTACGCTGAAGGCGTCCACCGCATACTCTCTGGAGACCGTCAAAAACAGGATCTCCGCCCGCTCTTTTCTCTCCCGGAGGCGTCTGGCCAAGGCCACGCCGGTTATGTGCGGCATAACGACATCCAGCAGATACAGATCAAACCCGCCTGCTTTTTCTACCTCGTCCAGCAGGTCATACGGCTGGCCGTAAGCCTGTATCTGCACCGGCGTTTCGGGGTGTTCCTCAGAGAAGCGAACCGCCAGTTCCTTGATACGGGCAATATCCTCCCGGTTATCATCGCAGATACCAATGCGCAGCACACCTCTCACCTCCTGCTTTGACTCTTGCTTTAAAGCATAGCATAAACCGCCCGAATCCGCAACCTGCCTGCGCTTAATGTGACCTTGTTACAGAACCTGCCTTTTTCTTTGCAGCGCGGCGGGCGCGTCTGGTCTGAGAGCGCGGGCGTTGTGAATACTTTTTATCTTGCGTTGAAAACGCTGTAAATGCGAAGTCCCTGCACTGCGTACCGAAAAAACCGCCGCTTTTTGTGATAAGGGATATGCTATTTGCCGAAAATCTGGTATACTTAGGCTGACAAATCGAAATTTGACAAAGGAGTGTGATTATATGGGTAAAGCGATTTTGGCAGCAATCGTTACATTAATTGTTGGTTATTTAGGTACGGTCGTAGGATTTGAACTTTTAGGTAATTGGTATGAGTTTGGATTGCTCATTGCTATTGCAGTAATGGGTGCTTTTATCATCTACTTCAATGACAAGAAGTAAGACAACTTCCAGTTTGGAGAATTGAAAAAACGGAATTTACCTATTAAGACATATAAACTGTTGACAGTAAAACTCCTATATAGTATTATTTGATAAAATACTATATAGGAGTTTTTGTGTGAACATGAATGGCGGATTTCTTGTTACCAAAATAAAACAACTTGGAGATCGAATCTTTGAGAAGATTCTCAGCGAAAAGAATATTGATGCGTTTAA